>Ga0126376_10000242_pt1 | contig 25745 bp, 23 predicted proteins | sample PanSoiMetPlot_15_FD_92760 | JGI IMG/M metagenome (GOLD analysis project Ga0126376, IMG submission 92760) | Tropical forest soil microbial communities from Panama - MetaG Plot_15 | ecosystem: Environmental > Terrestrial > Soil > Tropical forest > Bulk soil | place: Panama | collected 2016-02-17 | reverse complement strand
GCAAAAGCTCCACCGATCTGCACGATCAAGTAAGCAAGAGCATCACGCCAGGCAATGCCTCCCTCCCAGGCGACCGCCAGCGTAACGGCCGGATTGAAGTGCGCTCCTGAAATCGGCCCAAAGGTCAGAATTAGCGCTACCAGCGCGCCGCCGGTTGCCATCGAATTGGCCAGAAGCGCAACGGCAACATTGCCGGCGGCCAATCGTTCGCCCATGATTCCCGAGCCGACGACAGCCGCCAACAACATCGCGGCGCCAATCGCCTCAGCAACAAGACGCTGGGGCAACGGTTGCTTCACGAGTCATTCCAATTGGTGATTGCACGCCGCACTCGCACTGCGTCGTTTCCGCCAGGTTGTCCTCAAGAACGACGAACACTTCCCACTCGTTGCCGTCCGGATCTTTGACCCACGCCTTGTCCTGTAACGCGTAACAGCAACTCGTCTGCATCTCGTCGCGCGTGATTGATCCCGCATCAATCCACTTTTCACGAATCGCGAGCACGTCGTTTGTGGAAGAAACCTGGATGCCGAGATGCGACAGCGCGCCACGTTCGCTAAAGCTGTGCTCATTCAGCGTGAGATTCAGCGGCGGATTGTGCACGTCAAATTTCGCGTATCCGGTTCTCACCTTGCTCGGCTCGATACCGAACAGCTTCTTATAAAAATCGATACTGCGCTCGACGTTGTGAACGTTGAGCGCAAGATGCGCCTTTAACGCCTGTACCTGAACTTCAGCCATCGTCTTACTCCTTCTCCATATTCGCCTACGCAAATATGGAGCGGAGTATGCACCGGGCACGCATATGTGTCAAGGCGTATATACAAACCTGTGTTAGAATGCGTGGCCATGAGCAGAAAGGCCAGGGGTTTTGATAAGGAATTGTTCTTCCGAGCGCTCGCGGATCGCACGAGGCTGCGGCTGCTGAACCTGATGCGCACGGAAGAAGTCTGTGTCTGTTTCTTCGTGGAAATACTGAAAACAAATCAGCCCAAGATCAGTCGCCACCTTGCCTACTTGAGGCGCGCGGGTATTGTCGGCGTGCGTCGCGACGGGCAGTGGATGCACTACCGGATTGTCGAACCGGCCGACGCCGGCGCTGCTCGCGTGCTGAACGACGTGCTTTCGTGGCTTGCAGACGACCAGGAGATGCAACGCGATCGAGACCGACTGTTGAAAGTGTGTTGCGCTACGCAATTGCCAGTCAGCATTCAAGGCGCGCCGCGCCCGCTGCGCCTCGCCAAAACTGCATGAGCAACGAAACCAAACGCATTCTTCTCATCAGCAACTCGACGTTGCATAGCACTGGTTACCTCGATCACGCGGAAACGGAGATTCGCAGTTTTCTCGGCGATGTAAAGCGAGTTCTGTTCGTACCGTACGCACTGTTCGATCGAGACAAATATGCAGCAACGGCGCAACAGCGATTTGAGAACATGGGTTATGCGTTGACTTCGATCCACACTGCTTCTGATCCTATCCAAGCCGTCAACGATACCGGCGCGATCTTCATCGGCGGCGGCAACACCTTTCGCCTGTTGAAAGCGCTTTACGACTTCGAGCTGCTTGGTCCGATTCGCGAGCGAGTCGCGCGTGGCATGCTCTACATCGGTTCGAGCGCCGGCTCAAACGTCGCTGGTCCGACCATCAAAACGACGAACGACATGCCCATCGTCCAGCCACCCTCATTCGATGCGCTCGCCCTGGTGTCGTTTCAGATCAACCCGCACTATCTCGATGCAGATCCAAACTCAACACACATGGGCGAGACACGCGAAGAGCGCATCATGCAGTTCTTCGAAGAAAACGAAACGCCCGTGGTTGGTCTGCGCGAAGGTGCCATGCTGCGCATCGAGAATGGGAAAACAATCCTGCGCGGCTCGACCGGCGCGCGAATATTTCGCCGAGGAAAGTCGCCTGAAGAAGTCGCTCCCGGAGCACAGCTGGATCTCATTTAACTCAGCCACCCGCCGCGAAACCCTGCGCGGCGAAGACCCTCAGCGATGTAAGGGCAGCGGCGCATCAGACGCCAGATGAGACCTGTGCGGTAGTTTTCGATCATCATTACGATTGGGCCCTGGTCCAGGCCGAAGTAGCCCTTCGATACCCATCCTTTTCCATTCGCAGTAAACGTTGGGTTGTAACTGCACTTGAATCCGTATTCACTGGTGATGTCCGGGTAATCGCGGTTGAGTCGTTCCAACGATGGCAAGACTATTTCCGGCGCGAAAGGAAGTGACGTGGCCACAGCCCAGGGCGCGAGCGTGCCATCATCAGGGCCATAAGGAATCGATCGCGCCTTGTACGCGAAAAAGCGCACGCACCGGCCGTTGATACGCCGTTCCGCCGGCCCTGGCCCATCGGTGGCAGTAATGCCCCAATTAAATTCATCGTATCCGACAAACTTTTTCGGATTGCGCATCGCATACGCCTGTTGCGCGTAGGTTGCGCGGCGGCTGTTCTCGAAATAGTCGATCGTTTTGCCGCGCATGTACTCGTCCTGGATGCCGCGAAAATCGATCCACATGTGCGACAGGTGATGAATAAAGAGCGGTCCCGCGTAAAGAAACTCTTGCCCGTAAAGTTTCTTCCACTTGTACGTCCTGGTCCATGTCGAATAACTCTCCTCCGGCAACGGAAACGTCGGCGACGCCAGCGCCAGCACGTACAAGATCAACGCTTCACAGTAGCCGGTCCAGCGATACTTGATGAATCCTCTCTCCGGTCGCCAACCGTGTGAAACTGTCAGCGCGCCATGCTGCGCCCAGTGCCAATCCGCACGGCGATAAAGCGACTCTGCCAACGCGCGAATGTCGCGTTCATTTTTTGTGTCGCGATCGAAGTAAGTCGCAGCCGTGAGCGCGCCGGCAAGAACGTATGTGCTATCGATCGTCGAGATCTCGCAGTTACCGGCGCGCCGTCCGGTCTTCATGTCGAGGAAGTGATAATAAAACCCTTTGTAACCGGTGGCGTCACGCTCTTTGCCCTGCGGAGAGTCGTAGAAGAAACGCAGTGTCGTCAGTGTGCGTCTTACTGCTTCCGCACGGCTGAGATACTTGCGTTCGACCGCGATCGGATATGCTGTGAGCGCAAAGCCAACCGCAGCGATTGATGCAGGCGCGCCGGGCCGCGTGTTGTCAGGAACGAGCCCGTTCTCGAGGTTTACTTCGCCGGCAAAGTATTTAAAGGTGTCGCTCTCCAGACGCGACAGCTCTTCATCTGTCATTCGAGGGATCTCTCACGCAAAGGCGCAAAGACGCCACGTGCTGCCGCGATTCTAAAGGATTTCTTTGCGTCTTTGCGCCTTTGCGCGAGAAAAATTTCTTGAGGTCCTCACAAGATCTGACGCACTGCACGTCTGCTCAACTCGGCCGTCGTTCCATAAACCAGATGCGACGCTAAAGCATAAGCATGCGTCGACAGCGGATACTCGGCCGGTCCTTTCGAGAGGCCGAGCAACGGCACAGCGACTTCATCTCCAAGGAGCCAAAAGGCCGCACCAAACGGAAGACCCGCCACGGTTGTCACTTGCGGAGCGACTTCCGCAAGCGCGCCATACAAAGCGCCAGTTGCGGCGCCGAACGCATAATGAACCGCAGCACCCGCGGGTTCCTTCTCGCTCTGCTGCAACTCATGGCCAAAGGCTCCTTCGGAGATCGCCTCCGCTGCTTTAACGGTCGCGTTCTCCTGCTCATCTCCTTTTGAACCCTCCGAGGGTTGCATCGATTGAGCGCCATGCGGCTTTTCTGAGTTCCTGGCAAGATGCATCCACGCTGCCTGAAACTGATTCATGGTCCATGAAGCGACCAGCCCGCCGGCAAGTCCGGCCACAACGCCTTTCCAAATACTCCCGTTGTCTTCACGCATAATTCGAACTCCTTCTTCCCGTAAAGGCTTGCTCTGTGCAAGTTGATTGCCACGAATGAAGCGGCATGTTTTTGCGGTTTTTCTTCGGAATGCCTGTACGTGTGTGATACGCGGCGTGTCTTCGGAACCTGCGACTTCAGTTCAAGCGTGGAAACGGTGGTTTGAGAAGTGGAGGTGGTGCGGACTGAGACGCAGATGATTTACGTGCTGGTCACGGTTGCGGACGGCTCGGACGGAGACGCTGTTATCTCTGCCGGGCCGTCTTCGGTTAATGGTTGCCAACTCGGATCGATTCCACTGGTCAGCAGTTTTTTATTTTGACCGTCTACATCGATTTGATAGATGACTGACTCTTCTTGAACTCCGGACTGAAAGAGAAGCTTTCGGCCATCCGGCGACCAGACTGGCGACCGGGGTTCCTCGTCACGGGTTAACGGAACCACATTAGAACCATCTGGATTCATTAAGTAAACGCCCGAATCTTTTTCGCCATGCCAACCTACGAAAGCGATTTGCATGCCGTCCGGAGACCACGATGGATCAAAAGCTCCCGTTCCCTTGAAGATGGATTTCCCATCAGATCCGTCTATATTTATGACGACGATTGTCCCCATCGAAGTTGAATCAGAACGATGAAAGACCAACTGTCTTCCATCCGGAGACCAACTCGGGTGTCCTTTGCTGCCACCATCTTCCGTAAGTCTTCTCTCTTCGCCGGTCGTTAAATCGATTGTGTAGATGTCATGGTCCATTTTGTTTCGCCTTACAAACGCCAGGCTTTTGCCGTCGTGAGACCAAGCAGGTTGACTGCCACTTTGATCGCTACCTGCGATGGACGTATGAGTTCCCGAGGCGATATCGAATACAAAGATGTCGGAGTGTATAAGGCGCGGGATCGAGATACGTGTGTAGGCAAGCTTTTTCCCATCAGGTGCCCAGGTTGGTTCAGTTAATCTGAAATCCTTTTTTGCGATATCTACTAAGTTTCGCGTCTCGGGACTCTCTAACTTCCGTAAATAAATTCGGGCTTCGTCGTAGACCGCAAATGCGATGGCGCCATTTCGTGGGAGCTTGATGTTAAGAATGTCTGCCAGACTCTTTATCAGAGGATAGACACTCGTGTCCGAAGCCTTAAGTGTCAGAGCCTGCCTGACGGTATTCTTAAACTGGATCCAACGTGGTTCGTTCGAGTATTTGCTCTCGAGATTCGGACGGTGTTGCGCCAGCAGTTCCTTCAGCCATTCAAGCGCCACGAGTTCGGTTCTTCTAAAAATAATCTCTAACAGCCCAACACTCTGCGCTGACTCTAAATTGAACAGCGTGATGGTCAGTTCCGAACCAAAAATGGAGAAGAACCATTTCGGTAAAACCGCTGCGGGTTCTCTGAGCCGCGCTTCCAAATCCCGTTGCGAAAGGGTGCGCGATGCTGATCCAAGCAGGCCCACCGGCGCGACGAGGTTTTCGCCCGCAAACGCAAATAATTCAGTGTCAGTAGTCCAGGTAATAATCTCGCTCAGGAACAAGTGATATTGCTCCCCTAGTTGAAGATCAGCTCCGCGAGACTTCAACTCAAAGGCCAGCGCAAACAATGGCCCGCTTATCTCAAACTCATACTGCCAAGTGTCGGAAGGGACCGATCGCAGTCCCGCAACACCCCACGAGACAAAATCTCTTTGCTCACCGCTGCTTGCCTTCAAAGCCTGCCAATACAAAGTGGCGTTGTCGGAGTTGAAGATTCCCGCCCTCAATGCACCCAATAAGTCCCATTGCGTTTGCAGTTCGGCAATCAATTTGGTCAGCATGGCGGCATCTTCCCGGGTCTTCGGCAAATTACGAAAGACAAACTCCAACCGCTCAAGTGCATCAGGACCGGTGAACAGATCTTTGGCCTCGGGAGTCTCCAAAACTAGTTTCATCGACGCGACAACCAGAGATTCCAGTCGCGGCCATGCCTTTAACGAGCTGAATAAGAGCGGAACTTGCTTGTGGCGTTGCAGCAGGTCAACAAATGTTCGGACCATCAGACTGTTGACGAATTGGTCCACCCCCACTGCACCACCATCTACAAGGAGACCCTTGAAATCAGAGCTGTAACGCAACGATGTGTAAAGCATGAAAGCAACCGCTCTGTCATTTTTCACGCGGGCCTCCTGCAGCGTCTTCTCGATGGCTTTGCTATCAGCGAATTCCGTTAATTGCTTTTTGACTATCGCACCAATCTCCGTAACCTTCTCCAGGTCGATCAGGACTTCCAGGCAAAGTTGCCCGCTGAACGTATCGACTTCGGAAGTACATTGCTCGGCAACCTTCTCGACAACGATCTCCAACGCGCCCCGTATTGCCGGCGGCTCCAGCCCCAGGATCGCCAGGTTCAAACAGTCCAACCACTCCTTCGCTACTACTCCTTCGTCAAATTCCTTTGCGTGTTCCTTTAACCCTCGAGCAATTCCTGTAAACAAGCCTCTCGCAAATGCTTCGTTGTGATCCGTAGAGCCTTGTAGATCTGTCTTCCACCGAAGAATTACCGCTATGCCTGCAGCCCGGTTACGGTCCAACGGCGCCCAACTCTCAACAGCGCCGGCGCGATCGCAAAGCGCCTTTGTGACTGCGCGTACAGACGGACGAAAGGCGTTATTCAACAGTCCGCTTTCATTCAGCGCCAGCGCCGCGTCAGCGACTTTCACTGTCTCACCGCTGGCCCACTCTTTCGCTGTCTGCTCTAAGACTTCCCAGAACCCTCTGCGCAGGAGCGATGCGACCTTCTTCAACTCGTCACCCGAACCAAGCGTTAAAGCGTTCTTGATCTTGTTCGAAAACAACAGTTGCTGCGCTACATCAACTTCAACATTGAAAGCGATAGCGGCCAGATTCTCTCTTGCCGTATCGCCTAATAATTCTTCGTAGGCTTTGCCAGGAAACTCCGGATTAAAAAGTGCGTTCACCACATTCGTGCCCGTCCGTCGCAGCAGAACGTAATAGGCTATGAGTGCGAGAGGAAATGCATCCGACGCACGATCGCCGCCAATCGCCCATTGCTTATGGATTGCGCCAATTTGATTTACGAACAGCTTTAACTCTCTGATTGTCAGACGCTGATTGATCATCGCGACGTGAGTCGCTAAAACGCGATAGACTTCATGTAAATCAGAGTCCGAATGATCCGGAAAAGCCCTGGTGAGTTGCTCCATCAGGAACTTGCGCCAATCCGAAGGAACCAGGGCAGGCACTTCAAAACGCACCTGAAAGCTCTTGTCGATAAACGATACCGCCGTCTGGCCGCCTGGCTTTGCACTGTCTGCCCAGAGTTGGCTCAGACCGCTAAGATCGTAGAGGACCAGCAACCAGAGGCGCTCATGCCAGGACGCTCGCTTCGTGCCCTTGTGTTGGAAGAAAGTTTGTAGCGTGGACCAGATGCTGAGGGCGTCTTTCGCATCCACACGATCGAGATTGTCGAGGATCATAACGATCCGCTTCTGATTTTTTCCGAGCGCCTCTTCAAGGACTGTGTTGAACTTCTCTTCAAACTCTATTGACGTTGGATTAACCGTCTTGCTGGTAATGGTTGTCTTCTCAGTCGGCCCTTTGTTGAAGAGCAAACTCAAAAGGTCTGGTTCTTCTTTGATCTTCAACAAAAATATGAGCAGCGGAGTAAAAGTCAGCAGCAGTCCGATCAGGAAGAAGATGAGGAACTTCCAGGCCACCCGTCCTGGACTAAGCGTCACCTCCTCACGCAATGCCGCGGTAATGAAAGCGCCACCAATCGGAATGAGCAGCAGCGTGAAAGCGATTACACGTCCCCAACGCGTTATCGAAAGCTTGTCTTTTGTAGTTACAACTTCACGACGATTTGCCAGCTCCGCTATGCTTTCATCCCATTCCGTTTTTGTTATCCACTCGCGCTCTTGCAGTCTTCTGATGATTGATTCCAGAAAGGTTCGTCTGAGCGGGTCACCCTCGTGAGCCCAGGCATCGAAACTGACCGTCGCGATGTTTTCATCACCTTCGAGTTTCCTGGTAAGCAGCCGGGCGACCGTTGATTTACCCGAGCCCCAACTTCCTTCAATACCGATCGAGATTCCCTTCGCGTCTGGCGGTTGAATTAGTCCGGCGAGCGCGTCAGCGATACGCTGGTGCGGGCCACTGAAGGCATCATTCTCTTCGGGTTCATCGGTCAGGGTGACAGTGCGGCACTGGGCTGGTGTTACCACTGCAAGAGGCTCCGGGCGGAAGAACTAACGAGCGTGAGAAGCGAGAGAGTATTTACGCGCCGCAGCAGTTTTGTCAATGGCCTCGCGAGCCATAAAAGCAAGAGGCACAAGCCATGACGGCTTGCGCCTCTTACGGTCTCTTAACGGCTTCGAAAGTTTACTTCTCTTCAATTACCGACAGGATATTTCCCGCCGGGTCTTTGAACCATGCGATCACCGGGCCGTGCGGACCGCGCGCGATGCCGCGCTGGTCAGTCTTGATGTCGGGCATGTTGTAGTGCTCGAGATTGATTCCCAGCGAGTTGAGTTCGTCAACTGCTGCTTCGATGTTGTTCACGGAAAAGTTTAGAACAGTGAATGATGCCGGGGTGTGATTCGGTTTCGGATACAGGAACACTACATTGTCTTCGGTGTGAAGCTCCAGTCCTTCGGATGTTTGAGACACATCGAGACCGAGCTTCTCTCCGTAAAACTGTTTCGCTTTTTGCAGATCGTTTACAGAAAAGCTTGAAAACGACTTCGCCTCCTTGAACATGTTGGAAGCTCGTTTTCTGGCTGGGGAAGCACCTGCTTTTGTTGACATTACAGATCTCCTTTCATTTTGTATGAGATCTATTAAACACTCGACGACTTACAGTCGTGTCGCAGTTCTTTGATTTAGTTCTTGCGTTTTGGTGGCGAGGACTTCTGGGTCAAATAATAACGGGAAGAACTGTCCGTCAATCTTCTGTCCGGCGGGAATTGTTGGGACACCTTCGAGCAGCGGTGTGTCGGAAGCGGACACTATGCCATCGCGAAATGCGTTGATCACAACTGCGCGGCGCGGTCGTGCTGTTTGATTGGCATACGAACCATGGACCATCAGCGGATGATGAAATGAACACTCGCCTGCCTTCAACTCTATCGCCACCGGCTTAAACTCCGCTCGTTGTGCAGGCGTGAGCCACTCGAAGATCGTGTCCATCCGATTCGCAAAGCCAGTGCGTGGCAGTAACTGCCAGCGATGACTGCCCGGCACGTAATGCACGCAGCCGTTCTCACGCGTTGAATCGTCAAGTCCGATCCAGCAGGAGACGTGAGCCACCGGCGTGGTCCTGGTCCAATACGAGTAGTCCTGATGCCAAATCACTATGCCGCCATGATGCGCAGGCTTGTAGAAAATCTGATCGTGCCAGAAGCGTACTGGACCATCGAGCAACTGCGCCGCTGCGACTACAAAAGCGGGATGCCACAGCAGATCGTGCAGACCTGGAGTTATGCGCCAGGCTCCGAGTGCATGGAAGAGGGTCCGATCGGGATCGACCGATTCGTTTGCATTGAATTCGTAGAAGAGTTTGTGACCGGGATGCGCCGGATCGACAAGCGCTGCGAGTTCTCGTCGCAGCGCCTCGATCTGTTCGTCATTCAAGATGCGGATGCCGGTCAGGTATCCGTGTTCTCTGTAAAAACTGACCTGCTCGTCGCTCAGCCGGTACGATTCCCACTCTTGAGACGTAACCGGTCTCGGAAAGAGATCGCTCACCGGACAGTGATAGCGCGACAGGTCGTCGATCATCATCCAGCTTTGTTCGCGTGAATCTTCAGCGTCAGCACCACGTTGTCGCGGATCGCGTTGTCAGACGGGCCCGGGTAGGTGATGCCAAAGTCTTTGCGACTGATCGAGAATGTGCTGTCGACCGTCGCGGCGTCGGGCGTTACGTTGATCGTCGCGGGAAAGGTGATCGACTTCGTCACACCGTGCATGGTCAGATTGCCGGTCACGGTGTGTGAAGCGCCGCCTTCGCCGCCGGCTTTGATCGCGGTCGAAACAAAACTCGCCTCGGGAAACTTTGCGACGTCGAAGAAATCAGCGGTCTTCAAATGGTTCGTGAGTTTAGGATCGTCAGCGGTAATTGAATCCGTCTTGATCGTGATGTTCACGTGACTCTGCTCAGGCGTGCCCGCGAAATCGATCTGGCCCGAGAAATCGCCGAACGAGCCGTTATGGCTGCCGGTAACTTGCGATCCCACAAACTCAACCTTCGAATTCTGCGCCGTGATCTGATACTTCTGCCCGTGTGCCGCTGCGCGCGGCGACGCGACCGGCGCAGCCTCACCCGTTACCGCTTTACTCTTGTCCGCGGCCGGATCGTGGCAGGCATTGAAAAAGAGCAGCCCCGCGAGAATGGTGATAACAATACTTAAACGCACTTCGAGTTCCTCCTCATCAAAAATAAATTATTGAGAATTGCGACAACTCTGCGCCAGCAGGCGCGACACTCTCGCGGTCGACGGAACCTGCGAAACCTCGGCTCGATAAATCCGCCAGCCCGTATCGCGTACATTTGATTTGCGTAATGTATAACAACCGGCAAAGACACGCTCGTTACCGCTGCGAGTGGTGGCAATGATAATCGTCGGGATCTCCGCGAACGAACTGCCCGCAGCGCCCTCAATTCGCGGCGGCGGTTCGATCAAAAAGCGCACTCGATCAGTGTCAGCGAAGCCTCTCTCAAACTGCTCGTACGAGGATGGATTTGATTCCCAGTAACGATACGCGCGCCGAAAGTCTCTCAAGTTGATGGCGTTGTAATAGGACGAGAGCGTAGCTACGGGATCGCTGCGGTCATCTTGTGGTTCATTGTCTTGCTCTGAAGATCGACCGTTAACGAAGTTGAGCACGGTGTGACCGGGCTGAGCATTGGCCACGAAGAAGACACATAAGATCAAAACCAGGGAACGCATGTTTTACTTTACCTCCAAAACGAACGGCCACAGATTACACAGATAAAGACGGATAATACAGTCGTATAAGTTACAATTATTTTCATGTTCTATGACGTTGCTGTTGTGGGCGCGGGAGTGTTTGGCGTCTGGACCGCATATAAACTGAGGCAGCAGGGCGCTTCGGTCCTGCTGCTGGACGCCTATGGACCAGGAAACAGCCGCGCGAGCTCGGGTGGTGAGTCGAGAATGATCCGCAGGGGCTACGGACCAGACGAGATCTACTCGCGCATGGCCCAACGCTCGCTCGTTCTCTGGCAGGACCTGTTCGGCGAGCGTCATAACCTGTTCGTGAAAACCGGAATTCTATGGCTCGCCCACGAGCGAGATTCATATTGCGAGGCTACCGAATCAACCTTGCAGCGGCTCGGCGTCAACCATGAAAGATTGGCGCATGACGAGCTCGCGCGACGCTATCCGCAAATCACGCTGGGCCAGGTTACGTGGGGAATTCTCGAGCCCGATTCCGGCGTGTTGCTGGCGCGACGCGCGGTGCAGGTTGTCGCCGCAGCGGTACGAGCGATCGGCGTTGATTATCGCGAGGAGGCGATCGCATGGCCGATAACAAACAGTTCGATTCGGACAAGAGCCGGCGAAGAGATCGCTGCCGATAGCTACGTGTTTGCATGTGGTCCATGGTTGCCAAAACTCTTTCCGGAGTTGCTGGGTGAGCGGATTTACGTCTCGCGGCAGGAAGAGATCTTTTTCGGCGTTCCGCCCGGAGACGAACGTTTCAACGTCGGGGTGATGCCGTGCTGGATTGATTTCAACGATCTGATCTATGCGCTGCCGAATATCGAGGGTCGTGGTTTCAAGATCGCGATCGACGCTCATGGACCAGAGTTCGATCCTGAAAGCGGACAGCGAGTCGTGTCGGCGTCGGGGCTGGATGCGGTTCGTGACTACATCGCCCAACGAGTGCCGCTGCTGGCAGGTACACCGGTGACGGAAACGCGTGTTTGCCAGTATGAGAATACGTCAAACGGCGATTTTCTGATTGACAAGCATCCGGAGCGTGAGAACGTTTGGCTCGTTGGCGGCGGATCAGGGCACGGGTTCAAGCATGGACCAGCGGTGGGCGAGTACGTAGCCCAAATGCTTTCCGGGAACGGCACGACTGAGCCCCGTTTCAGTCTCGCAACCAAGGAAAAGGTCCAGGAGCGGAAGGTATTTTGATCTGTAGCTGCGTTAGAATGCGGTCGTGAAAATCTCGATTGCGATGTGTACTTACAACGGCGCTGAGTTTTTGCCGGCGCAGTGGGAAAGTATACTGGCCCAATCGCGCAAGCCGGATGAGATCGTCGTTTGTGACGATGGCTCCAGTGACCAAACTCGCAGCCTGCTCGAGCAACTCGCCAAAGAATCTTCTATACCGGTCACGCTTCGTTTTAACGAAACGAATCTCGGCAGCGTTAAGAACTTCGAACAAGCGATTCGCTTATGTTCCGGAGAGATCATTGCACTCAGCGATCAGGATGACGTCTGGCGCAGCGACAAACTGCAACTGATCGAAGACGCATTCACAAAGCATCCCGCGGCCGGACTTGTTTTTTCTGACGCAGAGATCGTCAACGAAGACCTCGAGCCACTCGGCCGCCGCATCTGGACTGAAGTTTGTTTCGACCCGCACAAACAAAAACTGATCGCTCGCGGGCGCGCGCTCGAAGTGCTTATGACAGGTTGGACAGTCACCGGCGCGACAATGGCGTTTCGATCCGAGTTCGCGAATTTATCGCTGCCAATTCCCGAGGAAATAGCGATGATTCACGACGGCTGGATTGCACTTACGATTGCAGCAGTCGCCGAGGTCGTCGCGATCGACGAGCCGCTGATCAAGTATCGACAGCATGGCGGGCAACAGATCGGCGCTCCGTCGCGTCCAGAACTAAAAGCGCAACCGCGTGGAGTTCAGGCAATCGAGACTGCTTTTCGGCGACGCAACAACAGCGCCGATTTGCACAAGACTCTGGAGACCCTCGAGGAACGTCTGTCGGCCCATGCGCGTGTGTACGAGACGCGCAAGGCGCTTGCGTTTGTGAGCGATTATGCGTTTCATCTGAACGTACGAGCCAACCTGCCGCAGCGGCGACTCAATCGTCTGCCGCGAATCTTGCGGGAGTTGCTGACCTTGCGTTATCACGAATACGCGAATGGTTTTAAGAGCGCTGCGAAGGATTTAGTATCCCTGCGGTAAACGGGTCAGTACCGGGAGCGATAGCGACCGGGTGGCCTGACGACTAGAAGCATGAATCAAATAAAGAGGCTCCATCGACCTGGTCGCTATCGCTCCCGGTACTGACCCGTTCAACAATCTCCCAATGACTCTTTATGACCTGTCGATAATCATTGTTAACTGGAACGGTGGGAGTCTTCTCACCAAGTGCGTGGAAAGCATCGTCAGTTCCAATCCCAAGCCCGCATACGAGATCGTAATCATCGACAATGCATCCGACGACGACAGCCTCGCACAACTCCGCGCGAACGAAACGGCTGCGGCAATGATTGACAGCGGCCAGTTGCGCATCTTCAATAACTCCGAAAACCGTGGATTCGGCGCAGCCAACAACCAGGCCTTTGCAGTCACCGAGTCGCCTTTCGTTTTTCTTCTCAACCTCGACACTGAAGTGCCGCCCGACACGATCGATACGCTGATCGAAAAACTCAGAGCCGATCCAAAGATCGGCGCCTGCGGACCGAGAATGTTGAATCCAGACGGTTCACTGCAGGTGAGCGTGTTCTTCAGCCCACCGCGCGTCTGGCACATCTTCATGTCTCAGCTATGGCTTTATCACTTGTTGCCGCCGAAGATTCGAGGCGAGTTATTGTTGGGTTGGCACTGGAATCACGATCGCGAACGATCGGTGCCGATGCTTGGCGGCGCGGCAATCATGGCCCGGCGCGAGATGATCGAACAGGTGGGCGGCTTCGACGAACGCTTTCACATGTACGGCGAAGACAACGAGTGGTGCTGGCGGATCAGGAAATCTGATTGGCGCTTGATGTTTGTGCCTGAAGTAAGTCTGCTTCACTACGGTGCGCAGAGCTCTTCGAAGCGCTGGTCACACGCCGACCGCATACGCATGCGTCTGAGAGCAGGATTTAACTTCGAGCACCGCGCCTTGCCGCGCTGGAGATTGGCGGCAAATCAGTTGGCAAACTACCTCGTCGTTACAGTACAGATCATGGGCCGCAAGTTGCTGGGCATCCAGCATACCGAGCTCAGCGTGATCAGAGAGATGCACCGCGAGCACTTAAAGCGCGCGTTCAGCAACAATCACTCGTCGGTCTCCGACCTTTAGGGTTTTGCGGTCGAGTTGTAGTCCTCGAGCAGCTTCTGGGCGCGAATACTCGGACTTATCAGCGCCAGCTTCTGTGCCCAGTCGTAACCGCTGAACACTCCAACCACTTCGGCGTTCGCGTTGTAGACCGGACTACCGGAAAACCCGTCGCGACTATCGATCTTGACTGACCAGTACTCCTGGTTGCCGAGCATGTAGTTGCCGTAGAAGCTGCCGTGAGTGACGATTTTGTCTCCGTGCGGACGCGCAATTAGAAACAACTTGTCGTCTTTGTTCGGAGCCGTTTGAAACTTCGGCGCTTTGGTGTTCTTGGAGCCGCGGCACATCTCGAGCAGCGCCAGATCAGCTTCCTTGTCCACTTTCATGACCTTGGCCCGACAGCCGTCAACATAAACTTTCACCGAAAGCTCGTCACTCGCCTTAAAACCCAGCATCACTTTTTTAGTCGCGCTGAGATTGCCGGAGATTACGTGGTAGGCAGTCATTACCAGTCCGTTGCCTACCAGGAAACCGGTTGCATACCCGTTGGGACCGACATCAAACAAGACCGAAATCGCCTGCTCCAATGCGTTCTGGTCTTTTTTGGAAAATTCCAACTCCAGCGACAATGTATACCGCTCCTGTTGCTTGAGCGTCCTGTTCGGGCTGTTGTTGTCAGCCGCAGACACAGGCGCGAGCATTACCATGACGAGGGCGGCAATACAGCTAAGGCTGCAGAGCTTACTCTTCATCGTTGACCTCCGTTCCAAGTTCAGGAAAATGATCAAGACGGCCTTGTCACGCACGTGGGGGACGGACAAGAAAATTATCTACTTCGACAACTTGCAGGAATATCCGGGAACAAAGACCGGAGCATTTTAGGGCGGTGCTTGCCGATAAGCAACGATTTTTCGGATTTGTGAGGAATCAGCCACAGATCCGCATTCTATCTGCGTGAATCTGCGGCGCGCTGTTTGGGCTCGTTGATGCGGGTGTAGTCGGGATGGAGATAGACCACGCGTCCGCCCACGATTGTCGCGACTGCGGCGCCGTGCATCGAGCGGCCGTGAAACGGCGTGTTCCTGCTTTTCGATTTCGAGCGGTTCACATCGAAGACCCATTCGAAGTTGGGATCCAGCAACGTCACGTCTGCGTGCGCGTCTTTTTTCAGAGATCCACGATCCGTGAGTCCGAAAATGCGCGCCGGATTCGTCGAACACATCTGCACTACGCGTTCGAGGTCGATTAGTCCTGCGTGCACCAGATCGAAAGCTAACCCGACCGCTGTTTCCAAACCCGTGATTCCAAACGACGCCTGATCAAACTCCAGTGCCTTTTCGTCAAGGTGATGCGGCGCGTGATCGGTTGCGATCGCGTCGATCGTGCCGTCTTTCATGGCCTCGAGAACTGCATCGACGTGTTCACGGCTCCGCAGCGGCGGGCTCATTTTGGTGTTGGTGTCGTACTCGGCAACTGCTTCGTCAGTAAGCGTCCAGTGATGTGGCGTCACTTCGCAGGTGACGTTCAGTCCTTCATTTTTCGCGCGGCGCACAGCTTCCAACGCTCCGCGCGTCGAGACGTGAGCAATGTGAACCTTCGCTTTAGTCAGGTTTGCGAGCACGCAATCTCGAACGACGTCGACATCTTCGGCAGCAGCAGGCATTCCCCGCAAACCGAGAATTAACGACCAGCGCCCTTCGTGCATCACGCCGCCCGCGCTCAACGTTTGATCCTGACAATGATCGACAACCGTCAGATCAAACCCGCGCGCATACTCGAGCGCTCTCCGCATCATCGCGGCAGTCGGCACTGATCGGCCGTCATCAGAAACGGCGACGACGCCCGCGTTCTTCATCTCGCCCATCTCAGCCAGCTCTTTGCCCTGACTTCCCTTGGTGATGGCGCCGATTGGGAACACATTCGCGAGTTTGGCCGCCTTTCCCTGGTCGATGATGAACCGCGTCACGGCGGGATTGTCGTTTACTGGATCGGTATTCGGCATCGCGCAGATGCTGGTCCAACCGCCCGCCACCGCTGCTGATGCGCCGGTCGCGATCGTTTCTTTGTACTCATGGCCCGGCTCGCGCAAATGTGTGTGAAGATCGATGAAGCCGGGCGCGACGATTAACCCAGTGGCGTCGATGACGTGTGCCTGCTCTGGAATCGGCTCGCCGCGCTCGACCAAACCCACGACACGACCGTCTTCGATCAACAGACTGCGGCCGCCGGTGTTCACCTGTTGCGCCGGATCGATAATGTAACCATTTGCAATCAGCAGCTTCATTCCGTGCTCACCTTGCGTTCTCTTTTTTGCTTTCGCGCGGGCTGCGGCTTTTCTTCTGTCTGCTCTGCGTGACTGCCGCCGGCCAGCAGATAAAGCACCGCCATCCTAACTGCCACACCGTTTGTTACCTGATCGAGAATTAAGGACCGGCTGCCGTCCGCGATCTCGGACGAGATCTCAACTCCGCGATTCATTGGTCCGGGATGCATGACGATCGCGTCGGGGGCGGCGCGATCGAGATGTCGCGGTTGCAAGCCGTAGTGAACGGCGTATTCGCGCATCGACGGGAAGAACGCGGCGTCCTGCCGTTCGCGTTGAATTCGAAGGATCATCACGACATCAGCGCCTTCGATCGCGTCTTCAAAGTGTTTCTCGATTCGCAGTCCGTTTTCAACCAGCTCGGCAAACTCGTCCGGAACGAGTGTGCCCGGACCACCAATGCTGACGTTTGCGCCAAGCTTTGTTAGCAGGTAAACGTTCGAACGCGCGACTCGCGAGTGCAGGATGTCGCCGACAATCGCGACCTTCAATCCTTCGATGCGGCCCTTGTATTCACGAATCGTCAGCGCATCGAGCAACGCCTGCGTCGGATGCTCGTGTGCGCCATCGCCTGCGTTGACGATCGGCGCGTTGGTCATGCGCGCGAGGTGCAGCGGCGCGCCTGCCATCGAGTGACGAATCACTATGCAGTCGGGCGCCATCGCTTCGAGGTTTCGCGCCGTGTCCAGCAATGTCTCGCCTTTGGTGACGCTCGAAGTGGAAACACTGACGTTAACAGCGTCGGCTGACAAGCGTTTCGCAGCGATCTCGAACGACGTCCTGGTGCGGGTCGACGGTTCGAAGAAGAGATTGATCACCGTGCGGCCGCGCAGTGCCGGAACCTTTTTGATCTGGCGTTTGGAAACCTCGCGAAACGTCTCGGCAGTATCGAGTAAATGTTTGATTTCTCCGGGCTGGAGCTCACGAATGCCTAACAGGTGGCGGCGGTTGAAAGTTGTTTGCATGAATGATCTGACACAAAAAAAGCGGCCCTGCGGCCGCTTCATTTACGCCGTCTCTGACGGCCTTTCGATGATTACGACTCCTTCTTCCTCATCAAATTCCTGCAACATCACCTTGATAATCTCGCTTTTCTTGGTAGGCACGAGTTTGCCGATGTAATCAGCCTGAATCGGCAACTCACGATGTTCTTTGCCGCGATCAATGAGCACTGCCAACTGCACGCGACGCGGGCGTCCGAAGTCGATCAACTGATCGAGCGCGGCGCGAATCGTGCGACCGGTGTAGAGCACGTCGTCGATCAGCACGATGTTGCGATTTTCGATGTCGCCGGGGAGGTCGGTGCGGTTAACAACTGGTTTCGCGCCGACTGTGGAAAGGTCATCGCGATAAAGCGTGATGTCGAGCACGCCGACCGGCGGACGATAACCTTCGAGGTCTGCGATCTTCTGCGCCATGCGCTCGGCGAGCGGCACGCCGCGCCGTCTGATTCCGACCAGGAACAAGTCGCCGGCGCCGTGGTTTTCTTCGACCACTTCGGACGAAAGACGCGCCAACGCGCGATTGATGCGCGGGCCATCCATGATACGAGCCTTCTCGACAAAATCCATGTGCGCGGATACTAACAAGAAGCGAAGTTTCCCGCAAAGCCCGCGAAGAGATTTATGTGATTTAACAGATTAAGTGTATGATGATGCGGTTCCACGATGGTCTACCGCTCGCTGGTGCGCCCAATTCTCTTTCGTCTCCCACCGGAGACCGCTCACGAGTTGGCGTTGCATTCTCTCTCGTTACTTCCGTCGCGATTACTCGCAAGTCATTTCAGCAACCCTTCGCTTCGAATCGAACGCTTCGGATTATCGTTTCCGAATCCTGTGGGGCTTGCAGCGGGCTTCGACAAAAACGGCATTGCTTTGCAACCGCTCGCTGCGCTTGGGTTTGGTTTCATCGAAGCAGGCACCGTCACTTATCACCCGCAACCCGGCAATCCGCGACCGCGGTTGTTTCGACTCTCCGAAGATCGGGCGTTGATTAATCGTGCAGGATTTAACAACGAGGGCGCGGCTGCGTTTGCGCGCCGTGTGAAGCAACAGCGACCCGAATGCGTGCTTGGCGTAAGTATCGGCAAGAGCAAGGTCACACCCCTCGAAAATGCGACCGAGGATTATCTGAAGAGTTTCGAACTCGTTCACGAAGTCGCCGATTACGTCGCTGTCAACGTCAGTTCGCCAAATACGCCGCAACTGCGCGAGTTGCAACACTCGGAACAGCTGAGTTCGCTGCTGTCGGCGCTTTTGGCGTGTAATCGAGAGTTGCAGAAACCGGTGCCACTGCTGGTCAAACTCTCGCCGGACCTCGAGCGCCGTGACCTCGAAATGGTTGTCGATGTTGTCAGTCGCTTACAAATCGATGGCATTATCGCGAGCAACACGACCGTCAGTCGCGACAACTTACGAACTGAGGCAAAACGAGTCGCGGCGTGTGGTGAAGGCGGACTTAGCGGAAAACCGCTCGCAAATAGATCGACTCAAATGATTGCTCAGCTCTACGAACTTACAGGCGGACGCATCCCACTGATCGGCGTCGGCGGGATCTTCGACGCCAATGACGCGTGGGAAAAAATCGCCGCCGGAGCGAGTCTCGTGCAGTTGTACACCGGCTTCATATATCAGGGACCGAACATCGCAAAGGAGATCAACGAAGGACTCGCAAACATTCTTGCGCGCGAAGACTTTGCGAATCTCGATACCGCCGTCGGCCATCGCTCGAAGGAGTTGGCAAAATCGTGAAACGCAACATCAACCCGACGCTACCGCGTTGCGGTACTGACCCGCTCAGCCGTACCAATAAGGATTCGGGTCAGTACCGCAACGCGGTAGCGTCGGGTCGGCATTGCGCATAAATGAAAGGAACAAAACCTTGGCTGCTAAAGACAAACTCATCATTGCACTCGACGTCAAAACACCTGACCAGGCACTCGCGTTAGTAAACGAACTCCGCGGCGTCGCGGGGATGTTCAAAGTCGGCTCGCAACTCTTCACCGCCGCCGGACCGCAAATCGTCCGCGACATCATCGCGCTCGACTCAAAAGTTTTTCTCGACCTGAAGTTTCACGACATCCCGCACCAGGTCGCGGGCGCCGCACGCTCTGCCGCTGAACTCGGCGTCTCCTTGTTCACGATTCACGCCAGCGGCGGCAGCGAGATGATGCGTCGGGCGGTGGACTCAGTCGCCGAAGTCGAAGCGAAAACCGGCGTGCGCTCAGCGGTGCTCGCAATCAGTGTCCTCACGAGCATGGACGCAACCACCCTCGCGCAGATTGGTGTAAGTTCTAGTCCAACTGAATCCGTTTTGCGGCTGACGAAGCTCGCTCAAAACGCAGGTGTCGACGGTGTCGTCACCTCAGCTCGGGAAATCGAAACGGTTCGCAGCGCCGTCACGAATCCGAAGTTTCTCGTAGTCACGCCCGGCATACGACCGGCGCATAACGAGTCAGAGGATCAAAAACGCGTCGCAACACCGGCCGCAGCCATCTCCGCCGGCGCGAGTTACCTGGTCGTAGGACGCCCAATCACCGGCGCCGCAGACCCAGTCGCCGCCGCGCATCAAATTGTTGCAGAGATGCAACATGCCGAAGCATCACAAACGAAAGGAACTGTGCCATAAACGTCGCGTGTAAACTTTGTTCGCGCAATGTCTATTTGCCCAACTACTGATTTTGAAACTATCATGCCACGGTGAAGCTCAGCTTGAAACCCCCGGTCATTTCCATACTAACAATCCTCCTTCTCGCACTGGTTTTTCCACTACTGGCTCAGCAAAGGGAGGCTGTTACTCCGCTTGCGCTCTCGCAGTCGCCTTATCGTGTCGGCGAAAGATTGACCTACAACGTATCGTTTTCAAACTTTCCGAGCGCCGCGCACGTGGAAGTGGAAGTAGTTTCACACGGCAATCATTTTGGACGTGATGCAATCCAGCTTCGAGCTCACGTTGAGACATCCGGTGTCGTCAACGTCGCACTCTTGGCCATCAATAACGACTACATGACGTACATCGATCCGGAAACGGGGCTGCCGTTTCGTTCGGAAGAGACTGCACGTGACGCGATCAAGAGTTCCGATTCAGTTCAGGATTTCGCCCAGCCGGCGGGCAACGAAGCGATTCCACCAAAACAGCGCGGTTTTCCGGGCACCTATGACTTCGTCTCCGGCTTTTATCGCGCGCGGGCACTGCCGTTGAGTGACGGCGGCATCTACAACTTTTCCGTTCGCGGCGAAGGCACGGACTACCAGGCGGAGTTAAGGGTAATCGGTCGAGAAGTGATCAGGACGAATGTCGGTTCGTTTCCAGCGATCGTAACGCAGATCAAAGTTCCAGGCTCGCCTCTGCGGAGTCTCAAAATTTATTTCAGTGACGATGCCGGACACGTGCCGGTGCTCATAGTCGCGCGTCTAAGCGCGGGTGAATTGCGAGCAGAACTGGCGGCTTCAGAACTCATCAGACCACCAGCTGAAGCACCGACTCCGACGCCACCGATTATCGCGGCGCCAAGGCCAACGCCTGCGGGTCCACTGCCGTTGAGCAGTAACCTCCCTTTCAAACTCGGTGAGGAGCTCAACTATCAAGTGTTCATCGGAGGCAGTAACACGCCGCTGGGTCTCGCGAGTTTTCAGGTGCACGGGCGCTCGAAATATTTCGAGCGCGATGGTGTGTTTTTGTCAGTGACGGCGCAAACAACGGGCGCGGCCGCGCGGATCTTCGTGGCCAAAGATCAGATCGATTCGTATGTCGATCCCAAGTCGCTTCTTCCGTATCGCACATCGATGAACTTAGCGGAAGGCGAACGGCGTTTGAACCAGATTCTCACGTTTGGTCAGGACACCGGCATGGTCACCAGCGATAAAGGAGCCACGATCGAAGTGCCCGTCGGGACGCACGACTACGTTTCTTTTTTTTATGTCGTTCGCACACTCACGTTTGTTTCAGGAAAAAAAAACGCGGTATCGATCCTGGTTGAGAACAAACCAAAGACGATCTTTGTAGACGCGCTGCCGCGCGAATCGATTCAGCTAGGACCACGCCGCGTGCAAGCCATCCCGGTGAAACTCACGACGGACGATCCAGACCCTGACAAATATCAGTTCCGCATGTGGCTCAGCGACGATCATCAACGTCTGCCCCTTCGCATCACCTGTAACACGAAGCTCGGCCCGCTACGCGCCGACCTCGCCATCCTCCCCTTAACCTCCCAATAAAACTGAATCCACGTTGATTCCCGCAGATCCTTACGGCTGAAATTGAAATCTATTTTCAATTCAGGCTATACTCAAACCGCCATGCTTAACTCATTCATCATCGTAATGCGCGAAGGCTTTGAATCCTTCCTGCTCGTCGCCGTTATCCTGGCTTACCTTCGCAAATCAAATCAAAAGTGGCTGACTTCTTCCGTCTATATCGCCATTCTAACCGCTTTAGCAGCAAGCGCCGGGCTCGCTTACGTGCTGAACTCAGGGGTTAACGACGACGTTGTGCAGAACATCTTCGGCGCCACTGTCGGCGGTTACATCAGCCAGTTCTTTAACAACGAAGCTTTGCGAGAAGCAGTGCTCGGCGCGCTTGCAGTGGTGATGGTGGGAACGCTAGTCATTCACATGTGGCGCACTGGTCCAAAGATCCAGCAACGCATGCGTGAACGCTTGAGCATTGTGTCGTCGAAGAGTTCGCGCATGGCTGCAGTGCTGGGCGTGTTTCTGTTTACGTTCCTGATGATTACGCGTGAGGGAATGGAAACGGCATTGATGTTGATGCAGGTCAAACACTCAAACCTGATTAGCGGAGCGCTGCTCGGCCTTTGCGCTGCGATCGCCTTCGCCTGGGGTTGGGCCAGGTTCGGTCATCTCATCAACGTGAAGCGCTTCTTTCAAGTCACCGGAATCTTTTTACTGCTCTTCATGATTCAGGTCGGCATCTACTCGTTCCACGAGTTTGCGGAAGCCGGCTTACTGCCCAACAGCGATTTCCTGCACGAAGCTACTGAGAAGTTTTCACCTGACGGACTCTACGGCAAATGGTTCTCGGTGATCATGATCGGAATCTGTGCCCTCTGGCTCTTCGTCGCTTCGTTAATGGATCGACGACACACAGGTCATCCACAGATTACACAGATGTCTCAAACTGAATCTGTGTAATCTGTGGTTAGCATCCTCGCGAGCTCGCGTTTCAACAACTTCCCTGTCGGACCTTTCGGAATATCTTCGACGAAGTGGACTGTCTTTGGACACTTGAAGTCCGCGAGTCGTCCTTTGCAGTAGTCGATTACGTCTTGTTCGGAACTCTTCGCTCCCGGTTTCAACACGATCACAGCCGCCACTTCTTCGCCATACAACGCATCGGGAACACCGACCACCGCAGCCGCCGCTACGGCCGGATGCTGATAAAGCACCTCATCGATCTCGCGCGGATAGATGTTTTCGCCGCCGCGAATAATCATGTCTGACTTGCGATCGACGATGTAGAAAAAGCCCTCAGCGTCGCGATAGCCGATGTCACCAGTGTGAAACCAGCCGTTGCGAAACGCAGCTTCGTTGGCTGCATCGTTTTTGTAATAGCCTTTGAGAATGTTTTCGCCGCGCAAAACGATCTCACCCAGCTCACCCTCCGGCACTTCGCGATCCTCTTCATCGACCACACGCATCTCGTTACCTATCGGAAGTCCACACGAACCGGGACGACGACGCCGATCGGGCGGATTGAACGTCGAGCGACAGGTTGACTCCGATAAACCATAGCCTTCGATCACGAGGCAGTTAAACGTCTCTTCAAAATGTTTCAAGACTTCGGCGGGCACCGGCGCCGAGCCGCACATCGCAAAGCGCAACTGATCGGTTTTCAATCCGGCTGGAACTCCGTCAGGATACGTGCTCAAAAGCATCGACAGCATCGTCGCCACTGAACCGAAAGAAGTGATCTCGTAATCCGAGATGATCTGCCAGAAACGAGAAGCGGAGAACTTCGGACTCACCACCGTCGATCCACCGGCATACAGCGCCGACATCGTCGTTACCGAAACTGCGTTCATGTGAAACAACGGCATAATCGTCAGCAGTCGATCTTCTTCGGTGAACCCGAGCCAGCTCGTAATATGTCGCGCATTCGCGATGACGTTGCCGTGCGTGAGCAAGCAGCCTTTGGGTTTGCCGGTGGTGCCGGAGGTGTAGATGATTATCGCCTCGTGATCGAGATCGATTCCCGTCGTTCGTTCGGGATTAGACGAGTGTTCGCGCGTCGCTTCGGACTCGTTGTCGAAGCGAATGATTGCCTGGAGTGTCGGTAGATCCTTCTGCACTGACTCGACAACGGGCAGAAACTCCGAGTTGACGAGCAACGCCCTGGCTTCGGAGTTTGAGATCACGTATGCGATCTCCTGCGACTTGAGCAACGAGTTGATTGGTCCGGCGAGCGCGCCCAGTTGCCAGCACGCGAAATAAGCGATGACGTATTCGACGTTGTTGGGAAGTAACAGGCTGACGACGTCGCCTTTTCGCACTCCGTTCGCTGCCAGCATGTTTGCGGTGCGCATGACGGCGGCTTCGAATGCATGGTACGTGAACTGGCGTTTGTCTGCCTCGGAGAAGAGGAAAGGCTTGTCAGGTGCGGCGCTCACGCGCTGTTTCAAAAGTTCCGGAATCATAAAGGTCTATTAAGCCACAGATGAACGCGGATTTACACAGACGTGATATATTCGCACGCACTTCTATGATTACCTATCGCAATTTTATCGGCGGCAAATGGATGGAATCCGCCTCGACACGCACCGCACAAAACATCAACCCGGCAAACACGGATGACGTGCTCGGCACGATTCGCCAGGCGACTCGCGAGGAAGCACGTTCGGCGGTTGATGCTGCGGCAGGCGCGTTTCGCAGTTGGCGCGCCACTCCGGCGCCGGCGCGCGGACGCATCGTCGCCAAAGCTGCTCGCCTGCTCGAGGAGAACAAAGAAGAGTTGGCCCAACTACTCACGCACGAAGAGGGCAAGACGATCGCCGAATCACGCGGCGAGCTACAACGCTCAATCAACGTCGCTGAGTTCTGCGCCGGTGAGTCGCGACGGATGAACGGCGAGACGATTCCTTCCGAGTTGCCGTTGAACTTTGCTTACACGATCAAGCAGCCGCTCGGCGTGGTCGCTTGCGTGACGCCCTGGAATTTTCCCGTTGCCATTCCGATCTGGAAGATTGCGCCTGCGTTAGTTGCCGGCAACACCGTCGTTTTCAAGCCCGCGTCCATCACACCCGCGACCGCAGTACGCATCACAGAGATCTTCGAAGCCGCCGGCATTCCCGAGGGTGTGCTGAACCTCGTGTTGGGCTCCGGTTCGGAAGCAGGCGACGAGATCATCAATCATCAGGCAGTCAAAGCAATCTCGTTTACCGGCTCGAACGGAGTCGGTATTCGACTGTACGAACAAGCTTCGCGGCGAGGCGCGAAAGTGCAGTGTGAAATGGGCGGCAAGAATCCGGTCGTGATTCTCGAAGATGCAGACATGGACCTCGCGGTTGAATCGACCGCGCAAGGCGCGTTTGGATCTTCCGGACAACGATGCACAGCGACGAGTCGAGCAGTTGTTGTCGATGAAATTGCAGACAAGTTTGTCGAACGCATTGTGAAGCGCGCGGAGTCGATGCGCATCGGTCCGGGATCGGATCCGGCGACGGAGCTGGGTCCGAGCGTCGATGAGAGTCAGTTCAACACCGTGCTCAGATACATCGACATCGGCCGCGAAGACGGCGCGACGCTCGCTTGCGGAGGCTCGCGTGCGACGGGGCCGGGACTCGAAAAAGGTTACTTCGTGCGCCCGACCGTTTTCGATCGCGTGACGCCCGACATGCGCATCGCGCGTGAAGAGATCTTCGGGCCGGTGTTGTCTGTGCTGCGGGTGAAGAATTTCGACGCAGCGATGGAAGTTGCAAACGATTGCGAGTATGGATTGTCGTCGTCGATCTTCAGCAACGACGCCGCGCGGATCTTCCGTTTTGTTGATGACATCGAAACGGGCATGACTCATATCAACTCGCCGACGACCGGCGGTGAAGCTCACATTCCGTTTGGCGGCACCAAAGGCACCGGCATCGGCGATCGCGAACAAGGCTCAACGGCGCTCGATTTCTACACCGAATTGAAAGTGGTCTATGTCGACTACACCGGCCGCAAGCGCGAAGGAAATCTGTACTGACGAGATTTTGATGATGAATGAAGCAATTGCAGGGGCGGCACCCCGTGGCCGCCCCCTGCGCGCCCAAAACAACGGATGGGGCGGCCACGGAGGGCCGCCCCTACAACGTTC
>Ga0126376_10000241_pt1 | contig 25833 bp, 20 predicted proteins | sample PanSoiMetPlot_15_FD_92760 | JGI IMG/M metagenome (GOLD analysis project Ga0126376, IMG submission 92760) | Tropical forest soil microbial communities from Panama - MetaG Plot_15 | ecosystem: Environmental > Terrestrial > Soil > Tropical forest > Bulk soil | place: Panama | collected 2016-02-17 | reverse complement strand
GCCCGATGAAAAGAGACGAGATGGGCAATTACACACGATCAGGGTTGAGGGGCCACGTGGCTTAACTCTAAGACAAAGCCGCTCTGAGTATCGAGCAGCGAGTAGGTAAGCAATTGCCGATTGGCAATTGCGGATTGCCAATTTTCGTTTGTTCGGAGTTTTAACGAACGAAACAATCGGCAATTGGCAATCGAAATCGGCAATTTCAGTATTCGTCTTCGTCCTCGTCTTCGTCGTAACTCTCCTCTTCCACGATGTCCAACTCGACGGGATCGAGTCCAACAACTTCCAGGTCAGTCCCACATTCTTCGCAAGACACTATTTCGCCCTTGTCCGTGTCCAGATCAACGTGGACATCAGCATCGCATTCCGGGCAAGTTCCGGTCGGCACTTTTTCTTCCTCCCCCGCAAAGGTGAAGGCAGGGTTATCCCCCCACTCGGGAGAGCACCTCTACCTTAGTAAGCAACCGGATCAATCTACCCGCGAGCGCTGGAATTTGCAACACTCTTTTATCGAGATTCTTGGCCCAGTCAGGGTTACATTTTTATGCCGAAAGTATTTCTCGAACTATAGGTCCGATAAGTCCTATAGGACTTATTACTGTGGCTCTCCACATTTGCTCGCACCGTACGAAACCGATCGGAACGCAGGGCTAACCTGATCGGTCGCTGTTAGCACGCGCCTACTCACCAACCCTGCCGCGCTCAATAATGCGCGCATGTTACGGCTCACCAACAAACCGACGCGCGCGTTGGCCCTCTTATTCCTCCCAGTGGTTCTGGTGCTCGCATACGTTTCGATATCGCGTCCGAGTGGTCCACCACTCGCGCGAGCCAATCCCGAACCAGCTTCAAAACGATCTGAACTCGGTCCAAACGTCGACTTGGACCACGATGGATTGCCTGACAACGTAGAGTTACGAACCTTCAACGACCGGGAAAACTTTCGCCGCTGGTTCACGTGGGTGGCGGAAATGCAGTTTTACAACCTCAGCGATCAATGGATTCCGGAACAACGAGACTGCGCCGGCCTGGTGCGTTTTGCGTGGCGTGAAGCGTTGCGCCCACACGATCGTCTGTGGTTTCAGAAGATGGGTGAGAACTACGATCCGGTCGCACCCGATCTGACTCCGAATATCGCCGCAGCGCTCAACGGAAAACTCTTTCGCACTGCGCCTGGCACTTACACCGCTAAAGACATTGCCGAAGGCAAGTTCTCAGACTTTGCCGACGCACAAACGCTCAAGCTGTACAACGCCGATTTCGTCGGCCGCGATCGCAAACAAGCAAAACCCGGCGATCTGCTCTTTTTCCATCAACCCTGGGTCCAGAAGTATCCGTTTCACGTCATGATCTTTCTCGGTGAACCGCGCATCGCGAGCGAAGGCGCCAATGACTGGGTCGTCTATCACACCGGCGCTTCGGCCCACGATGCGGGCACAGTCAAGAAGGTGCGACTCGCAGTGTTGGACCAGCATCCGGACAAACGCTGGCGGCCGATCATGACCAATCCAAACTTTCTGGGCTTCTATCGCCTGAAGATCCTTAACCAGCAAGCCACGCCGGAGGAGTGAACGTGTTTCGCTTCAAGCTCGTCGCCAGTCGCGTGTCGCCAGTTCTGATCTACGTCTTAATCATTACTGCCGCAGTTTCAATCGCCAGGACGCGATTACAAAAGTCCGCCGTTACAGAAAAACCGACCGTCACAACTGAAGCCGCGACAGCTTCGACCAAACCCTTCTTTTCGCTTTCAACCACGCGAACTTTCGGCACGAACGAAAACCCGCGCCTCTGGGTGGACCATCGCGGTCTCGAGAGCCTCGATTTCCGCGTCTATCGCATCAACGATCCCGAACGTTTCTTTGCTCAGCTCAGCGAACCCCATCAGATGGGTGAAGACGAGCAAGCGCAGATCACATCGCAGCTTTCCCATCGACATTCACTGCTCGAACGCATCCGCGCCGTCAAGCTCTGGGCATACCTCGGCATCAAAAACTATTTTCGCACGCAGTTGAAACAGGATACGCGCTACGCTTTCAACCAAAAGTTTCGCACCACTGAAACCAACAGGCGTGTGCCACTCAACGTCGCCGATTACGCGCGCGTACCGTTATTGAATCCGAATCAACTGGTAACGAGCTGGCGCGAGAGTCTGCCGCCGCTCGAAGCCTCATTCGACCGCCGCATGGTGCCGCTCGGAAAACGCGAAAGCGGCGTGTACCTGGTGGAAGCAGTCGGCGGCGATCTGCGTGCCTACACAGTAGTCGTTGTGACTGATCTGGCGCTGGTCGAAAAAGCCACGGCGAGTGGAGACTTTCTGGTCTACGCAGTCGATCGGAAGAGCGGTGAGCCGCGTGCTGATGCGCGCGTCGAGCTTGTGAAGGGTCACCACACGATCGCGACCGGAAGGACAGACGCCGACGGCATCTTTCGCACGAAACTTCCGACCAGCGAAGGTCCGGATGCTGAAGGCGAAACCGGAACCGACGATGTGATGATTCTCGCCTCGCATCGAGAAAATTTTGCCGTCTCCGATCTCGAGTCGTTCTATTTCAACCTTGGCGAGCAGAACGAAAAGGTGCAGGGCTACATCTACACCGATCGCCCTGTCTACCGGCCGGCACACAAAGTCTCATTTAAGGGAATTCTGCGCGCGTTCGACGAACGCAGTCAGTACCGGTCACTCAAGAGCGACACCGTCACTGTCACGGTCAAGGATTCCAACGATGCGAAAGTTCTTGAACAGGAACTACACCTCTCGAAATACGGAACGTTCAATAGCGAACTCACGCTCGCCGAAGAAGCATCCCTCGGAACCTATACCATCAAAGCTGAGACTGACGAAGGCAGCGCCACCGGATCGTTTGACGTCGCTGAGTACAAAAAGCCCGAATACAAAGTTAACGTCACGACACCGAAACGCTTCGCGCCCGCCGGCAGCAAGTCGAGATTTGATATCGACGCTCGTTACTTCTTCGGCGCGCCACTCGCTGGCGCCGAAGTCAAGTATTACGTCTATCGCTCGCGTTATTACCCGTCCCTCGGCGGCGAAGAAGTCGAAGAGGATCCGGATCAGGAAGCTGAATACTCGCAGTACGATAACTACTACAGCGATTTGACGGACGAGGGCGAAGGCAAGCTCGATGCGTCCGGTCATCTCGCAGTCGAGTTCGACATTCCCGACGCCAATGAAAACGACGTTTGGGATTTTCAATATCGTCTCGAAGCCCAGGTGACTGATTCCTCGCGTCGCAGTATCAACAGCAGCGCCAACCTGATCGCGACGCGCGGCAACGTCATCGCTCACGCTATCACCGATCACTTCGTCTACAGGAATGGCGATACCGCCAAGGTTTCGATCTCAACCACGGACTATGAAGGCCGGCCCGTGGCGGCAAAGTTGTCGCTGAAGTTCGTGTCACGCGAGTGGGTGAAGGTTGAAAAAAAGGTGAACGAAGACGATCCGGATTACCAGATTCGCGAAAGTGAGTTGAGCTCGACCGAGGTTACGACCGACCGCGAAGGACAAGCCTTTTACAACTTCCCAATCACGACACCGGGAAGCATCTCGATTAAGACAGTGGTCCAGGAAAACGGTAAACAGTTTGCCACACTCGGCGACTTCATGTGGGTCACAGATGCCGATCAGAAGTGGGCCGATTCCGCGTACTATCGTGAGAGCGTTGGCTCGATCAAATTAGTTCCTGACAAGAAGTCTTATCGGGTTGGTGACACGGCACATGTGCTCGCGATCCTTCCCGGAGATCAGGTCAACCTGCTCGTCACCACCGAACGCACCAGCGTCATGACTGCGCGACAAGTCAAAGCCGCCGGGCAGACAGTCATCATCGACGTTCCCATCGAAGCGAACTTTGCGCCGAACGTTTACCTGAGTGTGACTTTCGTCCGCAACGGCGACATGTACACGAGCGATCAACGCCTCACGGTGCCGGCTCGTGACAAGCTGTTGAATCTCGAAATCATTTCGAACAAAGAAGAATACAAGCCGCGCGAAACAGCCTCTTACACGATTCTGGCGCGCGATGCGGATGGCGCGCCGGTGCCGAATGCCGAGGTGAGTCTCGGTGTTGTTGACGAGGCAATCTACAGCGTGTCACCGGACTTCGCCGGCAACATTCGACAGCAGTTTTACGGCAGGCTCTACAACGAAGTCGAAACACATCTCTCCATCTCATATTCGTTCATAGGTTTCGCCGGGGAGAAGCCGATCGATCTTGCGCGCACCAAGTCTTCGTATCAGTTGGCCGATTTCAAAAATGAAAGCGACATGGTCCAACCGATGATTCGCAAGGACTTCAAAGACACGGCTTACTGGGAACCGAGCGCAGTGACCGGAAAAGACGGGCGAGCGACGTTGAAGTTTCGCTTGCCGGATAACTTGACGACGTGGCGCGCTACGGCTCGCGCTGTGACTGCGGACACCAGAGTCGGAGTTGCGAAGCAGAAAGTGATCTCGCGCAAGGATGTGATCCTGCGTCTGGAAACCCCGCGGTTCATGACACAGGGCGACACTGTCACGCTGTCAGGCATCGTTCACAATTACCTGAAGCAGGACAAGTCGACTCAGATCTCGATCTCAGTTTCGGGCGCGCATTTGCTGAGTCCCGCACAGCAGACCGTGACGATTCCGAAACAAGGCGAGCATCGCGTCGATTGGCAGATTTCGGCGCCGCAAACCGGCGAGATCACGCTGCTGGCAAAAGCGCTGACGAATACCGAATCCGATGCAGTTGAGTTGGCGCTGGACGTGGTCCCGCGCGGACTCCATGAAACCAAAGCTGAAAGTTGGACCACGAGTGACGAGAATGCCGAACAGGAGTTTTCACTCGATCTGCCGGCGAACACCGATTTGAATTCACGTCAGTTGCGCATCGAAGTCTCGCCTTCTGTAACCGGCATGCTCTTGGGCGCGCTCGATTATCTGACCAGCTTTCCTTACGGCTGCACGGAACAGACGATGTCGAGCTTCTTGCCGAACATCATCGTTTCGCAGACGGTCAAGGAGTTCAAGACTGCCTCGATTCGCAATCCTGGCGATTTGAAGAAGAAAGTGGAGCGCGGCCGGAATCGTCTCTATTCATTTCAGCATGAAGACGGCGGTTGGGGCTGGTGGAAAAACGACGCCAGCGATCCGTTCATGACGGCCTACGTGGTCGATGGACTGACGCTCGCAAAACAGGCCGGCTACGAGATCGACGAGGGGCGGCTGGCGCGCGGTCGTGAAAAGCTCGAAAGCATGTTGGCGGCCCAGGAGTTTAAAGACACAGATACGCGCGCGTTCATGATCTACGCGTTGGCGGAAAGTGGCGGAGCAGATCCGAGTCATGTCGAGAAGCTGTTTGCTGAACGCAACAACCTGCAGCCGTACGGCCGTGCCTTGCTCGCGTTGACCCTGTCGTTAATAAGAGATCGTCGCGCGTGGGAAGTCGCTACAGAGATCGAACGCACTGCCGTTGTGGACCAGATGACCGCTCACTGGGAATCGCGGCGCGCGACCATGCTCGACTTTACCGAGTACGATCAAACAGAAGGCACCGCGCTTTCACTCAAAGCACTCGCGCGCATCAAGCGTGACAGCTCGCTGCTTCCACTCGCCGCTCGCTGGCTCGTCTCAAATGATCGCAACCAGGGTTACTTCTGGAATTCCACCAAAGACACGGCCTTTGCGATTTATGGTCTCATCGACTACGCGAAAGTAAGTCGTGAGCTAACGCCTTCCTACGATTTGGAAGTCTACGTGAATGGCGAGACGGTCCTGACTCAGCGCGTGACTGACGCTACCGCCATCGGAACTCTTTCAATCGGCCGCAAAGGCGCTGCTGTTGGCGAGACAAACCACGTTCGCATCGTGAAGCGCGGCAAGGGTGCGCTCTACCTGTCGAGCTCCATCGAGTATTACACCAACGAAGAGAATGTTGCGGCTCGAGGATCTTCGGATTTGAACGTGACGCGCGAGTACCTGCGGCTGCAGGTCGAGCAGGTGGGTTACGAGTTGAAGTGGACCACCACTCCACTGTCCGGCGAGATCAGGTCAGGCGATCTGATCGTCGTTAAACTGCACGTGACCGGCAGGAAGGCGCGTCACCTGATGTTGGAGGATCCGATTCCGTCCGGCGCCGAGCAGTTGGATAGTGTCGGCAATCTGAATCTGGATTACGCGGATAAGAGTTGGACGGATTGGTATAGCGCGCGCGAGTTTCGCGATCGGCGTACGGTGTTCTTTATGGACAGTTTCGATGGCGACGCGACTTTGCGCTATGCGCTGCGAGTGCAGGTTCCGGGTGAGTTTGTGGTTGCACCTGCGCGCGCTGAGCTGATGTATCAACCGGCGATCAATTCAAACTCGCCGAGTCAACATTTCTCGTTTCTCGACCGGCATTAGACAGGATTAACAACATGCCATATTCAACCTCGATCACCGCCATCATCTCCGCGGTGCGCACGCTTTTCAGCAACCGCCGCTCGTTCCTGCTGATACTCGCTGTCTACTCCGCCCTGCTCGCAGCGATTTATCTGTTCGTCAGCACACGTGAAGCAACAGTCTCCCAGTTGCTTGTGACGCTCATCACCATCATCGCCGCTCCTGCGCTCTTCTTCGTCCTGCAGGCTGCGACTATCGGCTACGCAAGTGGTCCAACCTTGCGCGGTCTACTAAAGAACAGCCTCAAGCTGATCTTGGTCACTGTTCCACTGATTGCTTTGACACTGCTCGCAGTCTACGGAATTAACAAACTCCAAACTCACCTCACAATCGTAACAACGGTGCGTTACCTGTTGCTGGCAGTGGTCGTTCCGCTGTTCGTAATTCACTTTTGGATCGCGGCAATCGACGCCGGTTTGCGCACTTTAGTCAAGAGACTGCGGAAAGTATTAACCAGAACCTTTGCGCCACAATCGATGTTTGTCTACGCCTGCGGCTTCCTCGTTTTCGCCGTCGCTCCTTATTTTCTGTTGCAGAAAGCGATACCCAGCCAGCACCCCTGGATCGAAGTTGCATTGATTGTAGGAAGACTCAGCGTAAGCGCACTTCTCATACTGCTCGGTTGGGTCACGACCGTTGGTGCAATCTCGATCCTTAGCCACGCAGGTTATCCGGTCGCGGACAAGGAGTGACATGTTGAAGTTGCTGCTTGCTACGAGCGCCACTCTGTGCCTCGTCTTTGTACTTTTTCGTGGCAACTTTGTTGACGCTCCTGCAAAACCGGAAAAGAAAACCGTCCTCATCTCCGCGAACGAGTTGGACCAACGCCTTCAGTCTGCTGCCGCATCTGCGCTCGGCGAGCGCGAAGGCGCGATCGTGGTGCTGGATCCGCAGAGCGGACGGGTGCAGGCCGTTGTCAACGCGCAGCTCGCATTTGATCAGGCATTTCCGCCGGGTTCGATCATCAAGCCATTCGTTACTCTGGCGGCCCTCCGCAGCCAAACAATAGATCGAGACACGCGCATTCGTTGTCGCGGAAAGTACAAACGCACGCATGCTGTCGGCGCCTGCTCGCACCCTCGCAAGCCTGGGCCGTTCGAGCCGGCTGAAGCGTTGGCCTATTCATGTAACTATTACTTCGCCACCGTTGGAGAAAGACTCAACGAAGACGACTTCGCCCATACGCTTTCCGAGTTCGGCTTCGGCCGGACGACCGGGATCAATGGCGACCAGGAATCGGCTGGAGTGCTGGCACGTGGCCGTTGGCAACCTGAGAGCGCAGTTGGCGAGGGCGCGTTTCTGCAAGTTACACCAATCCAGATGGCAGTTGCATACGCAGCATTTTTCAACGGCGGCAAACTGTTCAGACCATCCGTGGCTGTGGCTTCCGATTTCAAGTCTCAACTTCGTGCTGAAGTTCGCGTCGATGATGGCGAAAGATCGATCCTGCTTGAAGGCATGCGTGGCGCCGTCGAGTTCGGTACTGCGAAGAACGTCCACCTCGATTCGCTGCCCGCTTACATCGTTGGGAAGACTGGAACAGCCACACCGCTTCAGGGCTTTCGGCCGCAGGGATGGTTTGTGGGAATCGCTTTTCCGTCCAGCACGGAGACTGAACCCGCGAATGCACAGCTCGCGATCGTTGTTTACCTTCGCAGGGGTCATGGAGCTGAGGCGGCGGAAGTAGCACGCTCCATCTTCGAAGTGCTTGAAGACACGCCCGATACAAAGAAAGATTCACTACAGGTTTCGGTACATCAGGTGACAGAGAACTCTACCTATCGAATACCGCTGGAAGATTACGTCACAGGTGTAGTCTCGGCCGAAGCGAGCATCGAAGATGAACCCGAAGCACTCAAGGCCCTGGCTGTTGCCGCTCGCACGTTTGCACTAAAGAACCTGGGCCGCCATAAAACTAACGGTTACGATTTCTGCAGCACGACTCATTGCCAACGCTTTGCCGGAACACAAGCTCGGCCGGCCCTGTCGAACTCAGTCAAAGCGACGTCAGGCCTGGTCCTGCTGGACGATCAACATCAGATGATCGACGCCTATTTCAGTGCCTCGTGTGGCGGCATGACTGCAAACATTAAGACACTGTGGGGAGTTGATGGGCCCGCGTATCTGAGTGGGGTGCGAGATGATTATTGCAATTCTGGTTCTCACTATCGCTGGACTGACGTGATCGAGGTCAACCAACTGGCAAACGCGCTCCGCAGTGATCCGCGGACAGATGTCGGCCAAACAATTCGCGATCTTTCGGTGACCAAATTCGACGCCACTGGACGCGCTGAGTTGCTATCGATCGTGGGCAATCGTGCGCGCACAATAAGTGGCTGGGAATTCAAGTTGATCGTCGGTCGCGCGCTTGGCTGGAACGTTCTGAAGAGTTCCAGCTTCAGTGTTTCACGCTCCGGATCGCAATTTGTATTTCGCGGTGGTGGTTTCGGTCACGGTCTTGGTTTATGTCAGGAGGGTTCGCACGCGATGGCCCAGCGCGGACTATCTTTTCAGCACATTCTCGCGCACTATTTTCCGGGCACGACCGTAGGTGATTACCGCACGGGCTCTGAGGTACGTCGCTGCTCTCACTTTCGTTTGGTTTATCCACGATCCGTCGCGGTGCAGGACATTGAACAAGTGTGTGGCTTGGTCGAGACGAACCGGACGGAGCTCTTGCGCCGAGTCTCCGCCGCCGGGATCGAGACGCGTTTTCCGGATCTCGAAATCGTCTTCAACGAAACCACCGGCGATTTCGTTGGTCATACCGGCATGCCGGCGTGGGCCGCAGCAGCAACCCGGAAAAACAGGATCGAACTGCAACCACTCACGCTGCTCAGGCAACGACGAATCTTGGAAACAACCCTGCGCCACGAGCTTGCGCATGCACTGATCGACACGCTTGCCAGCGGCAAGACTCCGCGCTGGCTGGCGGAAGGAATGGCAATCTACCTGGCTGGAGAAGGAAGATTGCTTGAGCGTTACCGGTCGGACAAAGTGGGTTCCAGCGAAATGGTCGAACGATCGTTAACAAATCCCCAATCGGTCGCGGAAATGCGCACTGCCTATGCGAACGCCTACGCTCTCGTACGCGAGTTGATTCGGACGGAAGGAGAAAACAGCCTCTGGAACCGCCTGGCCCAAGGGATGGTCAAGACTTCAACGAGACTTCCGGATGATTGCTGCTTTGCATAAAAGTCGGAGATGCCACGGGCTTGTCCCGTGGAGGGTTCACGTTCTTCGCTACATCGCTTCCATCCAAGCACCAAACCGGATGCCACGGCCTTGGGCCGTGGAGGGTTCACGTTCCCAGCTAATAGCAGAAAACGTGAGACTCCACGGGGCAAGCCCGTGGCATCTGTTGACCTTAGGTTTTGGATATACTTTTAGCAGCAAACGTGAGATCCACGGGACAAGCCCGTGGCATCTCGAACTTGATCGCTTAGCATTTCAGGAAACAACTTTCTCGTTTACGTTCGTATCTGAATAGATTGACAGCGAAGTTGATTTAGTTGATCTTGCTTCGTGGTGATGAGCTGAACCCAAATTCCTGACGAAGGTTAGACTCACATGAATATCATTGCACGCCTGGCAGCGCTGCTGCTGTTTTTCACGATCCTCACTGCTCCGACCGTGGCCCAGAAGCGGCAGACGCCTGCGAAGCCGCAACCGAAGCCGGCGCCGGCGCCGACTCCAGCGCCCACGTTCGACAACCTGCTGCCCGCGGACGAGTACGTCATCTACGGTGAAGCCAGGGACGTAGGACAAGTGATTCGCTCCAGCGCTCTCAACGACTTGCTCGAGCCGATCCTGAAACTCGCCGGACCACCGAGAGAATTCAAGTCGATAGTAAAGTGGATCAACGCACACGCTGAACAGGTGACGTCTTCACGTATGTTCTTCGCCGCCTGGCCCATGAACAAGAACCTTCCCGAAACACTCGTCGTGATTGAGTTTGCTTCGGCCGAAGAGGCCGCCAAGTTTGCGACACCGTTGAATGAGTTTCTGCCGACAGTATTGCCATCGCAGCAACCCGATCCTTCAACGAAGAATGCATCCCCAATACCCGGATTTCATCTCGAACATCTTGGCTCACTCGTAGCGATCTCGCCGCGACCATGGACCATGAAACAACTGCGACCCGCGGGCAGCAAATCACTCGCCGACGATGCTAACTTCCGCACCGCTCGGAACAGATTCAACTCCGAGCCACTCTTCGCTTTCATTAACTTCAAGTTGATGGAGAAGGAAGACGAAGAACGTCGCAAACACTACGAAGAGGAACGACTCAAAGCACAGGAGCAGGCAAAACTGGCGCCGGCTGAAGAGAAACACAATCCTGACTCGATGACCAACCAACCGTTGAATGAAGCTGAAAAAAATGGCGGCGGGGGAGAGGCTGCCACCTCGATAACTGTCCTCTCTGCGCAGTCACCCAAGGAACCACCACCACCCGATCCATTCTCGACCGCTTTATCAACACTCGGAAACTCTTTTTTCGGAGGCGAGGCAAACTCGCCTGACGCCATCGGGCTTGCGCTCTCGTATGAAGGCGAATCATTCGACCTGCGCTGTTTGCTTATTAACACTCTGGACGAGAGAAACGATCCGATCCCGTTTTGGCCGAAGGTGATCACGGGTGCGGCAATCGCGCCTGAGGCACCCAACATTTTTCCGGCCAATACGGAACTGTTTGCAACAATGTCGCTCGACCTGACGCAGATCTTTACGGAGATGTCGAAACCGACAAAGCCTGAATTCACTGTCTCCAAAGGCGAGCCATCATTCGTACCCAAGCTCAGAGTCGTCGAACCAGAGTCACCGTTCAAACCGATTGAGAAGCAACTGAATATCAGTATCAAAGACGATCTGTTGCCGCTGCTTGGTAGCGAAGTAGCGATCGGCTTACCGATGGAAGGTCTAAACGTTTTGGGCATCTCCGGACCAAACGCACCAAAGCCACCGGATAAAGAGAACGCGTCCGAGCAACCTTCAACCGGACATGGACCAGTCCTCGCTATTTCAGTAAAAGACAAGGAACGCCTGCGGGCGTTGATGCCAAAGTTGGTCGAGTCACTCGGCTTCAAAGGCGCCAACCAGTTTGCAGCAACAGAACGACGCGAGGATACGGAGCTCGTATCTTATGCCAACCTTTTCGCGTACGCCTTCGTCGGAAACTTCCTCGTGCTTTCTTCTGACGCCGCAACCGTGCGCAACGTCGTCAACGCCTATTTGAAGAACGAAACACTCGCGACCGACAGCCAGTTCCGAGCGTACACACGCTGGCAGCCACGACAGTTGCACGGACAATTTTATATCTCGCCGGCGCTGATGGAAGCTTATCGAACCTGGGCCACACAACCGAACACGAGGATGAGCGACCAGATGAGAAACCTTCTCGCGAGGCTGACCACGGCGGCTCAACCGGTCACCTACTCGCTCTGGAACGAAGGACTGGGACCAATACACGAGCTGCACGTTCCCAGGAACCTGGTTGCGATGTTAGTGACCGGCATTTCCGGTGAGATTAATCCTCCGGAGATGGTTCAAAAGGAGCGCCAGGCGATGGGAATGATGTACACGATCCTCTTTGCCGAAGAGCAATATAAGTCAAAGAAGGGTGGCGGCAATTATGGCTCGCTGGATGACCTGATTGCTGCCGGTATGTTTGCGAAAGATACCCTGGAGAATTCAGGTTATAAATTTGAGTTGACCGTGAGCGGCGACAAACTCGAGATATCGGCCGTGCCAATCGAATACGGGAAGACCGGCAGCATTTCAATGTTCATTGATCAGACGCATGTATTGCGAGGTGGCGATCGCAATGGCGCTGCCGCCACTGCTGCGGATCCCCCGTTAAGCATGTACTGATTTTAGAGATTCTCGATCTCGAGCGGTTCGACCGGTTCTGCTAAACCAAACCCAAAGACCTTCGAGTAGAAGTACAGTTCTCCATCGAGCGCGCGCTTGATGTTTTTTGCCTGCCTGAAGCCGTGCTGCTCTCCGGCAAACGCGACGTACGCAACCGGAATCCCCTTCGCCCTGATCGCGTCAACCATCGTCTCTGCCTGATCCGGTGGAACCACTTTGTCCTCCAGTCCCTGAAAGAAGATCACCGGGCACGACAATCGCTCGGGAAAGTTGATCGGTGAGCGATCGTAATAAATATCCCTTCGTTCCGGGTACGGTCCGAGCAAGCCGGTGAGATATTGCGACTCATACTTATGCGTGTCACGCGCCATCGACTCGGTATTGCTGATTCCGAAATGGCTCGCTCCGGCTTTGAAACTGTTCCGAAACGTGAGCGCGCAGAGTGTCGTGTAACCGCCGGCACTGCCACCAGTGATGATTAAGCGCTTGGGATCGACTTCGCCTCGATCGGCAAGATAGCGAGCACCGTTAACACAGTCGTCGACATCGACAATGCCCCACTTTTTGTTCAATCGCTCGCGATACTGCCGGCCATAGCCCGAACTGCCGCCATAATTCACGTCGAGCACGGCGAACCCGCGGCTGGTCCAATATTGAACCGACAAGCTCAACGCGGTCGAAGCCGCGGCCGTTGGTCCACCATGACTCTTCACGATCAGCGGCGGCTTTTCGTTGTCGGGCGCGCGGAAGTCAGGATTCTGTGGCGGATAGAAGAAACCGTGTGCGATGAGTCCGCCTTCAGTCGGATAATCGATCGCCCTCGGCACTGAGAAGTACTGTGAAAAGGTTTCGCGATCATTCGAGCGACGAAGGATCTCGAACTGACCGCTCGCGAGGTCAAATTTCACGATCGATACGACGTCAGTTGGCGAACCGCCGCGAAACACTGCGAGGCCATTTGCCGCTCGCAGATACTGAATGTCCGTGTAAGGACAATCAACCGGCGTCACGCCTCTTGTGCTCGCGTCAACGAGAGCCAGAGTTGAAACACCCTGATCGATATGACTGCAAACGATCGTATCTGCCGACGCAAAAGCATATGACGACATGCCGAATACCCATTGCGGCATGCCGAGTTCAGCCTTAGATTGATAGACGTTTTCAATCCCGCCGTCAGGTGAAATTCGCTCGAGATTCCACCAGCCGCTGCGATCCGAAGCGAAGTACAAAACTCCGTCAGGCGACCATTCCGGTTGAAAGATCGATTCCGCCGCACCGCCTGCGACCCATCGCGTCGAGATGAGTTTGCCGTCTTCACCAAACTCGCCGACCCAAAGCTCGCAACCATCCCAGGGCATATTCGGGTGGTTCCACGTTAGCCATGCCAACTGGCTGCCGTCCGGACTGATTCTCGGCGACGAGTAAAAATCATTGCCTTCCACGAGCACCTCGCCAAAGCCGTCCCCACCGGGTTGAGTGTTTACGGCAACTATCGAGTTCACAGCTTCGGCACCTGTGTTCGAGTGATCCTCGCGCACGCAGAACAGACGACCTCGTGCCTGGTCCAATCGGGCGTCGGCGTAACGCAGGTCACCTGCGGCAGTCAGTGGCTCAGGAGTGGCCAGTTCTTGCTGCCAGTAGAGTCGCTGGTCCGAAAAGTTTGAGAAGTAAACAATTCCGTTGCTGACGATGTAGTCACCACCGCCGTATTCGTGGACCTTCGTCCGAGCGTTGAAAGGAGACTGATTCACATCGAGACACGCGCCGCTGGCATCTCTCTTAACGATGACGTTGCGGCCGCCTTCCTTGGGCCGCAGTTCCAACCAGTAAATATCGTTGCCATCAAAGGATGGTTGGCCCAAACCAACCGACCCTTCGACAATCAGATCTGAGGTAATGGGCGATTTCCACGAGCCATACGGCGCAATCTTTGGTGAATTTGACAAGGTCCAACCTCGCTAGTTGATCTCCGAACTCCGATAGTTGATCTCTGACTTCGTGTAATTGTTCGTTTTGTGTGCGGATTTGAGAAACTTTTGCCACAACCTCGCAAAGGCTTTACAAGACATCTGCAACCTACATTGGGCGATACGCGGGTAGTATCACCCCGTCGTTAATTCTCCATGGGAGAACTGAGATAAAGGCAAGGGCACTGGTCTTGGGGGAGGTCAGTGCCCTCTCTTTTTGTCTGCTCACCATCTTAACAGCAAAATCATTTAAGACTGAAATTTCACGCACTTTCTCAGCGGATCTCTGCGTTACTCTGCGCCCTCTGTGTTAAAAAGCCACCTCCACGCAGAGGACGCAGAGTAACGCAGAGAACCGCTGAGATAAATCCGTTTCCTATTGACGGACGCTAAAAACAGGTTAACAATTCGCCAGTCCAATTTCGAAAGAGGTGCCCGCCCATGTCCAACGGCAAACGAAAGCTGTTCGTCTTTTGTCTGATAGTCGCGTTTTTGATGACCGGCCTTCCTGCATCAACCTCGCACGCCGATACATTTCGACCCGTGGTCCGGGGCAAACGCGGCGTGGTGGCGGGCGGCTCACCTTTATCAGTTGAAGCCGGTCTGCGGATTCTTCAGCGCGGCGGCAACTCGGTCGATGCGGGCGTCGCGACAATTCTTGCGGCTTCGGTGATCGAGTTTTCTCACTTTTCGTTTGGCGGTGAAGTGCCGATTCTGATCAAGTTGAAAGGTCAGAAGGTGGTCGTGATTGAAGGCATGGGCCAGGCGCCGATGAAAGCGACGCGCGAGTTCTTCGTCAACCACGCTAAAAACGCGCCGGCTCTGACATCTCCCGGACAAACCACGATGCCCGGTGCCCGGAGCGGCGGACTGATACCGTCAACTGGTCCACTCGCGGCGACCGTGCCGGGCGTGCTCGACGCCTGCGTCGTCGCGCTCGATCAATTCGGTACGAAGACACTTGCCGAAGTGATGGAACCGGCAATTCAACTCGCTGACGGTTTTCCCCTCGATGAATTGCGCGTGAACTATATCAAGTCGAGGTCGCCAATCTTTTCGCAATGGCCTGATGCGAAACGGATCTTCCTGCCAAACGGCCAGGTGCCGAAACCCGGCGACATCTTCGTGCAAGCAGACCTGGCGCGCACGCTGCGCGCGATAGTTCAAGCCGAACGCCTCGCATCGAAAGGTACGCGAAATAATCGTCACGCCGGACTGATGGCGGCGCGCGACTATTTCTATCGTGGTCCAATCGCACGCCGGATCGGCGACTACATGCAGGCGAACGGCGGTTTGCTGGCCGCGGATGACTTTGCAAAGTTTGCGGCGAAAGTGGGCCAACCTGTCGAGACCAGCTATCGCGGTTACGAGGTGTACAAAGCCGGCTTCTGGACGCAGGGTCCGGCCCTCGTCGAAACCCTCAACATGCTCGAAGGTTTCGATCTGAAAAAGATGGGCCACAACTCGCCCACTTACATTCACACACTCGCCGAAGCGCTCAAACTCGCGATGGCGGATCGCGATCGTTACTACGGCGATCCGAACTTCGTGAAGATCCCAATGACCGAGCTGTTGTCGAAAGACTACGCAGCGCTGCGACGACCTCTGATCGACGAGCGCCATGCCTCGCTCGCACAGCAACCCGGTGATCCTTTGAATATGAAGGCGGTGCTTGCGAGCGCCGTGCAAACCATCGGACGCGCTTCTGCCGTGCCCGACATCGAGCGCGCCAACGACACCACGTGCGTCAACGTTGTCGATAAGGACGGCAACTTGTTCAGTGCCACGCCGAGTGGCGCGTGGTTGCCGGCCGTCGTTGCTGGCGATACGGGTGTGTTGATGGGCCAGCGTCTGCAATCGGCACTCACCGATCCGAACAGTCCGAACGTCGTAGCGCCAGGCAAGCGGCCGAGGATCACACTGACGCCGACGCTCGTTCTCAAAGACGGCGAACCGTTCATGGTGTTGAGCACGCCGGGTGGCGACAATCAGGACCAGGCGCTGCTCCAGGTGTTTTTGAATATCGTCGAGTTTGGGATGAACCCGCAGGAAGCAGTCGAAGCGCCGCGCTTCGATACGCAACATTACGTCAGCTCGTTTGACGATCACGAATTTCTGCCCGGCTCACTGAACGTCGAGTCGCGTGTGAGTTTGAAGACGATCCAGGAGTTGTCGGAGAAAGGACACAAGGTCAAAGTCCAGGGGGAATGGGGCACGCTGTCTTCGCCCACAGTGATCATTTACAACCCAAAGAATGGCGTAGCGGCCGCGGGCGCTGATCCGCGGCGCAGTCGTTACGCTGTTGCGTGGTAACAGAACTCAACGCAAAGGAGTCCCCCAATGAAAGCCCTCAAAAAGCAAACCCTGTTTGGCGTAGCTGTGCTTATTCTGGTTTTCGCGGTGCAAGGCTCAGCCAACGCTCCAGTGTTACCAAGACCGGTGCTTTATTTTCTCGGCCAGGAGTTTCTTACAATCGGCGGCAAGCAAGTCACTCATTACAATTTCGATGTGCTCAACAAAAGCGACTTTCCCGACGATCTCTTTGCCGCTTCACCGAACCTGCCGCCGTGCGGAAAGAACGCCAAAGCCGCACGAACGTGGGTCGATTTTTACGATCAGAACGGCAAACGCTTGAATGGTTTCTGCGCCCTCGGAAAATCGGCTGACCTCAACGGGATCTGGTTTTCACTCGACACTGGCGTGATACCGCCGAGCTGGGTGTACATCGAAATGAACGATCGCAAGACCAACACGAAGTACAAATCGAATTTGTCAGACACAACACTCTAAAAGGGGAACAAATAATGGGACTGCAAGAAGGAAAACGTTTCGTAGATTTCAACCTCAAGAACCAGGACGGCGAAACAGTTTCGCTCGACGACTTCAAAGGCAAGTGGCTCGTCGTTTACGTCTATCCAAAAGACGACACACCCGGCTGCACGATCCAGGGCAAGTCGTTCACAGCAACGAAGCAGGAGTTTGACGACGCGAACATCGAGGTCGTCGGTGTAAGCGAGGACGACGTCGAGTCGCACAAGAACTTCTGCAACAAGTTTGGCTTCACTATCGATCTACTCGCGGATCCAAACCATGAGCTCCTGCAAGCGGTGGACGTGGGCCAGAGTGAGTACAAAGGAACGATGTACTGGAACCGCAGCAGCTTCGTGATCGATCCGGAAGGCAACCTGCGCAAGACGTACCTGAAGGTTAATCCGGAAGGTCACGAGCGCGTGCTGCTCAATGACATCAAGGCAATGCAAAGCACTGCAGCTTCAGCGTAAACGATGCTTGCTTATGTTTTCTGGCACTGGCCGCGTCCCGAGATCGGGCGCGGCCAGTATCTGGACAATCTATCCGAGTTTCATCGCACACTCGCTGCCAACAAACCGCCCGGTTTTCAGCGGTCAGTTGTGTTTCGCATTCACGGCGCCAACTGGTTAAAAACGGACGGCGAGGCGTTTGAAGAGTGGTACCTGGTTGATGACTCAGCCGCGCTGGATCCGCTTAATGACGCCGCCGTATCAGGCGCTTGTGAAGAGCCTCATAACCGCGTGGCCAAAGAAGCAGCGGACGGAACCGGTGGGTTGTACCGGCTGCGCGCCGCCACAGCAGACCTGGCCCAGGCGAAGTGCGCTACGTGGTTAAGCAAACCCGCGGGAGTTTCCTACAAAGACTTCTACGCCGGACTGGAATCTCTCACCTCACAACCAGGTGTCGCTTTGTGGGTCCGCCAGATGACTCTTGGACCAACGACAGAATTCTGTATTCACAGTCAAACACCAGTTCAATTACCGGCCTCCATCCGCGGCCTCAGTGTTCAACTCGGCCACGAGTGGACAATGATCTGAAGCCGCGCGGACGCGCTCTTTCGGCTCCGTAATCACGTCACACTTCGTCAACCTTTTCATAAACGCTCGCGGCACGAACACGTAATCGAGCCGGACGTGCGGATCCCAGGTGGGAAACGTGTATCCCTTTTCATCCGGATGCAAGGTGCGGTAACCATCGCCGTAACCGGCGTCGAGCATCATTTGAATCGTTTCGCGTTGCAGCTTACGACCGCTGATCCAGATCAACGCGCGAATCCATGCGGGCACACGACTGAGTTCCAAAACCTCTCCGGGCGCGAGAGTATTGAAGTCGCCAATCAGAACGTGAAAGCCGTTTTGATGTCGCTTGATGCCGTCGAGGAGTGAACGAATCTCGCGTGTGCGCCGGCGCTCGTCCCACTTTGAAAAGCGCGCACTGAGATGCAGTCCAAAAACTCTTGTGTCACTTCCGGCCGGAACTATCTCGAGAAACGAATGGCGCGCGCCCGCCGGGTAGTGCCACTCGTGATAATCGATCTCGTGACGACTCAGAAAACCGATCGAATGATTTCGTCGCGCTGCCCAGAAAGGAAACTTCGTCGCGGCGGCGAGGCGTTCGATAACTTGCGGATCTATCGCTTCCTGAAAAATAACGAGATCAGGAGCGGCCGCAACAATGGTCTTCGCCAGTGCCTGCTCCCGGCCGCGACCGCCAAAACGGATGTTGTAGCTGAGTAACTTCAAGGTCACGCATCTTCACCCGCCGGAACCACCACGTAGTACGGTTCACCAAACAACACATCGCGACCATAGAGCACGAGGCTCGACGTAGCCTGCATATTCACGGGACGGCCGACCAACTGCTGCAACGACTCGCGCAGCGGATTGAGACTCGATGCGATACCGGGATCTTTATCGGTCAGCGGTTTCGTGTGCAGCCCGGGTATGTAATAACCACTTGCGTCCCAGGCTTCCATGACTTTTCTGCCAACGAGTGTCACGTCGAGGTCGCTGGTTCCCTTGCCGTGCGAGTCGAATGGCATACCATCTTCGTGGCGTTTGTTGGTGATGACGCTGCCGCGCAAAACGATCCCCGTCCCTTCGGGAAGTCCCTGCTGTAGTTTTCGATAAAACGCGATGAACAGGCGTTCGTCACCTCCGAACGCAAGCGTCACGACGCGCGAGCGGATCTCGCTCTGGTTCATCTCGTGAGCGTCTTTAGGCATAAAAACCCTTTGCGAATGAGTCGACTCGGGGGGGCTACCGGGAGATCTCTCTTACAACTTCATAAAACTCGCGCGTGCCCTGACGAACGTTCTTAACAGAGATGCGTTCGTTGTTGCCATGCACGCCTTCGTCTTCTTCAGGGGTGGTGTAGATCGGGGCCCAGCCATAAGCGACGATGCCGAGCTGTCGATAAAGCTGGCTTTCAGTATAACCGCTCAGCATCTTGGTAGTGACAATCGCGCCCGGATGATTCTCTTTCGACTTCCGCGAGATCAGGGAGAACAGTTCAGTGTTCGTCGGGGAGCTGTTGGGCGGCTTGAACCGGTTGACGTGTTCGATCTTGATTGTCGGATCAGCGATGACCGCAGTCAGCGCTTTGAGAAAGTCGTCAGGCGATTCGCCGGGGAGCAGGCGAACGTCGAGATTGCACGTCGCGGCGTTGGGGATGACGTTTGTCTGCTTGCTGCCGCTGAGCATCGTGATCGAGATCGTGTTGCGCAGCAGAAAGTTGAACTCGCGTTGACTGCCAAGCGCCTTCGCGAACACCGGGTTCTTCAACGACTCACGAATGTTTGCAAACTGCGAACGCAACGGCTCTTTTTCCAAAGGCGCCACGTCTTTGAAGAACTGCTCGACTGCGGGCAACAACTTTACGGGCGTCTCCCAATCGAGTATGCGGTTCATCGCGCGGATGAGACGGTTTGTGGCTGAATCTGAAACTGGTCTCGAGCCGTGACCCGGCAGTCCGGTGGCTGTCAGTCGCAACCAAAACGGCGCTTTCTCCGCGACGTCAACGCCGACGATCTTGACGGAACCATTCTCGAGCAGGTTGTCGCCACCCTCGGTAAGAAGATATTCGGCATTTTTGAAAAGATCGGCTTTGTTGGCGATCATCCAAAGCGAACCTTCGTCATCGACCTCTTCGTCGGCAGTGCCGATAAAGATCACGTCGCGCGACAGCGCTGGTCCTTCTCGTTTGAGCAGGATCATCGCCATCAGGTGCAGCAGCCCTTCGTTCTTCATGTCGAGCGCGCCGCGACCGTAGATGGAGCCGTTTTTGATTACGGCGGCGAACGGGTCGACTTCCCACGAAGCCGGTTCGGCGGTGACGACGTCCATGTGGCTCAGAAGAATTAGGGGACGCTTCGAACCGTTACCTTTGAGGCGCGCGATGATGTTTGCGCGTCCGGGTTTGTACTCGAAGATCTCGTTCTCGATGCTATTCTGATCGAAGATCTTCTTGAAGAACCGCGCGGCCTCGATCTCATTACCAGGCGGGTTCGAGGTATTGATGCGCAGGTATTGCTGCATCAGATCGACCGCCATGTTCTGGTACTTGGGCCAGTCGATTCCGCCATCCTGCCCCGAAACGCTGAGCGGCACGATGAGCGCAACAGACGCTACGATCAGTTTCACGCAAAGGCGCAAAGACGGACGCCAAGCTCGCAAAGAAAAACTTTGTACCTTGGTTTGTAACTTTGCGCCTTTGCGTGAAACCGCTCTGTGCATTATTTAATCTCCAACTCCGCCACGACCGGCACATGATCCGAGGCCAGCGTCTCAACGACCCAGGCCTTCTTCGCACGCACACGATCTCCGGTTCGATAGAAAATATGATCGATTCGTTTCACCGGCTTGTCAGCAGGATAACTGAATCCATCTCCTTTTTCTCCACTCGAGACCCACGCATCATCAAATAAGTTGTCCAACAGTTTGTAAGCGCTACCTGCGGGCGTATCGTTCAAATCCGCCACGACGATCAAAGGCCCTTTGGTACCTTCAAGGAACTTCAGTAACTGCTCAGTCTCAAACACACGCCCGTCTTCATACTGATAGTCGAGATGCGTTGTGACAAAGTTGACGATCTTTCCCCCGACGTCGATTTCGATTTTAAGCATGCCGCGACGCTCCGCTTCACGCTTATTTTCAAACATGCGGTGGACCGTATTCCGGATTGGCAGGCGTGAAAGAATCGCTACGCCGTATTTACCACCCTGATAATCGAGATTCGGCGCAAAAGCAAACTCCATCTTCGTCATCGCTGCGAGCTCCGCAATCTCATCCTTCCCTTCAGTTCGCTTCACGCCGCGATCGACCTCCTGCAAACCAACCAGGTCCGGCTTCTCTTTGTTAATGACGTCCGCGATGCGTTGCAGGTCCAACTTCTTATCCATGCCGACTCCGACGTGGATGTTGTAAGTCATCACACGCAGAGTTTTCTTCGCGGCCGCTGGAGAAACTCCGCTACAGAACAGGACGAACGCAAAAATTACCAGGAGAGCAAACCGCGCGAGATGCCGAGTCATGAGTTTTTATATTAACATGTGGTTGCAGTTCCAAAACCCCACGATGCGTCTCTTCCCTGTGCTTGTCATGCTCTGCGCCGCGTTTGCGGCGGGCACGATCAATTCCATTGCCGGCGGAGGAACGCTGCTGACGTTTCCCGTTCTCATCTGGCTCGGGCTCGATCCGAAAGTCGCCAATGGGACCAGCACCGTCGCGCTTTGGCCCGGTCTCTTCGGCGGCCTCTTTGGTTATCGCAAAGAGCTCGAAAACAGTTCCACGATCCTGCTCCGACTCGGCATCACGAGCCTGATCGGCGGCGCGTTCGGCGCATGGTTATTAGTGCGAACGCCATCGAAAGTATTCGCGGATCTCGTTCCCTTCCTCATTCTGTTCGCGACCTTGCTGTTCATGTCGAACGGCGTGGTGAACAAACGTTTGCGCCTCGGCTCGCTCGATGAAAAACCGATGGGACTCTGGTGGACCGGCGCCATCATCTTTCAATTTTTCTCGGCGACGTACGGCGGTTACTTCGGCGCCGGCAACGGAATACTCATGCTCGCGGCGATGGGCGTCCTTGGCCTCAACGAACTTAATCGCGCCAACGGCATCAAAAACTTCCTCGGCATCTGCATCAACGCCGTCGCGGTGCTGATCTTTGCAGTTGCCGGCTACGTTGTCTGGCAGGACGCGCTGCTGATGGCTTGTGCCGCCCTTGCCGGCGGTTACTTCGGCGCCAGCATGGCGATGCGCGTCGGGCAAGTCTGGGTACGCAGAGGCGTGGTATTGATCGGTTGGGTAATCTTTTTCGTCATGATCTGGAAACTGCGTCATCCTCAATGACAACACACGCCAAACTGCTCCGTGAGTTTTATCTGCGTCCTGACGTACTCACCGTCGCGAAGGATCTGCTTGGCAAACTGCTGGTCGTGCCTGGTCCAAAAGGCGAGCGTGTGTCGGGAAAGATCGTCGAGGTTGAAGCGTATCGTGGACCGGAAGACAGAGCTTCACACGCTTACGGCGGACGCCGCACGAAACGCACCCGTACGATGTACAGCAACGGCGGCGTGGCTTACGTCTACTTCGTTTACGGGATGTATTACCAGTTCAATGTCGTCAGCAACGTCGCGGATATTCCACACGCGATTCTCGTCCGCGCCCTCGAACCGGTTGAGGGAATCGAGATCATGCGCGAGCGCCGTCACACTCATCCGGATCACAATCTCACGAGTGGTCCAGGCAAACTCTGCATCGCAATGGGCATCGATCGCGAGCTCGACAACGCAGATCTTTTGGGTGACCGCGTCTGGCTCGAACACTTCGAAACCTTATCTCCACGCCGAATCGCGAGAGGACCACGGATCGGCATCGACTACGCGCAAGAGTGGATCACCAAACCCTGGCGCTTCTGGATCAAGAACAACATGTACGTCAGTAGAAAATAAACCTAATCAGATCCGTAACGGATTTCCATGTGGCGGATGCGATAGGCGGCTAGGATCAGCACCAGCAGTGTAACGACCAGCATGCTCGGGACGGCTATGTATGCAGGCGTGGGCTCGGCTACGACCGCAAACGGACCTTCCGAGACCGGCACGGGCACAAGCGAGTTGAGGTAGTGGATCACGCTGATCTTTTTCAACAAGGGTGGCAGCAGGAAATTGAGCCACTCCCAAAAGTAAAGCAACAGCGCCGGGATAATCGGGTTGCGCACGAACAGTCCGATAAACAAGAAGAACGCGCCGTAACCGAGGCAAGCGAGGACCGTGATACCGGCGTAAGTAAGCAGCTGAGTTAAACCTTTTCCCTCAGTGAAGTAGCGCACACTCTGCGAATAGAAGTGAGGAAAATAAAGCAGGACCATCGCGATCACTGTCGTCGCGGTAAACAGAATGATCGAGGTCGCGAGTCCCGAAATGTATTTGCCAACCACTAGCACCTCGCGTCGCACAGCGCTCAGGAAGTAATAATGCAAACTACGATCGACCAGCTCAGCGCGAAACAAGTTCATGAAGATCCAGGCCGAGCCAAAGAAGACGAGGGTGCGCAGAATAAAAGCGTTGTACATCAACGCGTAGACGATGCTGTATTGATTGAAGTCTTGCCGTCCGGGCGGCGTGATGAACGCCAGTACGAACAACGGAAACAACGGCAGAAACGCAATTAGGTAAATCAGCAGTGAGCGGCGACTGAAGAAGTTCTTCTCGATCTCCAGACGAAAGATCGCGCCGATCTGCCTGAGCCAGAGCGACCAGTTCGCAGGCGCCTTAGTTTGAACCACGTCTACCGCAGAACTCATACGAACAAACTCCTATGCGCTGCCGCCTGTCGTGCCGATCAGATACTGGTAAACGGCGCTCAGATCGTCATCAACCGGCGCGATCGACTCGACGTCCACTTCACCCTCGGCAACCGCGTGATTCAGCATCAAATAGAAACGATCGGCATCGCGTGTCTTTACAAACAACCCGCGACGGTCTTCATGAAGTCGCGCTTCGACAACGTGATCCTGCGCAAAGACATACGCCGCGAGTTTCGCCGGTTGATCGCAACGAATCAGGATCTGCATCGGATGCTCTTCCATCTCGTCGCGCACGCCGTGAATGTTGCCCTCGGCGACGATGTAACCGTTGTTCAAAAGCACGACGCGGTCCGACATCATGTCGACCTCGTGCAGGATGTGCGACGAGATGATCAGATGAAGTCCTTCGGCGGCGAGCGTGCGAAACAGCGCGATTGTTTCCGCTCGCACCATCGGATCGAGACCGTTGAGCGGTTCGTCGAGAATCAAAACTGACGGTTCGTGCGCGATCGACTGGGCCAGCCGGATGCGTTGCCGCATGCCCTTGCTGTAACCCGCAACCTTTCGATCGGCAGCGTCAACGAGATTTACGCGTTCGAGCGCGACCTGGCTCAATTCGTTCGCACGCCGCCGATCGAAACCATGGACCAGCAGAAACGAGTTGAGAAACTCGCGCCCCGTCACGCCTCTCGGGAAAGAGTCAAACTGCGTGCAGTAACCGACTTTGCGAAACAGTCGCTCGGGATGGTCGGTCGGAATTCCCAGGACTTTGATCGAACCGCGCGTCGGCCGTAACAGTCCGGTCATCAAATTCATCAACGTCGACTTCCCTGCCCCGTTCGGTCCCACGAGGCTCGTGATACCGGGAGCAATCTGGAGGTTCACTCGATTCACTCCCAGTATCTCGCCGTAGAACTTCGAGACGTTGTCGAAAATGATGAGTTGATCCGGAGTAGACATGTGCTTCTATTTCACGACCTCGTAAGCTTTGACTTTCCAGGACAGCAACGCCAGGCAAACGACAGAAAAAAGAAACAGCGCTGTCCAACACGCCCACAATGGCGGCTGCATGATCACGATATCTCTGATGAAATTATCGTTGAAGTCTACTATCGGGATTCTGCCTGCCACCGGATCGTATGTGCCGAACAGACCGGAGGTCACGTGACCCATCAAGGCGAACAGACTAATCAGGTCTCCCAACTTGGTCTGGAAAAGAATGTTGATAAAAACAGACCCGAATACTGAGGGGATAAACACTATGCCCAACATCGCGGCGCTGGCGACAATGCGCCACTTCAGTAACGCTGAAACAGTCTGCGACAACAACGAGAGCAATAACACCCAGACAATGCCGTTGATCACGATCGCGCCGGCCAGCCACAAGTTGTCTCTAAACCAGGCCAAGCCTTCCAGGTACGACTGAAAGAAAAACATCAGCAGTTGCGGGACCCAGGTCATAAACGACAACAGAATCAACAGCACCGACATTTTTCCCAACACGTATTCAGTGCGTGAAAACGGCCGGCAAAGATAAAGTGGCAGAGCGTTGTTGCGCAGGTCGCGGGAAACGAGCGGTGGTCCAAGCAGGACCGCAACAAAGAAGGCGAAGCCGCCCTGGATGTATACGAAAGTCTGAAAGAACGAACCATCGATCACGAATAAGTCGCGAGCGTTGACCTTCATGATCGTCAACGCAGTGACGTTATGGTGCAGGTAGATAAACACCGCTTCAACAAGCAGGGGAAGAAAGCTGATCACATAAAACGCGGTGAACAGTTTCGATTTGAAGACACCTCGAAACGAGTGCCGCGGGATGGTCAGAAAGCGGCTCCATTCGGGAGTCAGCTTGCCGGTGTAAGGCTTATAAGTCTGTTCATAAACCGCCATAGCCGTTCTCCATTGCCTTGAGGAAAATGTCTTCCAGTGAGT
>Ga0126376_10000240_pt1 | contig 25849 bp, 32 predicted proteins | sample PanSoiMetPlot_15_FD_92760 | JGI IMG/M metagenome (GOLD analysis project Ga0126376, IMG submission 92760) | Tropical forest soil microbial communities from Panama - MetaG Plot_15 | ecosystem: Environmental > Terrestrial > Soil > Tropical forest > Bulk soil | place: Panama | collected 2016-02-17 | reverse complement strand
GAGGGGACGCCGGCCGACCTGCGCGTGCTGATCGTGGGCGCAGGTGGCCTGGGCTCGCCGGCGGCGCTGGCGCTGGCCGAAAGCGGTGTGGGCACGCTGGGCCTGGTGGACGACGACACCGTGGACCTGTCCAACCTGCACCGCCAGCTTCTGCACACGACCGCCGATGTCGGCCGCCGCAAGGTCGACTCGGCCGCAGACACGCTGGCTGCGCTGGCCCCGTCGACAACCGTGCTCCGCTTCCCGTTCCGCCTCGACCCCGCCCGTGCGGCCGAGCTTCTCCCCCAGTTTGACATCGTACTCGAGGGGTCTGACAACTTTGCCACCAAGTTCCTGGTCAATGACGCCTGCGTGCTTTCCGGCATGCCCTTCGTCATTGGCGGCGCCGTGCGCTGGAACGGCCAGCTTCTGGCCTGGTCCCCCGATCACGCGGGCGGCGCCGGCTGCTACCGCTGCCTGTTCGAGGCCCCGCCGCCGGCCGGAACGGTGCCAAGCTGCCAGGAGGCGGGCATCCTGGGCCCGGTCTGCGGCGTAGTGGGGGGCCTGGCCGCCGCCGCCGTGCTCGCGCTCTCGAGCCCCGGGGCCGCGGTCGGCCGCGCCCCGCGTACGCGTCAGATCTACCTTTTTGATGCGCTCGCGGGCACGCTGCGCCGGGTCCCCTTCCCGCCCAACCCGGAGTGCGCGGTGTGCGGCCCCAAGCCGTCCATCCGAACGCTCGCAGCGTCCAACTACCGCGAGGAGCACCCATGAGCTCGTACGTGCGCGGCCTCAAGTGCCGCGAATGCAGCCGCGAGTATCCGAAGGCGCCCCTGCACGTGTGCGAGTTCTGCTTCGGCCCGCTCGAGGTGGCCTACGACTACGAGGGCGCCGGCCGTACGCTCACCCGCGACGCGGTCTCGCGCCGGCCGCCCAGCATGTGGCGCTTCCGCGAGCTTCTGCCGCTCGACGGCGAGCCCACGGTCGGCGAGCGCGTCGGCGGAACGCCGCTCGTGCGCGCGCACCGGCTGGAGAAGCAACTTCACCTGCGCGAGCTCTGGATCAAGAACGACGCGGTCTCGTTCCCCACCCTGTCGTTCAAGGATCGCGTGGTCTCGGTCGCGCTGTCCAAGGCTCGCGAGTTCGGCATGTCGACCGTGGCCTGCGCCTCGACCGGCAACCTGGCCAACGCGGTGGCCGCCAACGCGGCCGCCGCCGGGCTGCACGCCTTTGTCTTCATCCCGCATGACCTCGAGCAGTCCAAGGTGCTGGGCACCACCGTGTTCGGGGCGCGCGTGGTCGGCATCCGCGGGACCTACGACGACGTCAATCGACTGTGCTCGGAGATCGCCGGCAAGTACGGCTGGGGCTTCGTCAACGTCAACTTGCGGCCCTACTACGCCGAGGGCTCCAAATCATTCGCCTTCGAGCTGGCGGAGCAGCTCGGCTGGCGGCTGCCCCAGCACGTGGTCGTCCCCATGGCCTCGGGCTCGCTGCTCACCAAGATCGGAAAAGCATTCCGCGAGCTGGGCGCGCTCGGCCTCGTCGATCCGGCGCCGGTCAAGCTCCACGGCGCCCAGGCGGCTGGCTGCGCGCCCATCGTGGAAGCGGTGAACAAGGGAGCGGACCTCATCAAGCCGGTGCGCCGCCCAGAGACCATCGCGAAATCACTCGCCATCGGCAATCCCGCCGACGGCTATTACGCGATTCGTGCGATCCGCGAGTCGGGCGGCCACGCGGCCGCCGTCTCGGACGACGAGATCGTGGCCGCGATGCGCCTTTTGGCCCAGACCGAGGGCATTTTTGCAGAAACTGCGGGCGGGGTGACGCTGGCGGCCGCGCTGCGCCTGCTCGAGGAAGAAAAGCTCCCGCGCACCGAGTCGATCGTGGTTTCGGTGACCGGCAACGGCCTCAAAACCACCGATCCCCTGGCCTCGCGGCTCGACCCGCCGACCCTGATTGGGCCGTCGCTCAAAGAATTCGACGCCCTTGCAAGCAAGGAGGCATGACCATGGCAACCGTTCGCATTCCGACCCCGCTGCGCAAGCTGACCAAGAACCAGGAAGAGGTCGCGGCGGCTGGTCACACCATCGCCGAAGTGATCGCCGACCTCGAGAAAAACTATCCCGGCATCAAAGAGCGCATCTGCGACGACTCGGGCGCGGTCCGCCGATTCGTCAACATCTTCGTCAGCGACGAGGACATCCGGTTTTTGAAAAACCTGGACACGCCGGTCAAGGACAGCGACGAGATCTCGATCGTGCCGGCGATTGCGGGAGGATGACGGCGGCCATGAGCCTGGTGCGCAAGCGAGTCTACCTGACCTACCCGACCGAGCTCATCAAGCAGCCGCTCGTGTGCGAAATGTACGATCGGCTGCACGTGCGCTTCAATCTGCGCACCGCCAGCGTGAGCGAGGAGATCGCCATCGTCGGTCTGGAGCTGGAGGGGGAGGATGAGCGGGTGCAGGCGGCGATGAGCTTTTTCCGCGAGCGCGGCGTGCGGGTCGAGGCCATCGAGCTCGACGTGCTCGAGGGGTAGCGTGGACGGGCTCCAGCTGCCCTTTTCCGAGGCCTCCATCCGCCGCTACTCGCGCCAGATTCTGCTGCGCGAGGTGGGCGGCGCCGGGCAGAAGCGCCTTCTCGCGGCCACGGTCGCGGTGACGGGCGATGGCCCGGCAGCCCGGGTGTGCGCGCTCTACCTGGCGGCCGCCGGCGTGGGCACCGTGCTTTCGCGCGCTGACCTCACGCGCGCGCGTGCAGTCAATCCCGAGCTGCGGGTGGCGGCGGCCGGCCCGCCCGACCTGGTGGCGCAACCCGCCCACGCGATTTCACCCGCCGACGCGTGGGTGCAGGGCGCGTTGGCGGCGATCGAGGCCCTCAAGCGGATCCTCGCGCTTCACTCGCCCGCACCCCCGGGGCGCCTGGAGCCGCCGTGAGCACAGCCGCACCCGCGCGCTGCGAGTCCGTGCTCGACCTCATCGGCGGAACCCCGCTCGTGCGGCTGCGCAGCTTCGAGCGCGGGCTGCCCGGAATCGAGCTGTGGGGCAAGTGCGAGTGGAAAAATCCGGGCGGCAGCGTCAAGGACCGGCCGGCCCTGCAGATGGTGCGCGACGCCATCGCGGAGGGCCGCCTGACGCGCGAGAAGACCCTCATCGACTCGACCAGCGGCAACACCGGCGTGGCCTACTCGCTCATCGGAGCGGCCCTGGGCTACCGGGTCGCGCTGGTCATGCCGAAAAACGTGACCCCGGCCCGCAAGCACATCACGCGTGCATTCGGCACCGAGCTCATCTTCTCGTCGCCCCTCGAAGGCTCCGACGGGGCCATTCGCATGGTGCGCGAAATCGTGGCCGCCCATCCCGAGCGCTACTTCTATCCCGACCAGTACTCGAACGAATCCAACCCGAAAGCGCACTACCTCACGACCGGGCCCGAGATCTGGGAGCAGACCGGCGGGCGGATCACCCACTTCGTGGCTGGCATTGGCACCAGCGGCACCGTGATGGGCACGGGCCGCCGACTGCACGAGTACGCGCGCGGGGTGCAGGTGGTGGCGGTGGAGCCAGAGGCGGCCCTGCACGGGCTCGAGGGCCTCAAGCACATGCAAAGCGCGATCGTCCCCACCATCTGGCGACCCGACGAAGCGATCGACCGCATCCTGCCCATGTCGACCGAAGAAGGTTGGGACACCGCCGAGAAGATCGCGTGCGACGAGGGCCTTCACGTCGGTCACTCGGCCGGCGCCGCGGTGGCGGCTGCGCTGCGGGTGGCGCGCGAGTGCGTGGAGCGCAACCAGGCGGCCGTCATCGTGACGCTCTTGCCGGACGGGGGCGCGCGTTACTTCAACCCCGGACAGCTCAAATGATCCCGGAGCGGGTGCTGGCCCAGATCTACGCGCACGCGCGCGCCGCCTACCCCGAGGAGTGCTGTGGCTTCTTGTACGGACAGCCCATCGACCAGGCGCAGCCGGTGGAGAACCGGCAGAACGAGCTGCATAGGTTGGATCCCGAGCGCTTCCCGCGCGACGCGGGCACGGCCTACAACATGGCGGTCGGCGACATCCGGGTGCTCGAGAAGAGCCTGCGCAGCGCGCGACCGGTCCGGGTCATCTATCACTCGCACTGCGAGGTCGGCGCCTACTTCTCCGATGAGGACAAGCGGGCGGCGACCTGGGACGGCGAGCCTCTGTATCCGGTCGACCACCTGGTCGTCGACGTGCGCCAGGAGGGCGTGCGCGGGGCCAAGCTGTTTCGCTTCGATGCGGCGCGGCGCGATTTCGTCGAGATCGCAGCCTATCCGGGAGCGTGAGCTTGCGGCTCGGGTTTCTGGTCGGGACCGCGGAGGAGCCGGATCTCGGGCTGCTCACCCGACTGGGCCAGGCTGCGCTGGCAGCCGGGCATGAGGTGCGCATTTTCCTCATGCACGAAGGCATCGCTTTTTCGCACCGGCCCGAGCTGGCCGCGCTGGTCGAGGCGGGCGCTGAGGCGACGCTATGCGGGACCAACGCGACCTGGGCCGGGCTGGACGTGCGGGGGGCGGCGGCGGCCGAGGGCAGCCAGCTCGATCACGCGGCGCTGGTGCGCGACTGCGATCGGGTGGTGAGCCTATGTTGAGACGAGGCGAGGGGCCCCGCGCGGCCGCCGTGGTGGTGCGCAGCGCCAGCGAGCGCAGCCGGCGCGCGGGTGAGGCCCTGCGAGGCGCGGTCGGCCTGGCTGCTGGCGGGCTGGCGGTGCGCGTTGTTCTGGTCGAGGACGGCGCGGGCGCGCTGGCCCTGGCCGGGGAGGCGCACAAGGCGCTGGCCACGCTGCGCACGCTGGGGCACGAGATCATCGTGGAGGCGGAGTCGCTGGCCGCCCACGGGCTGGCGGCGCCGGCCTTCGCGCGCGTGCTCGGGCGCGACGAGCTGCCCGACTTGCTGGCCGAGTGCGACGTGGTAGAGACATGGCGATGAGCCGGCCCATCGAGGTGCTCCACATCGTGCGTCGGGACGCCGACACTTACCCGCTCCGTCTGGCCCAGCGCGGGGGGCCCGGGCACGCGGTGCTGCTGCTCAGCGACGGGGTCCGAAACCCTCCCCTTCCGGGCGTGCGGACCTATGCGGCCGCCCGCTGCGCGGCCGAGCGCAAGGTGGCGCCCGCGCCTGCCCTGCCCCTCGACGACGCGGCCATCATCGCCCTGCTTTTGGCCGCCCACCGGGTGATCGGATGGTGACGCTCGACCTACACGGCGAGGTGTGCCCCTACACGTTCGTCAAGACCAAGCTCGCGCTCGAGCAGCTGGCACCCGGGGCCGAGCTTGCGGTCGTGGTCGATCACGCGCCGGCAACCCGAAACATCCCGCGCGCGTGCCGGGAGGATGGCCACGAGGTGCTCGAGGTCGCCCAAAGCAGGCCCGGCGAGTGGATCATCCGCGTGCGCAAGGCGCAAGGGTTATAATGAGATGATGAGCAGCCCGCCGCCGCTGCCGGGTGAGAAGCGCAAATCGAGCCGCATCGAGATCATCGCGCAGGTACAGTGCCGGACCGACGGCGAGGTCTATATTTTACGCGCACGCAATGCGAGCGAGGGTGGCTGTTCCTCGAGGGCTCGGCCGCCGATCATCCTCTTCTGCGCCCGGGCGTGGAGGTTTCGCTGGGCCTTCTGCCCGACGAGTTTCTCGATACCGAGCCGATCGCGCTGCGGGGCCGCGTGGTGCGCGTGGACGCGGGCGGCCCCGGGCGCAAACCCGGTTTCGGCGTGCAGATAACCGGGATCGGGCCCAAGAGTCGCCAGCGCTTCCTGGCCCTCCTGAGGCTCGCGAAGTGATTGACGCAGCGCATCCCGCACGCTAAGTACCCTTGATGCAGGACCACGTGCAAACCGATGCGATCGCGCCCCACGGCGGGCGGCTGGTAAGCCGCTTTCCCGACGACGAGACGCGTGCCGAGCTGCGCGACCGCGCGGCTGCGCTGCCGGCGGTGCGGCTCGACATCCGCGCGCTGTGCGACCTCGAGCTGATCGCCATCGGCGCGTTCTCGCCGCTCGAGGGCTTCATGAGCGGCGCCCAGTACGAGAGCGTGGTCGAGAACGGTCGCCTCCCGGGCGGCCTGCCCTGGACCATTCCGATCACGCTGTCGGCGCCGCGCGCGCAGGCGGAAAAGCTGCGCGAGGGCGCGCAGGTCGCGCTGCGGGCGCCCGACGGGCGCCTGGTGGGCGTGCTGGAGCTGGAGGATCGCTTTGCGCACGACAAGCCGCGTGAGGCCGAGCGCATCTACCGCACCACCGACCTGGCCCACCCAGGTGTAGCCTATCTTTTTCAGGAAATGGGCGACGTGCTTCTGGGCGGCAAGATCCACCTTCTGGATCGGCTGCCGCCCCCCTTCCCGGCCCACCACAACGACCCGCGCGACACCCGCGCGCTGTTTCGCACGCGCGGCTGGCGCAAGATTGCCGCCTTTCAAACCCGCAACCCGATTCATCGCGCGCACGAGTATCTGACCAAGGTCGCGCTCGAGATCTGCGACGGGCTGCTCCTGCATCCGCTGGTCGGCGCCACCAAGGAGGACGACATCCCGGCCCATGTGCGCATGCAGTGCTACGAGGTGCTCATGCAGGGCTACTACCCGCGCGACCGGGTGCTCCTGTCGTGTCTTCCGGCGGCGATGCGCTATGCTGGACCCAAGGAGGCCATCCTGCACGCCATCGTGCGCAAGAATTACGGCTGCACGCACTTTATCGTCGGGCGCGACCATGCCGGCGTGGGCAACTATTACGGCAGCTACGACGCACAGAAGATTTTCGACCAGTACCGTCCCGACGAGATTGGAATCGTTCCCCTCATGTTCGAGCACTCGTTCTACTGCCGGCGCTGCGTCAGCATGGCCACCACCAAGACCTGTCCGCACGACGCCCAGGCGCGCGTCAGCCTGTCGGGCACCAAGGTGCGCGATCTGTTGCGGCAGGGCCAGACGCCGCCGCCCGAGTTCTCGCGGCCCGAGGTCGCGCAGATCCTGATTGCGGCCATGAAGGGGAGCTGATGGACCCGCAGGCTCAGGGCGCGCACGAAAAGCTGGGCCGGCTGCGCGAGATCCTGCACGGATACGGCAGCGCGCTGGTGTGCTTCTCGGGCGGCGTCGACTCGACGTTCCTGCTCAAGGTGGCGCTCGATGCCCTGGGCGAGCGTGCGGTCGCGCTGACCGCCGAGTCGCCGAGCCTGGCCGCGCACGAGCAGGCCGAGGCGCGCAAGCTGGCCGCCCAGCTGGGCGCGCGCCATGAGATCGTGGAGTCGAACGAGCTCGAGCGGGGCGCGTATGCGCAAAACCCGGTCGATCGCTGCTATTTCTGCAAAGCCGAGCTGCTCGAGCTGGCGCGGCCGCGCGCCCGGGCATTGGGGCTGTCGGCGGTGTGCCTGGGCACCAACCTGGACGATCTGGGCGATCACCGGCCCGGTCTGCGCGCAGCCGACGAGCAGGGCGCGCGCCATCCCATGGTCGAGGCGGGGCTTCACAAGGCCGAGATCCGCCTCTTGTCGCGCGAGCTCGGGCTTTCGACCTGGAACAAGCCGCAGCTGGCCTGCCTGTCCTCGCGCTTTCCGTACGGAACCGAGATCACGCCCGAGCGGCTGGCCCGGATCGATCGGTTCGAGGAAGGGCTGCGCGCGCTCGGTTTCACGCAACTGCGCGTGCGCTTTCACGAGCCCATCGCGCGCCTGGAGCTGGATCCCGCGGAGATGGCACGTGCGCTCGATCCCGCCTTGCGCGCGCGCATGGTGGCGCTGGGGCGGCAGTGCGGCTTTGCATTCGTGGCGCTGGACCTGGCCGGATATCGGTCGGGCGCGCTCAACGAGGGCCTCTTGCCGCTCAAGAAGCGGTGAGCGGCCAAGCCGACTTGCGCCCGGCCCGCGGGAAGCGAGAAAATGTGCCATGGGGCGACGGCGGCTGTCCGGCGTGCTTGCGAGCGGTTGTCTGATCGCGGCCGCGTGCTCGTTCGATCTCGATTCGGTGCGCCGGCCGGCCGGGGACGCGACCCTGGACGGTCGCGGCGGCGATGGCGGAGGCGGCGACGGCGGTGCCTGCTCGATTGCGACCTGCACGGGCACCTGCCGAGACGGCCAGTGTTGCCACGGTTGCTGGGACGGCACCAAGTGCTAGCCCGGAAACACCGCCGGCGCCTGCGGTACCGGCGGGGCGGCGTGCATCGTGTGCGACGATCACAACCCGTGCACCCAGGACGGATGCTCGAGCGGCGCCTGCACGGCCACCCCGGTGTCGGGGACCTGCCCGGGCGGCGTGTGCGTGGGCACGATGTGTCACTGCGGGGCGTCGGGCGAGCCCTGCTGCGCGACCACACCCGCCTGTGGGGGCGGCCTTACGTGCAACGTCACGCAGACCTGCGGCCCCTGCGGCAGCATCGGCCAAGCCTGTTGCGCCGGCAACATGTGCGCGGCCAACGCGGTCTGCTACAACTCGATGTGCGCGACCTGCGGTGGACCGGCCCTGCTCTGCTGCGCCAACATGACCTGCGCGAACAATCTCGCCTGCTCGGGCGGCACTTGCCAGTGCGGCGCCTCCGGGCAGCCGTGCTGCCAGGGCGTCAGTTGCAACAGCCAGGTCTTGGTCTGCGACGGCACGCAGTGCGTCGGCTGTGGCAACCGGGGCCAGCCCTGCTGCATCTGCGACGTCTGCAACCTGCCCGCCATCTGCATGAGCGGGACCTGCGGGTGAGGTAAGATCGAGCTGTGACCGGCGCCCTGCTGCTCGCCATGCTTCTGGCACAGGAGCAGACGCCGCCGCCCGACGCGGACACCACGCCGGCCATCCCGGTCAAGAAGCAGAGGTGGCTCGACGCGAAGGCGGCTGCAGCCGCGGCCGCTACGGACACGTTCCCGGCCCGCAAGCGGCCCCCACCCGCACGGGCCGCCCTCCCCGTGCTCTCGCTCTATAACACCTGGACCGACGAGGTCCTGCCGGTGCCGGAAGGCCGGCCGCCGCCGCCCGAAGAAATCGACCGCTTCCTACGCTGCCATTTCACCAACCAGTCGACGCACATGGACCCGCGCCTGCTGCCGCTGGTCGTGCGAGCGGCCAAGCGCTTCCGCGCCCCCCGCGTCGAGGTCGTGTCGGGCTACCGTTCGCCCAAGTACAACCTGTGGCTGCGCAAGAAGGGCCACGAGGTCGCGCGCGAAAGTGAGCACCCGCGCGGTGAGGCGGTCGACTTCCGGCTGCCGCAGGTGCAGACCCGGGTGCTGCTGCGCTTTGTGCGCTCGCAGCGCATGGGCGGGGTCGGCTACTACCCGGATTCCAAGTTCGTGCATTGTGACTGCGGCCGCTTGCGCTACTGGCGCGGACACTGATTCGTTCTCTGCGGTTACTTCTCCGGACTGTAACCGTTCAGCCCCTCGCGTAGAAAACTTGTGGGTTGTCGAGAAATCTGCGAAGCAGAGGGGGTGAGCGGCAGGTTCGCGACGCGGATCGACGTGCTCGCGAAACTGCTGGAGCTGTCGGAGACCAACAAGAGGCTGGCCGAACAGAATGCGCGGCTTCACGGGGAAAACGCTCGCCTTCGTGCGGAGTACATTGCTTTGGTCGCGCGCGTGGAGGAGTTCGAAGCGCGCCTGTCGCGCAACTCGCAGAACTCCTCCAAGCCCCCGTCGAGCGACGGCCCGGGAGTAAAGCTGCCGCCGAGGAAGAAACCGACCGGACGCAAGCCGGGTGGTCAGCTGGGGCACAAGGGCTCCCACCGCGGGCTGCTCCCGCCCGAGCAGGTCAACGAATTCGTCGATTACTGGCCCCAGCAATGCGAGAACTGCAACCAGCAGTTGCCCGACGTGCTGCGAACCGAAGTCGGCGAACCGATTCGCCACCAGGTGACGGAGATTCCGCGGGTCGTTGCCCATGTCACCGAGCACCGTCTGCACTTGCAATACTGCGACAGCTGCGGCCACACGACGCAGGCCGCGTTGGCGGCAGATGTTCCGAGGGGCGCCTTTGGCGTCCGGTTGCAATCCGTGATCGCTCTCTTCGCGGGCTGCTACCACGTCGGCAAGCGTGCGGTCCAGGGGGCCCTCGGTGACCTGTTTGGCGTGGATCTGTCGCTGGGCTCGGTTTCGGCCTCTGAGCAGGATGCGCACGTCCATCAGCCCGCTCCGTCGCTGCTACCCATCGCCGCGTGACCCAAGCAAGGTAGTACGGTTACGTCACTTCGAACCAAAGCGATTCAACCATCCCCGCCAAACTGACTGGCGAGGCGTGCCCAGCGCCTTGGTTGTCAGCGTCAGAAGAAGGCTGTCCTCATCGAAGCTCGCCGTCCATTCGATCTCGGGAAATGCGGTGCCGGCTACCACAAAGGATGGCACGACAACCTTGGTGATCACGAACGGGCTCTTGTTGTCGCCAGCGATCTCCTGGCAAACGTACCTCACCGCCGCCATGGCGCACTCGACCGACTTGGACTCCGTGTTGGGCGCCAGTGCGCGAACGTTGGGCGCACCAAAATAATGCGGCATGCCGTAGCACCGACAGACGACACCCCCTGTGCCGTCTTCGCTGGCAAGCATGTCGAGCCATGCAAGCCATGGGCGATTCGAGGAATCGCGAACGTCTTGAAGCTCAGCCCGAAATTGATCGGCCGCTTTAACCGTAGCTGCCGCCTTGTGCAGGACGACTGCGGTACCACCAAGTCCCAGCAGCCTCTCGACGAGAACCGACGCGCTCCGCATCAGCCCGTCTTTCGCCCAGGGATCGGGATAGGGTGACAATCCCGTCGCAGGATTGGTCAGCATCCATCGAATCTCGAACTGGCTTTTGACTCCAAGCTTGATTCCGATGTATCCCGCGCCTGCGCTAAACGGACCGTCGATGAGTCTGGGGTCGAGAACGTCTGCGGGCATCTCTTCCTCGGAGAGTCTCGCGAGCCCAGTCAGCTTTCCTTCGGCGACGACGCAGTCGGGCTGGCTCGTGCGGAATACCAAGGACCACGCGCTTCGAACGCATTCGAGCGAGGCGAAGAGGACGCTGACATCTAACAATTCGTGAAGAGGGCTATCGCGCATTGAGAAAATCTACGTCGGACAGGACCACACCTCCGGAAGCCAGTCAACGCGGCGGCGCAAGCGCGAAGCGCGGAGCCGGGTGCCCCGGTGAACGGTTACTTCGGACTTATGGCATGCAGGCCAGCGCGCGATTGTCAATGGTGGCGTGACATTTGAAGCAGACGCGCTTGTTGTGGGCAACTAGCGTGCTGCACCGCCCCGACTCGACCCAATTGGGCGGATGCGGATTGTTGCCCTTGATTTTGGTCCATGGCAGCGGCGCCATCGAGGCGCTCATGTGGCACTCGAGGCAGGTCTGCTCGCGATGGCAGGCTGCGCACGCACGGATGTTGCGCTGGGCCTGCCAGGCGTGGTGATTGGGATCGGTCTTGAAGCCGGTCAGCGGCTGTCCGGACAGGTCGCGCTGCACCCAGCCGTCGGGATGGAACTTGATCTGACGCATAATGGGCGCGGTCGGCAGGCCGCTCGAGACGTCCTGCGCGACCCCGGCGCGCTGGTGGCAGCCCACGCAGAAAGTCTGCAGCCGGTGGCAGGCCTGACACTTGATCGAATCCCGGCGCGCGTCGACCGAATGAATGGAGACGTAATCGTTGCCGTGGAAGTCGAACGGCTTGAGCACACCATTGTGGCAGCTCAGACACTCATCCTTGCGGTGACAGTTCAGGCAATACTGCTCGTCATTGCGCGCAACGTTTGCATGGTCCTTGCGGAAGCTGGGCGTGTGCGCGTCGCCGCGAATGGCGCCCGATGGCGCCAGCTTGCCTTCGGCATACTCGACCTGCACGGTGCCGGCCGGCTGCAGCAGGTGACAGATCCCGCAGCGCGAGGGCGCCTTGGTGCCACCGACGTGGCAGCTCAGGCAGGTTGCCATGCGCGGCATCTGCGCGCGCGTGGCCAGCTCGACTTTGGTCATGTCGCCGTGACACTGCTGGCACGCAATGCCGCGCGAGACGTGGATCTTATGATTGAACTTGAGGTGGGGCGTGGGCACCGACACCCGCGGCGGCTGACCCTGGCCCTGCCAGCCCGGATGGCAGGCATCGCAGCGCGCGGCCACTTTGGCCACTTTGAACGGCTGCGCGCGGTCGATGGGGTGGCAGTCCGAGCACGCCTCCTCGGCTGGGATCAAGAAGTCGCGCGCCTCGGTCGACTCGGGCGCCTTGGTGTGGCAGTAGTCGCACGCGATGTTCTTCTTGAGATGGAGCGCGTGCGAGAACCGGAGCGGCAGCGACTGCTCGGGAAAGATCACCCGCGAAGGCCCGTCGGCCTGCAGGAAGAGCATGGTGACAAGAAGCGCGGCCGTCATCGCAGAAACGTCAGATCCAAGAGCGCAATCGCGCGCAGTTGATAGTTGTAGTAGCGATTGTTGTTCTCCTCGACCAGGAGGTGCAGCCGCACGCCCTGGGTCATCGTGTATAGAGCGCCTGCCTGCGCGCCGAACGAGGTGGCCTCGAACCCGTTCTGCTTTTGCAGATCGGGCTCGAAGTGGATCAGGGTCAGGCGGCCTTCCAGATCCAGCTTGTCGAGCACGACCTGGTAGCGACCGCTCACGTCGCCACCCACGCGCAGCCCGCCGAAGCCATTGTCGTAGTAGGCATCCGCGCGCACGTGCCCGCGGCCGCTGAGCTTGTACCGTCCGCCTGCGGTGACGCCCACCGCCTCCGAATCGGTCGCCGGGGTCGCGGTCCGATTGTTGGGCGGGTTGGCGGGTGTGCACGGCATCGGCGAGCACGCGGGCAGCGCGTGCACGTCCGCGGTCGAGTCGTTGAAGAAGCGCACGAACCCGCTCGCCCACATCCGCAGCCCGTCGCCGAGCTCGGGCGTGGTGTAGGTCAGGCGCAGGTCGTTGTACGCAAATACCGCGAACACGTTGAAAATTGAATCACCGTCGAAGCTGGGTGCGTTGTAGATGTACTCGCCCAGCACGGAGTGGCCGGCCGCAAAACCCAGCTTCACGCCGCCCTCGATCTGATCGAGCGCGCCCAGCATGAGGTTGTAGCGCAGGCCGCCGAAGGGCCGGAAGGAGCCCAGGTTGGCGTTGAGCGTGTACGAGAGCTTCTCCTCGTTGAAGCCTTGCGGCGGCAGCCCGTCACCGGCGGTCCGGCCCGCGGTGTCCGAGAAGGTACGGCGGTAGGCCAGTCGGCCGTGGAAGATCTGAATGCCCCACGACTCGAATGCGAAACCGAAGGTGGGTGCGATCATGTCGTGCTGATCCGGGCACGGATCGCCAGGTCGCCCCACGGCCAGGCGCAGGCAGGTGGCGGCGTCGCGCGAGCCCCGGCTGGTTCCGTCGAGCTCGTAGATCGGCGACGCGATCGGCGCCTCGTCGCGCACCTCGAGCCCGCTCCAGGCCTCGAGCGCCACCCACCAGGGCAGCCGCACCTTCACGTCGAGGCCATCGAACGAATAGAAGTCCATCAGGTCGAACACGATCTGCCGGCCCAGCTGAAAATCCAGGAATCCGAACATGTCCACGCCGCCCAGCACCGCATACAGAAGCTGGAACTCGTCGGCCGACTGCGCGCGCGGCAGCTCCGGGATGCGTCCGCTCGCGGGCGCGTTCAGGTAATTGCCGAAATCGGTATCGAACCGGAGCGAGGACGTGAAGTAGAGATGGTTGCGATCGTGACGGGGCCCGGTCCAATCGTCGGGCAGGATGCGAAACGCGTGCAGATTGAGGTACTGGGTCAGCCGGCGCCGATCCAGTAACGTGTCGCAGCGGCCGGCGTCGTCGCACTGGCGCAGCTGATAGCCCTGCCCGATGGTCTCGGCTTCGACCTCGAAGTCGGCGGCTCGCGCAATCGAAGCAGCAGCCAGCGGCGCGAAGAACATGCACGCTGCAAGCACCCGCCTGCAACGTAAGAAAACTTGCACCGCGGCATCATAACCTTCAGTGTGCACCTGTCAAGGAATCGACTAAGCTACGCGTCGTGATGCGACCTGGCGCTTTCACCCTGTGCTTGCTCTCACTTTGCGCCGCCTGCGCCACCAACGGCGATCCACAATTCCGGCCGCCCGTCGACGCGGGCCCCATGTGCCCGGTCAACGCCTTCTATCCGCCAGCGTCGGACGCCTTGGCCACTTCGGCGCCGACGTTTGGCGGCGTGACTGCGGCGATGGCCGATACCGCCTACTCGCTGCGGCTCACTTGGAACGCCGCCAGCGACGATATCACACCGCCCGATCAGATCGAGTACCGCGCGTTTGTCGCGACCGCGAGCCAGATGCAGGATTTCACGCTTCCGCAAAGCTTCATCATGGGAACCACCAACGGCGTCGTGGGGGGACTTATGCCGGGCACGCAGTACTTCGTGGTCGTGCGTGCGGTCAACATGTTCGGCAACATCGACGCGAACACGGTCGAGATGTCGGCCCGCACCCTGTCGCCCGCACCCGCGATGCACAGCCTGGCGGGCGACATCGTCCCCAAGCTCAAGCTCAACTGCACGGACGTAAACCGATGCCACAGCTCGACCGGGCGCGAGCGCAACATGATCTTCGACACCCCGATGGATGCATACATGTCTCTCGTCGGCCGGTGCGCGCTCGAGCATCCCGAGCTCGAGCGCGTGCGGATGGGCGACTCCGGGCGCAGCTACATGGTGCGCAAGATCCTGGGTTACCTGGGACCCAACGATGGCGATCGCATGCCGCGCGTGTCGCAAGGGTTTCAGTTGCTGTCGGACGGTGACATCAGCCTGATCCGAGAATGGATCGATCAGGGCGCGCCCAACAACTGACGCTGTATGGCGCGGTTTTCGCGCCGCTGCTGGTTGCGTGCGTCGACACCAGTACCACCCCACCCGACGCCAGCGCACGCGACGCGGGCCCGGAGGCGTCGGTTCCCGATACCACGCCGCCCAGCTTTGGCGGCCTCACGATGGCGCGGGCCGACACCGCCTATTCGCTGCGTCTTTTCTGGGATGCGGCCAGCGACAATCTGACCAGCCCCAATTTCATCGAGTACCGCGCCTTCGTGGCCGACGTAAGTGGCAGCCAGGACTTCGGGCGCGCGCAAAGCTCGATCGTCGGCAGCACGGCCGGCCTCGTGGGCGCCCTCTCACCCGGCCGCCCCTACTTCGTGGTGGTGCGCGCGGTCGACCGGGCCGGCAACATGGACTCCAACCGGGTGGAGAAGATGGTCACAACGCCCACACCGGCCCCGCCCACGCGCCAGTTTGGGGCCCAGATTGAGCCGCTCTTGCAGGCAAGCTGCACAACGCTCGATTGCCACAACGCGGTTTCGCTTTCGCAAGGCATGAATTTGGACTCGGCTGCAACCGCATACACGGCTTTGGTTGGCGTCAATTCCACGCAACATCCCGAGCTTGAGCGTGTCAAACCCACCGATAGTGGACAGAGCTATCTGGTCCGCAAGCTGCTGGGCTACCTCGGCGTCAGCGACGGTGAGCGCATGCCCAATCCGGCCAGTGGCCTGCCGCCGCTGGCCGACAGTGACATCAATCTGATTCGGGAGTGGATCGATCAAGGGGCGCCAAACAATTGACGCCAGAATTGTGCACTTTTCTGTTGCAATCTCAGAAGCACTCTTGTAAAGCACCAGCATGCCAAGAAAGCCGGGGCGGCCGCCCCGAGAATCGGCCCTCGATCGCACACTGAACAACATCGTGGCCAGTGCAGCCGCCGAGATCGCGCAGGCGGTTCGCCAGAACATCGCCGACGAGGTGTCTCGCCTGGTGGGTGGGCGCGGGGGCGGAGGCGGGGCCGCGCCGCGCCTGGGCCGCAAGCGCCGCATCATCTATTGCCCCGTGCCCGGCTGCGGCAAGCCGGGCGGCGGTCCCAAGTGGGGCTGGTTCTGCGCAGACCACAAGGACATGCCGGAATCGGAAAAGGAGAAGGCGCGTGCAGCGACCCGCGCCCGTCCGCGCTCGGTCGCCCGGCGCCGCGGCCCCCGCAAAAAGTAGGCCCGCCTCGTCGAGCCGAGGACAGCTTCTCAGCGGGTCACCTCGATATTGTCGACTGAGACCGGACCGTTCTCGGCGCCCACGCCGATCGCGAACCGCTCGGGTAGCGCTGGCATCGGTGTGCAATCGAGCAGCCGTCCTCCATCCTGCGCGCGCGCGCTCACCTGCCCGGCGCGCACATCGACGGTGACGAAACCACCCGGCGGCGCGGCCGCGCCGGTGCACAGAACCACGCCGGCGCGCACGAGCTGAGTCGCGCCGCCCGCGGCCGGAAAGCGCACCACGTCGTACGAAAGCTCGTTCTCGTAGCCGATGATCACGTCCAGATCGCCGGGCATGCTGACAAACGCCAGCCGGACGGTGACCGCGCGAAACCGCATGCCGCCCAGAAGCGCCCGGTTGCCGGCGTCGAGCACATAGCCGCCGCCCACGCGCCGGGCCTGGGTCGGATCGAACGGAATGACGGTTGGCTCGTCGGTATCGAACGTGAGCACCTTGCTGGTCGAGTAGCTCGACACCAGGTTGTGAAAATACACCACCGCATTGGCCGACGGCGCCGCGGGCGCGTTCTCCCCGCCTGCGAACAGCACGGTCCCATCGTCGAGCAGAGTCGCGCTGGCCCCTTGATGGGCGCTCAGCGGCAACTGCCCGGCCGACACCAGGGCGCCGCGCGCCGCCAGGAACAAATCGGCCGCCGCAGTCGCGTCGCCGCCGGTGACGAGCACCAGGTCATCGGCCAGCGCGGTCGCCTGGGCGCCGGTTGTGCGCGCGGACGGTGGGCCCGCAAGCGCAAACCAGGTGCCGTCCGATCGCAGCATGAGGTCGTGCATCGATCCGTGGACGCCCAGGAAGGCGCCGGTCGGCAGCGGCGCCCACGCGACCGGGAACGCGGTTTCGCCGTCGAGGAGAGCGCCCGAGCCGGCCGACCCGAAGTCGGCCAGCACCTCGGCCGGCGGGGCCGGCGCGCTGCCGCCGACCAGCAGCACGTGACCATTGGCGAGCAGAAACCCATGGCCCCCGTTGCGCGGCGCCACGTGTGGGCCGTCCACGAAATCGCCCAGCCGACGATCGTAGATCACGCTCGCCTCCGCGCCCCCGCCCGCGACCAGCAGGTTTCCGTCCGCAAGCCGCACCAGCACGGGCGCGCTCGCGCGTATGGGGCCGCGCAAGAACAGCGCCGGCCGCTGGAGGCGCCCGCTCGCGTCCACGAGCTGCGCGCCCTGCCCGCCCACGATCATCACGCGCCCGTCGTCGAGCAGCGTGGCCGCGTAGGCGGCCGCCGGGAACTGCAGGCTGTCGTAGCCACTCCAAGCGGCCGCCTGCGGGTCGTAGATCTCGATCGACTGCATGCCCCCGCCGGCCACCAGCACGCGCCCGTCGCGCATCTTGACCGCGGCATGGCCGCTGCGGGGCGCGCTCATGGTTCCGGTCACGCAGTACCGGCCGGGCGGACCGTACGCGATGGGCAGCGACCCCGGCGCCTGCGCCAGGTCGATGACCCCGGTGCGGCCGATCAGCGCCTCCATGCCGCCCGAAAGGCCGCGCACGGTCAGCACGCGCAGATCCTGAGGAAACCCAGCGATCGAGATCGGAGTGTCGGGCGGCTGCGACACCACGACCGGCGGAAAGTCGCCCTCGGCGCCCACCTGCACCTGCGTGGCCGGAATGGGGCCGCCGCACGCGAGCGGCACCCGTTTCAGAACCAGCACCCGCTCGTCGGTGCACCCGGACAACACGACCAGCGCCAACATGATGGCGCGCACGCCGCCATGATACACTTGCCGGCGGTGTTCGCTCCAACCACCTTCGGCAAGTACTTTCTGGCCGAAAAGCTCGCCGCCGGTGGCATGGCCGAAATCTACAAGGCTAAGCTGCTGGGCCCGGGCGGGTTCGAGAAGCAGCTCATCATCAAGCAGATCAAGCCCGATCTGGCGCGACGCCGCGAGTTCGTCGAGATGTTCGTCGACGAGGCCAAGGTGACCGTGCAGCTCTCGCACGGCAACATCGTGCCGGTCTACGAGCTCGGCATGATCGACGGGGTCTATTTCATCGCCATGGAGTACGTCGATGGACCCGCGCTCACCGAGCTTTTGCGCGCGTCGCGCAAGCAGGCACGACCGCCCGAGCCGCCGCTGGCCGTGCACATCGCGGTCGAGATCTTGAAGGGGCTCGACTACGCGCATCGGCAGCGCATTGTGCACCGCGATCTGTCGCCCGGGAACGTCCTCATCTCACGCGCGGGCGAGGTCAAGATCGTCGATTTCGGCCTGGCCACCAGCGCCGCTCGTCTGGCCGAGGGCAGGCTGGTGGGCTCGTACGCCTATATGTCGCCCGAGCAGGCCGAAGCCGGCTCGCTCGACGCACGCTCGGACCTGTTCTCGGTCGGGATCCTGCTCTGGGAGATGCTGACCGCGCGGCCCCTGTTTCTGGCCGCAACCGACCAAGAGACGCTCAGCCGGGTCAAGGCGGCCCAGGTGGGCCCGCCCTCGCAGCTGCAGCCGGGCGTGCCGCCTCCGCTCGACGCCATCGTGCTGCGCGCACTCGCGCGCGAGCCGCGTCATCGGTACGGCCGCGCGGCCGAGCTGCAGGCCGATCTGGTGCGCCTGCTGTACGCCCAGGGCACACTGCCCCAGCAGGACGACGTGGGCCGCTTCGTGCGTGAGCTGTGCCAGCCGCCACCCGATGAGATCGTCGCCACCCGCAGCAAGCCGACCGACGCCACGCCGCTGCTCGGGGTTCACAACCTGTCCGCATCGCGAGGGCCGGTCACCGAGGTCTCGTTCGCAACCAATGTTGCGTTCGAGCAGGAAGTGCTGACTCGAATCGGCCGCGAGACACCAGCCCTGGGCTCGTCCGCAAAGACGCGTGCGCTGGCGCCGCCCAGGCGAGGTGCCCGCGCCGTCTGGGTGGCGCTGGCGGCGATCGTGGTGCTGGTGGCGGGCGGCAGCGCAGCCGTGATCGCACGCAAGGACCGCACGCAATCGCTGAAGATGCCGCCGCCCGCGGCCTTTGCCGCCCCCGCCCCTGCGCCTGCGCCTGCGCCCGCGCCCGCGCGCCTGTCCGCGCCCCCGGCCAGCCTGACCGAGCCGCCCGCACCGAGGCGCTCGGACGAGCCCGCCGACCCGGCTGCACGAGCGCTCGCCAAGAAGGCCCCGCACTCGTCGGCGGCCGCCGCCGCCGCGCAAAAAACCCGAGCCCCGGCGACCGAGCCGGGGCTGCCGACTGCTCCCAAGTCGGGCACCGGAAGCCTGACCCTCAACGCAACCCCGTGGGCCGATTTCTACCTCGACGGCCACAAGCTGCCCGGCTGCCCGGTGATGGGCTACGCCGCTTCGGCTGGCGAGCACGCGGTGCGGGTCGTGTGCCCCGACAAACAGGAGCGCACCGAGCAGGTCTCGATCGCCACCGGTGCCGCGCGCAAGCGCGTGTTCGACTGCAACCAGCCCGGCATTCCGGTGGTGGCTCCGTAGAAAGTCAAAAGCCGACTCAACCGCTGAATCTTGGCCCTTCGACCGCTACTTCTTCTTCTTGACGATCGCGGTGTGGGCCGCCGCCGGCTTGGTCTCCTTACCCTTCTTCGAGGCCGACTTTTCGTCGGCGGCCGCGGGCGTCGGCTTGGTCTCCTTACCTTTCTTGGAGGCCGACTTTGGGTCGGCAGCCGCGGCCTCGGCCGCCGCCACCTCCGGGAACTCACCCTTGACCACCTTGATGTCCTCGGGCAGGAGCAGGATCTCGATGCGTCGGTTCTTGGCCATGCCGGCCGAGTGCACGTTCGACGCCACCGGCCGGTACTGGCCGTAGCCGGCCGCCATCATGTGACGCGGGTTCACGCCGACCTCGGTCTGCAGAAAGCGAACCACGTTGACCGCGCGCGCCACCGACAGCTCCCAGTTGGTCGGGTACATCTGCTTGATCGAGCTCTTGATGGGCGCGGTGTCGGTGTGGCCCGACACCTGGATCCGCTTGCCCTCGAGCCCCTTGAACACGCTGCCCAGCTTACGCAGCACGGTTTCACCCTTATTGGTCAGGTCGGCTTCGCCGCTGTTGAACAGGATGCGGTCGACCATGGTGACCGTGATCCGGCCGCCCTGGCCGCTGACCTCGACGCCGGCCTCGGCCTTCTCCTTGAGCTGCTTGACCAACTTCTCGTTCTCTTCCTTGAGCGTGCCCGACTCCGCCAGGTCGGCCCGCACCTCCTTGAGCTCGTCGGCCCTTTTGGCCAGCTCGGTCTTGAGGTCATCGGCCTCGCGCCGCGCGTCGCGCGCCAGCGCGCGCTGCTCGCGCAAATCGATCGCCTTCTTGCGGTCCTCGGCCTGGAGCGGCCGGTAGACCATGCCGTACAGGTAGGCCGCAAAGCCCATCGATGCCGCCGCCAGAAGCCACGGCACGATGCGCCCGGCGCCCCCTTGCTTGATCATGAGCTCGGTTTCCTCGGGTGGTCGCGCCATTACAAACCTCCGAACGTATTGGGCCCGGCCATCACGGTGGTATGGGTCCCCCGTGTGGCCTGGGCCAGGATCGCGCCGCCGCCTGCAAACGCGGCCGCTCCGCCCACGACCGCCCAAAACCAGGCGCGCCGCCACACCGGCGGTGGTGGCGGCGGCGGCGGGTCGGCCGGCACCTCGAGAGCGGGCGCGGCCGCATGAAGAGCCGGTGCGGAAAGGACCGCGGCGCCGATGCGCGCCGGGTCCGCGCCGGTCACGCGCTCGCTCCAAGCGTGCGCGCGCCGGTCGAAGCGTGCCGCCGCCAGCTTGAGCCCAGCGCGCCTCTCCACCCCTCGCGCAACCACGACGTTGTCGAGCCACAGGATGTCGCACAGATCAGCCGGCGCCAGCTCGGAAGGCGGTGGCGCCGCCACGCCGTCCTCGTGCCCGGCCGGCGCCATGGTCTGACTCCACAGGCGCGCAATGTCGGGATGGACCTCGTGCGAGGTCAGCTTGCGTCCGGGATCGTACGCCTTCGCGCGCGTGAAGGCCGCACGCCCGCCCGCGCCGTCGCCACGGTGCAGGCGCACAATGCCGAGCAGGATGTAGGCGTCCGACAGCTCATCCGGGTCCCAAAAAAGGTCGATGGCGCGCAGAGCCGCCTGCTCGGCGGCGTCGAGCTCGACCAGAAGGTCGTGCTTGTGCGCGTCTGCCATCAGTCGGCGCGCCTCGCGCAGCGCCGCGAAGCGCTCGACCCGCACCGGCTGAGCCGCCTGTGCACGCGCTTGCGCATCGCGCACAACCATGACCCCACGCACAGAAAGCGCCTTCTCGATCGCAGCCGCGGCGGCGCCGTCCGCGGGCGCCCCGCTGGCAGCCAACACCGCGATCTCGGTCGCGATCACAGCCAGCACCGACGTCAGTGTATCACGCTTGGTATACTTTGGCGGATGGACCAACCGCCGATGGACAAGCCGCGCCTGCGCCCGACCCTGGAGGCGTTCCCGCTCGCCACCAAACAAGGTCGCATGCTCGCGCTGCGCGACCCCTTGGGCCTGACCGATGCGATGGCCCTGCTGCCGCCGGTCGCGCTGTGCGTAGTCCAGCTCTTCGACGGCGTCCGCGACCGTCGCGAGATCCAGGCCGAGTTCCTGCGCCGCCATGGGCAGCTCCTCCCAACCGAGCTGTACGACCGCCTGGTCGCCGATCTCGATGGAGCGCTGCTGCTCGATTCCGATCGCTTCCGCGCGCATGTGGCCGAGGTTCGGTCGCGCTGGAGCGCCGAGCCGGTGCGCCCGGCCGCCCACGCCGGCAAGGCCTACCCGGACCAGCCCGCCGAGCTACGTGCGTTCCTGCAGGAGCACTTCGGCGCTCCCGACGGGGTGGCGGCGCCGCGTGCGCTCATCGCCCCCCACATCGATCTACACCGGGGCGCGCGTGCCTACGGCCTGACCTATCCCGCGCTCGCGCGCTCGGACGCCGACCTGTTCATTATTTTCGGCACCGATCATGTGGGCGCCGACCATCCGTTCACGCTCACGCGCAAGCACTACGACACGCCGCTGGGCCGGGTCGAGACCGACCAGAGCCTGTGCGACGCGCTGGTGAGCCGCCTGGGCACGCCGGCCACCGAGTCGCTGTTCGCCGACGAGCTGCACCACCGCAACGAGCACTCCATCGAGTTCCAGGCCCTGCTCTTGCGCTTCGTGCTGCCGGCGCAGCGCCCGATCACGATCCTGCCGGTTCTGTGCGGCTCCCTGCACCGCCTGCTCGAGACCACCGATGATCCGGCGGCGCGTCCGGAGATCGGGCGCTTCCTTCACACGCTGGCCGAGCTGACCGAAGGCCGCAAGGTGTGCGTGATCGCGGGCGCGGATCTGGCGCACGTGGGACCGCGCTTCGGCGATCCGCATCCGCTCGGGCCCGCCCAGCGCCAGCGTCTGGCGGAGGCCGATGCGAAGTCGCTGGCCGCCTGCGCCGCCGGCGACGCGCGTGCCTTCTGGGACACCATTCGCGCCGACGGCGACGCGCGCCGCGTGTGCGGCACCGCACCCATCTACCACACGCTCACGCTCGCGCGCGCGCGGGCCGGCGCGGTGGTGGCCTACGAGCAGTGTCCGGCCGAGAGCGGCTCCGTGGTCTCGGTGGGCGGCGTCGTCTTGCGCTGACGCGGGCATCTTGTGCTACCATGCCCGCGCCATGAAGCGGAAAAGCGTGCCCGTGCAGCCCTTCGACTGGCTGGTTTCACCCCGTCCCGCATATAACCCAAACTCACGGCGGCAGGCCATGTACCTGGATGAGCTGCGCTACCGGGCCGGCTTGCTGCGCCGCCTGGCTTTTTCGGCGCCTGAAGCCAAGGCGCGCCTGCGCGCCCGCGTGGCCTGGGACTTCGAGCTGCATGCCACGCCCTCGTTTGCTGCCAAGATCGACGGCATCGTCGATGAGATCTATCGCCGGGGCGGACCGCCCGGTGGAACCCCAAATTTATGAGGAGGCTTCCCATGCACAAGTGGATCGTGGCCGGGGGACTCGCCGCGATGCTCGTCGGATGCGGCGTCGACGAGGACATTCATAACAAGACGGTCGCCGATCTCGAGCGCACCAAGCAGGAGCTTGCCGACTGCCAGAAAAAAGGCAGCGAGCACGAGGCCGAGATCGCGAAGCTCAAGGCCGACGGCGAAAAGATGGAGAAGCGCCTGACCCAGCTGGGGCAGGAACGCGGCACGCTCTCGCTCGACCTCGAGCAGGCCAAGAAGCGCATGGAGGAGCTCAAGAAGGCCCAGGAGGCAGCTGAAAAGCGCAACGCGCAGTTCAAGCAGCTTCTGGCCAAGTTCAAATCCATGATCGACGCCGGCAAGCTACAGGTCGAGGTGCGCGAGGGCCGCATGCTGGTCAAGCTGCCCGACAACATCCTGTTCGATCCCGGCAAGACCGACCTCAAGGCCGATGGCAAGGAGGCCTTGCTGCAGGTCGCCAACGTGCTCAAGGAGATCAAGGATCGCAAGTATCAGGTGGCCGGCCACACCGACAACGTCCCCATCAAGTCCAAGCGGTTCAAGGACAACTGGGAGCTGTCGACCGCGCGCGCGCTCGAGGTGGTGCACTTGATGATCGCGCAGGGCGGCATGGATCCGAAGACGCTGTCGGCTGCCGGCTATGCCGACCAGCTCCCGGTGGCGCCCAACGACAGCCCCGAGAACAAGCAGAAGAACCGCCGCATCGAGATCGTTTTGCAGCCAAATATCGAGGACTTGCCGCCCATCGAAGAGACCAAATCGTAACTTGACACCCGCCCCTTAAAGCCTTATCTATCGGCTGCCGATGAAGAAGGTAGTGCCATGAATTTCGTGCAGTTACATGACGAGTGGGTGGCCCTGGATGGGGATCTGGTGATCGACCACGATCCCGAGCTGGCCGAGCTGTGTGCGCGCCTGCAGGCCGCCCACCGGAGCCATCTGACCATCGAGCGGATCGGCTCCCAGCGAGTATCCTTCCCGATCGAGATCGCTCCCGCCATTTCGTAAGAGAGCTGCGTCACTGCACGCCCGCGTCGCCACACGCGCGGGCGATCCATGCCGCGCGCTCGGCCTCAGCGCGGCCCGGGGTTGGCCGCACTGGGGTTGGCATGTTATCTTACGATTGGAGGTACTATGGCCCGAACGCTCCGCTCGCTCTGGGGGAACGCTTGGCTTGTTCTGCTTGCCGTCGGGTGCGCGCATGGTGGCGCGTCGTCTTCCGTCGGCCGCGACCTGGGACCGCTCTCCAACGTCAGCGGAACCTGGGACTGGATCGTCTCGACCAGCGACGAGGACAACAACAAGCGCATCGAGCAGGAAGAGTGGCACCTGCGCCAGAGCGGCGACGCTCTGGACGGAGACTATCTGCGCACCGTGACTGTGATTTCGGGCGACGACAACCTGTTTCGCTGCAACGGCGAGAAGCGGTTTCAGAAGCGAATGCGCTTTCAGGTGCAGGGGCGCGTCCGCGGCGCCCAGGTCCAGCTGCGCGAGGTGGGTGTCGAGATCGAGCCGGGCCCGTGCGGTCTGCCCGTGCATTCGCTGCAGACCTACGAGGGCCGCACGGCCGGCCAGTCACTGACCCTGTCCTGGGACGCCGAGATGCCTTCGGGGCTGCACCAGCGCGGGCAGCAGGTGCTGTTCCGGCGGCCGCCCGAGGAGCCCGGCGCACGGGCGGCCTCGCACGAGGAGGCTTCCTTTGCGCACACCCAGGAGCCGCCGGCCGCGCAGATCTCGGGCACCTGGACCTGGGAGATGCGCGGTCTGGGTTGGGACGGCGACGCCAAGGTCGAGCAGGAGGAGTGGCACCTGCAGCAGAGCGGCGGCAGCATCCACGGCTACTACGACCGGATCGTCACGTCGATCTCGACCGACGGCCATCCCTACCGGTGCAACCAGCAGACTCAATTCGCGACCGTGACCCGGTACCAGGTGGAGGGATCCATCTCGGGCCACGAAATCCAGATCCGCGAGGTCAGCTACGACGCCCGTCCGTCGCCGTGCGAGGAGCGCCCGCAGCGGCGCCTGGACGTCTACCACGGCAACGTGATGCCCGATGAGATCCGCTTGAGCTGGGGCACCGGGCAGCAGATCCTGCACCGCAGCCGGCCCCAGGTTCCCACGAGCTCGTTCTAGACAGCCTCACGGTTCATCGCTAGAATCCGCCCGCTACCCTTAGTTAAGGAGGTCGTTCATGCGCTCTCTTTGGGGACTCGCGACCGCGCTGCTCCTCTTCTACGGTTGCGGCGACGATACCGGCGCCCAGAGGCCCGATGCTCCCGCTGGCGACGCAGGGGCCGACCGGCCGGCCGACTCGCGGCCGCCTGACTCGCCGCCCCCGGTGGACGCGGCCGGCAACCAGTTCAGCGACGCCGGCGACTTCGCGACCCCGGTCAGCGACGGCAGCGTGTTCTGCGGCGCCGGCTCGATCGGCAGCGACTGCCAGCTGCCGGGCCAGACCTGCTGCTTCAACATGAACAATCCATTTGGCAACAATTGCGTGAGCGCGGGCGCGGATGCCGGCCCCTGCACGTTCGATCTGCCCTGCGACGGCCGCGAGGATTGCCCGACCGGCCAGAGCTGCTGCATCCGCTTTGTCAGCCAGAGCGTGGTCAGCTTCTGCACCACCGACAACTGCGTGACCACGGGTGCCATGACCAGCTTCGCCTGCCACAGCTATCGCGAGTGCCCGCAAGCTCTGCAGGCTTGCTGCCGCCTCGCCTTCTCGATCGCGGGCACCGAGTTCGCGACCCACTTCGGCGTCTGTCTGCCCCCGAACATGGTGCCCATGCTGCCGATGGGGCAGTGGCAGTGTGACATCCCTTAATTCTTACTGAGGAGGTTTGCATGCGGTTCCCTCGATTGGCTTATGGTCTGGCGTTCGGCCTGGTCACGGCCGGGCTCGCCGGCTGCGGCGACGACACCGGCACCGCGAGAGGCGGCGCCGGCGGCGCCGGCGGATCGGGCGGCGCGGGTGG
>Ga0126376_10000239_pt1 | contig 25871 bp, 18 predicted proteins | sample PanSoiMetPlot_15_FD_92760 | JGI IMG/M metagenome (GOLD analysis project Ga0126376, IMG submission 92760) | Tropical forest soil microbial communities from Panama - MetaG Plot_15 | ecosystem: Environmental > Terrestrial > Soil > Tropical forest > Bulk soil | place: Panama | collected 2016-02-17 | reverse complement strand
GGAGAAAGGATGACGAGCATTGCTACTGATGCCAGGTTTGTAGTGGTTCTAGCTTTCATTGAGTTTGTCTGCTCTACCAGTGATGCGATGCGATTACTCGCGACGACCATCACGTTTACAACCAGTGTGCCAGTGGTCCAACTGAGGTTTTTGGGGGTTTGCAGGCTTAGTTTGTAGCCTGTGGTTGACAAGCTCGCGTAGTCCGGGGGTGTAAAAATGTGCGGCGTTGGTGGTGCAAGTTTTTGTAATGGTTAGGGATGGTCCATTGTCGCCCGCAGGCTACAAGGTCGGGACCGTGAGTCAACAAGGGATAGCGCTGTTTGTTCCTGACGCAAAGGCGCAAAGGAAGACCTCTGAATCGAGGGTCGTCCTTTGCGCCTTTGCGTTTTTGCGCGAGGAAAACTCACGCTCGATACTGCATACCGGGCTCTGTGTCTTCGTGTAAGAAGTCTCCTATATCGATTGCGAGCCGCTTTAGCTTCTTGTAAAGCGTTTGTCTCGATCCTAATCCAAGCGCTTCACTCGTCTTGGCCACGTTGCAATCGTGACGCTTGAGTGTTTCAGTGATGACGCGTCGCTCGTAGTTGTCGAGCAAGTCGTCCAACTTTTCCGCGGTGCCTTCGCTTTGAAGATTCTCCGGACTGATCCTTGGACTGATGTTCTCGGGACGAATGTAACCATCGTCTTCAGCGTAAAGAACGAGACGTTCGATCTCCGCTGCGAGCTCGCGAATATTCCCGGGCCACGAATACGTCTCGAGAATCTGGATCGCTTCGGCAGTGATTCCGGAAATCGCTCTTTCGTTCTTCCGGGCGTAGTGGCTGATGAAATGAGAGATCAGCGACGCAATGTCTTCGCGTCGATCTCTTAACGGCGGTACCTTCAAGGTCAACGTCGCGATTCTGTAATAAAGGTCCTCGCGAAATAGTTTTTCACTGACGAGTGTTTCCAAATCCTTGTGCGTTGCGGCGATCACGCGCACGTTCACCTTGCGCGGCGCACGCTCGCCGAGCGTATGAATCTCTCCCTCCTGGAGAAATCTCAACAGCTTCGGCTGTAGTGGAAGCGGCAGATCGCCGATCTCGTCGAGAAACAAAGTTCCATTCTCAGCCGAACGGATCAAACCTGCCTGGTCCGACATTGCGCCTGTGAACGTTCCGCGTCGATGTCCGAACAGCATGCTCTCAATCAGCTCGGCAGGAACCGCAGAACAGTTAAAAGGAATGAACTCACTTTCGGAACGCCGGCTGAGACGATGAATCGCGCGCGCGATCAATTCCTTGCCCGTTCCTGACTCGCCGGTGACGAGAATGGTTGAATGAGAATCTTTGATGCGTTCGACGTTCTTTGCCACGTCTACCATGGCGCGACTGCTAAACACCATGCCCGGAAGTGAACTCACTGAAGTCATCGATGCGGGTTTGATTCCGGTCGAGATGACGTTTGCAGACGACTGATGCGAGTGGGCCAGGTGCGCAACGTCGCTGAGCGCGTTCAATTCTTTTGCCTGTTGAGACGTCAACGGCCGCACACAACGACCGTACAGCGCCGCGCCTTCGCGTGCACCTGACGGCAAAGCAAGCAAGAGGCAGATTGCCTGGTCACCTTCTTTCGCAGGTTGGGGCCGCCCTTTGCTGGCGAAGATCTCCGCCACGGCGTTCTCGCCGATGGCGATCTCGTTGTCCTCGAGTCCTTCCGCCCAGCGTAGCGTTGGCTTACCGGAATCTGAAGTGGCCCAGATCGAAAGGCCGTAGGTGGGCGCCGTGGCTTCCACCATCAGACTCACCTTGATCATTACTTCGTAGAGCAGATCGGGCCCACCGTTGGCGGCTTCACAGACGGCTCGTACTATGGAACTGATCGGTAACCGCAGGGAACTCGACTCGGAGACAGCCGTCTCCAGGCTCAGGACCGAAGAGTCAGACATCTACCACCCTTCCTTAAACTTGCTCGAAAAATCGTGGGGATCCTAACTTCAGTGAGGAGCCGCAGGGACAAGAACGCTTAAATCATAGTGACCACGGACCTAGCAGCCCGCAGGTCTAAGAAGTCTAGTTGTCACAGCTAAGGCTGTCAACAAGTTTTAACAGCACTCTGCGTAACTCTGCGATCTCGGCGTTTTTCATCCGGCTTGGAACGCAGAGGTCGCAGAGATATGCAGAAATCGCAGAGAAAACACTCCGGATTTCCGTTCGCCACCCGTTCGCCAATTTCTCCGCTTAAGCGCTGAAAGTTCAAGTAAATGTTCAACTTACACGGATAAAGCATTGATTAGAAAAATCTTTACACCCTTTAAGCACGATGCTACAGTCCGCCGATATCGCCGCTAAGTTGTTGAGCGGCAAGCACATTGACAAACCGCGAAGTACATTTAGTTGGGGCTGCCGGCCACGAGATACCCGCTATCTTGTGGCTAAACCCACATGATTAGTTAAGCAGCCTCTTAACTAGAGCGCATGACAATCTAATCGGGCCATGGGGTCGGCAGGCCGTCGCTACGGAGGCCTTCACCTTTGCCGCAGTTGGCATGGAGCTGGAGTACGAGCTGGGGCGGAAATCAGAAATGGCAAAGGACTGGGAGGTGTGAGGTGAGCAGGGTCGCAAACAGTTACTGGGTGGACGAGCGAATGAGGACGCAACACGTGTCCCCACGCACAAATTCATTGGCTTCAGTGCAACAGATCTCTCTGGACATCATAGGCACGCGCACAGAGGTGCGCCGCAGGGGCGGAGTAATTCCCTCCTGGGTGGTTTTCGGAATGATTCTGCTCGCGACTCTCGCCGTTTGCGTGACGGTGAACATGCGCACGCGGGCCAAAGTTCAGGTTGCCGCACAACAACTTACCGCAATGCAGACGGACGTGGAGGCATTGCGCAGCGTAAACCAATCGTTGAAATCAGAATTACAACGACTGCGAACGGATCCGAGGACGATCGAGCTCGCCGCGCGTGCGCGGTTGAACATGGTTCGCAGCAATGAGTTTGTTGTTCCCGTTGAATGATGATGTCAATCACAAACGGAAAAATCGATTTCTATGCCTGCCAAAACCTGCCCATAGTTGTCCCCTGCTCGACATCCACGCAACCGGGTTAACCTTCCGTGCCGGCGCGGCTGTGACTGCCATCCCAGCCGCGCTCCCCTCTCAGAAACAAAAGCAGAATAGAGTCCGATAAGACCTATTTCTTTCTTTGTTTGTGGCCATGCTAAGATTCGATGACGATAAATTTCGTAAAACTGAGAGGTTCAATGCCTGAAATAAAGGACAGCTCCTCACCCGCGGAAATCGAGCAAGAACGTTGGGAGCAGGAGACTCTTAAGCCTGCTCTCGAGAAACATCCGGAACGTAAAAAGAGTTTTCAGACGGTCTCACTCGAAAACGTCGAACGCCTTTATACACCGGCTGACATCGCGGATCTCGACTTCGCGCGCGACATCTCTTTTCCCGGCGAGTTTCCCTACACACGCGGCATTCATCCTACTGGCTACCGCGGCAAGCTCTGGACCATGCGCCAGTTTGCCGGCTTCAGCACTCCCGAAGAAACAAATGCTCGTTTCAAGTATCTGATGGAACAAGGCCAAACGGGACTCTCAGTAGCCTACGACCTGCCAACTTTGATGGGCTACGACGCCGACTCGCCTTTATCGGAAGGTGAGGTCGGCAAGTGTGGCGTGGCTGTGTCGTCGCTGGCTGACATGGAAGTCCTCTTTGATGGAATTCCACTGGAACAAGTCACGGTTTCGCAAACGATCAATGCTCCGGCTTCAATACTGCTCGCTATGTATCTCGTCGTCGCCGAGAAGCAAGGTGCTCGTTGGAACAAGATCTCAGGCACACTTCAAAACGATATTCTCAAGGAGTACATCGCCCAGAAGGAATGGATCTATCCGATCAAGCCGGCGATGAAACTCGTCATCGACACGTTCGGATTCTGCACCGAACACGTGCCGCGCTATAACCCTGTTTCAGTAAGCGGCTATCACATTCGCGAAGCCGGCGCGACTGCGGTCCAGGAACTCGCATTCACTTTGAGAGATGGCATCGAGTACGTCGCGTGGGGCGTGGAAGCCGGCCTCGATGTAGATCGTTTCGTGCCGCGCATGTCTTTCTTCTTTAACGCGCATAACGACTTCTTCGAAGAGATCGCGAAGTATCGCGCGGCCCGTCGCATCTGGGCCAGGGAAATGAAGAACCGCTTCGGCAGCAATCACGAACGCACATTACAACTTCGTTTCCACACGCAGACCGCCGGTGTGTCATTGACGGTCCAACAACCACTCAACAATATCGTTCGCGTAGCAATCCAGGCACTTGCCGGTGTACTCGGCGGCACGCAAAGCCTGCACACCGACGCTTACGACGAAGCACTCGCATTGCCGACCGATCGCGCCGCACTGATCGCACTGCGCACGCAACAGATCATCGCGGAAGAAACCGGTGTTGCCAATACAGTCGATCCGCTCGGTGGTTCTTACTATCTCGAGTCACTGACAGAAAAGATGGAACAAGAAGCGCTCGAGTACTTCCGGAAGATCGACGCGATGGGCGGCATGGTGGCATCAATCGAGAAAGGATTCCCGCAACGCGAGATTCAAGACTCGGCTTATCACTATCAGAAAGCTGTCGAACGCGGAGATCAAGTGATCGTCGGCGTCAATAAGTACGCGATGGCGGATGAGCCTTCCGAAGTTCCGATTCTCGTGATTGACGAATCAGTTCGTACTCATCAAGTAGAGAGACTCGAACAGACGCGCACGCGCCGCGACGCGGGTGCAGTTGAAAATGCACTTCAGAAACTAAAGATGTCCGCGCATCGAAATGACAACACGATGCCCGCCACGATCGACGCCGTGCGCGCGTATGCAACGCTCGGAGAAATCTGCTCAGCGCTTCGAGACGTTTACGGAGTTTACGAAGAGCCTGCCTTTTAGATCACAAGATGTCCACTCGAAAGATTCGTGTTCTAGTAGCCAAGCCCGGTCTCGACGGGCACGACCGCGGCGCCAAAGTCATTGCGCGAGCGCTGCGCGACGCCGGCATGGAAGTGATCTACACGGGCCTGCGTCAGACTCCCGAGATGATCGCGGCCGCCGCGTTGCAGGAAGACGTCGACGCTGTGGGCGTGTCAATATTAAGTGGCGCACACAACACTCTCTGCCCGCGCATCGTCCAGTTGCTTCGTGAGAAGGGCATGGATAACTGCCTGGTCCTGGTCGGCGGCATCGTGCCCCAGGAAGATCTGCCAAAACTCAAGCAGCAGGGCGTTGCCGAAGTATTCCTTCCCGGCACCTCTACAGAAGACATCGTCAAGTTTCTTCAAGCCAACGTCAAACCACGCGATTAGGACCACAAAAAGGGCACAAAAGCTGTCCTTTATCCTCTCCAGCGGCGGACTACAAATTTGTGAACTTCGTCCCGTTTTTTGGATGTTTTTAGGGTTGGACCGCGCACGAGCCACAAAAACAGGCCGGAAACCCTTGATTTTCCACACTTAGGCCATCAGGCATGTTTGTTGCGAAGCGGAGACCGTCGGTTCGCAATTCAGATTTACTGCGGTCTCCCCCGACAGACTCACCCTTTTACAGGAGATGACTATATGAAGACTGGCTACCTAGAAAGATGGCTTTTTACGGCCTTCCTGGCGGTGTTGTTCGTCGCATCGTCAGGCATGCCGTTTAGCGTTTTCGGACAAACGTCCAACACCGGTACTGTCACCGGAGTAGTAAAAGACGAAAAAGGCGGCCTCGTTCCCGGCGCGTCCGTAAAGTTAGTGAATGTGGGAACCAATGCCGAACGCACCACAACCACCACCTCTGATGGCGTCTACGAAGTAACCCAACTTGTCCCCGGCAACTATCGCCTGGAGATTCAAGCCACTGGTTTCTCGAAGTACGTTCAGGAGCCGGTGGTCGTAAACGTGCTGCAACGCACGACCGCCAACGCTGACTTAAAAGTCGGCGGCATTGGCGAGACGGTTACGGTGACAGGCGAAACCGCACCGCTCGTGGAGACTACCAAGACGGACGTCAGCGGCGTCATTGATCAGCGTCGGCTCGAGAATCTCCCGGTTAACGGCCGCTCGTTCGCATCACTTGCGATCTTGATCCCCGGCGCCACGTTGGAACCGTCATTCGATCCAACCAAAGCACGCGTCGGTACGTTTTCGGTTGGTGGCTCAACCGGTCGCAACTTGAACATCACCATTGACGGCGGCGACAACAAAGACAACGCAGTCGGCGGCATTCTTCAGAACTTCTCGATGGAGGGAATTCAGGAGTTTGCTCTTTCGACCCAACGCTTTTCAGCAGCTAACGGTCGTTCCGGCGGCGCGCTGTTGTCAGTCGTTTCCAAGAGCGGCACCAACGACTTTCATGGTTCAGTCTTCGGTTTCTTCCGTGACGATGCGCTGAACGCAAACGCTCCGAAGCTTCTGGCGGACGTCAATCCGGATCTTTTCCCGAATACCGCAGACGCTGTCAAACCACCTTTCAGCCGCCAGCAGTTTGGTGGATCTTTCGGTGGTCCAATTAAAAAAGATAAGGCATTCTTCTTCGGCACTGTGGAGCGCACGCGCGAGCGTGGTAACTCCATCGTCCCCGGCGTTGACCAGGAAAAAATTGGCTTCCTCCAACCGTTTGGTTATAAGGCCGTCCAGTTTTTGCCGCAACCTTTCAATGACTGGCAGTACACCGTCAAGGGCGACTTTAATCTTTCACCGAAGCACACGCTGGTGACGCGCTTTGCCGGTCAGAACAACAATGCCTTGAACGATCAAGCCGGTTTCCTGATCGTTCGCACAGATCTTTCCGGTGGCAACGAAAGCCTGAACACGCTTTACAACTTCCTGGCTTCGTTGAGCTCCACCTTCAACAGCACGACGGTCAATCAGTTCACTTACCAGTATCAAACTTTCGACAACCGCATTAACGCGACCACTGAGCTGAACCTGCTGGTCTTTCCGGATGGTCTGGCTGTCGGTCGCAATGGAAACGTCCCGCAACAAACTCTTCAGAAGAAGCATCAGTTCCGCGATGACCTGACCTGGAACCGCGGCAACCACGGCTTCAAGTTTGGCGGCGACTTTACCTACGTTCCCACGCTCGGTGGTTTGTTTGCCTTCAACTCAGCGCCGGAGTACGACTTCAACTTCAACGCTGACGAAATCGCGAAGAATCCCGGACAGTTTCCGCAAGGCTTCCACACCACGCAGATTCAGCCTGGTCCAATCACTTGCCCGGCCATGACGGGCAATCCGACCTGCACCCTCGCTGATCTGGATGGAATTGGTGTGGTTGCCGACGTGATTCTTTCTGGTGGTGATCCCAGCTTCAACCTGCGCGATGGCGCGAGGCAGTTTGGCGCGTATGCTCAAGACGACTGGAAGATCACGCCGCGCTTCACCCTTAACATCGGTGTTCGCTACGACGTGGACTTCGGTTTTGTGGACCACGCTCACGCCGCGGAAAATCGAACCTTCCGGGCGCTCCAGATCATCGGCAGTCCATTCGGACGCAAGGTAGTCGAGGATGATAAGAACAACATCAGTCCGCGAATCGGTTTCGCATGGGATCTGCGGGGCGATGGTCGTTCAGTTATCCGAGGTGGATATGGTGTCTACTTCGACCAATCCTTCCTGAACGTGCCGCTGTTTGCAGTACAACAGGCCAATCCGGAAATTTACGCTACCTTCGTGAATGATGATGCAAATCTCAGCATCGACTCACCGGCACCGCACGTTCCTCGACCGCTGAACAACCCGCTGTCAGGAACACGCGGCCGAATGCTCGATCCGGATTTCGAGTCTCCATACACGCAGCAGTGGAACATGGGCTACGCCCAGGAATTTGGTAAGAACATGGCGCTGGAGTTTGACTATGTTCATATCCTCGGCTTGCACGAGTTCACCAGCCTTGACATCAACCCGCGCAAGGGACCACTAATCAATGCGCAACGCAGCGATCCCCTTCCGGGACGAATTTTGACGCCAGTGTTTGCGGCGCACGCTGCCGAATTAACGGCGGCGTTTGGTACGCCGACACCGTTTGGTCGCATCACGGTGGCCCAATCTGACGGCCGCTCGCGTTACGACGCGTTCACAGTTGCATTCAAGAAGCGTTACTCGCAGAAGTTTCAACTGAACGCACACTATACGCTGGCGAAGTCGCAGGCATGGTTCGGCGCCACAGCGGATTTTGGTCTACAACCGCAGAACCTGTTCGCCAAATTCGATCCAATTAACTTTGGACCAACCGGCGAAGATGAGCGGCACCGTGTTGTAGTCTCCGGCATCTTCGATCTGCCGTGGGGCTTCCAGGTGGCGCCGATCTTTCAAGCGGCGTCGGCTCGTCCCTACAGCATTTTCCCGTCATGTGGTTGCGACATTAACCGCGACGGCGTAAACAATGACCGCGATTCAGTCAATCCAGGTCACGATGATCAGCACAAGCTGCCATTGAACGACCATCGCGGCGATAACTTTTCACAGTTGAACGTGCGCGTTTCGAAGTTCTTCAAGTTTAAAGAGAACATGAAGCTCGGTCTCTTCTTCGAAGCGTTCAATGTTTTCAACACTGGAAACTACGGTAATTCGTTCCAGAACACTACGGGTGAATCTGATTTCGGCAAGCCAGTCAATTTCTTTGGCGCGACCGGATTCTCTGAGCCGTTGGGTATTCCGTTCCAGGCTCAGCTAGGCGTTCGCTTCAGCTTCTAGGATTGAGTAACCCGCCACGGATTTGCGCGGATCTATTCGCGTAAATCCGTGGCATTATTTTAAACTGCAGCCATGAAATGCGCGCTTTTCCTACTGCTGTTACTTGCCTGCTCCGCTTTAGCCCTCGCACAAGGCGGCAGCGTAATTGAAGGAAAAGTCATAACCCCGAGCGGAACTCAGCCCAATACTCCCGTCCGAGTGAAACTAACTTTCAACGGGCGGCCGATTCACGAAACCTTCACAGATCTCAGCGGGCGCTTTGCGTTTCCCGGACTCGGACGCGGAAACTATCAACTCACTGCCGAAGGTGACGGAGTCAATTTTGAAACCACGACCGTCTATGCGGAGGTTTCAACCTTCGGTTCAGCCCCACAAACCTTCACGCAGGATATTCAGCTTCGCCCCATCAGTCACAAACCAGCAGGACAACCGGGTGTCGTCAATGCTTTTACTCAGAACGTTCCCGAAGCCGCGAAGCAGGCATTCACACTCGGAATCAAACTCGCCGAAGAAGGAAAGACCGACGCCGCGATCGAGAACATCCGGCAGGCGATCAAGATCTTTCCCGAATATTTCGATGCTCACCTGCAACTCGGCAACATGTTTCTCAAAGCCGAGCAGTTCAACGAAGCAATCGCCGAGCTCGACCTCGCGCGCCAGGTGAATCCCAACGACGAACGCTGCTACCAGTCGTTTGGCCTGTTGCTGATGAAGCAGCACAATTTCGCTATGGCGGTTGCGATCTTCGCTGAAGCAGCGCGACTGAATCCGGCGAATCCGATGAATGCCGTCATGAAAGCAACCGCGTTGATTCATCAGGCAGCGGTCACAGAAGAATCGGCGCCCGCGACCGAGAATCGAAGCTACCTGCTCAGTCGAGCGGAAGTTGCCCTGGCCCAGGCCGCGAATCTGAGTGAGAACAAGCTCAAGCCTGACCCGATGACGATGGCGTTGTTCTATGAGTTGAAAGGCCAGCCCGAAAAAGCAGCGGCGGAACTGGAATCCTACCTCAAGAAAAGCCCGCAAATGAAAAACTCAGAGGCAATCCAGAATGAGATCAGGCGGCTGCGTGAGAAAGCAAAAACGAAACAGTAACTAGCTGCGATCTTTTTGCAGGAACTTCGCGATTCGCTGCTGGCAATCGTCTGTGAGTCTGGCGATGACGTTGACGTCGGCTCCTGTTTCCAAGGCTTCAGGAAACGCCATTCCGTCCATCTGATAAAGCAACGTCTTTGTGAGTCCAATCGCCGAGGCGCTCATCTTTTCAAACTCGCTGATATATCGATTCACGTCGTCCGCAAAACTCTCATCCGCAAAAACCTGATTCACGAGTCCAAACCGTTTGGCCTCGTCAGCGCTGATCTCGGCGCCGCGTGTGATCAATTCAAAGGCACGTTTTTCCGAGACGTTACGGCGCAGAATCGCCATCACCATAGCCGGCACAAAACCGATCTTCACTTCCGGATAACCAAAGCGCGCCGACGAAGTGGCAAGCACGAGATCGCAAGCTGTAGCCAACCCGCAACCGCCCGCGAGCGCTCGACCAGTCACGGCAGCCACGACCGGAACCGGAAGTTGTCGTATCAACAAAAACAACTCCAACAACAAGCGCGCGTCTTCCGAGTTCTCAGCCACTGACGCATTCGCGATTTTTTGCAGCGCCGAAAGATCTGCGCCCGAGCAGAAATCCTTCCCTGCCCCTGAAATCACGATGACTCTAACGCGCTCGTCCTTCGACGCCTTCTTCAGCCCGTCTTTGAGCCCCGCGATGACAGCATCATTCAGCGCATTACGCTTCTCCGGCCGGTTAAGCGTGACACGCGCCGCCGCACCTTCAACCTCGTAAAGCACTGTCTGATCCGTGTTCATCCGTGCAAATTCGCGGCTTCCTGCTCACTCAACTCAATCTCCATCCGCAACAACGCGGTGGAGAAAGTCTTTCCCTGCGCGTCAGTCATCAGCGACAACGTACCACCACCACCGAGACTCTCGTGCAACAGAAAATTGAGCGCTCCCAAATTCGGCAACTCAAATCTCTCCACGTCACCGTGACAGATCCCTTTGAAGTGCTGTTTGACGCGTTCCGCGGTGACCTCGCGCAGGAGTATCGGATAGAGATCGTCACTCAACGCGATCAAGCCGATGTTTGCTGTGTCGCCCTTGTCGCCCGAACGCGCATGGGCCAGTTTTACCAGTTGTACTTTCACGTCTCGAGCACCTCAACCACCGGCGTGATCTCTTCTTTAGGAATCAGCGCCGGCCAGTAAGCAACAATCTCTTTGACCTTGGGCCTGCCACCCGCGAAACCTGTCACGGCCGGTGGTCCAGTCAGAATTAACGGAGCAATCTCTTTCGTGAACCGTTCGATCGCGCTCCGATCCTGACCACGCACACCGACGCGCAGTTGCACTTCGGGAATGTCCGCGCTTGGCCTTCCGGCCAGTGGTCCATGCGTCGCATTCACGCCGACAAACTCCGTCAGGACCTTTTCAAACTTGAGTCCCAAACGATCCAGCCGGGCGCGCAGAATTCGATCGGCAGCCTGGGCTTTGTCGTAAGCATCGGGCCAGGCGTAAACAAGCGTACCGACAGCCTTAAAACCCGCGGAGTAACTGATTGAGACTTTCAGAAACTCCGTCGCGGGCCGCCCCTCAATACCGAAGACGCGAACACGATCGCGCCCCTCGTACTCCAACCTGATCGTCGTGAAATCAGCGACACAGTCGGGCGTGATGTACTCGTGCGGATCGCCCATCTCGTAGACCAGTTGCTCCTTGATGGAAGGAATGATGATCCAGCCGCCAGTGCGCTCGTGTTTCGTGATCACAAACGTACCGTCAGGCGACGCTTCCACAATCGGAAATCCAACGTCCGCAAGATTCGGAATGCTGCGCCACTCGTACTGGCAGTTGCCACCAGAAGCCTGCGCGCCGCATTCAATGATGTGACCGGCAATCGTGCCGGCGGCGAGTCGGTTCCAGTCATTGTTGGACCAGCCGAACTCGTGAATCATCGGCGCGAGCGTCAAACCGGTGTCGGTAGCTCGTCCGGTGATCACGATCTGTGCGCCCTGTTTCAACGCGTCAACCATGGGCCACGCGCCGAGGTACGCGTTGGCGCTTTGAATGCGATCGCGCACGGTCGAGAGTGGCTCGCCCGTATCCATGTTGCGCAACTCGATACCGCGTTCGAGCAGTTCATCGAGACGCGACATGATGTCATCGCCGGTAACGATGCCGATGCGAACCTTCCCGCCCAGACCGAGCTCGCGCGCCACCTGAATGACGGCATCGGCACAGCCACGCACGTTAACGCCGCCCGCGTTGGCAGTGACTTTAATGTCGCGCTCAACACATGCCGGCAGGATGCGGCGCATCAGCGGGACGAAGTCCTTCGCGTAGCCCGCGTTAGGATCGCGCGCTTTCTGTTTCTGCATGATCGACATCGTGACTTCCGCCAGATAATCGAGCATCAGGTAATCGATTGGTCCACCTTCAACCTGGCGCACGGGTGCGTCAGGAAGATCTCCCCAAAAGCCTTGACCCGCTGCGATGCGAATTTTTTGTTTCATCAGAAGCTTGGGATTATAGCCACAAAGCAGAATAGGTCCTATTGGACTATAGGACCTATACGCTCTGCGCCTTTTGTGTGAACCCCTAGCTTCTCGGCGCGGGACTTGGACTGGGGCTCGGAGTCGGGCTTGGCGTTGGTTCGGCCGGTGTCGGACTCGGCATCACTGTCGGAGCTGGCTTCGGGGTTCCACTCGGCTTTGGTGATGGGCTCGGAGTCGGACTGGGTGCCGTGGTCGGCGCCGGTACCGCGGCCGGATTCGCTACCTCGGTGCCTGTCGCCGCGGGCGTCTTTTTACCCTTTGCGACATTCTTTGCGGGAACGAATGAACATTGCTTCGTGGCACCAGAGACAGGCGACAGAGTCAACTTAGTACCACTCTTTTTTGCACGCATCGAAATAATCGTCGAGGGTGCATTAGGATCTGCTCCATTGACTTGCAGCGCCACCGCCGTGTAACCAGCCGTTTTCGAGGCTGTGATGCGTCCTGTCTTTCCGTCCGCGGTGGTGAAGTCGTTCCCGGTTATCGTGAGCGTCGTATCACCGACCAGGCCGGCCGCTTCACAATTAAAGGTCCCGGCGTAAGTTCCGGAAAGATCGACCTGAGTAGTGGTGGCAGTCTGCGCCTGTGGCTCAGTCTTTGTCTTGGCTGGCTTCTGCGGCTCCGGCGGCATTGTGGCCGGCTTCTGCGGCTTCGGCTGCGGTGCCGGAGGATCCTGGGCTCGCAGTCCCCATAAACCGCCGATTGCTAAGGAAAACCCCAGCATTATCAACAACAACATCTTTCTGACCATAAACTCCTCCCTTGCTCGTGCGCGCACCTCGGAGGCAGGCGCGCCTTCGACCTAATAGTCAGGGGGTTTTGGCTTCAACAAGGAGGGAACGATGATTTTGTACCACTCAGAGCCTCAAATCTCAACTTATTTACGCTTTCTCTCTCGAAGTCTTTGTGGTAAACATCTTTTGCGAACAACCCAAACTAAGTATCGAGGAACCCAATGCGACCAGAAAAATTCCTGCGACTGATTTGTGCCTTCGTTTGTACGCTCCTGCTTACGTTCCTATTCGCAAGCTGCCAGCCTAAAACCTCAAACGGCGGAGCAGGCGCAGCCGGAACAAAACACAAACTTGCCTTTGTAACCAACAACGCATCGCCATTTTGGGTTATTGCACGCAAAGGAACTGAGAAGGCGACTGCCGATATTCCAAACATCGAAGTTGAGTTCAGGATTCCTTCTGACGGAACCGCCGCGGAGCAGCAACGAGTAGTCGACGATCTGCTGGCAAAAGGCATTCAAGGTATCGCCATCAGTCCGGTTGACCCAAAGAACCAGACCGAGATGCTCAATCGCGCCGCCGCGCAAACCATCGTCGTGACGCAGGACAGCGACGCGCCGAACAGCAACCGCATCTGCTACATCGGCACAGACAACGTCGCCGCGGGACGCCAGGCGGGCGAACTGGTCAAACAAGCTTTGCCAAATGGCGGCAAGATCATGGTCTTCGTCGGTGTGCTCGACGCGGCCAACGCCCAGCAACGTTACCAGGGTTTGAAGGAAGCACTCAACGGATCGAACGTGCAAATCGTTGACGTGCGTACAGACGCAACCGATCGCGTCCGCGCCAAGTCAAACGCATCCGACACGCTCGTCAACATTCCCGATATCGCCGGCATGGTTGGCCTCTGGTCCTACAATGGACCAGCGATTCTTTCCGCTGTCAAAGAAGCAAACAAGGTCGATAAAGTGAAGATCATCGCCTTCGACGAAGAAGACGAGACGCTCGGCGGCATCAAGAACGGTGAGATTTACGCCACGGTCGTGCAGCAGCCCTTTGAGTTTGGGTATCGCTCGATGGAGCTGATGTCAAAAGTTCTGAATAGCGACAAGTCCGGGATTCCGGCCAGCAAGCAGATCTTCGTGCCGACAATCGCGGTGAAGAAAGACAACGTCGAAGAGTTTACGAAGCAGCTCAACCAGCGCCTGGGCAAGAGCTAAGCAGCGATCCGAACTCTCAGTGGCCACGAACATCCCAATCCTCGAAATGGAGGGAATCAGCAAACGGTTCCCAGGGGTTGTCGCGCTCGACGGTGTCAGTCTGAGTGTCGGCACTGGTGAGATCGTGGCCCTGATCGGCGAGAACGGCGCCGGGAAATCGACGTTGATGAAGATTCTCGGCGGCGCGATCGGACGCGATACCGGCACGATCAAGATCAACGACGCGCCCGTTGAAATAAGTTCACCACGTGAAGCGAGTGCGCTCGGCATCGAGTTTATCCACCAGGAGCTTAGCGTTCTCGATAACCTCGATGTCGGCGCGAACATCTTCCTGCGCCGCGAACCAACCACCGCGGGCTTTCTTAAACTGATCGATCGCAAACGGATCTATCGCGAGTCGGACGAGATTCTGCGCCGGCTCGGAGTTGACGTTTCGAGTCGCACCCCACTCAGCCAACTATCTCTCGCCCAACAGCAACTGGTCGAGATCGCGAGAGCGCTCAGCGCGGGTGCGCGCATCATCATCATGGATGAACCGACGTCGAGTTTGACGTTGTCTGAAACGCGACGCCTGCTCGAGCTGGTGAAAGATCTCAAAGAACAGAACGTCAGCATCATCTACATCTCGCATCGCATGCACGAAGTGGAAGAGATCGCGGATCGCGCGGTCGTGCTTCGTGACGGAAAGAACGCTGGTGAGATTCCGAGTGGTGAGATCACTCACGAGCGCATGGTGCGAATGATGGTCGGGCGCGACTTGAAAGACTTCTTCAAAGGTGCTGCGACAAATGGAGAGCGCGATCGCACGGGCGGTTTCGAAGTGCGACGTCTGCGTACTTTGCGTTATCCGAATAACCAGATCTCTTTCAAAGTCGGCAAAGGTGAAGTGCTCGGGTTTGCGGGACTGGTTGGGGCCGGACGCTCCGAAGTGGCGCGCGCGATCTTTGGAGTTGAGGAGGCGATCGAGACGAACATTGCCTTGGACGGAAAGGACTTGCAGATTCGCGATCCGCAGGATGCAATCACGCACGGTATCTATCTCGTTCCCGAAGATCGACGCCTTTCCGGACTGATCGTGGATTTCAACGTACGCGAGAATATTTCACTTCCGAATCTCGATAGTTATTCGTCCGCCAAAATTATCAACCTGAAGAAAGAAGCAAGCGCCGCCCGCGAAGCGTGTAAGGCGATCAATATCAAAACGCCGACGACGGAAATGCGTGCAGCGAATCTCAGTGGCGGTAATCAACAGAAAGTGGTGCTGGCGAAGTGGCTGACGTTTAAGCCGCGAGTATTGATCTTTGACGAACCAACGCGCGGCATCGACGTAGGCGCGAAGGCGGAGATCTATCAACTCATTCGCAACCTCGCCGCGAAGGGTGTGTCAGTGATCGTCATCAGTAGTGAGATGGAAGAAGTGCTCGGTATCAGCGACCGCATCGCCGTGATGCATGAGGGACGTCTAACCGGAATTCTCGATCGCGCCCAGTTCAGTGAAGAGGCCGTCATGCGCCTCGCCACCGGCACAGAAGGATAGCTTATGAAAAAAGAGCTCGGTATCTTTGTCCTGCTAATCGTTCTCTGCATCGTCGTTTCCGTCATCAACCCAAACTTTCTGCTCGCAATCAATCTTCAGAACCTGGCGCGGCAGATTGGCGCGTTTGGGATCTTCAGCATTGGCCTCGGCCTCGTGATCATCACCGGCGGCATTGAGCTGTCAGTCGGTTCAATGATGGCACTGCTCGGCGTGTTGTTGTCGATGATGCTGACGGAGTGGGGATTCGGTGTGCCGCTCTCAGTCCTTGCAATTATCGGGATCGCGATGGCGCTGACGCTCGGCCACGGCCTCCTGATCACGCGTCTGAACATGCAACCGTTTATCGTCACGCTTTGCGGTTTGTTGTTCTATCGTGGGCTCGCGCGCTTCATCACCAATGACGAAACAAAGGGCTTCGGCACTGTAGCAGGACTTGATTTCCTTCGCTTTCTCGCCAACGGAAATCTCGCCGGGATCCCGATGCCGTTCGTGTTGCTCGTCATCATCAGTGTGATTACTTGGGTTGTCTTACATCGCTCGGTCTATGGCCGTTACCTGTTCGCGACCGGACGCAACCCGGAAGCAGCACGCTACGCAGGTATCAACACCAAGTGGATCGTCACGTTCACTTACGTCATCGCCGGCGCACTGACCGCCATCTCCGGAATCATTTTCGCGTTTTACACAAACTCCGTGTCGCCGGCGAGTCACGGCAATGCTTACGAACTCTATGGAATCGCCGCGGCGGTGCTTGGCGGATGTTCGTTGCGCGGCGGTGAAGGATCGGTGGTCGGCATCGTGATCGGCACTGCCCTGCTCCAGGTGCTGCGCAACCTCGTCAACCTGCTCGGCATTCCGAGCTCACTCGATTTCGCGGTGATGGGAGCGGTGATCTTGATCGGTGTCATGGCCGATCAGATCTTCACCGAGCGTCGCAATCGACGGCAGGTCGCCCTGATGCGCGAAACGAGCGCCCAATAATCTTCTTTGCGCCTTTGCTCTTTTCTTTGCGCCTTTGCGTGAAAATGGAGAACCGAATGAAACCACTGCAAAAATTTTCTGCGCTGTTGCTACTGCTCTTGTCTTGCACCGTCCTCGCACACGCGCAAGCCACCGTAACAAAAGCTCCCTTCGGCACTGCCGACGGCCAAAGCGTCGATCTCTACACGCTGCGAAACGTCCATGGCGTCGAAGCCAAAATAACCAACTACGGCGGCATTCTCGTCTCTCTCAAGGTTCCCGATCGGAACGGCAAGTTTGACGACGTTGTGCTCGGCTTCAACGATCTCGACAGCTATTTAAAAGGACATCCATACTTCGGCGCGCTCATCGGGCGCTACGGCAATCGCATCGCCAAGGGCCGCTTCACGCTGAATGGCGTCGAGTACAAACTCGCGGTCAACAACGGTGAGAACACTCTACACGGCGGCCTCAAAGGCTTCGACAAAGTTGTCTGGACCGGCAAAGAGATGAAAACGAAAGCTGGACCGGCGGTCGTCTTGACTTATCTCAGCAAGGACGGTGAGGAAGGCTATCCCGGCAATCTCAACGTGCGCGTCGTCTACACGCTCACGAACAATAACGAATTGAAGATCGAATATTCTGCGACAACGGATAAAGACACCGTCACGAACCTGACGCATCACTCGTATTTCAATCTGGCGGGCGAAGGCAAGGGCGACATTCTCAATCACCTCGTAACGATCAATGCGAATCGTTTTCTGCCGACTGACGCGGGTTCGATTCCGACTGGTGAGTTGAGAAAAGTCACCGGAACGCCGTTCGACTTCCTGACTCCGCATGCAATCGGCGAGCGCATCAATCAGGACGAAGAGCAACTGAAGCTCGGCAACGGTTACGATCACACCTGGATAATCAACGGTCGTCCCGGCACGCTCAGACTCGCTGCCACAGCTTACGAAGCAACTTCGGGTCGCACGATGCAGGTATGGACCACTGAACCCGGAGTGCAGTTTTATACCGGGAACTTTTTGGACGGAACGCTGACGGGCAAGTCAGGCAAGATTTATCAGCGACGCTTCGGATTCTGTTTCGAGAGTCAACACTATCCGGATTCACCGAATCATCCGGCGTTCCCGACAACGAACTTGAAAAAGGGTGCGACTTACAGGTCAACTACGATCTACAGATTCGGGAGTAGAAAATAGCCGCGGATTTTCACGAATTAACGCGGCTGCAGATCATAGCGGCAGTCTGAGCCGCGCTTCACACCCTCGCAGTTGCTGCCGGTTCTCGAGCGTCAGCGTCCCGCCGTGAGCTTCTGCAATCTGCCGCGAGAGTACCAACCCGATTCCGGATCCCTGCGCTTTGGTCGTAAAAAACGGCACAAAAAGATTTGCGGTGCTTGCGAGTCCGGGCCCTTCGTCGCGCACCCAGACCTCGACCTGACCATTCTTCTGTTGCCAGCCGACATCGACGCGGCCACGCGTTTCCATCGACGCATCAACCGCATTGCGCACGAGATTGATCAGCAACTGCTCGAGTTGCACGTCGTCACCCTGGACCACGAGCTCCGGACCCGGAACAACGTTTACCGGCAATCGCGTTTCCAAACTCGCCACTCGCGACACGAGCGCGCCGACCTTCAACGGCTCGAGTCGCGGCGGCGGCAATCGCGCGAGTTTTGAATACGACTCGACAAAGCGCGCCAGCGAATCCGCGCGCGAAGAGATCACAGCGAGGCCGCGCTGCATGTCGTCGCGCCAATCCGGTGGCTCCGGTTCCCTGCCCATCAAATCCGCCAAGCTTCCGGCAACTGATTTTATCGGCGCGAGCGAGTTGTTGAGCTCGTGACCCAACACGCGCAACAGTCTCTGCCATGCGGTTCGCTCTTCTTCGCGCAATGCCTGGCTCAGATCGGTCAATACGAGCAACTGGTGTTGCTGCCCACCTTCGCGAAACGTGCTGCGACGAATGTCCCAGCGTCCAACTTTTCCCGGAAAGACCATCTGCATCGTTTGTGGACCACCCGCCGATAACTTCAGACAAGCGGAAAGACCGAGCTCTTCGGCGGTGCGACCCAACAAGCGCGCAGATGGTTGGGCCAATAGTCTTTCACCAGCGCGGTTGACGAGTTGCAGACGCTGCTCGCCATCGAAAGCAAAGACGGCGACGTCAATCTCAGCCATCACCGTGCGCAACAACGCCGTCGCTTCCATCGCACCGAGGCGCTGTTCGCGCAGAGTCTGGCCCAGATCGTTGACCTCGAGCATCACCTCGCCGAGCGCGTCGCCCGAAAGCGCGCGGCGCCCGCGAATGGAATAGTCGCCTTCACGAATCGCAGCGAGAATGTTTGAGAGTGTTTGAAGCGGACGGACGATGCGCGTCTTGAGATTGAACGCGATACCCAGCCACAACAACGTGAGCAGCAGATCGATGGTCCACTGCACCTGCGCGGAATAGCCGTCGTACCAAAGCAGCAACGCACACAGCGCGACCGCGGGAAAACCGGCAAGCAGGGCGAGCAGAGTGATCCGCCTTTCGAATTTCAGACGATGGCCATGTCTCAGTTCCGGATCGAGAGAGGAGAACGAAACGGCCTGTTTTGGCGGCTTAACGGGCGTACTCACAAACGCAATTTAGGACCCCAGCCCGTACTTCTGCAACCTGCGGTAGAGGGCGCTGCGACTAAGGCCAAGGGCTTCGGCGGCGCGATTCGCGTTGCCTTCGAAGCGCGCAAGGGCTTTTTTGATCAATAACCGCTCGGCATCTTCGAGGCTCATCTCTTCGAGTCGCGCCGACATGCGCGCGTCGGGAGTCTTCTCCAGCGCGAGGTCGAAGGCGGTCACGATGCTTCCGGTGCTCATCAAGACCGCGCGCTCGATCACATGGTCCAACTCACGCACGTTGCCGGGCCAGAGATGCTGTCGCAAAGCGTCCAACGCTTCCGGCGTGAAGCCCATGATCGGGCGGCGATAGCGCTCACGATGCAGCTTCAGAAAATGCTCGGCGAGAATGGGTATGTCTTCGACGCGATCGCGTAACGGCGGCAAACGAATCTCGACAGTGTTGAGACGGAAGAGTAGATCCTGGCGGAAACGACCCTGCGCTACTTGCGCATGCAGATCGGCGTTAGTCGCTGAGAGTAGACGCACGTTCACCTTCTGCGTCTTTGATGAACCGACACGCTCAAACTCACCGGTCTCCAACACGCGCAAGAGCTTCGCCTGAAGGTTGAGCGGAACGTTGCCGATCTCGTCGAGAAACAACGTGCCGCCGTCGGCGAGCTCAAACCGGCCGACGCGATCGCTCTTCGCATCAGTGAAAGCGCCCCGCACGTGGCCAAACAATTCGCTTTCGAAAACACCTTCAGCGAGCGCACCCGCGTTCAGTGAGATCAAGGGTTTCGAACGGCGTGACGAGATTGAGTGGAGCACGCGCGTGATCACTTCTTTGCCCGTGCCGTTCTCGCCGGTGATGAGCACGTTGGCGTCAGCCGGACCGATGCGTTCGACGAGATTCAGGACAGAACGCATCGCCGGTGACTCAGAAACGATTTGTGGCAACTCGCTCGGCGATTCAGAAACACTATCGCGCAACGCGATATTCTCGGCTTCCAGACGCTTGCCGCGTCGCAACGCTTCACCGAGTTCAATCTGGGTTCGCAGCACGGCGAGAAGGCGGGCGTTGTCCCACGGTTTTTGAATGAAGTCACGCGCGCCGCGCCGCATTGCTTCGACCGCGAGATCCACGCTGCCCCACGCAGTCATAACAACGACGGGTAACGTCGGGTCGGCGGCACGAATGCGCGAGAGCAAGTCCAAACCTTCGCTGCCTGAAGTCGTGTCGCGAGCGTAGTTGAGGTCGATCAGCACGACGTCGAACTCGTGAACGTCGATCGATCGCAGCACACCTTCAGGCGAGGACGCGCTCTCGATCTGAAAGCGCTCGCCCTTCAGCAACAAACTCAACGCGGCCAGAACATCGGCCTGATCGTCGGCAATTAAAATGCGAGGCATAAGAATCTAATAGGTCCTATAGGACTTATAGGACCTATTCATAGCGTAATGCAACCAACGGATCTACTCGCGTCGCTCGACGCGCCGGAATCGAGCAAGCAAGCAGCGCCGCACCCAGCGCCACAATCACCACAATCACGTACGTCGCCGGATCAGAAGCTGAGACACCAAACAACATGCTTGCCATCCAGCGCGTCAGCACAAACGCTGCCGCAAGGCCAAACACCGTCCCAATGAGCGTGAGCAGCATGCCCTTGCGAAGCACCATCAACAGTATCGCCAGCCTGCGCGCGCCGAGCGCCATGCGAATTCCGATCTCCTGAGTTCGCAAAACAATCGAATACGAAATCACGCTGTAGATACCCAACGTCGCCAACACCAGAGCCACGATCGCAAACACGCCCAGCAACCACGCATTAAACCGGCGCGGCGCTGTCGTCGCTCCGATTACTTCAGCCATCGTCTTCACGCTCGTCAACGGCTGATTGCGATCGATTGCCGCCACTTCCCTGCGAATCGCAGCAGCTACCGACGAAGCCGGCAGCGCGCTGCGTACAAACAAATATCGATGTCGCTGCGGTGAAACAACTCGCGACGCGTACCAGTCTGGCTCTGCTTGCGAATCGACTGCACGATGCGGCACATTCTTCGCGACGCCGACAATCGTGATCCACGGATTGTCCGGACGCGGCAATCCCAACGTTATGCGACGCCCGATCGGATCTTCGTTGGGCCAGTATCGCGTGGCCATCTTTTCGTTAATGATCGCGACCGGAGGCGCGCCGGGCTGCAAATCTGCCGTAGTCAGATCGCGTCCTTTGAGCAGCGGTATGCGAAGAGTCTTCAGATAGTTCGCTCCAACTACTTGCCATCCGGCCGCCGTCAGATTGTTCGGGTCAAGCTGCCGTCCCTCGATCGCAAACGGATCGCTGCCACCACTGCCGCTCAACGGCTGCACTGTTCCAAAAGTCGCTGACTCAACTCCAGGTATCGATTCAACCTGGCCCAGCAGTTGTCGATAAAAATCCGAAGCCCGCGCAGCTTCCTGATAAGCCTGCGCGGAAAGATCGATCTCGACACTCACCAGCTCATTCGCGTCGATGCCTGTATTCGTCCGTTGCAGTTGCAACAGACTCTTCACAAGCAATCCAGATCCGACGAGCAACAACACTGCCAGCGACACTTCCACGACCACGAGCGCATCGCTCCACTTTCGCGAGCGCACCGCACCCGACTGGCGATTGGTTTTCAACGACTCCTGTAGATCGTTTTGTGAGACCGGCCTCGCAGCTACCAAACCGAATCCGACACTGATCAACGCAACCGCTGCGACCATGAAACCAAACACACGCGCGTCGATACTCACCTCCTGAACTCGCGGCACGATGCCTGGGCCAAGCACCGCGAGCAGCCTGACGCCCCAGTTCACAAACAAGAATCCCAACGCGGCGGCGATCGTTGCGAGCACAACACCCTCGACCAGCAACTGCCGCACTATTTTCCACTGACTCGCCCCGAGCGCCGTGCGAATCGCGAGTTCCTTTTGTCGTCGAGCCGAACGCATCAAAAGCAGATTCGCAACATTCGCACACGCGATTAGCAGCAGCAGTCCGACTGAAAACAGCAGCACCAGCAACGCCCGACGGCTGCTGCCAACTATCTCTTCCTGCAACGGCGCGACAGTGATGTGCCAGCCGCCGTCTTCGCCGTTTGGACCACGATACCCGCTCAGTTCGCGCTCAAAGCGTTGTGCGAGCGCATTCATGTGCGAGCGTGCCTGATCCAACGTGACGCCGGGCGCGAGACGCGCGAGTACATTGAGAAAATATGGGCCACTCCGCTTTGTTACCTGTTCCGGCGTGTAAGTCAGAGGCACCCAAATATCCGCGGGTTCGCCCCAGGAAAAACTCGGATGCGGGAATTGAAAACGCGGCGGCATCACACCCACCACCGTGTAGCTTTCATTATCGAGTGTGATGTTTTGGTTGATGACCTTGCGATCGCCGGCAAAGTGACGCTGCCAGAAACCGTCGCTCAAAACGACTACGCGATGTTGCTCTTCGGCAGTGAACACTCTGCCGGCCGCGGCTTGTGCTTCGAGCATGGGAAAGAGATTCGCTGAAACGTATGTACCGCGAATCCGCTCCGGTTCCGAACCCGTGGTGAGATTGAAACTGTGATTCGCATAAGCAGCGACCGAATCGAAGACCTGGCTCTGGTGAGCGTAATCGTCGTACTCGGCGGCTTTAGCGGGAAGGCGTTCGATATTGAGCGCGCGGTAGTTACCCCAAACAACCTGCAGTCGATCTGAATTTGCAAAAGGCAGCGGGCGCAGCAGGACTGCATTGACGACACTGAAAATCGCCGTGCTGGCGCCGATGCCGAGCGCCAGCGTGATCACAACCACCGCCGCAAAGCCCGGCTGTTTCAGAAGACTTCTCAGAGCGTAACGCAGATCGGTCAAGGTATTTATTCGTAGCGTAAGGAGATCGTTGGCTCGACCTTTGTCGCGCGTCGGCCCGGCAGATAACACGCTAGTAGTGCCACCGTGATCAGCATGATCGAGATGGCGCCAAACGTCATGGCATCGGTCGGCTCAACGCCGAAGAGCATCGTAGCCATCAACCGTGTGAGCGCAAAGGCGCCCAGCAAACCGACAGCGACGCCGATCAGCGCGAGCTTCATGCCGTGGCCCAGGATCATCTTGAAGACGTCGCGCGGCCGTGCGCCGATAGCGATGCGGATGCCGATCTCGTGTGTGCGTTGCGTTACCGAGTAGGACATCACGCCATAAATCCCGACAATCGCCAGCACGAGTGCGATGCCCGCAAACAAGCTCAGCAACGTCAGATTCAAACGCTCACCCGCTACAGACTCGGCGCGAATATCGTCCATCGTGCGCGGGCTGTAAATCGGTTGGTCCTGATCGATCGTCCTCACCACATTTCGCACCGAAGAGATCAACTGATTCGGATCGGACGCGCCTTTCATAATGACTGTCATACTACTCTGCGGCAGTTGGTTGTAGGCAAAGTAGCCCTGCACGCGATCGCTGTTTTGATTGAGACTATCCATCTTCACGCGACCAACGACACCAATCACTTCGAGCGACGGATTCGCGGGGTCCGGGCCACCAATCTTGATGCGTTTCCCGATCGGATCTTCGTTGGGCCAATATCGCTTCGCAAACTCTTCGTCGATGACGATCTTGTTGACCCCCGCCATCACGCGGCGATCCTCATCCAGCTTACTGAGATCCTTTCCGGCCAGGTGCGACCGATCGTCGCGATCTGTAAACACACGACCACGCAACACCGGAATGTTCATCGCGCGGAAGTAATCAGGAGTTACTAAACACGCCTCCATCAACGGTGTCCGATCGCGTTCCGGAGGCGGCTGGCCATCGATGACGAAACCTGTCTGCCAACCATTGTTGCCCAGCGGCAGACCCGACGCGGCCGCCACGGATTCAACTCCCGGCAACGCGCGAATATTCTCCAGCAGAGTGTTATAGAAAGTGGTCTGCGATTCGTCGTTGGCGTACTTCTTTTGCGGCAACGAAATACTGAAGCTGGTTAATTGTTCGTGAGAGAAGCCCGGATTGACTTTCAGTAACAGGTAAAAACTGCGAATCAACAGGCCCGCGCCGATCAACAGCACGAGCGTCGTCGCGACTTCAACCACCACCAGCGAACTACGCAACCATTGCCGCCCGCTGGTTCCGCGACCGCTTTCTTTCAACGTCTCGTGCACGTCGACCTCGCCGGCCTGAATCGCCGGAATCAAACCAAACAGAATGCCGGTGAGAAACGAGATTCCAACTGTAAACGCGACCACGGTCCAATCGAGACCAATCTCACGCGAACGCGGAATCGCATTCGGACTCACGTACAAAATCAGATCGATTCCCCAACGCGCCAGTATCAATCCGATGCCCCCACCAATCAGCGACAGCAGAACGCTCTCCGTCAACAACTGCCGCGCGATGCGCCAGCGACTTGCGCCCACAGCGGTACGAATCGCCATCTCCTTCTTGCGCGCGGTGGCGCGCGCGAGTAAGAGGTTCGCGATGTTGGCGCAAGCGATCAGCAACACGAAACCGACCGCGCCGAAGATCACCCAGAGCGCACGACGCACATCGACAACGAAGATCTCGATGAGCGGTCGCAGCCGCACGCGATTGCCGGCATTCGAATCGGGATACTGTTTCTCGAGATTCGCGGCAATCGTGTTCATGTCGGCGTCCGCCTGCGCGATCGTCACTCCAGGCTTCAGACGCGCAACGCCGTAAAGTCCGGGATGATTGCCGCGTTGCTTCCAACTCGCCTGATCTGAGAGTTGGCCCACCGGCACGTACATCTCAGCGCGGCTCGGATACGCATACGACTGCGGCATGATGCCGATAACTGTGTAGCTCTTGCCGTTGAGCGTGATGGCCTGATTGAGGATGCTTGTTTGTCCACCGAAGCGACGCTGCCACAAGCCGTAACTCAAGACGACCACTGGTGCGCCGCCGGGCTTGTCTTCCTCATTCGTGAACACGCGGCCGTGCAACGCATTGACGCGCAACACGGAAAATAGATCCGCCGACATCTGGGCCGTAATGATGCGCTCGGCTTCGCCGGCGCCGGTGAGGTTGTAGCTGCCGCGGTTGTAGACGCCCATTTTCTCAAACGTTTGATTTTGCGCGCGCCAGTCACTGAAGTTGGGATACGAGATCGACATCTCATCAAGCACCGGACTCTGCTCGTTGAGAAACACGAGGCGATCCGACTGCTCGTAAGGCATCGGACGCAGGAGCACTGCATTGACGACGCTGAAGATCGCTGAGTTCGCGCCGATACCGAGCGCGAGAGCGATGATCACGATGATCGTTACGCCGGGATTCTTTAAAAGCATTCTGGCGCCGTATCGGATGTCCTGCCAAAGTGTCGATGCCATCTCCAATCTCCTTTATAGGTCCTATAGGACTTATAGGTCCTATATTTATTCATACCTCAGTGCTTCCATCGGATCTATTTTCGCGGCGCGGCGCGCGGGAATGTAGCAGGCAATCAGCGCGACCAGCGCCAGCAG
>Ga0126376_10000237_pt1 | contig 25993 bp, 19 predicted proteins | sample PanSoiMetPlot_15_FD_92760 | JGI IMG/M metagenome (GOLD analysis project Ga0126376, IMG submission 92760) | Tropical forest soil microbial communities from Panama - MetaG Plot_15 | ecosystem: Environmental > Terrestrial > Soil > Tropical forest > Bulk soil | place: Panama | collected 2016-02-17 | reverse complement strand
GCGTTCGGACCAATCTCCCACCTGACCAACGACCAGCCATCCGATATGAACCTGCTCACGATGGTCAGCAACAGCTCACACCCCTTCCTGAAGGGAAGGCCGCAATACTTCATGCAGCCGAGCGTTCCCTCGCGCGGCGCGCATTATGCAGTGACCACCGTCAAGAACGTGCTGCAACATCCCGATTCTCCCGTGTCGGATCTGACTGAAGTTAACGATTGTCTGATTCACACCGGCAGCAAGAAGATTCTCGACGGCGTATGTTCTCAACTGGATCTTGAACCGGAATCAGCGAAGGTGCATAGCTCTTACGAAGTGCTGCAACGCTACGGCAATCTGTCGAGTGCGTCGACCGGTTTCATGCTGGCTGAGAAAAACGATTGGTCCGGTCCGGCGATGGTGGTTGGATTTGGAGTCGGTTTCACCGCCAGCGCCGGAATTATGAATTTCAATTAAGATTTACCTGCGGATTTTCACGAATGAACACAGATACTTTCGTTCTTCGTGAGAGCGTTGATAGTCGAGCCCACCTGAGCGAAGTCGAAAGGCTTGCCGATGATGGCGTCGACCAGGTGTTCTTCGCCTGCTGGTGGAGTGGTGGTTGGTCCATAACCGGTTACGAGGACGATCCGGACGCTGGGCCAGTCTTTGCGAATTAGTCGCGCTGTTTCCCAGCCGTCCATCTCGGGCATAGCGAGATCGGTGAAGACAAAGTCGAAGTCGCCGCGCCGCATCTTTTCAACTGCTTCCTGTCCACTTCCAGCTAACTCCACTCGATGATTAACGGCGACGAGCATCTCGGCGAGTGTCTCTCGAACAGGCTCCTCATCGTCAACGACGAGTATCCGCAGGCTTGGCGCCTCGCTGAGGTCTGTCGCTGAATCGTCAGGCGGGATTTCGGCTGCAACTGCCGGCAAATCGATCGTGAAGTTCGTACCGTTGCCCGGTTCAGACACCACACTGATCGAACCCGAGTGACGTTCGATGATGCTGTAGCTGACTGACAGACCCAGCCCGGTGCCGTGCGCGCCCTTCGTGGAAAAGAACGGTTCGAAAATTTTCTGCCGCACGTCTTCCGGCATTCCCATTCCGTTGTCAGCGAATTGCAGTTGCAAGCGACCGTCCTTCTGACGACAGGTGACCAACAACTTACCGCCGCGCGGCATGGCGTCGACCGCGTTCACGATCAGGTTGACGAACACCTCGCGCAGCTCAGATGCACTGCCGTACGTGTACTGGCCCGGCGCAGTATCGAGTTTGACGTCGTATTCAAGCCCGCGAATGCGCGCCTCGTTTTGCCAGCGAGTTCTGGTTATCTCGATCGCGTCGTTCAGCAGACTCGCCACATCGACACGCTCAAATTCCTTCGCGGCCGACTTGCGCGCGAAGGTTTGAATACGACGTACCGTTGCCGCAGCGTCTTCGGCGGCCGTCTGTATGATGTCGAGATTTCGAACCAGGCCGGGATCGTTGACCTGCCGTCGCAGCAACTGTGCGCGTCCGAGAATCGCGGCCAGTGAATTGTTGAAATCATGGGCCACGCCTGACGCGAGTTGGCCCAGCGCACGGAGTTTGTCAGCGCGCGCGGCGCGTTCACGTTCTTCTTTTTGCTCCGTGATGTCGCGTGCGATGCCAAGAACGCCCGTCGTTCGGCCTTCGACGACGAGAGGTGAGTTGTCGACGCGCGCATATCGCAGTTGTCCATCGTGAGCGAAATAACGCATCTCGTAAGTTTGCGGTGAGCCGGTCATTGCAGCGGCCAACTTTTCGCGGACCAGATCGCGATCGCCTTCGTAGACCATGCTTAGCAGCGGACGGCCAATGAAGTTGCTGCGTTGATAACCGAGACCTTTCAGCGTCGCCGTGTTGCACCACTTGAAGTTGCCGTCAGGATCGACCGCATAAATCGACTCGCGCGCACTCTCGAGGATGTTTGTCAACAACGACTGATGCTCGCGCGCAACCGCCTGGACCTTGCGCAGATCAGACAAATCACGCGCCGTGCAAACAACCGCGACGGCCTGGTTATTCTCGTCAAGCACCGGTTCCACTGAAACGAGCAACGGTCGATTGAGGCGGCTCGGAGTGATCTCGATCGTCACGCTGCGGCCGGTTTCGAGGGCCTTTTCAACAACGCAAGCTTCGTCTTCTTCACTGGTGCGCAAGATGTCGCAACACTGCCGGCCGAGTAGCAGTCGCGGATGAAGTGCTTCCATCGCCGCGCCCGCGCGGTTCACGCGTTTCAGCTCACCGCTGCGATCGAAGATGAAAATGCCGTCCGACATCGCGTCGAAAGTCGTTTCCCATTCGGTCTTTCCACGCGCGACCATCTCGAATAATTCAGCTTGTGCGATGCCTACTGAGATTCGTTCGGCCAGAGCTTCTACGAGTGCTACTTCATCTTCAGTCCACAACCGTATGTGGTCCGTTTGGTAGATGCAGAGCGAGCCGCGGAATTGTTCCTTGATGAAGATCGGATAGTTGATCTGCGAGCGAACACCGAACCTCTCAGCGCGCTCGCGCACATAATCCGTCAACGACTCGGAAGAGTCTTCGTAGTTTTGGGCGTCGTCGATTATGAGTGGCTGATTTGAACACGAGAGGCGACAGCCGATGGGATCGTCGCAGTTAACAACGCTGTTTAGGAAGGTCCTGACGTCGGGTGCGAGGTATTCGTATTCGACAGGTTCGTTAATACCTTCGCTGTCGTACAAGCAGAGCTGGACTCTCGAGGCCGATAGCGCACGCCCGAGTTCGAGGGTCGCCGTGCTGATAACTTCGGGCAAACTCAACGAGGCGCGAATGGCCATCGTCAAACGATTCACCAGCGCTTCGCGAATCGAAGTGCTCTCCGCTTTTTGATAAAGCTGCGCCTGGCGAATGGCGATTCCTGTTTGATCCGCAACAGCCTTCGCCAGAGCAATGTCAGATTCACTCCACTCCCTGACTTCCCTGGTGGTTGAAAGCGCGAACGCGGCCGGCACATCGTCGCCCACTCGGATCGCGACGTAAATGATCGACTTCACGTTCGCTTTCGAAAGTATGTTTTGGTAGAGCTCGGCGATACGCGGATCGTGGGCGGCATCGTCAAAACCTAAAACACCGGTCTTATCGAGTGCCGAGATCAATGTCTGGAGATGCGACAGCGCAAAATCCGAAGCCGCCGGTTTCACTCCGAGCGCGTGATACTCGGCCACATTCGTCGCACACCTGGCGCGGTCGTCTCTCATGAAGAGCGAACAACGATCGACCTCGAGGTGCGAGCCCAGTTCCCTGACTGCCGTCTGGTAGATCTCATGACTATCGAGCGAGCAGCGAATGGCTTGAGAGATGCGATGCGTCATCGCCTCGCGTTGAGTCTGTTGGGCGAGAAACGCCTGACTCTCGCGCAAGGCTTCTTCCGAATGCTTGCGCTCGGTGAGGTCGCGCCCGATTCCCTGCACGCCGATCGGTTTGCCGTCACTGAAGATCAAACGAGTGCTGACTTCGAGTCTGACTCGTTTGCCTTGCTTCGAGATGATGTCGATTTCGTAAACAGTGGATACGCCCTGGCTCGCCTTTTGGGCCATCATCTCCTGCGCGAGGTTTAGATACTCCGGCGCGATCACGTCAGCAACGTTCATCCTCGCTGCTTCTTCACGCGAGTAGCCGGTGATGCGTTCGCCGCTGCGATTTAGAGACGTGAAGTTGCCTTGCAGATCGTGCGTGTAGATGATGTCGTTGGCGTTCTCGAAAAGTTCGCGATAACGTTCTTCGCTTTCACGGATGGAGATCTCGGCGCGGCGGTTCTCGGTGATGTCCGTGGCGACGCCGATAACGCCGAGAACGTTCTCGTTTTCGTCTGTCAGCGGTGAATAACGAACCTCGAATACGAAATCGCGCACCGATATTGATGCAGTGAACGCTTCGCCTTTCAAAGCCCACCTGATGTTCTCGCCAACCTCCGGCGAATCGGCAAAGACTTCAAACGCTGATTGGCCCACGAGTTCGCCGGCGTGCAGCGAGAGACTCTTCAAACCCTCGCCTTCACACAAGGTGAAGATGCCATTCTTGTCCGTAGCAAAAAGAATGAGTGAAGCGCTCGCCACAACCGTGCGCAAACGCTTTTCCGCTTTTCGCAACGCCTCCCGCGCTTGTTTCTTCTCGGTAACATCACGAAAGACTGCCAACACCGCGGATTGACCTTCAGAGGTAAAAGGCAAGCCGGTAACTTCAACGTCAAGCTGCGATTGATCGAGACGAAGACACTTTTGTTCGGCCAGTTCCGTGGATTTTTGAAACTGATTGATATAGTCAACGCGCTCGCGCACGTGGTCGTGATAGTCCGGATGGACCACGTCGAGGATCGACTTGCCGATCAGTTCTTCAGCGTTGGACGCCCCCCAGAGTTTTACAGCCGAGGGATTGACGTAAGTGAACTTGCCTTCACGATGAACGACGATCGCATCCGGAGAGAGTTCGACCAAACGACGATAACGTTCCTCACTCTCCTTCAACGCTTTCCCGATGCGATGCCGCTCGACCAGTCGCGCTACTTTCACCAGCAGCTCTTCGTTTCGGAATGGCAGATCCAGATAGTCGTCGGCGCCGGCGTGAAGACCTTCGATACCCGCTTCGTCTGAAGTAGCCAGACCACTAATGAGAAGCACCGGCACATACGCGGTGCGCGGGTCTTCCTTTAAGCGGCGGCACAGCTCGAGACCGCCAACGTGGGGCATGACCACGTCGCTGACAACGATGTCCGGATTGAAGGAGAGCGCGAGATCTATGGCCTCTGCTCCGTCCGCAGCAGTGGCAACGTCATAGCCTTCGAGTTGGAGAAGATCCAGTAGTAGATCGAGGATTCTCCGATCGTCGTCAACGATCAGGATTCTGCCCCGGTCTGAGCTGGTGCTGGTCATTTAGTCTGTTTTCCGGCCGTTTTAGTAAGGAACCTCGGGAGGAAAAACTTGAGATTAGGTGCGGGAGTTCCTCGCAGTGCCAAGACGAACGCACTTGCAAGGGGAGTATAACAGGTTTGGTTGAGTTTTGTCAGCCACGGATTTTACGGATTTGCGCTGAAAATCTTAGTGGTCCTGAGTACGCTTGCGAGTGGCCGGCTCGGCCCCGGTAGTCTTCGCGAAGTAGCCGGAGCGATAGTTGAGCTTCAGGTTTTGATCGCGCATGGCTGGGTTTACAAGCTGAATCTCGATTTTGCGGTATGAACCGTCGCGGGCCTTGTTGCTGGGCGAATAAGCCACGAGATATTGCTCGCGGAGATCTTTCTGGATCTGCGCGAAAGCATCACGCAGGTCCCGTTCGTGGCGAGGGAAGTATGCGCGACCCCCGGTCTTTTCCGTGATTTTTCGTAATGAGCCTTCGTCGACATTGAAACTATAACGATCGCCGATACCGATCGCGTAGATTAGCGCGTCAGCCTTCTGGGCGCGCTCGATGGCCTCATGAATCTTCATGCGGCTGCTGGTGTCTTCGCCATCCGTCAGAAGGATGATCGCCCGTCGCGTGTTTTCCGCCGAAGAGCTCATCAACTCTTCCGAAGTCGCCCAAATCGCATCCCAGATCGCAGTCGAGCCTGCCAAACTCTGGTTGGTTCCGGAAATCGGAGGAGTGCCGTTAACCACGACGCCGCCGCCGATATAACCGGAAGGTGGAATAAACTCGACGCGATCGATGGCTCGGCGCAGGCGCTCGACATTCCCCGTGAAGCCCTGCTCCAAAGTTGTCTCGCCGGTGAATGAAACCACCGCGGCTTCATCCTTGCTTGGCCGCATCAGGTTTTCGAGAAACGCGCGCGCCGCCTCTTTCTCATCGGGCAGCGTGCGTTCTTCGGAAGCGCTCGTGTCGATGAGTATTGCGATCGAGAGTGGCAGATCGATGTTTTGTTGAAACGTGAAGATCTCCTGTGGCTGGCCGTCTTCGAGAACGCGAATGTCTTCGGCTTTCAAGTTGCTGATGAAACGTTTGTTCTTATCAGCCGCGGTGAAGAAGATGTTGGTCAGGTTTGTCTCGACCTTGATCACTTCGTCCGAGTCCTGCGGCACTTCTTCACGCGTTCGCGGTGACGGTGACGGTGACGGAGTTGCACTCGCGCCGGGCGCGCTCGTCTCGTTTTTCGCAAACTGACTGCGGTTGGCGATTCCGCCGCACAGGAGGAGAAAAACCAAAACAAACAAAACTATTGGGCGATATTGCATCTCTTACTTCCAGTCTCGTTTTATTGCGCGACGCTGTCAGCGATCGCTTTGTAACCGCGCTTGGTCCTTACTTTCAGATCGCCGTGTCCGTCCGACAGTTTCACATCGATCTTTCGAAACGTTCCATCGTAACGCTTGTTCGTCGGGTCATAGGTGACGAGATACTGCGCGCGCAGCTCTTTCGAGATCTTCGTGAACGAACGCTCGAGCGAGAGCATGTCGCCGGTGAAAAATGCCATGCCACCTGTTTCTTCCGATAGCGTTTGCAGGTCCCTGTCTTTCTTGTCCGATACCTGTCCTGCTTCAACGCCGGGTACTGTCGAGAGAAAACCAGCCTTAGTCGAGATCGCGAAGATAGTTGTTTCAGTTCTTTGCGCGATATCGATCGCGTCGCGCAGGTTCGCGCGACTGTAAGTGTCCTCACCATCCGTCACGACCAACAGCACGCGCCGACCGGGAACCGAGCGCATCTTCTCGTCGCAAAACTGCCACACTGCATCGAACAGCGCCGTCTGCTTGCCCATCGTCTTAACGCCGTAGACAGCTTTGTCGAGTAGGTCGAGCTTGTCGGTGAAATCCTGGCGCAGTTTGATCTCGTCGTCGAAAGTGCCGAAGAGCACACGATCCTTGCGCGGCTTCACCACTGTTTGGATGAAGTTCATCGCCGACTCTTGTTGAAACTTGAGCTTGCCGGCAGTTGACGGCGAAGTGTCCAGCAGGACAGCGACGTAGAGTGGCGTTACTTGCGAGAGATCGTCGGAGAAGGTTTCGATCGTCTGCGGTACTTTGTCTTCCAGGATCTGAAAGTCGTTCCTGGTCAGGCCGGGTATAAAATTGCCTTTCTTATCCGTGACCGTGATTGGCAATCGCACACGCCGAATCAGGATCCTTTCCGTGCCTTGCGGAGTTTCGGGGGGCGTCGGCGTCGGCTTGGGCTTCTGCGCAGTGGCCGGCAGCACTGTCGCCGTAATCACAGCAGCAACCGACAAATATTTGAATAAAAAGTGTGTTAGACGTGCTGACATGCTAGTTGGATAATGTTCGGGAGCTGAGTTTCGATGCGATTGCTCTCGAACTTGTTGCCCTTTCTGCGAAACGTTGCGCCACATGTAGGCCATAAGTGATATAGGTCCGATGAGAGCTGTATAGCGGTGCTACAATGCCTTGGAACTGTTCATGCCCGATAGCCCGAACAACCCAGCTTCAGCCGATACCAATGCACCACCTGAGTACATCGCCCATTATCGCATCTTACGCAGGCTGGGCAAGGGTGGCATGGGTGATGTGTTGCTCGGTGAAGACACCAAACAGCACGGTCGCAAGGTCGCGCTCAAGGTGCTGCCGCAGGAAGTAACAAAGTCAGAGAGCCGCCTGCGCCGTTTCAAACAGGAAGCACGAGCGATTCTCGCGCTCAATCATCCGAACATCCTCACGATCTACGAGATCGGTCAAACTGCCGACAGCTATTACATTGCCACTGAATACATCGAAGGCGAAACGCTGCGCCACTGTCTTTGGCGTGGTCCATTGAAGCTCGACGAGATGCTCGGCGTCGGCATTCAAGTGGCCATGGCGCTCGAAGCTGCGCATGCAGCGGGCATTGTTCACCGGGACGTAAAACCCGAGAACATCATGTTGCGGCAGGACAAGTTTGTGCGCGATCGATTTGTGAAAGTGCTCGACTTCGGACTCGCCAAACTCACCGATCGCGAGCCATCAAACTCCGATCCCGAAGCCGTAACGATCCCGATCGCCGAAACGAGCCCCGGCACGATCATGGGCACGAGCGGCTATATGTCGCCGGAGCAGGCGGAGGGTGAAAGCATCGACGAGCGCTCGGACATTTTTAGTCTTGGAGTTGTGCTTTACGAGATGGTCGCGGGGCAGCCGCCGTTCAAAGGCAAGACGGATAGCCACACGCGCGTTTCCATCATCGATCACGATCCGCTACCGTTAGGCCATTACGTCGAGAACGTCCCGCGCCAGCTCGAGCGCATCATCGCGAAGGCGCTCGCCAAGGATAAGTTCAAGCGCTATCAAACGGTTACGGATCTAAAACTCGATCTCGAACAACTCAGAGACGAGCTGCACACTTCGGATACCGGAGAACAAACGCGATCGGCGACACGCGACACGCAAACTGACATGGTCACGGTGCCGACGGTCATCAGATCGCAAATCGAAACGGTGCCGGAGACCGCTTCGCGCGGCAGCGGCGTTACTCCGGCGCCGCGTCGGAAGCGATGGCTGGTCTATGGTGTGGCAGGCGCGCTAGGCGTGTTGCTGTTGGTCGCGGCCGTGGTCCTGTTTGCTTCATCATCAAGGCCGATCAACTCGGTGGCCATCCTGCCGTTTGTGAACGACAGTAAAGATCCGAATGCCGAGTATTTATCCGACGGAATAACGGAAAGCATCATCAACAGTCTTTCGCAGTTGCCGAATCTCAAGGTGATGTCGCGCAACGCGGCGTTTCGTTTCAAAGGTTCAAATCTCGATCCGGTCGAAGCGGGTCGCAACCTGGATGTCGGCGCGGTGCTGACTGGGCGCCTCGTGAAGCTCGACGATCGGTTTGTTATCAAAACAGAATTGATCAAAGTCGCAGATGGTTCGCAACTCTGGGGCGATGAGTACAACAGCAGTCTCGCGGATATTTTTTCAGTGCAGGAGGAAGTGTCGAAGAAGATCTCGCAGAGCCTGCGCTTGCGACTCAGCGGCGAGGACGAGGAGAAGCTGGCGAAGCGTTACACGCACGATGCGGAAGCGTATCAACTCTATCTAAAGGGACGTTACTTCTGGAACCGCCGTAGCGAAGAAGGCTTTCGCAACGGCATCGACTATTTCAAGCGCGCCGAAGAAAAGGATCCGACCTTCGCGCTCGCCTTTTCCGGCCTCGCTGACTCATACGCGCTGCTGTGTGATATCGGTGTCGTGCGGCCGCTCGACGAAATGCCGAAAGCAAAAGCAGCAGCACAGAAAGCCGTCGACGCAGATTCCACGCTCGCCGAAGCCTACACTTCGCGAGCGTTTGTAAGACTTGCTTACGACTGGGATTGGCTGGGTGCGCAGAATGATTTCCAACAGGCGCTCAAGTTGAATCCCAAGTATCCGACGGCGCATCAATGGTATGCCTCGTACCTGATGCAAATGGGAAAGTTCAGTCTCGCGAAAGCTGAGATTGAAGAAGCGCACAACCTCGATCCGCTGTCGCCGATCATCAGCGCGAACAGCGGTCTCTATTCGTATTACGAGCACAACTACGACGATGCGATCGCGAAGTATAAAGTGACGTTGCAAAGCGATCCGGACTTTTGGGTCGCGCGTCATTACCTGGCGCTGGCTTACGTACAGAAGGGCATGCACCAGGATGCGATTGCGGAGTTACGCAAACTGATCAAAGCGCCGGCGAGTGGTCCAATACCGGATCAGATAGTTGAAGCCGAGAGTGAAGCGACGTCGTCACTCGGGTTCGCGTATGGGATGGCGGGGAAGCCGGCTGATGCGCAGGCGATCCTCAAGCAGCTCGAGGCGTTAACAAAGCGGCGTTATGTTTCGCCGTTGTACTTCGCGATCGTGTATGCAGGACTCAAAGACAATGACAAGGCGATTGAGTATCTGAATCAAGCGTTCGAAGCGCGCCATCCGGGGCTGGTGCTGATCCGGATCGAACCGATGTTTGACGGGCTGCGAGGGGATGAGAGGTTCAAGACTTTGATTAAACGCTTCGAGCCAATACCGTAAGAAATGAAATATTCTTACTTTGCTAGTGCTTCCAACAAATCGGTGAGTTCCTCCGGCAATGGACTCTCAAATTTCATGAACTCCTGTTTAACTGGATGCATAAATCCGAGTTTCTCAGCGTGCAGGAAGTGTCGTTTGAGATTACGAACTCGCGCGCGCAGTTGTGGGTCTTGGATCGTGTTGTCGCGCCCACCACCGTACGTCTCATCTCCAACGACCGGATGTTTTAACCATGCGAGATGAACGCGAATCTGATGTGTCCTTCCCGTTTTCAGCTCAACGTCCAGCAGCGTGAATCTCTCGAACGCGCGCCGCACGCGATACAGCGTCAACGCATTGCGCCCGCCACGCACGACCGCCATGCGCGTGCGATTTGACGGATCGCGCGCGAGTGGCTGATCGATCTTCCCAGAGTTCGCTGCCACACGGCCGTGGACCAGCGCCACGTAAGACTTAAACACCGTCCGATCGCGAAACTGATCGGAAAGATTTTCGAGTGCGGCTTCAGTCTTAGCGACGACGAGCAAACCGGATGTGTCGCGGTCGAGTCGATGGACGATCCCCGGCCGCACCCCACGTTCAGGGAGTTGTTGAAAGTGGTATGCGAGCGCGTTGGCGAGTGTGCCTGAAGGCGTGCCCGCCGCAGGATGGACCACGAGCCCGGCTGGTTTGTTTACGACCGCCAACGTCTCGTCTTCGTAAACGATCTCGATGGGAATATTTTCCGGCGCAAAGAAATCCGCGGGCGGTGCGATGAGTTCGACTTCGATCTCGTCATGTTCGCGAAGTTTGTAGGAGGGTTTCGCGACCTTGCCGTTTACGAGTACGTCTTCGTTTTCGATCAGGCGTTGCAGACGTGAGCGGCTCCAGCCTTCAAACTGCGAAGCGAGATAAATATCAAGACGAGTGCCGGCATGTTCGGGTCCAATCTGTGTAATCTGTGGATTACCCATTGCGCCGTTCAAAATCTTTCATGAACGACACGAGGGCTTCAACGCCCGCGCGCGGAAACGCGTTGTAGATCGACGCGCGGATGCCGCCGACCGACCGGTGTCCTTTCAATCCGTCCAAGCCTTGCGCGGTCGCGTCAGCGACAAACTTCTTCTCGAGGTCTTCCGCCGGCAGACGAAAAGTGACGTTCATCGTCGAACGACAATCCATATCCGCATGGCCGCGATAAAAGTCGGTCGCATCGATCGCTTCATAGACAAGGTGCGCCTTCTCTTCGTTCTCATGCTCCATCGCGTCGAGACCGCCTTTTTCCTGTACCCATTTGCACACGAGACTGAGGATGTAAATGCCCCAGGTGTTGGGCGTGTTGTAGAGCGACTTGTTTTCGACCTGAACGCGATAGTCGAGCATCGTCGCGAGGTTCTCGGGAATACGTTGCAACAAGTCTTCACGAAGAATCACGACAGTCACGCCGCTTGGTCCCATGTTTTTCTGCGCGCCGGCGTAAATGAGTCCGTATTTACTCACGTCGAACGCGCGCGAAAGAATGTCTGACGACATGTCGGCAACCATCGGCACGTCACCAACGTTCGGCTCGTGTTTCCACTGCACGCCTTCGATCGTTTCGTTGCTGGTGATGTGAACGTAGGATGCGTGCGGACTCAAACTCATCTCCTCGCGCGACGGCACGCGCGTGAAGCCGCCGTCAGCCATCGTCGTGGCAATGTTTACAGCGCCAACTTTCTTCGCTTCCTTCAACGCCTTCTTGCCCCAGCTTCCGGTAAGCACGTAATCGGCGCTGCCGTCAGGCGTCAGAAAATTCATCGGCACCATCGAGAACTGCAAACTCGCGCCACCCTGAAGAAAAAGAATGTGATAGTTGTCGGGAACTTTTAAGAGTTCGCGCAAACCCGCTTCGGCGCGCCCGATGATCTCGTCAAACGTTTTCGAGCGGTGACTGATCTCCATCACCGACATACCGACACCGGGCAGGCTGAGCATGTCGCGTTGAGCTTCTTCCAAAACAGGCACCGGCAAAACCGCCGGGCCGGCGCTGAAGTTAAAAATTCGTTCCGTCATTGCTATCTCCAGGGAGTAAGAATAGGTCCTGTAGGTCCTATTCTTCGAATCTCGATCGCAGCGCTTTGCCTGCGACCCTCGTAACAAACGATCTCGGAAAGACACGTTCCGCTTCCACCGTAAAAAAGTTGGTCCATCCGGAAATGACTGCGCTCTTTTTCCGGTTCAATGCGCGTATTGCTGTATCCACGACTTCTTCCGGTGCTTGGATAATGCGCATCGGCGGATGGTCGATTCCCGACGCTTCGAAGAAGTTGGTGTCCGTCACGCCGGGACAGAGTGCCATCACGTGTACGCCGTGCAAACGATTCTCTTCCCAGAGTGCTTCGGAAAATGACAACACGAAAGCCTTCGTCGCTGCGTAAGTTGCCATGTACGGCACGGCCTGAAAACCTGCCGTCGAAGCGACGTTGACGATCGTGCCGCGCTTGCGTTCGCGCATCGGTTGCAGAAAACGATGCGTGAGATCAACCAGCGTTCTGATGTTGAGCTGGATGATTTCGAGCTCACGATTGAGATCGAGTTTGGCGAAGTCACCCATCGAGCCGAAGCCGGCATTATTGATGAGCATGTCGATTTCCAGCTCGCGTTTTTTCGTTTCTTCAAAGAGCTGCGCCGCGGCGTCAGGTTGTTGTAGATCGAGAGTGAGGTATTGCGCGCGAATACTGGTCAAACGCCCAAGCTCGTTGCAAAGAGCGATGAGCTTGTCTTCGGAGCGGGCCACGAGCAAAACGTTTCTGCCTCGGGCAGCGAGTTTTCGGGCGAAGGCAGCGCCAATTCCTGAGGAAGCTCCGGTAATGAGGGTCGTGTTCATTAAAATCTTTATAGGTCGAATAGGACCTATTTCAATTCAAGCAAATCAATCTCGATGATATCTGCGCTGCCTGTTTGAAGCTTGTTGAGGCATTCCTTCGTCGGCGCGTTGTCCAGGTTGATGCGGGCCACGGCCGCCGCCGCGCCTTCAAACACGATATTCTCCATCTCCTGAACATTGATCTGCTCCGCTTTAATCGCATCGAGCACACCCGCCAGCACTCCCGGTCGATCGAGATGGCGAACTACCAGACGATGCGTCGCGGGAGTTTGTCGCGCCAGGTTAACGACATTCGGCACCTTGCCCGTTTCTTTAAACTCTCTCACGATGCGAACCGTCTCAGCCGCAATCGCTTCCTGCGCCTGGTCGGTTGAAGCGCCGATGTGATGCGTGCCATAAAGTCCGTCCTCTTTGACGATCTCATCCTGAAACTCGCCCACGCCGCCTGTCGGTTCAACTGCATAAACATCAAGCCCCGCACGAATGCCGCGAGCTCGCATGGCTGCCGCAAGCGCGTTCTGATCGACAACTTCACCACGCGCCGTGTTGATGAAGTAAGCACCTTCGCGCATCGAGTTAAAGAACTCCGCGTTGAGCAGGTGCTTCGTTTCCGGATTCAACGCAAGGTGAACACTCACAACGTCCGCCGCACTCGCAACCGCCTTCGGAGATTCCTTCAATTCAACGCCGAGCAGCGCGGCGCGTTCAGTAGTCAAACTCCGGCTCCACGCCACCACCGGCATGCCAAACGCACGAGCGCGCGGGATCATCTCCTGGCCGATTTTCCCGAGACCGATCAAGCCGAGCGTGCGACCAAACAGTCCGCGCGCTTTTGAAAACCCCTTCTTATTCCACTCACCCTGTCTCAACGAAATGACGTTGTCTGCAATACGACGGTCCAGTGCGAGGATCAATGCAAACGCGAGCTCAGCAACGGCGATCGAGTTTTTGCCGGGGCAATTCGAGACGTAAATGCCGCGCTTTGAAGCGGCGGCGACGTCGATGGTATTGAAGCCCGCGCCCGCGCGCACGACCAGTTTCACTGGTCCAGCATCGAGCATCGGTTCAGTCACCTTCGTTCCTCTAACGACGATGACGTCCGGCGCAATCTCCTTGATGGCAGCGACTAGTGCATCGTCTTTCAGGTCCGGCTGAAAAGAGATCTCGCAGCCCAGCGCCTGCAAGCCATCACGGCCTGACTGTTCGAATTTGTCTGCAATCAAAACGCGCATCTTCTTATTTGGCCTATCAAATCGTGTGAATCAACAAACCATCTCGCAACTTCGGTTCGAACCACGTCGACTTCGGCGGCATGATCTCATTCGCGTCCGAGACCATTAACAGTTCTTCAACCGTAGTCGGAAATAGTGAAAATGCAACGGCGGCTTTGCCTTCGCTCACCAGGCGTTCGAGCTCTTTCATCCCACGAAGTCCACCGATGAAATCAACTCGCTTTTCAGTCCGAACGTCCTTGATACCAAGGATCGGATCGAGCAGCCGGTCCTGAAGGACACTCACATCAAGACTCGCGACTGTGCCGGTGGGCTGCGTCGCCGCGGGCGAGAGTTGCAGGCCATACCACTTGCCATCGAGATACATGCTCCAGTGTCCAGGCTGCGGCGGCTCCGGATTCGCATTCTCAGTGATCGTAAACTGTGTTCGAAGCTCATCAAGAAACTCGTCCTTCGTGAGCCCGTTGAGGTCGTGAACTGTGCGGTTGTAAGCAAGTATCCGCACCTGAGAGTCAGGAAAAATAACCGTCAGAAAATAGTTGTAATCCTCTTTGCCCGTGTGCGCGAAGCTTTGTTCTTTCAACTCCGCACGCGCACGGCTCGCACTCGCCGCACGATGATGACCGTCGGCAATGTAGAGCAAGGGCACTGATTCAAAACTCTGGACCAGTGCATCAGTCTCGCCAAGACGCCAGATCGTGTGACGAACATCATCCGCGGCTGTTATGTCATAAAGCGGCGCGGCGGTGATCGCAGCAGCGACTTGCTCATCGATCTCAGCGCGTTGGCGGTACGTTAAAAAGACTGGTCCAGTTTGCGCCTTCAACATGAGCATGTGGCGCGTGCGGTCATCCTCTTTGTCGCGGCGCGTGCGTTCGTGTTTACGAATCGTGCCGTTGTCGTACTCATCGATCGAGCAAACGGCGACGATACCAACCTGTTTGTGATCGCCCATGATCAGGCGGTACAAATACAAACTCGGTTCAGTTTCTTTTTCGAGCGGACAAATCGAAATCAACGTCTCAAAATTCTCGACGGCCTTGCGATACACGGGATCGCTGTGAATATCGGTCCCGGGCGGCAGATCGATTTCCGGACGGGAAACGTGCAGAAAACTGAGCGGATTTCCCTCGGCAAGAGCGCGCGCCTCGTCAGTGTTAACCACGTCGTAAGGCACACTCGCCACCAATTGCGCGCGGTCGGCTCGCGGACGCAAAGCACGAAAGGGACGAATAACCGCCACAGATCCTCCTGAAGAACTACGTGATTAATAAAGGCTTAGTTGTGGATTAAGACTAGCCGTTTAGGTGTGAAAACTCAAACTCGGTTAAGCTAGAATCGACTGCCGCGCCGATGATCGACAGATTTCGAAAAGCAGGACGTTTGCTATCCGGGTTTACGCGGAAATCTGTACGCAGTCCGCGAGAAGCCTGGTTGCTGATGCGGATGGCATGGTGGGTCGCGGTCCTTTCCGCTGTCGCTCGTGTCTATTCATTGCCACGCGCACTCGAGATTGTTGCCGGCGATGGCAAAGGCGCGCGCATCGACGCCACACAAAACGAACTGGTCCGCGCGATCGATCTACTGCTCGCGACCGACTTCTTCATCTTCAAACCCATTTGCTGGAAACGCGCCGCCGTGCTGCATCGCTATCTTTCACGTAGCGGCATACCAACCCGAATAATATTTGGCGTGCGTAACGAAACTGACGGAAAGGTTGCAGGTCATGCGTGGCTCGAACGCGAGGGACGTCCGATCCTGGAAAGCACTCCGCCGGAATACGTGGTGACGTATAGCTTCCCGTCTAGCATAAGTCCTATTTGTCCTATAGGACCTATGTTCCCCACAAACTAAAAGGGAGAGACGATTCGCCTCTCCCTTTCTTCAACATCTCCTGCCCGCGAGTTTACGGCAGTGCTTCTACGTTGATGAAGAACTTAAAGCTGCCTGTCTGTTGAATGCCAAGCAGGAACCGCAGATCGAGCGATGCGCCGTTAGCAAGCGGAGTCCCCAGCGTTACTGTTCCGGACGACAACGACGAGTTGAAACCGCCGCCGTTTGGTTGTGACGGAGGCTGCTCTAGCGTTGTTGCGTTAACAGTGATATTGCTGGTGCCGCTGCCGCAAGGAGGACGATCGACTGTGACCACCACGGCCGTCGAAGTTCGTGGCCGCAAGTCGGCAATGCCACTCGGCGCTGGGAAGGTCGTGATATCGATCACGCGCCACCGCAGCCGGGTAACGTTTCCACCCGTGTTGTTGGTGACCGTTCTGCGAATATCGAGGGTGCCAAAAGTGGAATTGTTCGGTGGATCGGACGTGAAGTCACGGACGCGATTCGGAGGCGATGATGCTGCCACGCACGTATCGAGGAGGTTCACCGCAAAAGACGCGTTACGTTGAATCGGTGAGCTCAGATTCTCTGGTCCGGGAGCGCCCAACCGCTGGCCCGCGCCGGCTGATGTGCCGTTCGTGTCAACGAAGATGAAGTCGGCGGCGTTGTTGTTAGTATCTTTGGGGGTGTCAATAGTGCAAGCACCAAACGTTGTAATCGAACCGCCCTTACCACAGTTGTCGCGATAGAAGGAGTAGTCGATCGAGAACGGCGTCAGTGCGGGATAACCCGTTCCTTCTTTATAAAGGGTGTTTGCTTCAGAGGTCGAACCAACTGCGTCCAGCCGGTTTGCCAGGTTAAAGTTAGCCGCAATACTGGTGTTGAAGATCGCGATACCAGCGTTGTCGGGAATGTCGGTCGTGTAAGTAGCATCGCCAGTCGCGGTGGTGCCATTACCAGCAGGATACGAAGCGAGGCTGTACGCAACGCTGTTCACGCAGAGGTAATGTCCGCGGTTCGGTATCACCGTACCGTTTGGAATAACGCAACGAGCCACTCCGTCTGATGCTGCCACGGCATAACCGGTACCGCCACCGGCAACCGTATGGTCAGCGCCACTGTTGTTGTAGATCTCGATGAATTCGTCATTCGCACCTGACGGGCCACGAACGCGAAATTCAGAAATAATTAGTTGTCCTTCCGCGACCTGCGCCAGCCCAAGCATCATTACAATCAGGCCAACGAAGAGCATGGAAACCCGAAATGACTTAGACATGCCTGTTTTCTCCTTTAAAGGTGGGCCCACGATGTTCAATGTGGCGGAAAAACGTAACATGCTTTTTCGAAGGCAGTCAACGAAATTTAACGTGAAGCAAATTCATGGTCCATGGTGGGGCTTTTTGTCGCCGAGCTTGTCTTTCCAGCGATCCCAATCGACGAAAATGAGATACATCGCGAGCTGGTGAGGAAAGAAAATATTCATAAAAAACAGTGTCGCCACGTGAAAAATGATGCCGAAGCCGAGTATCCACCAACGCACGCGTCGCCAGAAAATAGCGAGCGGAAATAGCAATTCCCAGAGCAACACAAAGCCCACTGCAAAAGGCAGGTAAGCTTTCACCTGCGGCAGCCAGAAAGCCAGCTTGAAGTGTGTGTCGTGCAGGTTGTCCAATGAATGAAAGATTGCAAGCGCGGGAAGATTATCTGTGCTGAAATACTTAAGACCTGCGACTCGTAATTTGATCAGCGCGGAGCTGAAATAAGTCCACGCCATCAACAACTGCATCAACAGAATCGGATACGCATAAGCAAACGCCGGTCGCTGCGAGGCCCTGTTCTTCCGCCGGCTATCGATCGAGAATGCGTCGCCACACGGTGTGAACGCCAGCACCGCGAGGTAATAAACAGCGAGCATCTCGTCGTGATTGAAGTGTCCAAAACTGCGCAGCAAACCCTGGTAAAACAGCACCAGCAGGAACGAAGTCTTCGTTGAAATCGCCGTCAAAAACCCCGCCGTGCTGGACAACAGCGACAACACCAGCATGCCCTTGAAAACCACCATCGCGGTTGGCGTTTGCAGTTGGTCGTAAAAGCTCCACGGCAAAAGCTTCATCACGCCGGTGGGCCTCAAAATCGTTACGGGCAGTGAGCCGAGGGCTGAGAAAGAGGTGAAGAGAATCGAGACCAGGAACGTGCCGTGCACTACGCAACGCACGACACCGAGACCGAAAGCGCTCTGCGGAACGATGCGATTTACAATTCCTTGCGCCACGTTTCTATGAACTTGTCGTAATCAGAATAACGGCCACTCTCCCAGCGATACATATCGAGTCGTATCGCCTTCAGACGTTGCGGCGAAGAATCAGGCAGTTGCTTGTTGTAGAGTTCGCCCCACGCCTGAAGCAGGTCAGGCAAGCGCACACCCGGCGGTAGTTTTTCAACTCCGCCGAAGCGTCGAATCAACTCTGCGTTTTGCGGGTGGATCGATTTGAGCTTGAAACTTTGATTGTCGATGGTCGCGTTGACCATGGTCCAGGTGCGGCTGTAGAGAGCGTTGGTCAGGTCGATAGCGGGGATATCTACAGTCTCGCCGGAAATCGTTTCGCCGCGGAGCATGCAATAACTGCGGCCGCGGTCGAGGTCGCCGCCAGCCATCATGACGTTCCACGCCGCGACGGGATAGAGATTGCGCACAAAGAGAAACGCCCAGATGAGTGGCAGGAAGATCGCGAGGGTGAGAACGGCGTATTTGACGATCAGTCGCCGCTCGCCGGGCTCATGGCGCGCCCACCAGTTTGTAGCTTTGGAAATTATCAACGATTCTTTGCACGCTGACCGTAGCTTTGTCCGGCGCTACTTCGTAAGTCGCAGTGATATCGGCAACGATCTCAGTCATCGTTTTGCCTTTTTCGAGACCCTTCCACACAACCATCGCCGTCTCGTTTAGTTGATAGTATTTCTTCGTGTTCAGATCGACGAGTATTCCTTCACCGCCGTCAAAATCGGTAACTACAACGTGCTTGCCTGGTTTTAAATTCATTTCCTTTTCTCTTCGAGACGTCGATAGGGGTCGTTGGCCCAGCTCCCGGCCATTTCGCGAACGAGATCGGAAGCTAGTTTCTGTTTCGCGTCTGCATCAGCGACAAACGGACGCGTGCCCGAGACTTCCTTGGCGTAAACTCCGCTTGCGCGCGCGATGGCTTCCCGCTCCTGAGCCGAGGGACTGACCTTAAAAAACTCTAACACACTGGATATTACAGGTACTGACAGTTGGTTGTAATTAAGCAACATGCTCCTGTCGTTCGCAAGAGCGACGGCACGCGAGTAGAAGCTGCCGATCGATCTGGCACAACGCTCTTCCAACGACATCGCTGCCACGTCGCTCGGCTTCGCGCCGATGATCGATGAGAGTACGCGCCAATCATCGTCCAACAACCACGTTGGCGGATCGTCTATATTTGAAACGATCGTTTCGACCGGATCTCGATAGAGAAAGATCCAGGGAACGCGCGACCAGATGCGTGTGATACGTTCGAGCTGAGCGAAACTGGTGCAGGCGAATTTGATGAAGAGATGTTGCTCGTTGCCGCGGCGACGTTGGCCCAACGCATGAACAACGCTGCGCAGGAACACTGAGTAGACCGACTCTTTCACGCCGCCGTCTGCTGCGTCAGTAAAAAACCTGGCGATCAGCTTGTCGATTGCGTTCGCTTCCGAGAGGACGACTGAGTTGGTTATGGCGCGGCAGGCGTTGGCAACGAGTGTCGAGCCGCAACGTGATGAGTGAAAGATGAAGCCGGTCGGCGGCACACTCTCGAGCTCTTTTTCGAGCTGCAGCAGGACATCGAACTCAGTAAACAACTCGCCGCGCTTTGTGCCGTCTGTCTTCGCTCGCTCGACTGTTTGTTGAAAGAACGGCTCGGCCAAACTAACGTCCAGCATCTCCATCCACCACAGCCCCGGACGCCCATCAACCACGACAGCGTCAACCGGCAACCAGCCTTTTAGATCGGAAGACACGTATTAATGCCAGGGAATTTTGTTGAAGCTTTGCAGGCAAAACAGACACGGTGAACCAGTGTAGACGTCGGGTGTCAAGGCTTGAGCGCGCAGCGCGGCGAGTGCGTCTTTGCGGCGCTGCAACTGGAGCGCGACCAGGGACAAGAACCTGGCATAAGCCGAAGCAAACGACTCGACATTCAAGTCTGCAACCACGTCTTGTTCTTCAGCGGCGCCGCGGAAGCCGGAGAGATTGCAGCAAAGCGAAAGGCGCCCGCGATAGTCGATATTCATACTTGTGCCCGCGAGCGGCGCGCATGGCGGACGCGTCTCGTCGATGTTGTAGTAACCGACGTCAATACCGATGTCCATCTTGAAAATGCGTGCGAGGATCGCGATCTCCTGTTCCACGACTCGCTGCTCGTCGAGAGTCAAAGCCGAATCATCGGCAAGTGCATTCGACGTTGGCATCACGTGGACGAAGTGCAACGACGCGGCGCCCATTCTGGCCGCGAAGATCGCGATCTGCTCGAGCTGGTCCACCAGATCGCGGCGAATCACGATCTTCATTCCGAACGGCAGCTTCGACATGTAACAGCGCGAAAACGCTCGCACGAGACGATCGAAAGATCCTTTGCCGCGCCAGCGATCGTGAGCTTCGCGCGTCACGCCATCGAGGCTGAAAGCGACATGCGAAACAGCATTACGATTCTCCTGGATCGACGGCCAGACGCGATCGAAGTGCCAGCCGTTAGTGACGAAGCTGGTCGTCAAACCGGCATCGCCGATGGTCCGAAGTGTTTCCGCAAACTTTGGATGGAGCGTTGGTTCGCCGCCGGTGAAGTTTATGCGAGTGATGTTTGCGGCAGTGCGAGCCTCGGCGATCACGCGTCGCAGCAGATCGATCGGAAAAAACTCGGCATGTGAGCTGTAGAGATTCTCGTCAGCGCGGAAACAGTAGCTGCAATGAAGATTGCAGATGTTTGCCAGCTCCACGTTCAGGCGCCGTGGTCCATAATCGCCGTTGAAGCTGGTCTCTGTTTCCATTGAGATCTTGAGGGGTCACAACGGGTGGCCCTCTGTGGCCGCCCGTCGTCGCATCAAATCAATTCAGACAACAAGTCAGCCGCAAAGCCGGGCTGAAGGAGATCACGACCAGCGGCGAGCTCAAATGCAACGGCCTGCCGCGCGAGTGCCGAGAGCACTTCCAAATTCGTGCCGGCAATCGAACTGTCGTACGTGGCCCAGGGACAGGCGCGAATCAATCTCATCATACTCTCAGGCTGCGTCAGCTTACGAACTTCGGATTTCGCCAAACCATTGAGACTAGTGAAAAGCATCAAACCAGGCGACGCCTGTGACGCTCGCTTCAACCCCATCGCCACGTCAGGCTGAAAACAATGCTTGAGCCGCGCGGCTTCGTTATCCGTGCTGACGGCGAAGAAGCTGCGAAACCCACGCGCCTGAACCACGCCATCATCCGAACTCAGCAATAACTCGTCATCGGAAAGGTAAGGCCAACCCGCCAACGCCAATTGCAGAGCGAGTGTCGATTTACCACTTCCCGATGGCCCAACGATCAACACGCCTTTCTCGGCGTTCGGCTCGACCACGCCGGCGCTGTGCATATCAAACATGCCGAAGCGTCGCAACGCCGCGCAAACCGCAAACGAAGTCAAAGTCGGCAGCAACGGATCGTTTGGACCAGGAAGCTCCGCGATCCAAACATCAACTGCAACCGGGCTCGTCTCCCTGAGATGGACCAGCGCGCCTTGCAACTCGAGATACAACTCGCCACCGCCGGTATAGCACTGCCCGCCACCGGCGATTTCAAACTGATTCAGGTTGTCCGGTATGTCGGGCTGTTTATCGCCGCAGAAGAAATTGATGCGAATGTCCGGGGATTTATCAGGTGAAGAAACCGGTGTAAGTTGCCAACCGGCAAAAAGGAGTTCTATCGGATTGCGTAGTTGGTTGAAACCCTCGATAAATAGCAACCGACCGGCGACCGAGTAAAAAGCCTGAGACGCCGGCCGGTCAAAGACCTGAGTAACTTCCATGTAACCGGACTGCTTGGTTAGTTAGTTTGTTACGCCGCTACTAGCTGCTTGGAAGAACGTGGTTGCTTCAAGAACATCAACCGGAACAGAGATTGTCGGTTCGACAAACGCCTTCTTAATCTCGCTGCACTCCTCGCTTACACCATTCCCACTGTGCAAACCAGCGATTTCTTCGTTGATAATCTCGTTTTGCTTAGACAAGGTTTTAGTCCGCCTCCTAGGGTTTTAATATATGTTCTTGATCGATTCATGGCAACACAAAAGTGGTCCACGAGTATCGTTCAAGTTAGCAAAGATACTTTCAAGGGTTCTGCTGAGTCGCCTGAGCCTGGTCAGCAAGAACCAACCGCAATGCTCTTCTTTCGGCGTGTGTAAGATCGGCACGAAGAAACAGCCGAATATGGGGGGACAACTGCCGAACCACATCCTCTAACGGGAGTTTTGAGATTTCAGTATCTACTATCGAATCTGTCTGATTCGGTAACTCGACTGGGATGCCCATCTCTTCGCCAATTTTGAGCAGGACTAAAGGCAGGGGCTGCTTTTTAGCTTTGACTGACAAAAGACCGTTTTGGAAAGTGATGCGCAGCGGTTGCTCTTCAAGCTTCTGCTTCGCTTCATCAGTTTCCGGTTCCACACCGTCTTCGGTGTTGCCTTCAATCAACATCGACTGCGTCGATCCATTCACTGCTCTACTCAACGGCGGCTCACCCTGATTCTGATCGAGCAGAAAAATAGCAAGCGGCTTCGGCATCATTTCGCCTGTATTAATCTCGTAATCCACGTAGACCTGCGGCGCGAGCAATTGAAGCGCTGGTTCGAGGGTGAGTTCACTGAACTCGACCGTCAACAGCTCATTTTGTCTTTCCTTTCCCAGTTGCACGGGAACCTTCAATTGCTTCGCGAGCTCCTGGGCTACCGCCGACACTTTTGTCTTCTCGGCTTTTAAGGAAATGTTCAGGATGGGTCGAGTTTTTACGGTCAGTACAAACGATGGCTTCGCGGCCGGGTTCGCTGGCTTCGCATCGGCCCGGGGCGTAGTGGGCTTTTGCGCTAACGCAGCGGCGAAGGAAATGAGGCAAATTAGAACAGCCAAGGTAAGACCCTTCGCATAGTGACAGTAAACCGTGCGTTTCAAAGCTTTAGTACCTTTATCCTTTTACGTATTGAGCAGTTTTGCCCGGACGACCGACGCGCTTCAATTCCCGTGAAACTAACATGTGAAAAAAAATCCGTCAAATTTTGGTGCGAAACAGACGAAATGGGCGCGTGAGGTAGTAAGCGAAATTCAAACTCGCGGGCAACGAGTGGGAGGCGAGATCGCCGTCGGTCGGGCGCAGCATATAAAGCAAATAACGAGCGCGGGAGCTGAATGTCTTTCGCACGCCAAGATTGTATTTGAAGATCTCGCGCGACGTTGCGGGCACGTGCGTTGTGCCGTTGAAGAGATGCTCGACGACGTTGCCGGCGAGCGACTCAAGACGCGGATCGGAAGCACAGCGCTGCTTGATTTCGTCCGGTAACGGCGCGTCGAGAAGCCGTTCGGCGAGATACAGGCCGAGGAGAAACATTCGTTCGCTGTCAGCTTCGGCGGCGCGCTGGAGCAGTGTGGGCCAATCGAACGCGTGTCTCGTGAGCAACTCGGCGACGTCGCAGATCCAGCAGAGTCGTTCCCAAAGATGACGCGAGCCGTGTACGCACAACGAGAACAGCAAATCGGCCGCGGAAAATGCTTTCACTTGCGATCCGTTTAGATCCAGTGTGATTGAGTCTTGCCAAAGCTGATCGGTGTTCACGCTTGACGCGAAGAGATGCGGCGCGACGTCCCAGTGCAGTTCAACGATCACGCGATGGTTGTCGCGCGAGAACTGCAAGTTATGTTGCGTGCGTAGCAAGAGGTCCTGTTGGCTGAGCGAAAGCGACTTGGTTGGCGTGTAGCCTTCGTTGAGGAGAATCTCGCGTGCTTGCAAGACATCATTCTTGCGCACGATGACGTCGAGGTCCACGAAGCGCCGCAAAGCGACGTTGCCATACGCGAACAGCGCGAGCACCGGACCTTTGTAGGGGATCGCGTCGATTCCCGCGCCGGCAAAGCATTCGATCAGGCGGCAGAGCTCGGCAGTCAGCACAGTGTTGCGGGCTGCGTTTTCGAGATAATTTTTTTTGAGAGTGTCGAGGATTTCGGGTGGTAGTAAATCTGAAGCGTGCCGGTCGAGTTGGAGATAGACCAGCGGCACGACCGAGTGACGCCGCGCCAGTAAGAAAAAGTATTCCCAATCAATCTCACTTGCGGCGAGCTCTCGCATTCGCGCCACGACACGATCGTTCGCCCTCGTGCGCGCACAACAAAGCAGTAACTCAGCTATAGGGCCTATAGGACCTAAAGGACATATACTTTTACTCATTGACCTTGAGCACCGCCAGAAACGCTTCTTGCGGGATCTCGACGCGACCCACTTTCTTCATGCGTTTCTTGCCTTCTTTCTGTTTCTCGAGCAGCTTTCGTTTGCGTGTGATGTCGCCGCCATAACACTTCGCGATCACGTTCTTGCCGAGTGCTTTCACCGTCTCGCGAGCAATCACCTTGTTTCCGATCGCGGCCTGAATCGGAACTTCAAAGAGTTGTCGCGGAATCAACTGCTTCATCTTCTCGGCCAGCGCGCGGCCCTTCGGCTGCGCAGTGCTGCGGTGCAGAATCAACGAAAGCGCATCGACCGGTTCACCCGCGACCAGCACGTCGAGCTTCACCAGATCACTCTCCCAGTACCCGGCGAGGTTGTAATCAAGCGACGCATAACCGCGCGAGACTGACTTCAGTCGATCGTAAAAGTCGAGCACGATCTCGTTCAGCGGCAACTCGTACGTCAGCATCACGCGATTCGACGTGATGTACTCAAAACCTTTTTGCAGCCCGCGTTTCTCTTCGAGCAGCGGCAGGATACCACCGAGATGCTCGTCGGGCGTCAGGATGACGGCGCGAATAACCGGCTCTTCGATCTTCGCGATGCGACCCGGATCGGGCATCTTCGCCGGCGAATCGATCTCCAGCACCGTGCCGTCAGTCGTCGTAACTACATAGCGGACGCCCGGAGCGGTCGTGATCAGATCCAGGTTGAACTCGCGTTCCAAACGCTCCTGCACGATCTCCATGTGCAGCAGCCCGAGAAACCCGCAACGAAAACCAAATCCCAGTGCGGTTGAAGACTCCGGTTCGTAAAAGAACGACGCATCGTTCAGTCGCAACTTGTCGAGCGCGTCGCGCAACTCTTCGTATTGCGCCGTGTCCACCGGATACAAGCCGGCAAACACCATCGGCTTGATCTCCTGGTAACCGGGAAACGGTTCCTTCGTCGGTCGTGAGGCTTCGGTGACTGTGTCGCCAATCTGCACGTCGGCGACAGCCTTGATCGACGCGGTCAGAAAACCGACTTCACCGGCGCTCAACTCGCCGATCGGCGTGGGCACCGGTCGATTCACGCCCAATGTTTCAACCTGGTAATCGCGACCGACGTTAAAGAACCGGATCTTCATGCCCGGCCGGATCGTGCCGTCGATCACGCGAAACAGCACGATCACGCCGCGATAAGAGTCGTACCACGAATCGAAGATCAGCGCTTTGAGCGGCGCGTTCGGATCGCCTTTCGGCGGCGGCACGTCGCGCACGATCGCTTCGAGAACGTCAGCCACGCCCTCGCCGGTCTTTGCGCTCGTGAGAATCGCGTTGTGTGTTTCGAGTCCGATGAAGTGCTCGATCTGTTCGATCGCTTTCTCGGGTTCGGCGCCCGGCAAGTCGATCTTGTTAATCACCGGAATCAACTCGAGGTTGTTTTCGATCGCGAGATAAGTATTCGCGAGCGTCTGCGCCTCGACGCCCTGCGAAGCATCGACGATCAGCAGCGCGCCTTCGCAGGCCGAGAGTGAACGTGACACTTCGTAAGAAAAATCGACGTGTCCGGGCGTGTCGATCAGGTTCAGGACATAGTTGTTGCCGTCGCGCGCCTTGTAATCGAGCCTGACTGCGTGTGCTTTGATCGTGATGCCGCGTTCGCGTTCCAGGTCCATGTTGTCGAGCACCTGGTCGGACATCTCCCG
>Ga0126376_10000236_pt1 | contig 26059 bp, 19 predicted proteins | sample PanSoiMetPlot_15_FD_92760 | JGI IMG/M metagenome (GOLD analysis project Ga0126376, IMG submission 92760) | Tropical forest soil microbial communities from Panama - MetaG Plot_15 | ecosystem: Environmental > Terrestrial > Soil > Tropical forest > Bulk soil | place: Panama | collected 2016-02-17 | reverse complement strand
TGGCGCGACTGCAAAATGGGTTGGCCAGCCCATTCGGCGTAAGGAAGAAACTCGGCTGGTGAGCGGGAAGGGCATTTTCGTTGATGACGAAAAGATGCCCGGGATGCTGCACATCCGGTTTGTCCGGTCATCTTACGCCCATGCGAAGATTACGCGCGTGGATGTCTCGAAGGCCGAGAAATTTCCGGGAGTGGTGTGCATCCTGACGGGCACGGAAATTAAGAAGCAGGTGCAACCGTTCATCGAGATTGGGCCGGGCGGCGCGCAGAAGATTGCGGACTATCCGATGGCAGTGCACAAAGTGGTGTTTCAGGGCGAGCCGGTCGCCGCGGTCGTCGCAGAAACTCGGCTGGCTGCGGAAGACGCCGCGGAACTGGTCGAGGCGGATTACGAGCCGTTGCCGCCGGTGGTTATTGCTGAACACGCGCTGAAAGATGAAAGCCTGCTACATCCGGCGATGGGGAGCAACCGCAACTGGCAGGGCGTGTTCGAATATGGCGACGTCCAGAAAGCGTTCAAGCAGGCCGCGCACGTCGTGCACATCGGACGACTGCACTTTCATCGGTTTTCGAGCACGCCGCTCGAGTGCAACGTGATCCTCGCGAATTGGGACCCCCGCTCCGGCGACATCGAGTACCACTGCAACAATACCTTTCCTTCCTTTGCGTCGCAGTTTTTGGCGCCGGCACTGGGCGTGCGCATCGACCAGATTCACATGAAAAGCTTCGACATTGGCGGCGGATTCGGCATCAAGATTACGAGCTATCCGTACATGGCGGTGTGCGCGCTGGCTTCGCGCAAAGCGGGCGGGAGGGCGGTCAAGTGGGTGGAGACGCGCATCGAGCACATGCAAGCGAGCGCCCATGGGAACGAACGGACGTTCCTGGACACGCGAGTGGCGTTGGACAAGAACGGCGTCATTTTGGCGATTGATTCGAAACACGTGGATGACTGCGGAGCGTTTCCGCGGTACGAGCCGCTGGGGTGTGTGATTTGGGCGCAGGTGCTCCCGGCGACGTATCGGGTGAAAAACATTCGCATTGATATGCATCAGGTGGTGACGAACAAGTGCCCGGTCGGGCCGAATCGTGGCTACTCGCGCATGCAGCATTTGTGGTTTATGGAGCGTGTGATTGATATTTGCGGACAGGCGCTGGGAATTCCAGCCGATGAGATGCGCACACGCAATTACATTCGAAAGAATGAGATGCTTTACAAAACGCCGAACGGTTGCATTTACGACTCGGGCGACTACGAGAGCATGCTGGCGATGGCGAAGAAATTGGTTGGCTGGGACGATTGGAAGAAGCAACAGGCGGCAGCGCGCAAAGAAGGGCGCTGGATTGGGCTGGGGATTGGCTCGACGCTCGATTCGGGAACAAATAATTTTGGGCAAGCGCGGATTATCAATCCGGACGCGCCGTTTTCAGGGCAGTCAAAAGTCGGCATCGTGAAGCTGGACATTTATGGAGAAGTTGTCGTGAGCATGGGTTCTGTGCCGCAAGGCCAGGGGCACGAGACGGCGGCGGCGCAAGTCGTTGCGGACGCTTTGAACATCACGCCCGACTTGGTGAATGTTCGGCCGGGGTTTGACACTGCGCACAATGCATACACGGGACATACCGGAACGTATGCGAGCCAGTTTGCGGTAACCGGCTTGACGGCGATTCACGGCGCCGCGATGAAGCTGCGGAAAGAATTGAGCCGGCTAGCGGCCTGGAAACTGCAAGCGAAAGAAAAGGATTTGGAACTCGGCGTGGGCGGGCAAGGGCCGGAGGTACGCGTCCGAAACACGCAGAAGGCGATTAATTATTGGGGTCTTGCAAATCTAGTTAACGTGAACAACGCGGGTATGCCGGAAGAGCTTTGGGACATCACGCTAAACTGCCGTCACGTTTTTCATGCGAATTTTCAGATTCCAGACGTGAAGCGGAAGTACGGGAACCTTACGCTGACCTACGCCGCGCAGATTCACGCGGCCGTTGTGGAAGTAGACCGCGAGACGTTTCAACCAAAGATTCTCGCTTACGCTTGCGTGGATGACTGCGGGAAGGCGGTGAATCCGCGCATCGTGGAAGGACAAGTGCACGGAGCGGCGGCGCACGGGATTGGCGCGGCGCTTCTTGAGAATTGCGCGTACGATTCCGACGGCAATTTGCTCGCGGCGACCTTCAGCGATTACACGCCCATCACGACCATGAACATGCCTGAACTTTTGTACGGCCACCTGGAATCGCCATCGCCGTTTACGCTGAACGGAGCAAAAGGTATGGGCGAAGGCGGCGCAGCTCCGGTGCACACGATTTGCGCGGCGCTTCAGGACGCTCTGTATCCGAGCGGCGTGATTATCGATGATTCGAATAACACGGGAGATTCGCTGTTCCGCGCGGTGCAAAAAGCGGAAAGCGGTGGATATTCGGGAATGGTTCGGGTTGAACATCGCCGCGGGTCCCGGTGACGTGGGTGCCGAGTGGCATGGGCGCATGTACCAGGGAAAGCGTAAATGAAGCGGGTTTGCATTATTGGGTGTGGGTCTATCGGCAGCTTGTACGCGGCGCATCTCGCGCGCGTGGCGGAAGTATGGGCTTTTGTGCGGCGCGGGGAGCACGCCCGGGCGCTCCATGAGCAGGGGCTCCGAGTTTCCGGAACGCATGAGTTTCATGTAAACCTTCGCGCCGAGAGTGATGCGTCGAATCTTCCACAATTTGATTTCGGCATCGTTGCGTGCAAAGCCACGCAAACTCGCGAGGCGGTATCTCCGGTAGCGCACCTTTTCAAGAATGGGGCGATTCTGTCCTCGCAAAACGGGCTGGGAAGCGAAGAAGTCATTGCGGAGATCGCGCAAACTCACGTCATGCGCGGCACGACGTTCATGAGCGGAACGCGCGTGACCGATACGCATGTGCGCTATGAACTGGACACAGCCACGTGGATGGGCCCGTTTGAACCAACGAAGACGCCGCTCGCGCTGGTCCAGGAGGCTGCCGCGCTCATCAATTCGTCGGGGCTTAAGGCGGTCGCTCTCGAAGATGCACGCCCCGCGCAATGGTCCAAACTGATTTTCAATTCGTCGGTGAATGCGGCTTCGGCACTGACGGAGCTTCCTCATAGCTTTCACTTTGCGGAGGAAAGTGAATTTGGCGACCTTGGTCACTTGCTGCGCGCGCTCATCGAAGAAGGGAAAGCCGTCGCCGAAGGCCTTGGCGTGAAGCTTTATGAAGACCCGTGGGAGATGAACAAGATCGGCGCGCAGACCGATCATCCGCCTTCCATGCTTTACGACATCCGCCACAAACTGGAAACGGAAGTAGATTTCCTGGGCGGAGCAATCGCGCGCGAAGCGCGGCGTGCCGCTATTCCCGCGCCGCTTCACACGGCGCTCTACCGGCTGATTAAAGCCAAGGAAGCTTCGTGGACGTATAAAGGCAGAGAAAAGGCGGTTGCCAAGTGAGGTATCCGGTCGACGAGAAGAAGCTGCAGAGCGTGCGCCAGATACTCGACCGTCACCACCTGGACGCTTTGGTCGCCCGCGCGCCAGACAACATTCTCTACCTCACGAACTACTGGACGATGAAGGGCTACGACCTCGTGATCTTCCCGCGCGAAGGTGATCCAACGCTTTTGGTCATCGAGCCGCAATTCCGCGAGGCCCAGCGTACTGCCTGGAACCAAGACGTACGCTATTTCCATTTTTATACTGTGCACGATCCGCGCCCGCCGATGGTGCGGTCGGTCGAAATGGCGGTCGAAGTTCTGCGTGAACGAAAGCTGGATGGCCGCGTCGGCATCGAGCTTTCGCAATTTTCGCAAATTTGCGACCGCATGGTGGGCGAGCCGACCGTTTACTGGCAGGGCTATTACGACGCGTTTCGCGCAAGCTGCCGCGAAGTCGTTGACGTTGCGCCCCTGCTGGCTGAAGTGCGCATGATCAAAACGGCGCAGGAAATCGAACGCATGCGTCTGGCCAACGAATTGGCGGCGATCGGCATGGAGTACGCGCGAAAACACATCAAGCCGGGAATGAAAGAGAGTGAAGTGGCGGCGATGATTGAAGGCCACATTCACACCGTGGGCGTCGGCTACAAAGGCGAGGTCGAAATGGCCCGCGCGTTCACGCTCGTGTGGTCGGGGAAGGGCATTGCAACGTTTACCGCAACGACCAATCGCCCAGTGATTGAGAATGAGCCGACATTAGTGGAGATTTGGGTTTGCGCGGATGGTTACTGGACCGATCTCACTAAGAATATTTGTCCGGGCCGTCTCACGCCGGAGTACAACAAGTTGCTCGATCAACTGCTGAAGGTTTTCTCGGATGGCATTGCGTGCGTTCACGATGGCGCTCCTTTGGGGGAAATCGACCGCATCCTGCGTCGAGGGATTGACGCCGCGGGTTACGCGGGTCAGCCGTCGCATCCCGTCGCTCACGGTGTAGGCGCTCGCGCACATGAGCCTCCGTATTCGCATCAAGCCGCGCCGGGGACCATGCGTTCCGGCATGGTGCTGGCCATCGAGCCTGGCGTTTATTGGGAAGGCGGCGGCGGCCTGCGCTTGGAAGACAATTTTCTTGTGACCGAGAGCGGCTGCGAAAAGCTATGCTCCTATCCCGACGATTTTCGTCTGTGAGGGCGATGGCCACGTCCTCAACGCGAGGGAAGACGGATGCAATGAACGAGGAGCTGGGCAAAGCGATCCTTTCACAGGTTCGCGAGGACGAACTCGTCGCCATGTGCAGCGACGTCGTGAACATTCCCAGCCCCACGGGCGAAGAGTTCGAAATGGGGCGCCACATGCGCCGCGCATTGGAAGAAGCCGGACTTTACGTTTCGTAGCAGGAGGTCGAGGAAGGCCGCGCCAATGTTGTTGGCTTGTGGGAAGGCTCGGGAAACGGCAAGAGCCTAATGTTCAACGGCCACATGGATACTTCCAACACCGGAAGGGAGGAATTCCTTACAGGAATTGGCTACAAGCCTAGAGCGGTGATCAAAGACGGTTTCATCTATGGCCTTGGCATCTACAACATGAAAGGCGCGCTGGTTTGTTACACGCAAGCCGTGAAAGCGCTCAAGCGCGCGGGAGTGAAGCTGGAAGGCGATCTTTTGATTGCTGCTGTCGTCGGCGAAATTGAGAAGACGCAGTGGAGCGACGAATTTGTCGGCAAGGAGTTTCGCGGCTACGGCGTTGGAACGCACCATCTGGTGAATCACGGCGTACTTCCCGACATGTGCATCCTCGGGGAGCCTACGGATATGCAGCTCGTGCTGGGCCACTACGGTACGGTGTGGGTTCGTCTTTCCGTGCATGGCCACTATGTGCACACCGGCTTCACGCGAGGCAAGCAGGAGTTAAGCTCGGTGTTTCGCATGAAAGAGATTCTGCCTGCGATTTACGACTGGATTGCGGAGTGGGAAAAGAAAGCGGCGTATGACGGGCAACCCGGAGTTGTGAACGTTGGCTGCATTCGCGGCGGTTATCCCTGGCGCGTGAGCCGCACTCCCGACCGGACCGACGTTTTCCTAGATGTCCGCGTGCCTCCCACGATGCCGTTGAAGGAAGTCCGCGTCTCCATCAAGCAGCTTGTTCTTGGACTTCGCAAAAGGCATCCCGACTACGGCGTGGAGTACGAAACTTTTGTTTCCGTCCCCGGCGCGGAGGTTTCCAAAGAGCATCCGCTCGTCAAAACGGTCGAAGCCTGTCATGAGAGGGTTTTGGGCACACCCGCCAAGCACTCCACGGTGCTATGGGACTCCGACGCTTCGGTGATGACGCGCTTTGGTATTGAAACGCTGAACTATGGGCCCTCCAGCGGTCCACGCGACGCCGAAGGCGAGAAAGTAGCCATCGAGACCCTCGTCAACACCACAAAGATCTATGCTTTGGCCGCAGCCGAGACTTGCGGCGGACACGGATAGAAGGGCAACGAAGCACCTCATGCCTACACGAAAAGAAATCGACCGCCGCTTTGTCAATCTTCAAGCGGCCATGTCCGGAAACCAACTCGACGCCCTCATCATTTGCGGCAACCAGTACGCGGGCTTCGAAGGCGCGATCCGTTATGTCTCGGGATTCGAAATCGTTCATCGCTATGTCTACGTTCTGTTGCCCGTCGCCGGCGAGCCGACGCTTCTGTTTCCGCGTGAAGCGCGTTGGATCGGGGACAAAAAGGCTCCTTGGGTTCGCAATCAGATTTGGGCGGAGATTCCCGGCAAATGGTTACGCGAGAAAATTGAAGAGAAAAGATGGACGCGCGTGGGCGTCTACGGCCTGGACTTTGTCATGGCCGTGCGCGACTACTGGGAGCTCCAGCAAGGCTCCTTCGCATTGGTCCCATTTGATTTTCAATTCGACATGGCGCGCGCGGTAAAGAGCGACGAGGAGCTCTCCGGCGTTCGCGACTCCATGGACATTATCCTCGACGGCTTCGACGCACTCCTGAAATCCTATCGGCCAGGAAAGACCGAAGCGGAAATTATGGCCCCAGCAGTAGAGCGTTTCTTCGCGCGCGGCGCCGGTCCGCGGATGATGAACATCGTCCTCAGCGGGACGCGCGGCGAGGCCGAAGCGCACTTTAGAGTTCCTTCGCTCCGAACCGTCGCTGCCGACGATCTTTTGCTTTATTCGCTCGAAGTCACTGGCGAAGCGGGCTACTGGGTGGAATTTTCGCGGGCGCTGATTCAAGGCAAGCCCAGCGCGCGCACTCGCGCAATGAGCGACGTTTACCCCGAAGCCATGGAGGCGGCGCGCTTGAAAATGCACGACGGCATCCTGGCTTGCGAGGTTCACCAAGCGGCCGCCGATGTTTTTCAGCGTGCTGGCTTTGCCCTTGGACATCTCACGGGCCATTCCATCGGGTTGACCATGATCGAACATCCCGCCATCGGTGCGAACACGAAGATCGAGCTGAAAGAGAACATGGTCGTCAGCTTTCATCCGCAAGTTGTGGACCAGGACGGCCAAGCCTGTCTCTACACACAGGACACCTACCGCATCGGAAAAAAAGAAGGCGAGTGTCTGGCCAGCGTTCCGTGGAAGTTCTACTCCGGAGCGGAGGCGCGCAAAACAGCATGAGCGTGAGAGTCTGCATCGTCGGCTGCGGCGCGATTGGCAGCATTTTCGGAGCGCATCTTGCCCGGCTTGAAGATGTCGAGGTCCACGCGTACGACGTGAACAAGAACCACGTTCGCGCCATCAACGAGCGTGGCCTCCGCATAAGCGGAGCTGCAGATTTTACGGCGCACCTTCACGCAACTTGCGCCGCTTCGCAAATTCCTACGTGCGACTTCGGCATCGTGGCCACGAAGAGCACGCACACACGCCTTGCGATCGAGCAAACGAAGCACATCTTCGGGCAAACCGGCGCTGTATGCTCCGTGCAAAACGGAGTTGGCAACGAAGAAATTCTCGCCGTGCACGTCAAATATGTAATTCGCGGAACCACGTTTCCCGCGGGTCATCTCATTGAACCCGGCCACGTGGGTTTTGACATCAACGGTGATACCTGGATCGGGCCGTTTGAGCCGACCAACACGCCTTACGAATTTGTCGATAAACTTTCTGAGCTGCTCAATCGCAGCGGCATGCACGTCATTCCGCTCAAGGACGCGCGCGGAGCGCAGTGGACGAAGCTTATTTTCAACGCCTCGACGAATCCCGTTGGCGCGCTAACGCTTCTGCATCATCGTGCGGCGACGCGGCTTCCGTCCACGCACACCCTTTTCAACGAACTGATCGCTGAAGGTGAAGCGGTCGCCAAAGCTCTGGGCATCGAGCTTCACGGCGATCCCCGCGGGCTAGTGGAAAAGGGTGCCAACGCTCCCGGAAAGCACAACGCCAGCATGTTGCAAGACGTGTTGGCCAAGCGCCAAACCGAAGTGGATTTCATGAACGGCGCGATTGTCGAATGGGGGAAAAAGACCGGCGTACCCACCCCTCTGAATCGAGCAATGTGGCAACTAATCAAAGGACTCGAGCATTCCTGGAGCGATCCGGCATGAACGAAGACCCCGTCACAAGCATTTGGGGAAGAATTGATTCATGATCCCGCCCTTCAAAATCGGGGTTTTGCAGTTAAGCATGGAGCCGTTGAACGAGACCGTGTGCATGGCACAAGCGTGTGAGACCGCGGGGTTCGATGTCTTTTGGCTCGCGGAAGCGTATCCCTGGTGGCGCAAGCATTCGATGGAAGCACGCTCTTCTACCGCGACGACCGCCATCGTCGCCCGCGAAACCAAAAGAATCGCCATCGGCTGGGGCATCATTTCCCCGTATACGCGTCATCCCGTGCAGATCGCCATGGAGGCCCGCGTCCTTCAGGAGGCGGCAGGAGAAGGCCGCTGCCTCCTTGGCCTTGGCGCCTCCAAAATCTTTATGAAAGAAATCGGCGAAGGCGAAAAGGGCAGGGAAGTCGGTCCCGCCACGGTAATGCGCGAAAGCATAGAAATCATCAAAGCCACGCTCTCGGGCGAGGAAGTGAAGTACGAAGGCAAAGCGTTTCAGGCTTTCGCGCCGGCGCTTAAGCCGGATGCGCGCGCGCCACGTTGGGAGCCCCCGCTGTACATCGGCGCAACCGGACCGGTTTTGCAACAGCTTGCTGGCGCGCTGACGCAAGGTTTGCTCACGGCAAGTATCACCACGCCGAAATTTGCCACTTATTCCCGCAAGGTGATGGAAGAGGGCGCGAAGAAGGCCAGCCGCGATGGCTCGCAACTCGACCTTGGGTGCGTGGTGGTTGGCAGCGTTGGCGAAGATCCAAAAACCGCGCGCGAAGGCGCCCGCGAAATGGCCGCCATGTATCTCGCCAACAAAGTTCAGAACATCAAAAGCTCCGCCGACACGCTTCTCGAATGTGCCGGCCTCACGCGTGAAGAAATTCAGCCCATTGCAGACGCCATGGAAAAGGGAGGCCGCAAGGCCGCGGCCCGCGCGGTTTCCGACGCCGCGCTTGACAAAGTTTGCCCCATCGCGGGCTCTCCCAAACAATGCATCGAAAAGCTGGAAGAGTATCGTGCCGCCGGCTGCACGCAGATGATGTTGGAACTCTGGGGCGATGATCGACTGGATCAAACGCGGCTGTTTGGCGAAAAAGTCCTGCCGCATTTCCACAAAAAATAGTTGGCCGCGGTATCCTAGGCATGCATAAGACATCGCATGCCAGAACTTCCAGACATCGTTGTGTATATCGAGGCGCTGGAGAAGCGCGTTCTTGGGCAGACGCTCGAAGGCGTGCGCGTGGTCAGCCCGTTCCTGTTACGCACTGCGAGTCCACCCCTAGCATCCGCCGGCGGCAAGAAAGTTCTGCGTCTGCGCCGCCTGGGAAAGCGCATTTGCATTGGCCTAAAGGATGACCTTTGGCTCGTTCTGCACTTGATGATTGCAGGCCGCTTACACTAGCGTCCTCGCGGTGTCAAAGTTTCTCGGCCACGCGGTCTTGCCGCATTCGACTTTCCGAATGGCTCGCTTTTTTGGACGGAGGCTGGCTCTCAAAAGCGCGCGTCGCTCCATGTTGTGCTCGGGGAAGACGGGCTGCGGGCGCTGGATCCCGGTGGCATCGAAGTGTTGGATTCCGACGCTTCACAGTTCGCCGCCGTTCTTCTTTCCGCCAATCACACGCTGAAACGCGCTCTCACCGATCCGCGCCTGTTTAGTGGCATCGGAAACGCCTACTCCGACGAAATCCTGTTCGAAGCGAAGCTTTCGCCGCTCGCGCTGACACAAAAGATGACGGCGCCAGAGATTACCCGCCTGCACCAGGCCACTCGCACCACGCTAACGCGTTGGACCGAACGCCTGCGCTTGGAAGCGCGCGGAAAATTTCCCGAAAACGTGACCGCCTTCAGAGAAGGCATGGCCGTGCACGGCCGTTACAAGCAGCCATGTCCGCGCTGCGGGACGAAAATCCAGCGCATCCGTTACGCGTCCAACGAAACCAACTATTGCCCCACGTGCCAAACCGGAGGAAAGCTTCTGGCCGACCGCGCTCTCTCGCGTCTGCTCGGCGAAGACTGGCCGCGCACGATCGAAGAACTCGAACTCCTGACCTCTAAGAGAAGCTAGCACCGCGGTCGCGCTGTGCGGTTGTTTTTTTCAATGCAGGATGGCTGCGATGGCTCCGTCTGCAATCAACGCGGAGACTGCTTCGATGTCCGACGCAAGTGGACGGTCCACGGAAAGCACGCGGGACTTCGCGCGAACCGCTTCATAGGCCTTCGTCGCGAGCTTGCCGGTCTTCAGCGGCGTGAGCAAATCGATCCCCTGGCACGCGCAGAGCAGTTCAATCGCAATCGCATTTCGCAGATTTTTCAGCATGCGGTCAAGCCGGCGCGCTCCGCTCATACCCATGGAAACGTAGTCCTCCTGATTTCCAGAGGTGGAAATGGAGTCCACGGAATGCGGTGTGGCCAGCGCCTTGTTCTCACTAGTCAGAGCCGCTGCGGTTACCTGCGCGATCATGAATCCGGAATTCAGCCCCGGCTCCGGAGTCAGGAATGCGGGCAGCATGCTCGTGAGCGGATTGGTCATCTGCTCGACGCGGCGTTCGACAATACCGCCGAGCGTAGCGAGGGCAATTGCCACTTGATCGGCCGCCATCGCCAGAGGCTGGCCATGAAAATTTCCGCCGTTGACAATGTCGCCGCTTTTGTCATTCCGTACGAACACCAGCGGATTGTCCGTTGCGCTGTTCAATTCCACGGCGGCAGTTTCCCGCGCTTGCGCCAGTGCATCGCGCACCGCGCCGTGAACTTGCGGCGTGCATCGCAAGCTGTAGGCATCCTGAACGCGAGGATCCTTTTCGACCGCGCGGTGCGACTCGCGAATCTGGCTTCCGTCGTTCAAGTGGGCAAGGTTTCGTGCGGTAGTTGCCGCGCCAGCGTAGGAGCGAGCATGCATGATGCGGGCGTCAAAAGCACCCGGACTGCCGCGAAGCGCGTCGAGCGAGAGCGAGGCGGCAACGTCGGCGGAGTCCACCAGGATGTCCGCCTCGCGCAACGCCAGACTCAGCAACGCCAGCATTCCCTGCGTGCCATTCAACAGCGAAAGTCCCTCTTTCGCCTCCAACTCGAGTGGGGCAATTCCCGCGCGCTTCATCACTTCGCCGCCGCGCAGGGTTTCGCCGCGAAATATGGCTTGTCCTTCACCAATCAGCACATGCGCCAGATGCGCGAGCGGAGCAAGGTCGCCGGAAGCGCCAACAGACCCTTGCGATGGAATCACGGGATGCACGTTTGCGTTCAGCATCTCGCAGACGGTTTCCACGACACGCGGACGTACGCCGCTGAGTCCTTTTGCTAGTGCATTTGCACGCAGAACCATCAGCGCGCGGGTCTCGGCCTCGCTCAGCGGTTCGCCCACTCCGCTCGCGTGCGACCGCACAAGATTGACCTGGAGTTGCCGCACTTGCTCGGGAGAAATGCGCACCGACGCGAGTTTGCCAAAGCCCGTATTGATCCCGTAGGCCGTGGCGCCCGAGGCCACAAGCCGCTCCACCACAGCGCGAGAAGCATTCATGCGCTCAACCGCCGCAGGAGCAAGCCCCACAGTTCCGCCGCGCAAAGCCACCGCGTAGAGCTGAGCGAATGTCAGGTCGTTGCCCGTCAGCAAGACGCTCATGCACGGCTCCGGTGCGGTTCGGGCACTCCCGCTGCGACCATAATTCGCCGGTATTTTTCAGGCAGCAATTTGGGCCGTCCGTTGCTTCCGCAAATCACGTGAGTGGTCTCGCCATTGGCTAGAACCTTTCCGTCCGCATCGCGAATCACTTCGTAGCAAAAGACGATGACGCGGTTCTTCGACTCCCTGATGCGCGTACGTATGCGCAACTCGTCGTCATAGCGCGCGGAGTCGTGATAGCGGCAGTGAACGTCGGCCACCACGATCCGGCAGTCATCCTCTTTTTCCATCCTTTTGTATTCCACGCCCAGAGAGCGCATCAGCTCCACGCGACCCACTTCAAACCAAATCAGAAAGTTCGCGTGATACACGACTCCCATCTGGTCGGTCTCAGCGTAACGCACCCGCACTTTTGCATCGTGATATTCGAGCATTCGAATCTCTCTGTCTATTCCGGCTTGCCCTGCCAAACGGGTTTGCGTTTCTCGAGGAATGAGGCAAGGCCTTCCTTGAAGTCAGGAGTGCAGCGAATGCGTGCGTTCTCCAGGATGGCGCGCTCGAGGTCATGGTCAACGCTCGCGGCCGCCGACGAAGTCATCAAACGTTTTGCGCGCGAGAGACTCCCAGGGCTCGCCGCGATCAGCACCTCGGCCAGCTCCTTGCAACGAGCGAGAAGATTCTCGGCGGGAACGATTTCATTCACCAGTCCAAACTCTTTGGCTTCCGCGGCCTCCAGGATCCTCCCCGTGAGCAACAGGTCCCGCGCTTTCTTTTCGCCAATCTGCCGCGTGAGAAACACCGAAACAATCGCAGGGAGAAATCCAATCTTTACTTCCGTGTACCCGAACTTGGCTTCAGGAGCCGACAGCGTAAAATCGCACAGCGTGGCAATCCCGCATCCACCCGCCAGCGCGGCTCCGTTCACCGCGGCGATCAGCGGCCGCGGATAACTCCAGATGCGCCGGAACATTTTCGCCATGCGCCGGGAATCCTCCTGATTCTCCGCGGGAGACTGGTGCGCAATGGCTGCTAGCATTTCCAAGTCCATGCCAGAGCAAAACGCTTTTCCCGCGCCCGTGAGAATTGCCACGCGAGCATGGCTTTTCTCGATTTCATCCAGCGCCGTTTGCAGTTCGGCAATCATGGCCGCCGACATGGCGTTGCGTCTGTCGGGACGGTTTAACGTTATGGTCGCGATCTGCCTCGCGATGTCAAGAATTAATGTGGTGTACATCAGCCAAATCTCCTCTCAATTCACGAGCGGAGCATGAGCATATTTTGCGCGAATCTCGTTGGTCATTTCGAGCACCCTCGAGAGCCTCTTCGTTTCGAACCCGGGATCAGCGCCAGCTCTGTGAAGCGCCGCAAGCACGTCCTCCGTTGCGATGTTGCCGACCAGATTATCTCCGGCAAAAGGGCAGCCGCCAAGCCCGGTCAGCGCGCTGTCAAAGCGGCGGCATCCCGCCTCATACGCCGCAAGGATTTTTTCTTCCGCATTCTCGGGACGGCTATGAAGATGAACGCCAAGCTCGATTCCCGCAACGTGGTCTTTCACCTGGCGGTACAAGTCGCCTACCAGTTCCGGCGTTGCCGTGCCCACCGTGTCCGCCAGAGAAACCGTGCGAACGCACGTGTCTTTGAGCCACTCCAAAGTGTCGGCAACGATCTCCGGCCCCCAGGGTTCGTCATAGGGGTTTCCAAATGCCATCGAAATATAGATAACCAATCCACGATTCGCCGCGACCGTTTCCTTTTTCATTTTCTCCACCAGCGCGCGCGATTCGGCCCGCGTCATGTTGGCGTTCGCGCGGCGGAAATAGGCCGAGACTGAATACGGGTAGCCAATGGTGGTTACTCCTGGCGTGGCCAGAGCGCGCTCCAATCCTTTTTCGTTGACTACAATTCCGATAATTTCCGGGGGTTCCACATTCGGTGGCAGGGAAGGGTTGAACTTGGCCATCACTTCTTCGCTGTCTGCCATTTGTTTCACATGTTTTGGCGAAACGAAGCTCACCGCGTCAATGTGCCGGAACCCCGCCAGCACAAGCTCTTTCAAATATTCAGCCTTATACTCAGTCGGGATGAAATCCGCGAGCCCCTGCCATGCATCGCGTGGGCATTCGATCACCTTTACATTTTTCATGTTAAGTCTGCAGAACTCCGGTCTTGAATTCCCCCATATGGGAATTTAGCGAAGCCGCTTCGAGCGCCCAGATGAGGGCCTCTCGCGCGTGCGCCGGGTCAATGATGGCATCGACCCATAGACGAGCAGCAGCGTATCGAGGATCCGTTTGATGCTCGTAAGTACCGCGGACGGCTTCGTACAACTCCTTCTTCTGCTTTTCGTCGACTTTCTTGCTTTCGCGTTCGAGTTGCTTCAGCTTGATTTCAACAAGAGTACCCGCAGCAGAATCGCCGCTCATCACCGCATAGCGTGCGCTAGGCCAGGCAAAAATGAATCGCGGGTCATACGCCTTTCCGCACATCGCATAATGGCCAGCACCAAAGCTTCCGCCGCAAATCACCGAGATCTTGGGAACCACACTGTTCGCTACCGCATTCACCATTTTCGCGCCCGCGCGGATGATGCCGCTCCACTCCGCATCTTTGCCCACCATAAATCCGTTCACGTCATGCAGAAACACAAGCGCGACGCGGTTCTGGTTGCAGTCCAGAATGAAGCGCGCCGCCTTCTCCGCAGACTCGGTATAAATTACCCCGCCAAACTCGATGCGTTTCTGGTCCGACCCGCGCGCGAGCGTGTGCACATGCTTCTTCTGATTGGCGACTATGCCGACCGCCCACCCACCGATGCGGGCATACCCGCAAAGCAGGGTCTCTCCATACTCCCGGCGGTATTCCTCGAATTCGCTAGCGTCCACGATGCGCGCGATGATTTCCCGCATGTCGTATTGCTTCGCCGGATCGCTCGAAAAAATTCCGTAGATTTCGTCCGCGGGATAGAGGGGCTCTCGCGGCTTTACATGGCTGAACGGAGAAGGGCCGGGTGCGCCGATTTTGTCCACAAGCGCTCGAATCCGTGCGATACACGCCTCATCATTTGGCTCGCGAAAATCCACCGTGCCACTGATTTGTGAGTGCATCTTCGCCCCGCCTAGCTCTTCGGCCGAAGATTTTTGCCCAATCGCCGCCTGCACCAAGGCTGGTCCCGCCAAAAACAACCCCGAGCCCTCCGTCATCAGGATGTGGTCGCACATCACCGGGAGATACGCGCCGCCCGCCACGCACATGCCCATAATGGCGGTAATCTGGGGAATGCCCATCGCACTCATCACTGCGTTGTTCCGAAAAACGCGCCCGAAGTCGTCCGTGTCTGGAAAAACGTCCTCCTGCAGCGGCAAAAACACGCCGGCGGAATCAACCAAGTAAATCGTGGGAATGTGATTTTCAATGGCAATATTCTGCGCGCGAATCACTTTCTTCGCCGTCATGGGGAAAAACGCGCCCGCTTTCACCGTCGCGTCATTCGCGATAATCATGAACGTGCGCCCGCAAACTTTGGCGAGCCCGGTAACCGTGCCCGCCGACGGCGCTCCTCCCCACTCCCCGTACATTTCGAACGCCGCGTAAATCCCAAGCTCGAAAAACTGGGTTCCTGGATCGATCAGTCCAGCAATGCGTTCGCGCGCCGTCAGCCGCCCTTTCTTGTGTTGCGACTCGACGGCCTTGGTGCCGCCGCCCTGGCGAATCTCCTCCTCTTCATTCTTGATTTGCGTGAGGAGCTCGACGATGCGGCGCGTGTTCTTTTCGAATTCGGGAGATTTGCGATTTGCAGAGGTTTTCAGGACGGAAGCGGACACGCTATGCCCTCACACAAGCTGGATCGTTCTTCGATGCTCATGGATCGATGTCCGTGGGTAACAAACGCTGCCCAGCAACGGTTCTCAGTATACGAGGTTTACCCGTGCGGTGCGAATCAAAGCGTCTGTTTGGCCGTCAAAATATCGTATGAGGCAAAGCGCTTGCACTCCGTCAAAACCTAGGTAATCTAGATGCAGGTTCCTCGGGGCACCTGCGAGCGTGGTCCAGCGATTGAGCGTCAATCTGTATTGATATGTATCCATGTGAAAGGAAACTTTGATGAAGGCGTTTAACAAGCGCGTCTTTTTGCTCGGAGCCGCAGCGTTCTTGATTTTTGGGGTGGCTTTCGCGGGACAAAAGCCGGCTCCCTCACAACCGGCTGCGCAAAGCTTAGCAAAACCCTCAGCGAAACCGCAGGCGTCCAAAACTGCTCCGATGCCCGCACCGCTGGAAGTGCCCCAGCTCAAATTCGAAAAATATAAGCTGCAAAATGGACTCGTGGTCATCCTTTCCGAAGATCACCGCTTGCCGATGGTCGCGGTAAATCTCTGGTACCACGTGGGCCCGGCGAACGAGCTTCCGGGGCGCACGGGATTCGCGCATCTTTTCGAACACATGATGTTCGAAGGCTCGCGCCACGTTCCCGGAAACGCGCATTTCCATCTGTTGGAGGCCGCTGGCGCGAGCGACATCAATGGCACGACCGATTTCGATCGAACGAATTATTTTGAAACGCTGCCCGCGAACCAGCTCGAGCTGGCGCTGTGGCTTGAGTCCGACCGCATGGGCTATCTTCCGGACAAGCTGGATCAGGCCAATCTTTCCAATCAGCAGGACGTTGTTCGCAACGAACGGCGCCAGAGCGTCGAGAACCAGCCTTACGGAGTTGTGGAAGAAGGATTGTTCCACCTGCTCTATCCCAAGGGCCATCCCTACTACGGCGACGTCATTGGTTCGCACCAGGACATTCAATCCGCGAAGCTCGAAGACGTCAGGAATTTCTTCAAGCTCTACTACGCTCCCAACAATGCCAGCCTCACGATTGTCGGTGATTTTGAACCCGAGCACGCCAAAGAACTAGTGGAAAAATATTTTGGCCCGCTCAAGCGCGGCGAAGACGTTCCAAAAATCACAGCGAAAACTCCCCCCATCACCACCGAAAAACGCGCGGTGATTCAGGACAACGTGCAACTCCCCCGTGTCTACGAGGCTTGGCTGACATCGCCAATTTTTAAGCCCGGGGATGCCGAAGCGGATCTGACCGCAACAGTCCTCGGAGGCGGCAAATCGAGCCGTCTCTACAAAAAATTAGTTTACGAAAAGCAGATTGCCCTTGAGGTCGCGGTGAATCAGCAATCGCTGATGCTGGGCTCCGAGTTTCAGGTGCAGGCTACGGCTCGGCCGGGAGTGAAGCCTGAGGATTTGGAAAAAGCCATCAACGCCGAGCTCGAAGCCTTTCGCACCAGCGGTCCGACCGAAGAGGAACTCAAGCGCGCGAGGAATGTGCTTGAGTCGCGAATCATCGAAGGACTTGAAACACTCGGCGGTTTCGGCGGCGTTGCAGACCGCCTAAACAGCTATAACCACTATCTGAGTACGCCGGATTTTCTCGCGGCAGATATCGCCCGCTACGAAACCGCGTCTGTGAACTCGCTGAAAGCTTTTGCGCAGAACCAGCTTGGCAACCGTCAGCGTGTGGTGGTGTATGGTGTCCCCGGAAAGCAGGATCTCGGCGCCGAGGTGCCGACCCCAAAGGGCGAAGCGAAGGACACCGCAAAACTCGGCGGCCAGCCGGTGAACGCGGATGCTGAATGGCGCAAGGATCCGCCCAAGCCGGGCGCGTCGACCGCGCTGCATTTGCCGGTTCCTCAGGAATTCAAGCTTTCGAACGGACTGACGGTCCTCTACAGCGAAAGGCCGGGATTGCCGGTGGTGGCAGCGAGCCTGGTAGTGCGTTCCGGCAGCGGCGCGAATCCGGCGGACAAACCAGGCCTCGCAAGTTTTACGGCGCGCATGCTCCAGCAGGGAACTAGCACTCGCAACGCGCTGCAGATTGCAGACAGTGCCGCCGACTTGGGGGCCTCGCTCGGCTCCCGTGCGTCGATGGATAGTTCCAGTGTTGGCACGCAAGTGCTTACTCGGAATTTTCCTGAAGCCCTGGAACTCCTGGCCGACGTGGCTTTGCACCCCACTTTTCCGAAGGACGAAATCGAGCGCGTCAGGAAAGAACGCGAAGCCGCGCTGGTGCAGGAAAAGGATGATCCCTTCTCCGTAGCCTCGCGCGTCATGAGGAACGCTCTTTATGGCCCCCACAATCCTTATGGCTATCCGGATATCGGCACTTCCGAGTCGTTGAAAACCGTTTCACGCGAAGATTTGCTGAAGTTCTGGCAAGAGCACTATTTCCCGAATGACGCGGCAATCATCGTTGCCGGGAATATCAAGTTGACGACGCTGAAGCCGCTGCTGGAAAAGGCGTTTGCCGCGTGGAAGCAGGGACAGCCCACAACCGCGCCGAGCGGGGCACTGCAAAGCTCCGAGGCACGCCTGATTCTTGTCGACCGGCCGGGCGCCCCACAAACGACTCTCGAATGCTATGAGCTAGGCGCAGCGCGTTCGACCCCCGACTACGCTCCACTGGAAGTCGTGAACACGGAGCTTGGCGGCTTGTTCTCCAGCCGCATCAACATGAATTTGCGCGAAGCCCATGGCTACACCTACGGAGCCGGCTCGACGTTTGCGTATCATCGGCAGCCAGGGCCATTCCTCGCCTATTCAGCAGTTCGGACCGACGTAACCGCTCCTGCAGTGACCGAAATCTTCAAGGAACTGCGACGGATGCGCGATACGCAAATGACTCCGGAAGAGATGAAGCTTTCGAAAGACTCCATCACGCGGTCCATGCCTGGACGGTTCGAACGCGGCGGCGACGCGGTGGGAACATTTGCTGAACTGTTCATTTACGATTTGCCGCTGGATTATTTTTCAAAATTCCCAGAGGCTGTTGACGCTGTAAATCCGGAGCAGGCCCAGGCGACCGCGCAAAAATACATTCATCCCGAAAAGATCGCCGTTGTAGCTGTCGGTGACCGCTCAAAGATTGAAGACGAGATGAAAAAGTTGAACCTCGGCAAAATTGAAATCCGCGACCCTGAGGGCAAACTCGTCCAGTAACGTAAACGATTGACCTGCAAGCGAGTCCCCGTTAAGATGCAAACGAGAACCGGGCGGAATTTCACCGCCTTGGGCTCTAAATCCGCCAAGGAGGCGCCTGTGCGAACGCATGAACAAGTTTGCGCGGGCGAGTGTGTCTCCGCGGCTCCTCTGAGCTGAGTTCATAGCGTCTAGGGCTCCTTCGAATCGACGGAACCACTCCCCCGCATCTCCGCTTCAATTCATTTCAAGTTGTCTTGATGGGCGCTAGCTGCGGTCGTGTGTTTCGTCACGACGGCCGGGAGGATACGGCAGTGTCGATTCTTCGATGGGGTTGGCATGACTATTTTGAAGCAGTTTGGAAGAGTACGGAACGCGGAACGACCGCGCCCGCTCGGGTCATCGCGCAGAACCGCGGACTTTGGCGGGTCGCGGGAGATTTCGCCGAATGTCCGGCGGACGTTGCGGGAAAGCTGCGCCTCGCCGCCGAAGAAGGCGCAGACTGGCCCGCGGTTGGTGATTGGGTTGCGGTGGAACTTCGCGACCAGGGAAAAGCCGCGCAGATTCAAGAAGTTCTTCCACGCCGGAGTCAGTTTGTCCGCAAAGTCGCGGGGAAGAAGATCGCCGAGCAGGTGATTGCCGCCAATGTGGATATCGCTCTGCTTGTTGGCTCTTTTGACGGCGATTTCAATCCGCGGCGCGTCGAGCGCTACTTGACGCAATGCTGGGAATCCGGTGCCAAGCCTGTGATTGTCTTGAATAAAGCGGACGTTTGCGAAGCGCCGCAAGGAAAAGTAGATGAAATGGAAAGGGTTGTCATGGGTATCCCCGTATGCGCGGTCAGCGCGAAGACCGGCCAGGGATTTGATGAGTTGGAGAAATACCTAACGCGTGGGCAGACAATGGTTTTGCTGGGCTCCTCCGGTGTGGGGAAGTCCACCATCGTGAATCGTCTTCTGAGTCACGCCGTTCAGCAAGTCCAAGAAGTCCGCGAATCGGACAGCCGAGGTAGGCACACGACCACAGCAAAAGAAATCTTTGCCTTACCCGGTGGGGCATTGCTGATGGACACCCCAGGCCTGCGCGAACTGCAGCTTTGGGACGCGGACCAAGGAATCTCGCAAACATTTGCGGATATCGAGTCACTATCAGGACGCTGTCGATTCGGAAACTGCTGTCACAAAGGCGAGCCGGGCTGCGCGGTGCAAGCGGCCATCGACGCAGGCTTGCTCGACCTTGCGCGGCTTGAGAATTGGCGGAAGCTTCAGCGCGAGCGGGCGTTCCTGAAACGAAAAGCAGATCCCGAAGCCAGCCACAACGAAAAGCATCGCATCAAACAGCTCATGCGCGGCGTACGTAAAATGTATCGCGACAGGGAAAAAGGCTAAGCACGTGGAACGAGCTTGTGGATGAAGTCCACGATGTCTTGCGTGGAAGTGCCCGGAAGAAAGATCTCAGCAATCCCGGATTTTTTCAGGCCGGAGATGTCCGCCTCAGGAATAATCCCGCCGACAAGCACCGTGACGTCGCTCATGCCTTTCTCGCGAAGAAGATTCATGAGCTGCGGACAAATGGTGTTATGCGCGCCGGAAAGAATAGAGAGGCCAATCACGTCGACGTCTTCCTGGACCGCCGCCGAAGCAATCATCTCGGGTGTCTGGCGCAGTCCGGTATAGATCACCTCCATGCCCGCATCGCGCAGCGCGCGCGCAATGACCTTCGCGCCACGGTCGTGCCCATCCAGCCCCGGCTTCGCTATCAGCACTCTGATTTTCTTTTCTGACATGGGCTAGGTGATGGCGACTTCTTCGTAGGTGCCGAACACATCGCGCATGGCATCGCAGATTTCGCCGAGTGTGGCGTAGGACTTCACCGCATCGAAAATGAACGGCATCAGGTTTTCTGTGCCTTTGGCGGCGCTGCGCAGGGCGCTGAGGCGGCGGTCCACTTCAGCCTGCGAGCGTTCGGCGCGCAGTTTGCGGAGGCGTTCGGCCTGGCGATGGGCGACCGTTTCATCAATCTGCAAAATCTCAAGCGGCTTTTCGTCGGACACAAAATCGTTCACGCCGACGATGATTTTTTCCTTCTTATCCACGGCCACCTGGTAACGGTAAGAAGCCTCCGCAATTTCGCGCTGCGGGTAGCCGCGTTCGATGGCCGCGACCATGCCGCCCATGGCGTCAATCTTTTCGATGTAGTCCCACGCGCCGCGCTCGACTTCGTTGGTGAGCGTTTCGACAAAGTACGAGCCGCCGAGCGGGTCCACCGTATTCGTAACCCCGGTTTCGTGCGCGATGATCTGCTGCGTGCGCAGCGCAATCGTCGCGGCAAATTCCGTTGGCAGAGCCCAGGCTTCATCGAGAGAATTGGTGTGCAGCGACTGCGTCCCGCCCATGACCGCGGCGAGCGCCTGAAGCGCCGTGCGCACCACGTTGTTGTAAGGCTGTTGTGCCGTCAGGGAGCAGCCGGCGGTTTGCGTGTGAAAGCGCAGCGCCCAGGAACGCGGATTCTTGGATTTGTAGCGCTCGACCATGGCTTTGTGCCAGAGGCGACGCGCGGCCCGATACTTGGCAATCTCCTCAAAGAAATCGTTGTGCGCGTTGAAGAAAAAAGAAAGCTGAGGGACGAACTGATCCACTTCGAGCCCGCGGCGCATGCCCCACTCGACATACTCAAGTCCATCGCGCAGCGTAAAGGCCAATTCCTGAATTGCCGTCGAGCCCGCTTCGCGGATGTGATAACCGCTGATGGAGATGGTATTGAACTTGGGCGTGTTCTTGACGCCGAACTCAAAAGCGTCGATCACCAGGCGCATCGAAGGCTCGGGCGGGTAGATGTACTCCTTCTGCGCGATGTATTCCTTGAGGATGTCGTTCTGCAGCGTGCCGGAAATTTTCTTCCAGTCAGCGCCTTGCTTTTCTGCCACCGCCAGGTACATCGCCCAGATAACCGCTGCGGGCGAGTTGATGGTCATGGAAGTAGTGACGTTGCCGAGTGGGATTTTGTCGAAAAGCACTTCCATGTCGGCGAGCGAGCTGATTGCCACGCCGCATTTGCCGACTTCGCCTTCGGAAAGCGGATGATCCGAGTCGTAACCCATGAGCGTTGGCAGATCAAAGGCCGTCGAGAGCCCGGTCTGGCCCTGAGAGAGGAGATAACGGAAGCGGGCGTTGGTGTCCTCCGCCGCGCCAAAGCCGGCAAACTGGCGCATGGTCCAGAGCCGCGTGCGGTACATCGTAGGGTGAATGCCGCGCGTATAAGGCGGAACGCCGGGCATACCAAGGTCGCGCCCGGAATCCCAGTCAGTTAAATCCGCTTCGGTATAGAGGCGGCGAATCGGATGCCCGGAAGTCGTGGTGAAATCGTAGTTGCGCTCGGGGCTTTTCTTCAAAGTAGGTTGCAAGGTGTTTTTTTCCCATGCAAGTTCTTTCTCGGAGGGTTGCCGATGCGGAGAGGCTTCAGACGGAGTGAGAGTTTGCGTTGATCCCTTTGGCTTATCGCTCATTCCTTGGTTTCTCCCTGCGTCTGGCAACAAACAGGCAAGCATTTCTGATACCAATGCTATGCGAAAGGTAGGGGAGGGGCAAGCACCGGGAAGAAGCGGAGAAGGCGGCCGCACCTGCATCCATTCTCAGAGCAGAAAGCGCGGAGTGGCCGTCATACGGATAGTGTAAGGAGGGTGTTGCTGCACCCTCCCACCTGGAGGTGCAACGGCTACGGGCTTACTTCTGACCGGCGTTGGAGAAGAGCTTTTCCACGCCGACGACTTGGCCGTGCAGCGTGCCGGGGATCAACGTTGCGCGTTCGACTTCGCCGCTTTGAGCATCGGCAATCGTGACGTGATTGACTTCCAGTGTTTTGCCGACGGCGCGCTCGTAATTGGCGCGGGCCTCGATCAGATCAGCAAGCGCGCGCAACTCAGTGCCCTGGGCCGTAATGTAGTCGCGCTGCGTGAGAATCACATTGTAAACGGTCGAAGCACCAAGCTGGTACTTCTTCTGCTCGGCTTCAAAAGTTTGCCGTTGTAATTCGCTGGCCTTGGAAGCGGCTTCGACACGGGCGCGGTCCTGCTGGAGAGCGATGTAAGTGTTGTGTACATCGAGCAGCGCGGCGTTCTTTAGCTGCTGGACCTGCATTTCGATCTGCCGCTGGACGAGCATGGCGCGCTGGTTGTCTGCCTGGAGGGAACGATTGCGTAGGGGAATGTTGATGCTCGCGAAAACGGCATAGTCCGGATTCTGGTTGTGAAACACAGAGCTCATCGCGTCGCTGAAACCCGCGAAGTTGGTTTTTGTGGTGACGGGAACATTGACGGGAATGAAAGCGTTGATTGGCGTCCCGGTAGCGTCGACTAGCTGCGTGCCGAGCTGGGTTTGCGAGGTCAAAGTTGTCTTTGAGTTTCCGGCCAGCCCCTGCGTGCCGTACCGCGCGCTAACCGTCGCGGTTGGTAGCAGCGCGTTGCGAGTGGCCTTCACATCGATGGCTGAGTTTTGCAAATTGAATTCCTGCTCGAGGAGGTCGGGCCGTTTTGCATAAGCTTCCTTCAATGCTTCCTCGAAACTAGGCGCTTCGGTTTGTTGTGGCGCCGCCGGCTTGTCGGTGGGAATGATTTGGACGCTGACGATTTTGGGATCAAGCGGATTGCGCGTGATGGCGTTCTTCAGCGCCTGCTCGTCCAGGAGCTGGATGGTTTGCGCCACGATGAGGTTCTGCTGGTTGGTGGCGAGTTCTGACTCGGCGCGCGTGACGTCGAGGGGCGCCATGGTGCCGATCTGGAGTTGTTTCTTGTTGTCGTTGTAAAGCTTCTCGGAAACAGCCACAGCTTGCTGCTGTACTTTCACATTCTCGCGAGCGTAAACAAGCTCCCAGTAAGCAGTAATCGTGTTGGTCGTCGTTGTGATAGCCTGCTGCGCGAAAGCGAGGTCGGCGATCTTGCGGTTGTTCTTTGAAATGATGATGTTGCGGCGGTTCACAGCCAAGCCGAAGCCGCTGAGCAGGTTCTGGTTTAGACCGACAAAAATAGACGATTGCACGTAAGGGTTAAAGAAGTTGGCGGTAGGGGCGCTGGAAGAGCGAGTGTTGTCATAGGTCACGGTCAAGCCTGTCCCCGTGGGGAAATACTGGGAATACTGCGTGTTGTACTGGTCGGTGTGAATGACAATGGAGGCGGCAGTAAGAGAACTCAAGCCTGTCCCGGAGATGAATGGGTTGTTGATGGGCACTTTGTTGTCGTCGAACGAGACAGAAGAAGTCAGCAAGGGATCATAAGACGGGAACGTAGACGAATACGGCGCGATATTCGCGGAGGATGCGGCGATAGCGGCGCCGGGCGTGCCGTAGCCCGAGGACCCCGCGTTGGCTTTGAGAATGCCCACATCGGCGATCCAGGGGTAGTAGCGTTGAACGGCAATGTCTACGCTGTTTTCAAGAGCGAGTTCGACCGCGTCCTGAAGAGAGAGTTCGAGCTTCCCGTCGTGGATCAACTGCTCAATACGCGGAGAGTTTACGACCGGGGACGGTTCGATTTTGATGGGCCGGTAAGGCGCAAAGAGGTTAGGAAGCTGCCTTGGGGCGCGCGTGTAGTGGTGTTTAGCGACCCCCAGGGAAACGGGCGTGGTCCCGGGGCTCGGCTTGGCTTGCGGGGCTGGCGCGGCCGGCGGATTTTGCGGAGTGCCTTGTGCAGCCGCCGTGGGAGTCGTTCCTCCTGCGAGCGTCACCGCAAGAATTGCAGCCAACAGCGGTCGTGCCAACTGCGTTGCTCCCGATGCCTTCGGGGCCACACGTAGCGAAGTCATAGCGCTCCTTACCCTCCAGATTTGTCCCCCAGGGGATTTTGTTGTGTACTTAAAGTTGTCTCAACTCTGTAAAACGTTCACGGAATGGAATTTGTTTCAATGAGATGAGCTTTTTGGGGCGCAAAGGTAACGCCGCCACTTCGTTCGGGAAACCCCCAAAATGTCATCAGGAACGATTGGATGCATCAAAAATGGCTCGCGCATGCATCGGCCGGGTGAAAAGCAGTCTAGCAGGGGCCTCCCGCCTTGACAACGAAATGGAGCACGGCTAGGCTCACCGCAGGCTGCTGAGAATTCGACGTTTGGGAGCCGATGACGGTTAGCTGAGGGCTCATGCTGAAGCGCGAAGAGATCCTGAAGATGTTCGAGACGGCCGGCGCCATCCGCCATGGGCATTTTGAGCTGTCGAGCGGGCGGCACAGCGGGACGTACGTGCAATGCGCGCTGGTGCTGCAGTACCCGCGGTTTGCGGAAAAACTGGGGCAGGCTTTGGCGGAACTGTTTTCGGATGTTCGCGTGGATGCCGTTGTTTCGCCGGCGATCGGAGGGCTCATCATCGGGCAGGAAGTGGCCCGCGCGCTGCCTGATTTGAAGAGCGGCGTGCCCGGAGGAGTGCCGGCAATGTTTGTAGAGCGCGATGCGAGCGGAATGATGACGCTGCGCCGCGGATTTGAGATCAAGCCGGATCAACATGTTTTGGTCGTGGAAGACGTGTGGACGACCGGCGGTTCCACGATGGAGACGATTCGCGTCGTGGAAGAGGCCGGTGGCCGCGTGATGGCCGCGGGCGCGCTGATTGACCGCAGTGGGGGATCGATCGAGTTTGACGTGGAGGCGCAGTCGCTTCTGCAGATGCCCATCGGCAGTCATGAGCCGGAAGATTGTCCGCTGTGCCGGCAGGGCGGAGTCGCTGTGAAGCCGGGCAGCCGGTTCGCGCGGACTGCTCCGTGATCGAATCCCAATAGTCAAAAAACTCAAAGTCGAAGCGTTCAAGAGCAACGAAGCGAGGCTGGGTCGCAATCCCGGCGTTCTTGAACTTTTTGACTCTTTGACTTTTCAACTCTTAAACTCTCTGCTGCATGCGCCATTTCAAACTCACAATTGCCTACGACGGAACGGATTTTCACGGCTGGCAGATGCAGGGAAATAAGCCGACGATTCAAGGGGAAATCGTCAATGTGCTGCAGCGGCTTACGCAAGAAAAGATTTTTCTGCATGGCGCAGGCCGGACGGACGCGGGCGTGCATGCACTGGGCCAGGTGGCGAGCTTCAAAACACAGTCGGCGTTGTCGGCGCAGGAATTCCAACGCGCGTTGAATGCGCTGCTGCCACCTACAATTCGCATGGTCGCGTCGGAAGAGGTCGGGCCGGATTTTCACGCGCGTTGGTCAGCGCTGCGAAAAACCTACCGCTATCGTTTGTATCGGGGAAAAGTGGTGCCGCCGGCGCTTTGGCGGTACGTGTTGCACTATCCCTTTCCCCTCGATGAAGACGCGATGCGCGATGCCGCGGCACGATTCGTGGGGACACATGATTTCACGGCTTTTGCAGCTTCGGCGGACTCGCAAGACGAGGAACGCGGGCGCTCGACGGAGCGCGAGATTTATTCGTCCGGGTTAGCGCGCACCGCCGACAACGAGGAACTGGTGTTCACGGTAAGCGGGCGGTCATTTCTACGGTATATG
>Ga0126376_10000234_pt1 | contig 26192 bp, 22 predicted proteins | sample PanSoiMetPlot_15_FD_92760 | JGI IMG/M metagenome (GOLD analysis project Ga0126376, IMG submission 92760) | Tropical forest soil microbial communities from Panama - MetaG Plot_15 | ecosystem: Environmental > Terrestrial > Soil > Tropical forest > Bulk soil | place: Panama | collected 2016-02-17 | reverse complement strand
GCCATTCTGCTTGACGTCGCCATTGACGGTAAGGCGGATGAACAGGTTCGTGTGGTCGGACACGAAGGCGCGCGGCACCAGAAACGGGCCGATCGGAGCGAAATTGTCGTGGCTCTTGCCGCCCAGCCAATCCGAGCGGAGCGCCGGCCGGTCCGCGCGGATCTGAAGGTCGCGGCAGGACACGTCGTTGGTCGTCATGAATCCGGCAACGTGTTCGAGGGCGCGCTCGGCCTTGATGCGCTTTCCTTTCTTGGCGATGGCGAGCGCGATCTCGGCCTCCCAATCTATCTTACTCATGCCGAGCGGGATCTCGATGTCATCATAGGCGCCGGCAAGGCAGCTCGGCGCCTTCAGGAAGAGATAGGGCCGCGTGGTCGATTTCTCTCCAGTGAATCTCGGCCCGCCCGCAGGCGACATGCCGGCGCGGATCATCTCGTCGACGTGCTCCTGAAAATTCTGCGCGGCGTAGAACATTTTTCCGGGCCGCAGCACAGGGGGCAACGCCCGCAGTCCGGAGAGATTGGCGGCGGCCGGCTTTGAGCCCTCCTTATCGAGAAAGGCCACGATCTCCTGCAGCACGGGAAAATTGGCGTCCCAGTTCTGCAATAGATCAAGAATGCTGTCCGTGCTGGTCAGAGCGTCCCGACCTGCAGAGGCGCGATAGATGCCGTACGCTCGCGCCAGATCCACGACGTCGTCGCCCAACACAATTGCGGCAAAGGGATCGCCATTTGGTCTGGCAAACGTACCCAGCTTGAAAGCTCTGCCGTTCATGGCCTCCGCCCTTGCTGCTCGTTCTATGGAATGGCCGGCTTTGCCGTCATTGCAGCTCGCGACCGACATCGTAGCCATAGAGCCATGCGGTCTGAAACACGGTCTTGTCACGACCGAAGCGCTCACGCAGCGCAAATTTCACGTCGCGTTTGAGTCGGGCCCAGGGCGAGGCGAGATGATTTTCCCGCGCCCGCTCGCGCGATCCCAGCACGGCTGCCTTCGCGCGCGGCGCGCGGAGGCGCTCATAGGCGAGCAGGGCCTGATCGAGATCGTCGGCGTAGCGCGCGATCGCGGCTGAGAGCACGCAGGCGTCCTCGATCGCCATCGCCGCGCCCTGGCCGAGATAGGGCAGCATGGCGTGCGCGGAATCGCCAAGCAGTGTTGCCCGCCCTTTGCTCCATCGCTGGGCCGGATCGCGATCGTAGAGCGCCCATTTGTACCAGCGCGCGCTGTAGGGGTAGAGACGTAAGAGGTCTGGATGCCAGCCGGCGTAAGTCGTCATCAGCTCCGACATGTCGCACTCGCGCGTCCATGACTCCTCGGTCCATGAATCGCTGTCGACATGCGCGACGATGTTGATGAGTTCGCCACGTCGAACCGGGTAGTGGACGACATGACCATGCGGTCCCATCCACATTGCGCCTTCGGCAACGGCAATATCGGGCGGCACCGCGCGAGCGTCCGCCATGCCGCGCCAGCAGATACAGCCGGTGAATCGCGGCGCGTCGGGACCGAAAAGACTCTTTCGCACAACGGAATGAATGCCGTCGGCGCCGACGACGACGTCGGCCTCGATCGCGCCGCCGCCGGCCAGACGCGCTACCGCGCCGCGACCGCAGTTTTCGACGGCGATGCAGCGGGCGCCAAGTCGGAAATCGACTGTCTTGAGCGCGCGGCGCAGCACGTCGAGCAAGTCGGCGCGGTGCACCGACAGGTTGGGCGCGCCGAACTGCTGGCGGAACGCGCCGCGCCGCATGCGCGAGATGATCCGGCCGCTTTTCCAGCTGCGGATGATGAGAAAATCCGACTCCGATCCGCGGGCGATGACTGCGTCCTCGACGCCGAGGGCACGCAGCGCCTTCAGCGCGTTGGGGCTGAGATTGAGCCCAGCGCCGATCTCGTTGAGCGCGGGCGACTGCTCGCAGACGACAATTTCAGCGCCACGCCGTTCAAGCGCCAGCGCCGCGGCCAGGCCGCCCACGCCGCCGCCGACGATGGCAATGCGTGGCGCGCGCGTCATTCACGCCCCTTTAATGTGCAGATGTTTGGCGCCGGATTCGGCAACGGCCAACCTTTGAAGCTCCCGGCGCTTTACTCGCGCGAGCACGAGTTACCAGCACCCATGAGGAACGCGCATTCGTCGCTCTCGTGCGCCCCTGGGACGCGGCAGGATATCGAATTGGCAAGTGGAAGTCAGCGGCGGAGACAGGCGTGTGACTGTCTGAATTCCCAAGAATAAATTTTGCACGGCGTCTTCTGACAACGTAACTTCAGACGTTTTTTGCGTCATTCGCGACTTGATATACAAAATCATTAATAGTCACAGGTTCGTCGGCGATGCAGGAGAAGTACCATGCGGCTCGAAGGCGGGTGCTATTGCGGTGCGGTGCGGTATGTTGCGGAGGGTGAGCCAGTCTTAAGAGCGCAATGCCACTGCCGCGCGTGTCAGCATATCTCGGGTGGAGCGCCTAATCTGTTCATGCTCATGCCAGCAGCGGGATTCGCCTATACGAAAGGCGCGCCGAAGACCTACACGCGGCCCGATAAGGCTGACGCCGTAACGCGGGAATTCTGCGCGGTATGCGGTACGCACATGATCAGCCGGCGGCCCGGCCTGCGGCCCGTGGTTCTGAAGATCGGAACGCTGGACGATCCTTCAGTCTATGGCGGCGCGCAAAAGGCGATCTTCACCGCGGAAGGTCAGCCTTTCCATCTCATTGCGGACGGCGTGCCCGCCTTTGAAGGCCTGCCGCCGCGCCAATAGTTCAAATCACGGCACGGCGACATCCCTTCGGCGACCACCTAGCATGAGCCGCCGCGCAGACGCGCCGGGTCAAGTGGCGGCAGGCGTCCGGGCGCGAATGGCGCGAGGTCGACGCGGCGCGCCGCACCATCGAGAATGAGTTCACTCATCGCCTCGCCGGTCGCGGGCGCGTTGAGCATGCCCCAGACACTGTGGCCGGTCGCCACGTATATACCGTCAATATCCGGCAAGGCGCCGATGAGCGGCAAGCCGTCCTGCGTGACCGGCCGGAAACACGCTTGCCGCGCTTTGATCGGCGCGGCGGCGAGCGCCGGCGAGATCTTTCGGCACAGCGCTTCGAGGCGTGCATGCGCGCCCTCGTCGGGTGCAACCTCGGCAGGATCGATGGGTATCGCCTCAAGACTCGAGATCGCACACACCCACGTCGTGCCATCGGCGCGCGGAAACAATTCGGGGGTCAGGATTTCGCCGCCCGCCTCGCGGTACTCGAGAAAAAGCGCTTCCGCGGGAATGCTCGCACCGGTTTCGAACACCAAACTGTGGCCCCTGTAGCCAAAAACCGCCGGCAGCGGCAGCCAGCGCGCCGCCAGGACCGACCACGGCCCCATGGCGATGACGACGGCGTCGCCATCGACGATCTCCCCGCTCGCCAGTGCGACGCCGCGCGCTGCTCCGCTCGGACTCCGCACCACGTCGACGACCGTGCCGTGCCGCAGCACCGCGCCATACGCCTGCGCGGCCTGCATCAGATCGCTCGTGAACGCGCGCGGCTCGACCAGCGCCGTCGTTTCCGGTGAGCCGAGCCGGCTCGTAATCGCGACGCGGTCAGCGAGCCACGGGCGCCCGCGCGCACCGCGCGCGCTATCGTCTTCGGCGGCGTAACCGCCATAAGTCGTCAGGCGTCGATAACCCCAACTATTGCCGAGCTCGGTGGAAAGTTCGGCATGGAGCTTAAAACTCCGCCGCGCTAAGGCATCGAGCGAGCTGCCGCGGCACCAGTCGAGCGCAAGGAAGCCGCCCGATTTGCCGGAAGCCGCACCGGCGACGGCGTGTCGCTCGATGACGGTCGGCCGCGCGCCACGTCGGCTCGTGAAATAGGCGATCGCGGCGCCGATTGCGCCGCCGCCGCAGATCACAATGCGGGTGGGCGAACTCATGCGCAGCTACTGTGTCAGGCTTGGCGTCGCGATTATAGGGCAGCGCACACCGCGCGAGCGCCGGAGATAATTTGGAACAGCCCACGTCCGGCAAGGCGGGGGCGCATGCTGGTGCGCATCAGCATCCGCACGAGCAGATCGTTTGGATGCTCACGGGCAAGAATTGATCGTCGAATGGTAGAGATGGGAAGCCGAGGCGAGCATAGGCGCTCTTTCGCGCTGCACTGCACTATCGCCAGTGTAATTTCCGTCTGTGTGTCGCCGCCGCTACAGCGAACAATCTCCGAATGCTGGTAGTCTCTACGGCACGTTCGCAGATACGACCTCGGATAGGAGTGCGCTGCGGACCGAGGGTTGGGCACTATCCGGCCTGCCGATGAAGGCCGCTCGGTTATGAGCGGCCTTTTTTCGTTCAGGACGTGCGCAAGTGTTCTCGGCTCGGATCATAAATGCAGCCAGGGGCTCCCAGGCAAAAGACGCGCATGGGTTAGTTCACTCGATCACCTCATTGGCGCGCGCGAGCATGGTTGGCGGGATGTCGAGACCGAGCCTTGGCCTCAGCTACGGGCGTTCACCCTCGGAGCTGCTCGATCCGGTGACTCATTTGCCTTGCCATTTCATTCTACATAAACTACGCATGAATTAAGATTGAAAAACCATCGATTCTGATGCCTGAAACATGATCACCGGTGCTCAGATGCGCGCCGCTCGGGCGCTTTTGGGGATTGATCAACGCCAGCTGGCCGAACGTTCGGATCTCTCGCTGCCCACGATCCAACGCATGGAAGCGAGCGACGGCGTCATCCGAGGAAATGTCGATTCGTTGATGAAGCTTGTCGACGCGCTGACAGCTGCGGGGATCGAACTGATCGGCGAAGGGGCGGTCAGCCACGATGGCGGGCGTGGCGTGCGGCTGAAGAAGAGGTGAGGAGCACAGCTTGTGCTGCAACCGTCGATCCGCCGCCGGCGTGCCAGTGCGCCGAACGGGAAATAGGTGATGGTGTTCTCGGCGCTCGCCTGCGCTGCCGTGCTCATCGCGACGGCGCCTCTGGCCGTCATGGTCTCGAACGCTGCGCGCGCGCGCCACCTCATCTACGGCATTTGCGCAGGAATCCGGCAAGATGCGGTTTGGAGTCTTCGGGCGATCGGCTGCTGAGAAACCCGATCAAGGGCCCTTTTTGCTGTTGAGCTTCCGCAACGACCGGCCACGCCATTCCGCCGCCAATGAAGCCAAGAAATTCACGTCGTCCTATGTCGAACATGGAGACTCCCTGCGCTGGGCTTGCTGCAATGTCACCCTGCTGACAAATAGCAGACGTCTCGGTAGGTCCGCTTTGTGCCATTAGCGACCAATTGCACCGCAGCAACGGCAAAGATGTAGAACTGCGCCGGGATCGTCACGCCGAGTGCGTCGGCCGTCTTGCGGTTGATCACCAGGTTGAATTTGGTCGGCTGCTCGATCGGCAGATCGCCGGGCTTTGCACCCTTGAAAATCTTGTCGACATACGAGGCGGAGCGGCGCATGGAATAAGGAACGGCGGCGTAAATCCCGGACTGACATGAAGCTGGGCTGGCATCATAGCTCATGAGGCCACCCGCCATCGCTGGCTCGCGATAGTGCACGTTCCCGAGCGTGTCTTGTTTTCACGACCCATATTTGATCGAGCAGCCATAGGCGCGCGAGGCGGTGACGGACACCGGCTTGCCCTGCGAGATCTCGCTTAGCGTCTGGTCGACGAAATTCCTGGCGCCCTTAAGGTCCTGGAGCCGCGCCGTGGGCTGGTCGTCGATGCCGCCCTTGTAGACCAGCGCTCCTTCGCCGTTGATCACATACATATGCGGCGTGGTGCGGGCTTCGTATGCGTGCCCAACTTTGCCCGTGGGATCGAACAGCACCGCGGTGGGCGCCGCGCCCCTATCGGCCGTAAGCTTGTTCGCCTGCTGCGGCGAGACATAGCCCGGCTGGCCAGGCGCCGACGAGATCACCGACAGCCACACCACGCCTTGCCCCGTCCATTTCTTCTGCAGCGCTTGCATGTTGTTGCCGCGATAATGTTTGCCCACATACGGGCATTCGTGGCTGGTCCATTCGAGCACCACAGTCTTGCCCTTGAAATCGACAAGGGAAAGGGTGCGGCCGTTCGAGTCGGTCAGCGTGAAGGCGGGCGCTGCGGCGCCAATGATCGCCTGGGCGGTTGCCGGCTGCATGCCCGCGCTCAGGGTGATGATCGCCGTCGCGCAGTAGAGACCGATGGCCAACATCCGGCGTCGCTCAATGATGCTCATGGAAGGGCACTCCTCGCTTGCGTTCCGAATCATAGTTTCCGAAGAGGCCGAGGTCGCCCGCAAGCTCTTTGCGAACGCTGCATACCAGACTCGCGCCTCATTCGATCACCTCGTCGGCGCGGGCGAGCAGCGATGGCGGCACACTGAGGCCGAGTACCCTTGCCGCCGCGTGATTGATGACAAGCTCGAACTTGGTGGCCTGCATGACCGGCAGGTCCGCAGGTTTCGCACCCTTGAGGATACGACCGGCATAGATACCGATCTGACGATACGCATCCGTCAGGCTGGTTCCGTAGCTTATCAGGCCGCCGATTTCGGCATATTCACGCGACCCATACGAGGCAGGGAGCGCGTGGCGCGCAGCCAGGAGGACCAATTGGATACGTCGGCTGACAAAAAGGGGGCCACCGCTGATGAAAACCGCGTCGGGTCGGTCGTGCGCAAATGTTGCGAAGGCTGCATCGATGTCCGGGCCGGTGCTGACATCAAGGGTCTGGATTTGCAGTCCCATGGCGCGCGTAGCCGTGTCCACATCTCTCAATACGGTCTCGGCGTTGGCGTCCGCCGGATGGATGAGCACGGCGACGCGACGAGCTGCGGGTACGAGCTCGCGCAGGAGCTCCAGCCGTTTTGCTATCAACTCGTTGCTGAAAAAATTGATGCCCGTCGCGTTGCCGCCGGGCCGGGCGAGGCTGGCGACAAGGCCCAGCCTGACCGGGTCTTCAGGGATGGTAAAGACGATAGGGATCGTCGTGGTTGCGGCCTTGGCCGCCAGCGCCGGGTCGGAACCTCCGGTCGCGACGATCACCGCGACCTGTCGGCGAATCAATTCGGTTACCAGGGCCGGTACCCGATCAATTTGATTCTCAGCCCAGCGGTATTCGATCGTGACATTCTCGCCCTCGACATGGCCGGCATCCTTGAGACCCTGGCGGAAAGCGCGCATACGGTCCAATTGGGTATCGGGCGAACCCGCGTTGATGATGCCGATCACCGGCGCCGCCGGCTGCTGCGCACGCGCTGGCAACGGCCCTACCGCTGCCGCGCCGCCGAGCAGCGACATGAAGTCGCGCCGCCTTATGCCGGACATCGGGCTTCCTCCCGCCTTGGCGCCGCCGGTTCACCGCACACTCAACCCGCCGCAGAGAGGCCGAGAACTCCTTGGGCCAGACCTGAAATGTTCTGAATCGTGTTTGGTGCTGCCGTGCCTACCCGAAGGATAGCACGTCAAAGGGGGCGCCGTGGCTTGCGCCAGCAAACTGTGCTAGTCTTTTCGCCTAAGGTCGTCCGGTCTCCGTGGGGGAGCAGATGGCGACCGGCTCAATCAAGGGATGCGATTTTTCGGGTCTGACGGCCGGCCGCCGCGCGTGCGGGGCGAGCTTGGCCGGTGCAACACGCGCATGGAGGGACACATGCCTGCTTCGACAGCCTACACAATGCGCCGTTCGGCTTCGGCCGTCATAACCGGAGCTTGCCTTGCGGTCTGCGCCCCTATCTCGGCAAGCGCCAATGTCATCATAGATTGGGACGCGAAAGCTATCGCTGCCGTTGAGCCGCTAACCCGCATCCCGTCGCCAGCCACACCATACGGCGCGTACCGGGTGATGGGGATGGTGCATGCCGCGATGTTCGACGCAGTCAACTCGATCGAGCGCCGCTATCGGCCGTATCTGGTGCAGTTGCCTGCCGACGCCGGCACCTCGAAGGAAGCGGCCGCGGCAGCGGCGGCGGCTGCGGTGCTGGCGACGATCGACGCAAAGACGGCGCATGACGTGAAAATCGCCCTCGCCGACTATCTTGTCTCGATCCCCGATGGCGCGGCGAAGTCGGACGGCGTCAAGCTCGGCGAGGCTGTCGCGGCACACATCTTGACCGCGCGCGCGAACGACGGCTCTGAGGCGCCCGATGATTACCGGCCTCGGACCACACCTGGCGTCTATGTGCCGACGCCGATCATGCGCGGCCCCATGTGGCCAAAGGTCAAACCGTTCGCAATCGACAACGCTTCGCAATTCCGACCAAGCTCCCCGGTTGCCTTGGAAAGCAACGAGTGGGCGACAGATTTCAATGAGATCAAGGACTATGGCGCACAGAAGAGCGCGAAGCGAACGGCCCAACAGACTGAGACTGCCCGCTTCTGGCTCGTCTCTGGGCCGATCGCTTATCACCCCTTCGTCCGCGAGTTGGCGCGGGCCAAAGGCATGGATGTCGTCGATAGCGCGCGGTTCATGGCACTCGCCTCCCTCGCAACCAACGACGCATTGGTCGCCGTGTTGGATGCCAAGTACCACTACAATTTCTGGCGGCCGGTGACGGCAATTCGCAATGCCGATATCGATAACAACGCGGCCACGGATCGCGAGGCAGCTTGGCAGCCGATTGCCGACACGCCCATGCACCCGGAATACCCGTGCGCGCATTGCATGCTGAGCGGCAGCGTCGCAGGCGTTGTCAAGGCGGCGCTCGGGAGCGAAGAAATTCCGGAGATCGCGATGACAAGCCCGAGCGCACCAGGCGTGACCCACCGTTGGACCAACCTGACGGCATTCACCCAAGAGGTTGCAAATGCGCGCATCTGGTCCGGCTTCCATTACCGCTTCTCGACCCGGGTCGGGACGCAGATGGGACTCCAGATCGGCGACTACGTTGTCAAAAACACCATGCAGCCAGCCGTGACGGCAGGCCCGCAGCAGCTGCCGGCGCAGGGGCTGGTTCCGGTTGGACGATAACGCGTGCCCCGGGCGCCCTCTTGTAACGGAGGGCGGCGGACCTGCCTGTCTCGCGGCCCCATCTGCGGGGCTCCCGCAAATCTCTCCGTTCGCCCCCGCGCAAGCGGGAGCCCAGGAGCCGCAGTCCGTAGCCCTGGATCCCCGCTTTCGCGGGGATCAACGGAATGGGGATTGCCCGCTTTAATAGAAATCAAATGCGAGCTCCCAGCACGATTTTCTATTCCGGTTGGCCCAGCATGCGGAAAACCTCTTCCAATTGCGGGCTCATCGGCAGGTTCAGCGTCTCGCCGGTCGGCAGCCGGCGCAGGAACCATTTGTTGTAGAGCTCGGCGAGCCGTCGCTCGCCTGCCATTCGAGCGAAGGTGCGCTCGACCACCGCGGCGAAAGCCGGATCGTCGCGCCGATAGACGAGGCCATACGGGTCGTAGGACAGATACTCGCCGACGACTTTCATGTCGGCCGCATTCTTCGCCGTCGCAATGAAGCCGTACAAAAGCACGTCGTCGGTTGCAAACGCGGCCGCCTTGCCGGAAGCGAGCGTCTCGAGCGATTGCGCGTGATCAGGCGCGCTGATGATTGTGATGCCGAGCTTCTGCTTGTCCGAGAGCGCGCGCAGCGCCGCCTCGTTGGTGGTGCCGGCGGTCACGACCGCGGCCTTGCCGGCGAGATCACGATAGGAACTGATGGAAGAGGACTTCGGCACCATCAGCTTGGTGCCGGCGACAAAGAAGATCGGCGAGAATGCGACTTCCTTCCGGCGCTGGACATTACCTGTGGTCGAGCCGCACTCGAGATCGATCTCGCCGGACGCCACCTTTTGCAGGCGATTGGCCGGCGTCACCGGGGCGAATGCAATCTTGATCTCCATGCCATCGAGCTCAGTGGATACGTCCTCCACGATCTCGCGGCAAAGGTCGATCGAGTAGCCGATCGGCTGTTGCCTGCGGTTGAGATAGGAGAAGGGCAAAGAGCTTTCGCGGTAGCCGAGCCTGATCGTGCCGGTGCTCTTGACCTTCTTGAGCGTTCCGGAAACGGCGCCGACATTCGCCGCCTCCTGCGCGTTGGCCGGCGCGGCGAACATGACGATGGCCGCCGCGGCAAGAACAATCGCCGGCCAGCGCCGGATCCCAGAAGCGCGGGTCAGTTCTCCCCTCGCGTGCTTCGCTCGCATGACACACATCAGGCGGGCTTGGGCGTGAGCGCGGCCTCGAGTTCCCCGATGTCCACCTTCTCGCCCTCCCACTTCGCGATCGCGGCCGTCGCAAGAGTGTTGCCGATCACGTTGGTGGCCGAGCGCCCCATATCGAGGAATTGATCGATGCCGATGATCAGCAGCAAGCCCGCCTCAGGAATGTTGAAGCTGGCGAGCGTCGCGGCGATGACCACGAGCGAAGCGCGCGGCACCCCGGCCATACCTTTGCTCGTGAGCATCAGCAGCAAGAGCATCGCAATCTGCTCACCGATTGGCAGCTGGATATTGTACGCCTGCGCGATGAACAGCGTCGCAAACGTGCAGTACATCATCGAGCCGTCGAGATTGAACGAATAGCCCATCGGCAGAACGAAGCTGATGATCTTCTTGCTGATGGGGAACTTCTCGAGCTGCTCCATGGTCTTGGGATAGGCGGCCTCGCTGCTCGCCGTGGAGAAAGCAAGCAAGAACGGCTCGCGGATCAGATTGACGAGCCGGAAGCTGTGCCGGCCAAAAATCACGAATCCGACGCCGATCAGGAGGCACCACAGCACGGCAAGCCCGAAGTAGAACTCGATGACGAACTTGCCGTAGGTCACGAGAATGCCGAGGCCTTGGGTGGTCACGATCGCGGCCATCGACGCGAACACTGCAATCGGCGCCAGCGCCATGACGTAGCCGGTGATCGAGAGGATGACGAAAGAAAGCTGCTCGATGCCTTCGACCAGCTTGCGGGCGCGCTCGCCGAGCGCCGCGCAGGCGACACCAAAGAACAGCGAGAACACGACGATCTGCAGGATCTCATTCGTCGCCATCGCCTCGACGACCGAGCGCGGCACGAGGTGAGCGACAAACTCCTTCATCGACAACGACGCGACCTTGAGGTTGGTCGAAGCATCCGCGTCCGGCAGCGGCAGATTGAGGTTGTCGCCCGGCCGCAGGATGTTCACGAGGATCATGCCCAGCAGGAGCGATACGAGCGACGCGCCGACGAACCAGACCATCGCCTTCGCGCCGATGCGGCCGACCGACTTGGTGTCGCCCATGTGCGCGACCCCGACCACGAGCGTCGAGAACACGAGTGGCGCGATGATCATCTTGATGAGGCGCAGAAAGATATCGGTGAACAGCGAGATGTAATCGGCGATGGTCTTTGCCGTTTTCGGATCTGGCCAGAGGATGTGACAGGCATAACCGACGAGAATGCCCAGCAGCATGCCGATGAGAATAATCGTGGTAAGCTTCGAGCGCATGGTTTGCCCCCTGCGTTGCTTGCATCAGCCTAAGCAGAAACAGCGTCGCTGGAAAGGCAATCGTAGCTGAGAGAGCCAATGAGTCTTTTCGATCTTTCCGGCCGCATCGCGATCGTCACCGGGGGCAATGGCGGCATCGGGCTCGGCATGGCGCAAGGTCTCGCGTCGGCCGGTGCCGTCGTGGTGCTCGCCGGGCGCAATGCCAAAAAGGGCGAAGCCGCCGTGCAGCGCATCGCGCAGGCCGGAGGCAAAGCCGAGTTCGCGAAAGTCGACGTGACCAGCGAGGCCTCCTGCCGCGCGCTGATCGATGCAGCTGCGGCGCGTCACGGCCGCCTCGACATTCTCGTCAACAATGCCGGCACCAACATCCGCAAGCCGCCTGACGTACTGAGCGCCACCGAGTGGCACACGGTGATCGACACTAATCTCACCAGCGCGTTCATCTGCACGCATGCCGCCTATCCGCACATGCAGAAGGCCCGCCGCGGCAAGATCATCAATATCGGCTCGATGATGTCGATCTTCGGCACGGGTTTTGCGCCGGCCTACGCGGCGAGCAAGGGCGGCATCGTGCAGTTCACGCGCGCCTGCGCGACCGCCTGGGCGAAGGAGAACATCCAGGTCAATGCGGTGCTGCCGGGCTGGATCGATACCGATCTGACGCGCGGCGCCCGGCGCGAAATCGCGGGCCTCAACGAGAACGTGCTCGCGCGCACGCCCGCGGGCCGCTGGGGTGACCCGAAGGATTTCGGCGGGATCGCGGTTTTTCTGGCGAGCGCGGCCTCGGATTTCGTCACCGGCGCGGCGATCCCGGTCGACGGGGGCTATTCGGTGCAGGGATAAAGCTCTCACGTCGTAGCCGGGATTGAGCGAAGCGAAACCCAGGGGCAGTTTTCGCCGCGCAAAGCGAATCCCCGGTTTCGCCGCGCTCAACCCGAGCTACACCGCTACGAAGGTCCCAAACTTAAGCATCTGAAATCGTTCAGCTATATAGCTACGATTCGAATTTATATCTCATATCGCATTTATCTATTGACCACGACTCGCGCCGGATTGTATAAAGATTCTCAGCCTTGCTCAACGGAAGGGCGTCGTCCGGAGGCATCCTGAAGGCGGAGCGAGGCGTGGCTGTCCTGCGGTAGCGATTCACAACCGCTGCCCCGGGAGGCACGGGAGGCCGCCACCGGGCATTACGACCCGGCGCGAGGAGCTCGCTGTAACCGATCCGGACGCAAGTCCGGTGAGGGAAGCGCGGCACCGGAGCCCAAAATCGCCACGGTGTGAGCGCCGAGAGGCGAGCGTCCCGCGTCATGGGACGCAAGGCGCCTCGCTAGGCGCCTGGCCTGCCGCGTTATGTGCAGGCCCAACGAGTGCCTCGCAAGCACCCGACGACTCTCGGCGCTCCGCCACCCTTCTTATCGGGTGCGCGAAGCAAAAAGCAAAACCCGGGCGCAAAACCGCGCCGCGGGAACGAGAACGGCTGTTTGAAATGGTGAAAGAAGTCCCGCACGCCATGCTCGTCCTCATCCTGAGGAGCGCGCAGGCTCAACAAGTACCGCAAACTCGACCGAGCTTGCGCGCGTCTCGAAGGATGAGGACGGGATATGCCCTCATGCTTCGAGACGCATCGCAGCGCGTTTCTGCTGTGGAAGCAGCTGCGTCGCGCTGCGATGCTCCTCAGCATGAGGGCGACGGCCACGGCGTCGGCTCAAAGCATCAAATCTTTGTTCTCCAGCCCGAACATCACGCCACCCCAGCTGCTGCCGACATGTTCGTATTGGTTGGAGATATGCTGACGGCCGGCCATGAGGTCGGCAAGAATTCCGCCGAACGGAAGCTCATCCGAGAGCCCGCCGGCGCCGGCCGCCTTGAAGATGCGCGCGGCAAGCAGCGTGCAGCGCTCCGTCACTTCCGTCGACTGAAATTTGTAGCGCAGCCGCTCCTCGAGCGGCGGCATCTCGCCGGCTCTTGCATAGGCGTGCAAATTGCGCAGGTTGCGATGCAGCGTGTTGGTCATCTCGTCGATGGCGGCTGCGGTCTCGGCGCAGACGAGCTGCACGAAGGGATTTTCGGCGGAGCGTCCTCCCGCCCGCGTCACGCGCGCTTTGCCGTAATCGAGAAACGCGTTGAGCATGCCCTGCAAGGCGCCGAGCGCGGCGGCGGAAATGCCGCGCACGAAAATCTGTCCGAACGGCAGCCGGTAGAGGCTCGACGTGTTCAGCGCCTGCCCCGGGCCTTTGAGCCGAAAATTATCGAGCATGCTCTGCGAGCGATAAGCGGGAACGAAAACGTCGTCGACGACGATGTCCCAGCTCCCGGTCGCCTGCAGGCCCGCCACGTGCCAGGTGTCGATGCTCGCATAATCCTTGCGCGGCAACAGAAAGATGCGCCCCTCAGGCGCGCCGCCGTTCCCGCTCGCGACGAGCGCCCCGAGCAGTGCCCAGTCGCAATGCTCGCAGCAGCTCGCATAACGCCAACGTCCGCTCAGGCGATAGCCGCCGGCAACTGCGCTCGCGCGGCCGGCAGGCATGAGCGAGGAGCAGATCAAGACCGACGGATCCTCGCCCCAAACCTCTTGCGCCGCGCGATCGTCGAGCAGCGCCATGAACCAGGGATGCACGCCGGAGACGCCGTAAATCCACGCCGTCGACATGTCGCTTTCGCCGAGCGCGAGCTCGACGTCGTAAAACGTATGCAGGTCCATCTCGTAGCCGCCCCAGCGCTTGGGCTGGAGCACGCGAAAAAGCCCGGCGCGCTGCATGTCGGCGATGGTCTCATCGGGAATCCGGCGCTGTCGCCTCCCCTCGCGCGAGCGCGCGGCGAGCGCGGGAATGAGCGCGCGGGCGCGAGCAATGATCACCGCCGTTTCCGGTACGCCGGTCGCGAGATCGCTCGCCCGCTGCATGGGGCCTCGGCGGTGGGCGCGCTACTCGGCGGCTGCGAGCTTGCTCGCGGCGTTGCGCATCAGGCACTCGATCAGCATGTCGGTCGACATGACATCGCCGAAGGTAAGATAGAACGCGCAAAGCGACGCATTGTGATCCGCGTCGGTCACCGCGGCGTTGCCATCGCTCACCATGATGGTTTTGAAATTGAGCATCATGGCGTCGCGCGCGGTCGACTCGCAGCACACGTTCGTCACCGTGCCGGTGACGAGAATGGTGTCGAGCCCGCGTCCGCGCAGGATCTCCGCGAGATCCGAGGAGCCCTGGATGAAGGCGCTGAAGCGGTTCTTCTCGACGATGAGATCGGCCGCGCGCACGTCGAGGCTATCCCAGAGCTGGTGCCCTTTGCTGCCGGCGGTGAGCGCCTCGACGCGCTTAGCGCCGTGCTGAGGGCTGACCATGTCGAAATAGATCGACCAGCTCTGCAGCGCGTCTTCCGTGAAGGTGGTTTTGATCCACACCACGCTGCCGCCGGTCTCGCGCACCGCCTGCGCGAGGCGATTGATGTTGGGCACGATCTTTTCCGCCATCGGGCAGAGCGCGTGGGCCACGCCCGGCAGCATGAAGGCGTTCTGCATGTCGACGACGACGAGCGCGGTCTTGGCCGGATCGAGATTGTCGTAGACGTGCTCGCGGCCGCGCCGCTCGATGACGCGCGCGACAACCGATTGCGGGATGGACAGCGTATGCATGGAGGGCTCCCTCGTGCGGAAGGAGAAAGATTATCACGCCGCGGCCGGCTGCGGGCAACCGTGGCGGCGGCCGGCAAAGGCGTCGGCGATGAAGGCGTGGGCGAGCGCGTAGCCGTGGCGGGTGGCAGGCTCGTCATGGACGGCGACGCCAGGGGTGTTCGCCTGCGGATCGGTGAAGGCGTGGCAGAGATCGCCGAATGTGAGCAGCGCCCAGCACGCGCCAGCGGCCGTCATCTCCGCCTCGAACGCATCGCGCTCGGCCTTCGGGGCGACCGGATCGGCGGCGCCGTGGACGGCAAGCACCGCGGCTTTGATCTCGCCACGCTTGGCCGGCTGTGGCGTCGTCAGCGTGCCGTGCATGGACACGACCGCCTGCACGTCGGCGCCGGTGCGGGCGAGATCGAGCACGTTGAGGCCGCCGAAGCAGAACCCGATCGCGGCGCGCCGGTTGATGTCGCCGATCGCGCGGCGGTCCGATTCGCGGGTGAGCGTGTCGAGCGCGGCGGCGATGCGCCGGCGCATCCCCGGCACGTCCGACATGAACGGGCGCAGAAATTCCATGGGATTTTCGGTCCCGACCGGTCCATTGCCTTCGCCAAACATGTCGGCGACGAAGACGACGTACCCTTGCTGGGCGAGCATATGGCCGGTTTCGATCGCCGGCTTGATGACACCGCGCCAATTCGGCGCCATCAGCAGAAGCGGCCGCGCCGCCTTCACCCCTTCGTCCCACACGAGCGCGCCGCGGCAACTCAGGCCGGACACCGAATAAAAAATGCTCTCCACCGCCATCAGTTGTTCCTCCCTAACAGCTCCCTCTGGAATTCGTCATGCGCGGGCTTGACCCGCGCATCCATCGAAACAAAGACTTCATTCAAGACGATGGATTGCCGGGTCAAGCCCGGCAATGACGGCAAACCGTCAGCGTCGACGGCCAATGATATCACTACCCACCTGCGGCCGGGCGCAAGAAGGCGAAGTCGCAGCCTTCATCCGCGCCCAAGATTTCCTGCGCATAGAGCTTGGCATAACCGCGCTCAGGCTTGACTTGCGCGGACTTTGCCGCGGCGGCACGCGCCTTCAATTGAGCCTCTTCGACTATGAGCTCGATGCGGCGTTCCTTGACCGAGAGCCGGATGCGGTCGCCGCTGCGCACGAGAGCAAGCGGACCGCCGGAGGCCGAATCCGGCGTGATATGCAGCACGATGGTCCCGAACGCGGTGCCGCTCATGCGCGCGTCGGAGACGCGGATCATATCTTTCACTCCACGCTGCGCGAGTTTTTTCGGGATCGGCAGATAACCCGCTTCGGGCATGCATTCGCTCGCGTGGGGACCAGCGTTCTGCAGCACGAGCACGTCGTCGGGGGTGACGTCGAGCGCGGGATCATCGATGCGCGCGGCAAGATCGGCGAGCGAGGAGAAGACTACTGCGCGGCCCAGGTGCTCGAACAATCTTGCATCGGCCGCCGAGCGCTTGAGGATCGCGCCCTTCGGCGCGAGATTGCCGAACAGCGCGACGAGCCCACCTTGCGGTTCGAAAGGCTTGTCGCGTTGCGCAATGATCGAGCGGTCGACATAAGCGCCGCCGTCGGCTGCGAGGCGTTCGCCCAGCGTCTCCCCGCTCACCGTGACGCAGTCGAGATGCAAGAGCGGCTTGAGCTCGCGCAGCAGCGCGCCCATGCCGCCGGCGGCAAAAAAATCCTCCATATAGCCGTTGCCGACCGGCTTGAGGTTGACCAGCACCGGCGTCGAATCGGAGAGCCGGTTGAGCTCTTGGAGCAAAATTTTCACGCCGGCGCGCCCGGCGATCGCGGTGAGGTGGATCACCGCGTTGGTCGAGCCGCCGAGCGCAAGCAGCGCACGCAGCGCGTTCTCGACCGATTTTGCGTTGACGATGCGGCTTGGCGTACGATCGGAGCCGATGAGCTCGACGGCCGCGCTGCCGGTTGCTTCCGCGGCGCGCAGCCGATCGGCATGCACCGCCGGGATCGCGGCGGTGCCGGGCAGGATCAGTCCGAGCGCTTCGGCGATGCAGGCCATGGTGGATGCGGTGCCCATCACCGCACAGGTGCCGGCGGTGACCGCGAGCTGCGCTTCGACTTGCGAGATCTCCTCCGCATCGACCTCGCCCGCGCGATAGCGCGCCCAGAAGCGCCGGCAGTCGGTGCAGGCGCCGAGCCGCTCGCCGCGGTGGCGGCCGGTCATCATCGGCCCTGCCACCAGCATGACCGCCGGCCGGCCGGCGGATATCGCGCCCATGATTTGCGCCGGCACCGTCTTGTCGCACCCGCCCATGAGGACGACCGCGTCCATCGGCTGCGCGCGGATCATTTCCTCGGTGTCGATCGACATCAGGTTGCGATATTTCATGCTGGTCGGGCTGAGAAACACTTCGCCCAACGAGATGGTGGGAAACGCCATCGGCAGCGCGCCGGCGGCGAGCACGCCGCGCCGCACGGCCTCGAGCAATTCTGGGAAATGCCGGTGGCAATTGTTGAAGGCGGACGGCGTATATGCGACGCCGACGACGGGCTTCTTCAACAGCGCACGCGAGTAGCCCATGGACTGCGCGAAGGAGCGGCGCAGGTAGAGCGAGAAATCGCGGTCGCCGTAGTTGGTGAGGCCGTGCTCGAGCCCGTGTTCGCTCACTCTTTATACCTCGCAGCCTCCCGCCTGATCGGCCGCCAAAGCGCCAATGCGCAACACTTTACCGCAATCCGCATCAAATTTCTGACGCTTGCGCGGCAATTATCGCCTCGACAAGGGCCCTGGAACGCTTCTAATTTGGGAGCGTCCCAAAAGGTCGGCCTGCCGAGGCAAGAGAGCGATCCATGAATTACGAGGCGTATTTCGCGCACGCCCTTGCCCGGCTCAGGGACGAACGCCGCTACCGGGTCTTTGCCGATCTCGAACGGCTCGCCGGCCGCTTCCCGCACGCGATCTGGCATTCCCCGCAAGGACCGCGCGACGTCATCGTGTGGTGCTCCAATGATTATCTCGGCATGGGCCAACATCCCCAAGTCATCGGGGCGATGGTCGAAACCGCAACCCGCATGGGCACGGGCGCCGGCGGAACCCGCAACATCGCCGGCACCAATCACCCGCTGGTCAATCTCGAACGCGAGCTCGCCGACCTCCATCGCAAGGAGGCCGCCCTCGTCTTCACCTCGGGCTACGTGTCCAACGAGACCGGCATCTCGACGATTGCCAAGCTCATGTCGAACTGCCTGATCCTGTCGGATGCGTCCAACCACAATTCCATGATCGAGGGCGCGCGCCAGTCGAAGTGCGAGAAACAGATCTTCCGCCACAATGATCTGGCGCACCTCGAGGAATTGTTACGGGCGGCCGATCTGGAGCGGCCCAAGCTGATCGTTTTCGAGACGCTCTATTCCATGGACGGCGATGTGGCGCCGATCAACCGCATCTGCGACCTCGCCGAGCGCTACCGCGCGATGACCTATGCCGACGAGGTGCACGCGGTCGGCATGTACGGGCCGCGCGGCGGCGGACAAGCCGAGCAGCAGGGCGCGATGGGACGCCTCGACGTGATCGAAGGCACGCTCGCCAAGGCCTTCGGCTGTCTCGGCGGCTATATCGCCGCGAGCGCGGCGCTGTGCGACGCCGTGCGCAGCTACGCCCCCGGCTTCATCTTCACCACCGCGCTTCCGCCCGCGATCTGCGCCGCGGCCACCGCCGCCATACGCCACCTCAAGGCATCGAACTTCGAGCGCGAACGCCATCAAGAGCGCGCCGCACGCGTCAAGGCGGTGCTCAACGGTGTCGGCTTGCCGGTGATGCCGAGTCCCACCCACGTCGTTCCGCTCTTCGTGGGCGAGCCCGAGAAGTGCAAGCGGGCGAGCGATCTCCTGCTCGCGGAGCACGGCATTTACATCCAGCCCATCAACTACCCGACGGTGCCGAAGGGGACGGAGCGGCTGCGCATCACGCCAACCCCCTATCACGAGGACACGCTGATCGACGCGCTGGCCGAGGCGCTGCTGGAGGTTTGGGAGCGGCTCGCTTTGCCGCTCAAGGACCGCGCGCTGGCGGCCGAGTGAGATCAGTGCGCGGCTGGAAGGCGAAACGCCAGCTCTTCCAGCGACAGCCCAGGCATCTTCTAAGTTCTAAGCCCCGATCGGGTGAGCCCTCCCCCGCCGACGATATTCTCGCTCGGAGTTTCGTGCGGTAGAATACAAGTCTCGGGCCCTGGCCCCCCGGACCGTGAAGCCATCATGCTGCAAGGCTGGATCGTTATCGCCGTTGCGCTCGGCTATATCGGCCTATTGTTCGTGGTCGCAAGTTACGGAGACCGCACGCGGCGCTTTGGCCGCGAAGGCCGCTGGCGCTTCATCTATCCGCTCTCACTTGCGATCTACTGCACCTCTTGGACGTTCTTTGGCTCGGTGGGACTCGCTTCGCGCACCGGCTTCGATTTCTTGACCATTTACATCGGACCGATGCTTTTGATCGGGCTGTGTTCGCCGCTGATCGTGCGGATCGTGCGCTTAGCCAAGGCACAGAACATCACGTCGATCGCCGATTTCATTGCTGCTCGCTACGGCAAAGCGCAGACGGTCGCTGCAACCGTGGCGCTCATCGCGATTGTCGGCACCGTTCCCTATATAGCGCTTCAGCTCAAGGCGGTCTCGTCCTCGCTGGCGACGATTCTAGTGCCGCTCGGACCGGCCAGCGGAACGATGCAGCCGGTATTTGGCGACATCGCGCTTTACGTCGCGGTCGCAATGGCGATCTTCGCCGTCCTGTTCGGCACGCGCCATATCGATGCCACCGAACATCAAGACGGATTGATGCTGGCAATCGCAACCGAGTCGATCGTCAAACTGGTTGCCTTCGTCGGCGTCGGCGTGTTCGTCACGTTCTGGATGTTTGACGGACCGTTCTCACTTTTTGCGCAAGCCCTGGAACGGCCGAATACCGCTGCGGTGTTCTCGCGAGAGCCGGTGCCGGGCACACTCCTGGCAATGACGCTGCTGTCGCTGTTCGCGATCGTTTTGCTGCCGCGCCAGTTCCACGTCACCGTTGTCGAGAACAACACTGAGGACGAAATTAGGCGCGCCTCTTGGCTGTTCCCACTTTATCTCGTTCTGATCAATCTTTTCGTCGTACCGATCGCATTGGCCGGACTGCTGACGTTCAGTCCCGGACAGGTCGACAGCGACATGTTCGTGCTCGCTTTGCCGCTCGCGGCGCATTCCAACCTGTTTACGATCGCGGCTTTCGTCGGGGGTCTTTCTGCGGCGACCGCGATGGTCATCGTGGAATCGGTCGCGCTCGCCATCATGGTGTCGAACGACATCCTGATGCCGCTAGTGCTGCAGCGGCGCGAGGCGCTAATTGCCGGCCGAGGCAACGTGGGCGGCTTGCTGCTTATCGTGCGTCGAATGGCGATCTTCGTCATCTTGTTTCTTGCCTACGTCTATTATCGCCTGGCCGGTGACGCGCAGCTTGCCTCGATCGGCCTCTTGTCGTTTGCCGCGGTGGCGCAACTCGCCCCTGCCTTTTTCGGCGGCCTGATCTGGCGCCGGGGTACTGCGCGGGGCGCGTTGGCGGGAATGATCATTGGAATCCTAGCCTGGGCGTATACGCTGTTGTTGCCCAGCCTGGCGAGCGTCGGCATCGTGGATCAGAGCCTGCTCGCGCACGGGCCTTGGGGAATAGCGCTGCTGCGCCCGCAGGCACTGATCGGACTCGATCTGCCTCCGCTGGCGCAAGGCGTGTTCTGGAGCCTTGCGCTCAACGTCCTTGCTTATGTGGTGTTCTCACTTGGACGCGCTCCGAGTTCGATCGAACGATTGCAAGCTGATCTATTCGTTCCTTCTGACCTCGCGCCGATCGCGCCGAGTTTCCGGCTCTGGCGCTCCTCGGTAACGGTCGAGGAATTGACCACGACCGTGTCGCGCTACCTCGGCGAGGAGCGTACAGGCAGCTCCTTCGACAGCTACGCGTTGACGCGCGGCATTAGCGTCGATCCTAAGGCGGAGGCGGACTTCCAACTCCTGCGCTATGCCGAGCATTTGCTCGCGTCGGCCATCGGTGCGGCATCCTCGCGCCTAGTGCTCTCGCTCCTGTTGCGTAAACGCACTGTATCTACCAAGGCGGCGCTCAAGCTGCTCGACGACGCCAATGCCGCCATTCATTACAACCGCGAGATCTTGCAAACCGCGCTCGACCACGTGCGCCAAGGCATCGCCGTATTCGACAAGGATCTACTGCTCGTTTGCTGGAATCGGCAATTCGGCGAGATTCTTGCGTTGCCCCCGCAACTCACTCGTTTTGGCACCCCGCTCGACCACATTCTGCGCTTCCATGCCGAGCAGAGCACCTCCGATCAGGAGACTGCTGATGCGCTCGTGCGTGGGCGGCTTGCACGCTACGTCAACAACAGCGAGCCGTTTCTGGAGCGCTTTGCCGAGCACGACTTGGTCATGGAGGTGCGGGCCAATCCGATGCCTGACGGCGGCATCGTCACGACGTTTACCGATATCACTCCCAGCGTGAAGGCAGCGGAGGAACTCGAGCGCGCCAACGAGTCGCTGGAGCGGCGGGTGCAGGAGCGCACCGAAGAATTGACTCGCCTCAATACCGAGCTCGGCCGTGCCAAGGGCGAGGCCGAACAGGCCAACATCTCCAAAACTCGCTTCCTCGCTGCGGCGAGCCACGACATACTGCAGCCGCTCAATGCCGCCCGTCTCTACGTCACCAGTCTGGTCGAGCGGCAAGGCGGTGGCAATGACGCCCAGTTGATCACAAATATCGATGCCTCACTCGACGCGGTTGAAGAAATATTTGGGGCACTGCTCGACATTTCCCGGCTTGATACCGGAGCAATGAAGCCAGAAATCGTCCGTTTTCGCATTGACGAGTTGTTGCGGCAATTGGAGGTGGAGTTCACGCCGCTCGCACAGGAGAAGGGATTAAAACTCAAGTTCGCCCCCTGCTCGCTCGCGATCCAATCCGACCGACGTTTGTTGCGGCGTCTGCTGCAGAATCTCGTATCCAACGCGATCAAATACACCCCTAAGGGTCGCGTGCTTGTCGGCTGCAGGCGCCACGGCGATCGGCTGCGCATCGGCGTCTACGATACCGGACTCGGCGTTCCGGCTTCGAAAAAGCGTGCAATCTTTCAGGAATTTCACCGGCTCGATCAGGGAGCCAAGGCGGCACGCGGCTTGGGATTAGGCCTTTCGATCGTCGAACGCATCGCCCGCGTTCTCGACCACAAGATCATCGTCAGCTCTGCGGTTGGTCGTGGATCGCAGTTCTCGGTGGAGGTCCCGCTTTCGTCTGTCGTACCACCGCGCCAGCAGCAACAACTGACGCCGGATATCGATCGCGTGCAGCTTTCGGGAATTACCGTTTTGTGCATCGACAACGATTTGGCGATCCTCGACGGAATGCAAATGCTGCTCGAGGGATGGGGCTGTCGGGTGCTAAAGGCGTCGGATCTCGGGGCAGCCATCGCGCTCGTCGCAGAGACCAAGGTGGCGCCAGACGGACTGCTCGTGGATTACCACCTCGACGACGGGAATGGCATCGCTGCGATTGCGGACCTGCGCCGCCGCTTTGGCGCCGATCTCACGGCCATCCTGATCACCGCCGATCGCAGCCCGCGCGTACGCGAGGATGCTCGCGCCAACAGCGTCCAGGTGCTGAACAAACCGATCAAGCCAGCGGCATTGCGCGCGTTGTTGACGCAATGGCGTATGCAGCGGCTTGCCGCGGCGGAATGAGAGCGGCGGCGCGCCCCGCGGAACTCGCCGTGGCCAAGAGAAATCAAAGCCCCGCGCCGACCGGCTGCGGCCATTGACCGAGCTCAATTTTGGAGGCGGCAATGACTGCTTGTGTGCGGCTCTCTACCCCGAGCTTTTGCAGAATCGCCGAGACATGCGCCTTCACGGTCGCTTCGGAGACACCGAGCTCGTAGGCAATCTGTTTGTTGAGCAGCCCCTCCGAGAGCATCATCAAGACGCGTACCTGCTGCGGCGTCAACGAGGTGAGCCGGGTTAATAGGTCAGTGGTCTCGGCATCCGCGCCGGCTCCAAGGTTGATATCCGGCGGGGTCCAAACGCCGCCCTCGAAAACTCGGGTAATCGCCCCGCGCATGATCTCGATGCCGAGGGTCTTGGGGATGAATCCCAACGCTCCGAAATCCATGCAACGACGGATCACTGCAGGATCGTCATTGGCCGATACCACGACGATCGGCACGCTCGGATACTGCGCGCGCAGATACATGAGGCCGGAGAAGCCGCGCACACCCGGCATGGCCAAATCTAGCAGGATGAGATCGACTTCAGCGCCGCGCTCCAGCAGCTTCGTTACGTCATCAAAGGAACCCGCTTCCGCAATCTCCACGTCCTCGAACAGACCTGAAACCGCCTCGCGCAAGGCTCCGCGAAACAGCGGATGGTCATCGGCGATGACCATGCGTATTGATCCGGCCATCCGCTTCATCCGGGCAACCCCTCGAGTTCTCCGCTCTTCCCTGGCCGAAGCATAGCACAATGTCCGCATCGGTGTTCAGGCAGCCGCCGCTGGCGGGGCCTGATCCCGTGCAGAACGAGAATCCGATCACAGCCTGCTGCCGATGAATTGCAGCACGATTTCACGCCGGTGCGGCCGCGCGCGATGCTCGGCCAGATAGATGCCTTGCCACGTACCGAGCGCGAGAGCCCCGCCAAGCACCGGGACGTGGAGCGATACGCCGGTGAGCATGGTCTTCACATGCGCCGGCATGTCGTCGGGCCCTTCCGTATCGTGAATCCAGCCGGCAGCCGCGGGTGCAAGGCGCTCGAGCGCGCTCGCAAGATCGCTGCGCACGTCTGGATCGGCATTCTCCTGGATGAGCAGAGAAGCCGAAGTATGCCGCGCGAAGAGGAACAGCGCACCGTCCTTCGCCCTGCTCTCGATAACGAACCGCATGACTTCGCGCGTAATCTCGGTGAAGGAGCTTCCACTGCTGTCGATCACGAGTGTCGCAGTCGCAACGATCTCGGGTACGCACTCAGTGATTGGAGACAACGAGCCTGTCATGCTCTAGTGACGGCGGCGATCGTCAGGTCTTTTTCAATATATCCTTCTGCAGCCCTGCGATCATTTCCATGAAGCGGCGCCAGACCTTCTCGATGAAGCTCATGACCTTGTTGAGGTCGGCGTCATTGGGCAACTGCAAACGAGGTTCGTCAGAATTGGCAGCCGGGGGCTGTGGCTTGACGGTGCCTGGCAGCGGCAGATCGTGGGCGAGGAGCTCCTTTTTGACTGCTGCGTTTTCGGCCTGCAGGCGGGCGATCTCGGCCTCCAGCGCGGCACGCTCATCAGGCATAATCTGGCACGCCCACCCTGCGGCGCGCTGGGCGCAGATCGATACCTCGCCGGTGCGGCCATCGAGCCGCAAATAGCCCGCATCAATGCGATTGAAGGTGTACCGGGAATTGTCGCTTTCCGGCGGCGCGGTTTGCGCCGAAGCCACCGGCGCCGCCGCAAGTTCCAGTCCAGCGACGATGCATAGCGCCATGCGGATCATGCAATGTTTCCTCGTCTGATCGTCCCGTGGACGAACGCTCGTGGGCCTGCATGTACGGAATCCTACGCCGCAAAGAATTCCGCCGCCACCCATGCGCGCGCGCCGCGCCAAGCGGGCACGTGGAGCGCCCATTTTCTTTCCACGCCAGGGTGCATATTCGGTTCGCTTTCAATGGGTTGCGGCGCAGGTGCAATTCTTGACTCGTATAAACCCGTTCATTATGGTCCGCCCGACTTTGGGGGCGGATATTGTCGTGATCTTGCCAAAACCGACGCGGGTGTCGAAAGCATGGCCGACGACGCACGCGAAAAAGGTGATCGCGAACAGCCGCTGGACAACGAGGCCGCGCTTTCCACCCGGCTCAAGCGTCTGGGCGAGCAACTGGGCCACGTCCACCCCGATCGTCGTTCCGAGGGCGGTACGAATCAACGTCGAGCCACGGATCCCTCGGCGATCGCGCGGGGCTTTCGGCTCTCGACCGAACTCGTCGCCGGCGTCCTGGTCGGCGCGGCGCTCGGTTGGGTTGTGGATCGCTGGCTCGGAATTTCGCCCTGGGGAATGATCGTGTTTCTGCTGCTCGGCTTTGCAGCCGGCGTTCTCAATGTGATGCGCGCTGCGGGCGTGGCCCCGACCGGTCCACTGGATCGCAAGCAATGAACGCTCCGGCCCATCTGAAACGACCATGCCGCCCGGTAGCGACAAGGACGTGAGACCGCATGGATCCGATCCATCAATTCGAGATTAAAAACCTGCTCCCGATCTTTCGCATCGGCACGACCGAGATTGCCTTGACCAATTCAGCGCTGTTCATGCTGATCGGGCTCGGCCTAATCCTTCTGCTGATGCTCGGCGCCACGCGATCGCGTGCGCTCGTGCCGGGCCGACTGCAGACCCTCGCCGAGATGTTCTATGAATTCATCGCGGGCACGCTGCGAAGCACCGCCGGCCCGGAAGGCATGAAGTTTTTTCCCCTGGTGTTTTCCATCTTCATGTTCATCCTCGTGCTCAACGTGATGGGCATCATTCCATATGCGTTCACGGTCACGAGCCACATCATCATTACAGTTGCGTTCGCGCTGCTGGTCTTCCTCACGGTCGTGATCTACGGATTTTGGTTGCACGGGTTGCGGTTCCTCAAGCTCTTCGTGCCAACCGGAATACCGATCTACATCCTGCCCCTGGTCACCGCGATCGAGGTGCTGTCATTCTTTTCGCGGCCGGTGTCCCACAGCGTGCGGCTATTTGCCAACATGCTCGCCGGTCACATCACGTTGAAGGTGTTCGGCGGCTTCGTCGTGATGCTCGCTGGTTTTGGATTTCTAGGTTGGCTCGGCGCCGCCTTGCCGCTGGCTTTGACGACAGCGCTCACGGCACTCGAACTGCTAGTGGCTTTGTTGCAGGCCTACGTCTTCGCCATCTTGACTTGCATCTATCTCAGCGATGCGCTTCATCCCGGCCATTGAGTGCTGATCCTTCAAACAACCCTCGAACAGGAGCTTTCCCATGGACCCGACGGCCGCGAAATACATTGGTGCTGGCATTGCCTGCATCGGCATGGGCGGCGCCGGCGTCGGCGTCGGCATCATCTTCGGCAACTATTTGGCCGCGGCGATCCGGAACCCATCGGCCGCG
>Ga0126376_10000233_pt1 | contig 26242 bp, 53 predicted proteins | sample PanSoiMetPlot_15_FD_92760 | JGI IMG/M metagenome (GOLD analysis project Ga0126376, IMG submission 92760) | Tropical forest soil microbial communities from Panama - MetaG Plot_15 | ecosystem: Environmental > Terrestrial > Soil > Tropical forest > Bulk soil | place: Panama | collected 2016-02-17 | reverse complement strand
TGTCCGCGTTCTCGATGAGACTAATTTTGCGATTTCTGAGCAGAATCGAGTTCAACGAAGAACAGCACGGGCAATGCGAGCTAATGCGCGTTCAGCGGCCTAACTTCAGGTGCGGGCCGCCGTCGGACTTCGCTCAGCTTGGCCTCCGACAGCCGTACCGCTGGCGCTCCTGGGGGCGGGCGGCCCGCACGTGCAGCTTACAGGTGCAGGGTCAGGAGGGCGGCGTGCCAGTCGCCGTGGGCGACGTAGTCGGCGGCCCAGGCGCTGCAGCTCTGGCAGATCCACACGCCCCCGGCGTAGTTCGCGACGGTGGGGACCGTCTGCCACAGGAAGCTGATGCCCTTGTAGGTGCGGGTCTCGGCCATCGGGCTCCTTGGCGTTGGGGTAGCCCTACTCCTCGTGGGGCTCCAGCTCGGTCTTGAACTCGCCGCAGAGGCTGCATCGGTAGGTCCGCGTCCAGTAGCACTCTCCGCGCCGGCGTTCGGTGCGGTCCCACACCCAGTCGTGGGGGCAGCCGGGGCCGCGGCGCTTGGTAGGGCAGCGCGGGTTGCCGCAGGGGATCTGGGGGGTGTCCGGGAAGCGCAGGCCGGTGCCGTTGCAGCATTCGGATCCGTCGATCCGCTCGGCCTCCGCGTCGGTCATCAGGCCGTCGGTCGGCACCCCGGGCGGGTTGGGCGGGGTGATGGCCAGGGCGTCGCCGACGGTCTCGGCCTCGACGTACCAGGTCTTGGTGACGCGGAACCAGCTCAACGTCCATCCTCCAGTCGCCGGCGCTCCAGCGCCCGGTAGAGCCGTCCCAGCAGCCATGCGGTCAGGGGCCGGCCGTGGACCTGGGCGACCTGGCGGGCGTTGTCGACCCAGACCCGCTGGGCGGCGTTGCCGATCGCCTCGGGGGTGAGGTCGCCGTCGCGGTGGCGCAGGTACTCGTCCAGCGCGGTGCGCAGCGCATGCTGGGCGGCCTCGTCGCGGTTCATGACGCACCGGAGGGGACCAGCCGAGGCCAGTCCCCTCCGGGTGTCGGGCCCGCGAAGCCGTCGTTCCGACGGAGCCCCGCATGTGCAGGGAAGGTGGTGCGATGACGCATCAGCGTGACGGTGGCACAACCCGCTATGGCGGGTAAGGGCGAGCCCGACGTCCTTGACGTTAGCACATCTGCCCATCAAGAGGTATGGATCGGGTGGTCCGGCATCTGCCGGCACGTGCTCTTGAACGGCGACACCGGCGGCTTGCGCCCGACCTCGTACTCCAGCTGGCAGGGCTCCCGGTCATCGGCGTTGCCGACGTAGCGGTGCTCCGCTGGCGCCAGGCCGGGCGCGAAGCCGATGTTCTGGACCACCCGCAGGTGGATGGCCAGCGCCGCGCACAGCTCCGTCTCCCGGACGTTGTCCTCCAGGCGGTCCTCCAGCCACACCGCCAGCGTCTCGCTGCCCTCGGCGCGCTCGCAGAACGCGGCCAGCCCCGGAGCCCGGCGAAGCCGCAGCAGCTCGTCCGCGAGGGCCTGGGCCTCGATGACCGTGGGGGCGGTCTCGTAGCGCCGCCAGTGGTACAGCGCGTGCTCCACCAGGTCGTCCAGCTTCTTGCGGCGCTCCAGCTCGGTCCCGACGGCCTCGTTGACGGTGGGCTGGGCCCGCTCCTGCTGCAGCACCCGCTCGACGCAGGACGACAGCGTGCAGTCCGTCGCGAAGCCGTGCGTGGAGGCCAACCCGAACTGGCCGTCCATGTGGGTCAGCGTGAACTCCACGCCCATGTCGGCCAGCTGCTGGAGGGCGTCGAGGCTCATGTCTGCTCCGGTTCGTAGGTAGCGCGCAGTCGGATCACTGCGGATCCGGTCTTGGGCAGGCGAACAGCTCGCCGTTGCGGGCTGGGTCCAGGTGGGTCTCGATGGCGTCCAGCACGTTGGCCGCGGTGACGTTGGGGCCGAACACGGCGATCGTGCCGCAGGGGATGTGCCGCATCGACAGGGAGCCGGTGTCGGAGTTGAGCGTGAACTCGTCGGCGCGTTCCCGGGCGGTCGGGCGGCCCTCGGCGATGTCCGTGACCCAGCCGGGCACCTCGCGGCCCTGCTGCTCCAGGATCCTCGCCTTGAGCTTGGCGGCGGCCACATGAACCGGGTTGGGCTCGGTCACTGCCGGCGCTTCCTGACGTCGACCCCGATGTGGAGCCGCTCCAGGTACACCATCGCCAGGCACATGCTGGTGAGCGCCAGGAGCAGGATCAGCGCGGTCAGGATGAGCCTGGCGTCCTTGTCGGGCACCCAGCGCCACAGGCCGGTTCCCAGGGCCACCATCAGGGCGATGCCCAGGGCGTAGCAGCCGCGGTAGGCCCAGGTGAAGCGGCGCAGGGCGACGCGGTCCAACTCGTCAGGGTCGGTCACGGCTCTCCTCGATCTTGGTGGGGCTCGCCGCGAAGAAGGCTAGCGCTGTGCTGGCCACCGGGGCCCCTGCTCTCTGCACTGCCTTGGCGAGGTTGCGCGACAGGGGCCCCGGCTGGACGACCTCCCAGGGCCACCGGAAGGCGCACGACCCCAGCCGAGTCCCGCGCGTGGCATCCGGGGCCGACGCTAGAGGAGCAGCCAGGGTCGCGCTGGGTGCCGTGTCAGCATGAGCTGCCGCACCTGGGTAGGTAGAGCGGCCAGGGGGCTGGCCGGTCCGTCCCACGAGCAGAACGCTACCAGCTGGGCACGCAGTGTGCTTGATGCTCCGGGAGCCGTGTCGTCAAGTGTTCGGTTCTTACCGCAGGCCGAACACGCCCGGTTCAGTGAACGCGCACTCAGTCGTCGGCCGGCCGGGCGCCCTGGCCGTCCCAGGCCGTGGCGAGCTTCTCCGCCACCAGGACGTCGGAGAGGTTGCGGCCGTCGGGGAGCGTCACCTCGGCCATGTACTCGCCGCGCTGGTCGTCCGGCCCCCCGTACTTGTACGGCTTCACCGTGACGATGTCGACGGCCTGGCCGAGCAGTAGGGCCGCTACCCGGGCGCACGCCGCCCGGCCGCGGGTCGTCGACAGCTTCGGGGCGTTGATGCGGTTGAGCCGCAGCCGCACCGGGAACGTGGCCACGCCACCGAAGCCCAGGTCGCGGGTGACGAGCGCGTCGAGCGTGTCGCCGTCGACCACCTTGACGACGCGGCTGTTGGGCCAGGACCAAGCTGCCATGCCCACACCTCGACCGGCCGGTTGCGCCAACTCCCAGCCGAACTTGGAGCAACCTTGGAGCTAGCGTCGGGCGTAGGGGCAACCAGGCTCATGCCCGGCGCCGATGTCGCGCTTGCAGAACTCGCAGCGGCCCTCGACGCCCATCAGGTTGCCGGCAGCCACTGCATCGGCGTTCGGGCGCGTAGCCAGCCGAAGTGCCGGTCGCAGAACCACAGGATGGCGCCGGGGATCTTGTCGTCGTTGATCAGCAGGATCCGGTGCTGGCCCGGCGTCATGCACGGCGTGTCCCAGGATTCCGCTGAACCGCGGATCGTTCGGCCGGCCTGGCAGGCGTTCTCCACCACCAGAGGCAGGTCTCCGATCAGGCAGGGCTCGCAGACGCCGTCGGAGTTGGTGGTGGCGTTGTAGTAGTCCGCCTCGGGGGTGCAGCGGTAGTGGCGATCGCACTGCTTGCAGGTCACCATCTGATGCCGAAGGTCCACTCAGCAGCGCTCCCAGGTGAGCACGTCCCGGCCGCAGGCGGCCGCGTAGAGGCCACGGCTGATGACGTCGATGTGGTGCTGGCACAGCCACATCAGGGCCGGCCCGTGAGTCGGGCATATCAGCCGCCAGCGCTCTACGGCGTGGTGTGGGCAGCGCACGCCCCTGCCGCTCCAGCCCCGCTTGGGCGCGCCGCGCGGAGGGTCGTACAGTTCGCACCTGGGCGGATCCGTCTCCAGTAGCCGTTCCAGCTCTTCGACGGCGGGGGCTTCCGTGATCGTCACTGCGTCTCCTGGAGTGCGGCGTTGTGATGCTGTACGACCAGCGCGGCCAGCTCGGGGGTGTCCATCACCCCGATCAGCCGGTCCACGCTGCCCTTGCGGGCGTAGATGGTCCGGCCGACCTGCGAGCCGACCCGCCAGGGCAGCTGCTGGGCCTCGGTGAGGCCGATCACGACGCCGTCGCGGTCGGTGGTCTTGTCGGTGCAGTCCATGTCCACCTAGTTCGGTGTCGCGGGGCGCGAAGATGCATGGTGGTGGCCGGGCGGGCAGTCGGCGTTGAGCCCGGCGTCCACCAGGGCGTTGCGGGCCAGGTCGGACAGCCACACGATCCGCTGCTGTGGATCCTCGGGATGGGGGGTGACCGCGTAGGCGAGGCGGCCGCCGCTCAGCACGCCGGCGGCGTAGCAGGCCACCTCGTGGTTGAGCTGGACGGAGTGCTGGAACACCTCGGCGAGCAGGTACGTGTTGATCACCGCAGCTGCTCCTTGGCCCGCAGGATCGCGCTCCGCAGCGCCCAGGCCGCACCAGCCAGGGCGGCGCTGCCGGCGACCGCGACAACCATCACCAGGCCCATCACGGCCGGCGCGGGCCCACCGAGGTAGGCGATGAAGAACATGCCGGTGATCGTGCAGATGATCGCGGTGACCATGCCGCGCAGAGCTAGCCGGCGCAACGAGTGTTCGTTGACCTCTCGGATCATCGGGGAGGCTCCTGGGGGTTGCCGAGGTTGACCAGGGGGATGCTGACTTCGGCGGTTGCGGTGAGGACGGCGCCGCACAGCAGGCACAGGATGTTGACGCCGATCTCGTGCGTCTGGGCCGACGCCAGCGCCAGCTGCTGCGTGGGCCCCACACCCACTCGGACGTCGCAGGCCCGGCAGCGCTCGGGCACGCTGCCGTCGTAGATGAACGGCAGCGGCTTGCCGGCCTTGGCGGCCTCCTCCAGTGCCGCCGCGTGCATCTGCAGACGCTCGGGGTCGTACTCGCTGGTGTCGTAGGGCACGCAGCACAACGTGACCGTGCCGTCCGGCATCAGTTCCGTTACGCGGCTAGGGAGTTCCTGAAGAGGCACGAACATGGATCACCAATCGTGGGTGCACAGTGGGCAGCTGTAGATCTGGCTCAGAGCATCTCGCAGCGGGTCCACCAGCTGCGGCAGGACGTCACCCATGCGCTGACGGATGTTGTTCTCCTCGGCCACCAGGTCGCCGGCGGTCCGGAAGACGTGCGAGCACTCTCCGCAGGCCAGGAAGTCGCCCGGCTGGTCGGGTTCCCAGCGGCCGCAGGACAGGCACCACCAGTTCAGGTTGACGTGCCAGTAGGCCAGCAGCGGCCGGAACCACGCTTGCGGGTGGGAGGCCGAGGGGGCGCCGGTGTCGTCGGCCTCCAGGCGGATCTCGTCGCGCGGCCCGTTCTTCAGGTAGTTCACCGTGAACATCCGGCTCACCCGGTAGACGCCGCCGGCATGGATGAGGCCGTACCGGCTCATCGGCAGGACGCTCACTTCGGGGGAGATGCAGACCACCAGGTCGCCGACTTTCATGAGCGCTCGCTCCTGGTCAGCTTGGCCGTGGCGTAGCGCAGGGACGCACCCACCTCATCGACCTCCAGCTCCAGGACCGTACGCTGCTCGCCATCCTTCGTGGTGAAGGAGCGGGCCTTGAGCCGGCCGGTCACCACCACCCGGGAGCTGCGCACCAGGCTCTGGGCGATGTTCTCGGCCTGGCCGCGCCACGCCGAACAACGCATGTACACCGTCTGGCCGTCCACCCACTCGCCGGACTGCTTGTCGTAGGCCCGCGGCGTGGAGGCCACCGTGAAGTTGCAGACGGCGGCACCGGACGGGGTGTAGCGCAGCTCGGGGTCGTCGGTGACGTTGCCCACGATGGTGACGCTGATATCGCCGGCCATCAGCGCTCCTCGAAGTCGGTCGGCTCCAACGTCTCATCGACGACCACCCGCTTGCCGTCCGGCCACTGCGCCGGCTCCTCGTAGACGTCCGGGTGGATCAGCCGGACGTGCTCCAGCGCGGTTTCGGAGGGCAGTTCGTCCTGGCAGACGAAGCACCAGCCGGTGGTCCAGATTCCGTACATGCGGCAGGCGTGGCACTGCCAGCCGTCCTCGCTCCAGTCGGTCAGTGGATACGTGCAGTTCGGGCACGGCCGGGGGCTAGCCACGGGCCACCTCGAAGTAGCGCATCGCCGAGACGACCACCCCGCGGTCCTCGACCTGCCGCCAGGCCGACGCCGCCCGGTAGCCCCGCTTGAGCAGCTCCCCGGTCACTTCGCGCTCGGCGCCGCGGATCGAGCGGGCGTAGGACTCCAGGTCCATGCCCCGCTGACTGGTCTCCACCCGGACCCGGGCGTCAGCCAGCAGGATCAGGCGGATCTCCACCTGGTTCTCACCGCCGAGAGGGTTGCAGCGCCGGCACTGTCTGGAGCCGACCATTCCGACGGCGTGGCGGACCTCGCTCAACGGGCGTTCATCGGCCCACTTCCACGGGACCGCGGTGCTGCAGACCCCGCCGGTCAGGGAGGGGCAGTCCTTGCGGTGGACGATCAGTCCGTCCCTCGTGCGCACCAGGTCGCGCACGGTCTCGTCTGCCATGTCGTCTCCAGTGGCGAACGGACGCCGGTGGCCCAGCACTGCTTGGGGAGACCGACGCCCGTTCTGTCAGTCAGGGTACGGGACCCGTCCGGAGGGAGGAGTCCCCTTCATGGGTAGCTCTTCAACGACCTCGACGAGCTGGAATCGCTTGAGCCGGTAGGGAAGCCCATTGAGGGGCTGATACTTCTCGGCGAACAGGCGCATCCACTTCTGCGTGGAGGGGTCCGCCCCCAGTAGCGGCATCCAGCCACCCATCGCCTCGACGTGGACCGCCACCACACCCTCATCGTCGGGACCGTGCTCGGCCACCCACAGCCACAGCTCCGTGACCGGGTGGCCCAGGCCGCCGGTGGGCGTAGGCCCGATCACCAGCCGGCCTTCGGCAGGGTCTCCAGCGCATCGCGGGCGTACTGCGGCTTGCCCTCGATCGGCACGTTGGCGATGGCCAGACGCTTGCCGCCTTCCCGGCCCAGCCGCGTCAGCCGCTCCTCCGGGTAGCCCATCGCGAACAGCGCCACGGTCTCGGGGTACATCGTCGCGTGGCTCAGCGCCAGGCTGATGGCCTCCTCGGCCGACTCCTCGTCGTGCCCCCAGAAGGTGTTCATCAGCGCGAACCCGCACTTGGCCGCCGTCATCGCCAGGCCCAGGTGTCCCAGCGAGACCCAGGGACACATCGGCCGGCCATACGCCTCGGCGTCGGCGACCTCCGCCGGCGGGGCCCAGTACAGACCCCAGGCGAGGAACAGCCGCTCAGGTGGCTTCACCGTGATCTTCTCGGGCCCCGTGGGCCGCCTACGCTTCAGCACGCCACCACGCTAGCGTGTCTGGTTACAGATTGTGGCGCACCCTTCATCAAGGAGTTAGCAGTGGCGCTGGTGGACGTCCTGGAAAGCACGGTGAACGATGCCCGGCGGATCAAGGAATACATCTGCCGGGCCAAGCCGCAGAACATGTGCCGGCTCATCACCTGGTACCGCGGGGACCGCGCCATCGCCGTGGCCGTCATGGTGGACTCCGACCGCGAAGTGATGCTGGAGGTCACCGACCACGGGATCTACGGCTTCGGGGCCGACGCCCTCGCCCTGGCCTCCGACGCCTGGATCCCGGCGTGGCAGCTGCGCGCGATGGACAACGTCCAGCCGACAGGCACCACCAGGGAGCTGGCCGACCAGATGCGCGCCTTGTCGGACGAGGAGTTGGCCGCCCAGAACCTCCACCCGGTCACCGGCCAGCCCCTGGAGCACGGAGACCTGAACAAGCTGGCCGACGAGGGTGGCTTGGAGCGGGGCCTGCTGGCGGAAGGGCTCATGGTCCAGGTCGTCAACCGCGCCGGCTACCAGCAGGGCAGCATCCTGCCGTTCCGCTTCGCCGGCAAGCACCTGGTCTGGGGCCAGGAGCGGCGCCTGGTGGACGAGGGCAAGGGCACCGACACCGACGTGATGCGCGGGGAGATCTCCGAGAAGTTCGTGCAGCAGATGAACCGGCCGAGTCTGCAGCAGGTCCAGGTGAGCAAGGGACTCGACCTATCCATGCGTGAGCGAGACCTGCTGACCATCGGCGTGATCCATGCCCGGAAGCTGCCGGCCCGGGTTGTCATGCTCCCCGAGGGCGCCGACCACCTGCGGGTGTTGCGGGAGAACAACCTGCTCAACGGCTGGACCCGGCAGGCCATGTCGCGATGAAGTCTGGGCTGCCGTTGGCGGCCCGGGAGAACACGAACGGCGCGTGGAGCTTGGTGTGCGGCAGGTCCCAGATCGCCTTGGCGGCATGGACCTCCTCGTTGCCGATGCTCACGTAGTCGGCGACAGCTACGATGACCGCCTCGTCCACCCCGATCTCGTTGCCGCCGGCCCAGTGCCGGCGCGGATCGTACCGGTGCGTCACCCAGCTGCCGATCACCACCTCAGGCCGGTGACGGCGGATCGCGGCCGCCGCATCGAGCGCGGTGACGTTGCGGCCGTAGCGAACCGGGGGTTGGCCCGTCAGCTCGTAGATCCGCCGCCAGGGCAGCCGGTTCTGCATCTTGTTGTCGGTGGCGGGGATCCCCAGGGCTTCGGCCAGCACCCCGTGCCCAGCGCCGATCTCGATGGCCGACCGGTCCCCGATCAGTTCACGCAGGTACTCCACCAGCTCGATCGTGGGGAACCCGTAGATGCCGTGGGTGTGGCCGAAGAGCGCGCGTTCATCGACGGTCGTGCCCTGCCAGAACGCCATCGGCAGGACGCGCATCCGGCCGCGGTCGTCCATGACCTCCGGGGTGAGGTCGCGGATCCTGGCGGTGTCCAGGGCGAAGGCGCCGTTCATCGTCGGGGCTCCCAGATCTTGTAGAGCCCGCAGCCGGGGCAGCGACTCTGGGTGTGGGTGCGGTACATCCGCGCCGCCCAGGCGTGCCACTCGTTGTAGCCGCGCGGGCAGGGCGTGTGGCTGGCGATGTTCGGGCAGGCCGGGCTGCCGTCGGTGGGGGCCTCGTCGGGCACCTCGCGTTTGTCGAGCCCGCAGATGTAGATGGCCGGGTGGGTGCGTCGTTTCACTCGCGCTCCACCGGGACGTGCCGCAGCTCCCTACGCCGCCACGTCCGGAAGGCGTTGCGGCCCAGCCAGATCAGCAGCGCCGGCCAGAGGATCAGCGAGAGCCAGTCCGCAGCGTTGAGCGCGACGGCGGTCCAGAAGGCGGCCCAGACCAGCCCGGCACCCTCCAGGATCACCAGTGCCCACCAGGGGTGGATCCGGTTCCGGCGGGCGTAGACGTACAGCACCGTGATGATGAGGGCGGCGCAGACGCTCACCTGGAACCGCCAGCCGAACCAGCTCTCCCAGTCCATGCCGGCAGCCTACGGCACTTGACGTCATAGCGTAGCGACCCATCAACACGGTGCGATACCGTGCCGCGTGTTCATCTGCGAGGAGTGCCTCCCCGAGGGGGAGGACTTCGGCCTCCACCTGATCCGCTCCCACGGCCCGTGCGAGCACTGCGGCCGGACCGGCCTGTGCGCGGACTGCCAACACCTGCGGCCGCCCACGCCGCGGGAGGCCCTGTCCGGCGCGATGCGCTCCAGCCTCGCCCTGGCCGCCGTGGTCCAGCATGACGCCGAGCTGGTGACCCAGCTGGAGGAGCTGGACGACACCGTGACCCGGGTCAACGGCAAGCCGCTGTATCTCGGCTTGGCCGGCGAGCCGATCGGCCTGCAGACCTGGGTGCGCATCTACAGCGACTTCGAGCTGCGCTGCCTGGCCCGAGACCGGGCCGGGGACGCTGAGGTCATCACCGCCTGGCACGGCCTGTGCAGCTTCGAGTACATGCACGACCTCAGCACCAACAGCGGGATCTTCGGCAGCATCATCAAGACCGCCGATGGCGGCTTCCGCGACGAGATCGAGACCGGCAGCGCCGCCGACGCCCTGATGGCGCACAAGCAGCTGCTGCAGAGCCTGTTGTAGCCCTCGCGGGCCTCATAGGTGCGCCGGCGCCGTTTCCCCCTGACGATCCGGCCAGGTTCACCCGAATGGCGGGGGTGCGGATTGCCGGGGCGCCTCGACCCCCACATGGTCTCCCGCGCGGTGGGGGTCGAGGCTGGCCGGCGTGACGGGGGACACGCTGGCCGCTTGAGAACCCGGCTCCGCCACCCTAGCGCCTAGCCTGTGACGAGTGGAACACGCTGCGTCAAGGAAGGTGCAATGAGCGAGAAACCCCCAAGCTTCACATGCCCGCGCTGTCTGAAGACCAGCTACAACCCCAACGACATCGCCACTGGCTACTGCGGCAACTGCCACGAGTTCACCGGGGAACACCCGGGCATCACCGGGTATCCCCAGCATGGGGACCCCCTCAAGCGGACGTGGTTTCACCAGGGCGTCCCGATGCACCGCGACGTCTACGGCCGGCCCATGAGCATGCACGACTGGGCGGTGACCCAGAGCGATCCGGCCATCCGCATCCAGGCCCGGGTCAACCTCAAGACCGGCGACCAGGTGGTCACCATCTGGACCGGCCTGTGGGATCCCCACACCCCCGGCGGCGGCGGCTTCGAGGTCATCCACCAGCGTGACGGCACGGTGGTGTCGCACGACCGCTACAGCACCCAGCAGATCGCGCTCGACGCCCACCGAACGATCGTTGAGCGTCTGGAGCCCGGCTACTACGACGACGAGGAGATCCTCCCGTGACCCTGCCCCCCGGCCACTTCTACGGCACCGGCATCCACCAGGAGGTCAAGCCTGCGGACCTGCCCCGGCTACCCGAGGCGGTGCCCGGCCAGCACCTGTGGACCATCGCGCTGATCCACCGCATCGACAACCCCGCGGCGTGGATGACCGACGACGGCGACCCCCGCGAACGGGTTCTCGGCCAGCACAACCTGATCCAGCACATCGGGCCCCTGTGCTTCATCTGCGAGCAGGCGTGGTCGGCCCAGCTGGAGCAGCGACCCTGCCCCGGCGACCCCAATGACTGATGCCGGGCAGGAGGTCACCGGCCCCTGCCCCAACTGCCAGCGCGAATCCACGCTGGAGGTCTACGACATCGGCTCCGGGCCGGAGCTGTCCTGCCCGCACTGCGAGTGGTGCTGGGGCGCCAACGGCCAGGAGCTGAAGCCGATCCGTTACGACGACATCCGCCACCTGATCGAGGAGACCAGCGCCCTACCGCCGGTCACGCAGTCCGTGCTCGTCATCAGGATCGTGCGGAGCGCGTTGAGCCGGCTGATCCGGACCCCCGGGTTCTTCCGTGACGCCCGCGAGCGCGCGCAGCGGGAGGGTGACTGATGGATCCGCAGATGTGGGAATGGAGCCGCAGCGAGATCGAGGAGCGGGTGCAGGCTCACGGCTACACGGTCGTCGGCACCCTCGACGACGCCGGCCGGTGGCTGCTCTACACCGTCGGGCTGCATGTCCGCGACCTGCCGGAGCTGGTGCTCCGCGGCCTGCCGCCCGACATCGGCAACCCGATCATCCAGGATCTCGCCCAGCGCGCCGTCGGGGGCACGGATGACCTGGCGTGCGGTCTCCGGGAGGGCCTGATCGTGGGCTACTCGATGTACCTGGTGCCTTCCGCGTCCAGCAGATGGGACTTCGTCCTCGGTGCCGTGGAGGCCATGTACGGCCCGGACGTCGCGGTGATGCAGCTGGTATGGCCCGACCACGACTGCGCCTGGCCGTGGGACGCGGACTACAGCGCCCGGAGCCAGCCAGCGATGGAGGAGCGCCCCTTCTAGCACGCGAGGGCCCCCACCCCTGGGCAGAGATGGGGAGCCCTCGCGTAACTCAGCGTCCTCCGACCCACGGATGGACATCAACAGCATGTCACGAGTGATGCACTGTGCGTCAAGCTTCGTCGCGGGGAGTCGTCCACAGCTCCCAGTCCGGCGCCCGCCGGACGAGCGCATCGCGGCTGAATCCGTTGCCGGCCAGCGAATCCACGACCGCGAGGAGACTCGACCGGTAGGCATGACGGCTTCGCTCCTGCTCCTCGTAGTCCATGTCCAGCAGCCGCAGCTGCCCCAGCGTGTGCTGATACATCAGCAGGCTGCTCTGCATCGCCACCAGGTCACCCCTGGGCATCCGGCGCAGCTCTTCCTTGCTCAGAGCGTCATCGCCGAGGGGGCCCAGCAGTAGGTACGTCTGCTCAACCAGGAAGTCGTTGGACCGCAACATGTCCCGCCGGTTGGCCAGGAACAGCCATGTCAGCACAACCAGGAAGCCGACCATCAGCATGCCGAGCGCGAGGCTGTGCCACGGCTGCGGCAGGGAGCTGGCGAACTCCACGAACACCCACCCGGCCACGGGCGGAATCACGAGCAGCGGGGCGATCTGCTTGTAGGTCACGCCGGCACACCCTACCTGTAGCCAGAGGCGCACGGAGCGTCAAGCTACGGTGACGTCATGACGATGCTCGTCCTTCACGCAGGGGTCTCCGTCGGGTACGTGCTACTCGTGGTGACCTCCGGGTACTTCACCTGGCGCGGCCGCACCAGGGCCAGCCGGCGCCGCATCGGCCTGAAGTTGTGCCGGCTCTACCTGTCGCTGTGGATCGTGTGGGCGCTCGGCTGGCTGCCGTGGAACCTCTGGACCCACCGGTGGGTCGCCGTTGCCGGCAACCTCTTCGGCTGCGCCGTCAACGGCTGGCTCCTTCGGCGCCTGAGCCGCGAGCTGAGCCGCCAACGCGCGTTGCCTGACTGGATCCACCTGCCCAGCCCCAAGGACGTGTATCAACACGCCGAGTAGCTTCTCGATGGCTTAGCGTGACGAACGTGCGCTAGCGTCGCCAACGTGAACGAGCTGACCTGGCGTTTCGCCAAGAAGTTCCGCGCCGCGGATGTCGGGGAGGTCCCGAAGGGCCCCTGGGACGACGAGCCCGACAAGATCCAGTGGATCGACGACGCCACCGGCCTCGACTGCCTCATCGTCCGCAACCCGATGGGTGCGCTGTGCGGCTACGTCGGCGTTCCACCTGAGCACCCGCTCTACGAAGTCGGCTACGACGCCGCGTACCAGCTGGCGGCCGAGCGTGGCGTGTCTCTGCAGGTTCACGGCGGCCTCACCTTCGCCGACCGCTGCGAGCCTGGCGAGCCGATCGAGGGCATCTGCCATCTCGGTGAGCACGGCGCCACGGAGAACCCCTGGTGGCTCGGCTTCGACATGGCTCATGCCGGGGATCTGAGCCCCGGCATGGCGTGGATCGAACAGAATGTGCTGAGGCTGCCGCCCATCCCCGGCAGGTACCGCGACGTCAGCTACGCCAAGGGTGAGTGCACCGACCTGGCAAGGCAGCTCGCCGGCATCTCGTGACCGAACCCACTGCGTCAAGGTGACCGCACGCAACCCGTGGACCGCCAGGCTGATGCTTCTGGCGGCCGCGGGTTGCGCCATGCTCATTTGCCCTGTGCTGATCCAGGGCGCCCTGGACGTCTTCGTGCCGGGCTTCCTGGCCGACTTCAGCGCCTGGATCAGCGGCCCCCTCGACCTCCTCGCCAATGGCTACATCCTCGCCCAGGGCCGGCATCGGTGGCCGCCGGCGCACTGGTGCTACGTCATGGGGCGCGAAGGGGAGCTGTACGTGCTGCACGACCTGCACCACCTGGGCATCAGCGGGCGCGGCACCACCGTCGAGGACGCCGCGCGCGATGCCCGCCACCACTACTACCGAGGCACATTCCTGTAGGGGGCAAGCGAAACGGGCCCGGCCGCCGAGGCAGCTCGGGCCCGTCCGGGGGTCGGGGATCAGGTGAGGTGGTCGAACTCGCCGTTCTTGGCGCCGTCGAGGAAGGCGTCCAGCTCGGCGCCGTTGAACTTCAGCGTCGGGCCGTCCGGGTCCTTGCTGTCCCGGACCTCGACGGTGGTGCCGTTGCGCCGCAGCTCGACGCAGTTGTTGCCGCTGGTGCTCTTGCGGGCCTTGATCCACTCGGTGGGGCCATTCATGACGTGTACTCCTCGATCGGTGTTGACCGCTCTTCGATGATCGCGAACAGCCGTAGGTAGTCCGCGACCGTTTCTTCCTTGGTGACGTAGCGCCCCCCTGCGCGCGTTTCCAGGTACACCACGTCCGGGTGATCTGCGCTGTCGAACCTCAACACCGCGAAGGCGCCCTGCATGGCAGGGTGGGCGCCCGCGTCCCAGGGTATGACGCCGACCGCGGCTCGGTCTTCCTGGACGGCCGCCACCATCGCCTCGCGTTGCTGTCTCATCACCTCCTCGCCGCCAACCTTCCTGGCAAGCACGCCGGCACCGAGAACCGCGCGGATCCGCAACGGTGTCGCCCGTGCCGCTACTGCGTCCTGGCGTTGCTTGCGCATGTTGACGTTGCGGTCGATCTGTTGCGGGGTCAACTGCGGATCCGACTCGGCCAGCGCCTGGACGTAGTCCGGCAGCTGCAACAGCCCTGGTACCAGCTCCGGGTCCCAGCTCAGCAGCTGCGTCGCGGCCGTCTCCAGCTCCACGTACATCGAGAACCAGGACGGCATCACGTCGCTGTAGCTCTCCCACCAGCCTTCTGCGGCCGTATTGAGGGCCATCTCGCACAGGGTGTTGGTGGTGGGCTCGTCGAGCCCGTAGAGCCAGCACAGCGCCCGGACGTCGGCCACCCGGTAGGGGCCCTGGCCGGTCTCCATCCGGTTCAGCTTGGTCTTGGATGCGATGCCGGCGGTACTGACGTCGCCCGGCGTCTTGCTCGCGGCGAGCCGGGCCGCCTTGAGCTGCCGCCCCAGCGAGCGGCGCACCACGATCGAGCCAGTCGACATGCCCCCCAGCATGCCGTAACCGGGATCCCAAAGCGAACATCCCCGAAACAGGATCCCAAACCGGCGTTCCGAAATGACGTCCCGTGACAGCGTCCCGATCTGGAGTAGCCAAACGCGGATGTTGAGCCGACACGGTGGGTAGGGCCACGCTCACCTTGCGGCCCCGTGCTCCTGGGTCATCAGGCCGGTCATCAGTCAACCACCTGACCGACCGGGGTGCGGGGCCGCTCCTGAACCGGCGGGCAGTACCGGTGGCCAGGTTCCCGGTACTGCCCGCCCCCCAGCAGCGGGAGGACGCATGGACGTGCACCTGGCGACGATCCGCCGCGGGGCTCAGGTAGCCGAGGTCGTGGCCCGGGTCAGGGCCGAGACCGTCGAGTTCTGGGTCGGGCAGTGCCTGGAGGTCGTGATCGCCCATGACGAGCTGCTGGAGTACCTGGAAGCCCCGATGCCCCAGTGGAACTACGCAGCCTTCGAGCCCATCCGGCTGCACTACTACCCCGGCCAGCTCAGCGGCATCTCGATCGGCAGCCGGCACCACGCCCTGGCCGACCTGGAGGAGCTGAAGGTCCAGCTGGAGCTGCACCGTCACGCGCGGCGCGCCCACGACGCCCGGATGGGTGACACCAACCCCAACGGCTGCACCCTCGTCATGGAAGTCCCGATGGACAGCGCATCACCGAAGAGCTTGCGCGCCACCGGCATCCCGCCACCAAGCCCCCGCAGCCCGTCGTGACACGAGGAAGTCACCCGGGAGGCGGGGGCTTCCGCGTGCCGGCCGGCCGATGAGCGGGCATGAGCGACCCGCTGGACGCCGCACTCGACCGGGCCCCGCTTTCGCAGCTGTCGCGTCGACAACTGCTGGAGCGAATCGCGCGGACCCAAGAACGGATGGAGCAGCTGATGTCCCAGGCACAGGAGTACCTCCGGCAGGCCCTGGACGGGCTCGACGCCCAGTGGCGCAGCCTCGTGGAGCGCGTCACCGCGCTGGCCGACGAGGTCCGCGACGCCCAGGGCGACGAGGCCGCCATGACCGCGGCCGCCGACAAGCTCACCGCGCTGGCCACCCAGGCTGGGCAGCTGGCCCTGCCCAGCGAGGTCGCCGACCCCGACAACCCGGCCGAGGCCGGCCCCCTGGACCCGGGCGCGACGCCGGACCCGGTGGACCCGGTGGATCAGGACGCCTCGGTGGACCCGGAGACCGGCCAGCCGGCCGGCGACCCGGTGCCCGACGGCACGGAGCCGGCCGCGGAGACGCCGCCCCCGACCGGCGTGTACTGATCCGCACGAGCGAGGCGGTCGGGCCCTTCCGGGTGGCCCGACCGCCTCTCGTCATGTCGGCGAACGTGCGTTGAGCGGGTAGTGGGAGCGGGACTTGAACCCGTCACTGGCCGGCTTAAAAGGCCGGGTGTGCTGCATTACACCATCCCACCGCTGCGGCGACGGGATTCAAACCCGCGTTTACCAGCCTAAGAAGCCGGGGTCCTAGGTCACTAGACGACGCCGCAGTAGCGAGGAAGGGAATCGAACCCTCATTTACCGGCGATGCAAGCCGGGGTCCTGCCGTTGAACGACCTCGCCATCTGAAATTGTCAGGTACTCGCCTTGTCCCGCCGCTGAATCGCGTGGAATCTTGCGCTGCATCCGTTGCCAGTCATTGCCGCAGCTGGCCCTGCTGGCTCGCCGGCCGAGCATGATCTTGCCGAGTTCCTTGCCCTCCAGGCTCACCGTAGCGAGGTCGTCGTCGCCCTCGTCGACTTCCGCGCCGAGGCCCCGCAGACGCATCAGCAGGGCCCTGGCGCTGGTCGGCACGCCGGTCTTGGCCTTGTTCCCGCCACCGCCGAGCCGTTCCGGCGTCCGGTGGGTGTCGGGTACGAGCCGGGCCGAGAAGTAGGCCGCGATGATCATGGGTGGGTTCTGGCGGAACCCGACGGCCACGAGCACGTCACCGAGCATGAACCGCAGGATCGGATGCCTGGCCCGCCCCGTCTCCGCGTCGATGCTGACCGACTCCGGATGCCGCACGGCCGTCTCGGCCGCTCCCAGGTCCACGCCCTGCAGTGCCAGGACGTCGCCGTGGAACTGGATGTCGGACCATGCCGGCAGGCCCTTGGCGCACTGCCGCTGCAGCAGCGAGGCGTTGCGCGCCAACTGCTCCCCGTCAGCCGAGCCGACGCCTCGCAGGATGCAGGGCTGAATCGGTGGGACGAGAGGTGGAGGCGGGCGGAAGAGCGGTGCATGTGACGGATCCCCGGAATCCGCCCTCTTCGCGGCCCGCTTGGCCCGCGGTGTCCGCGGTGTCGCTGTCCGGAACTCCGGCTGCGGCGGCGGCTGAACTGGCGCGACCTGCTTCGCTGCCACTTTCTTCGCCTTGCGCAAAGCCGCCGCCGTCTTTCCCTGCGGTGGTAATTCCGTTCGCTCCATGATCGGCTGATTGTGAACGGTCACGCCACCCTCGGGATCGACCGTGACTCGCCGCCAGTCACCACCGCATTGCTGGCTTACCCAGGCCCTCAAGTGTGGTGGTAGTTTCCGTACGGATTCCGGCTCGGATTTCGCCACGCCATATCCTCCAGGGTCCGTTGGGCCGCGACACGCTGAGTACGCGTAGCTTGGCGAAGCGTGCACATCACTGTCAAGTGATGCGAGGCTGCTGAGGGTGACCACTGTGTGCTTAGCGTGCGGTGTGGGCCGCGTCGACCACGACGCCAGCTTCCTGTGTGACGGCTGCCGGGACGGCACCCCGTCACCGCACATCGTGCTGTGGACCATCTCCGGCCCGGACACCGACGGGCGCTACACCCTGCGGGAATGGGCCAAGGACGACCCCGGCGACGACCTGGCCCGCATCGAGCACTCCTCGTCCTGGCCCAGCCGATCCGAGGCGCAGGCACAGCTGCCGCCGCAAGTCGAGCTGGCCGGAACCGTTGACGGAGAGGAGTTCTGGCTCGACCGCTCAGACGATCAAGCCGCCCCGCAGGCCGAGGCAGACGAGGTGGGCCCGGTCGGCCGCACCGGACTTGCGTAGCATCCGCGCCAGGTGCGACTTGATCGTCAGCGGGGACAGGTGCAGCGCCTGGCCGATCTCGGTGTTGCTCTTGCCCTCCGCGATCAGCGCCAGGATCTGGACCTCCCGTGCGCTCATGCTCAGCGGATCCGCCGGCCCGGGAGGAGCTGGCTCCACATCGCGGTGCAGCAGCAGGGCCCGCACCCCGGCCCGCTGGCAGAAGCTGTTGAACCCCGCGGCGTACGCCGACGACACCGCCACGCCGTTGCGCCGGCCGGCCGCCAGCAGCTGCCTGATCAACGCCATCGCGCCTGGGGTGTTGCCGTCGACCACCCAGAAGACGTCCAGCGGCGCGGCCAGCAGCTCCTCCGGGGGCAGGTGCAGGATCCGGCCCATTCCCATCGACCTCAGCGTCTGCCGCAGATCCGCGAAGACGGCCTCGTTGCGGGTCACGACCACGGCAGTCCGCGTCATCGGTCGAACCGGGGCCGCCAAGCTCATGCATGACGGTTCGGCCGCCACATTTCATCAAGGGAGCATGCTGTGAACCCGGTGACCCGCTGCGTGCGGTGCACCAGCTCGACCCCCGTCAGCTTCGCCGAGATCGAGTTCGTGCTGAAGGCCGAGGGCGTCGAGTGGCGCCTGCCGCTGTGCCGGGCCCACTACGACTCCCTGACCCGCACCATCCGCCGCTGGACCGTCAACGCCAGCCCCGAACCCCAGCTGCCCCTGAGCGTCCTGCACCCGCCCACCCGTGCACCGGTCCCCTCCTCCCGCAACCACCCGGCCGGCCGCCGGCAGCACCTGCAGTCCCTACCCACCGAGGAAGGCGTCCAGGACAGCCCGTGACGCCGGCGCAGGCCTGCGTCCGGCCTTGCGCTCGGCCCTGGCCTCCGCGACCAGCTGCAGCGCCGCGGAGCGCTCAGCGCGCAGCAGCATGGTCTGCGCGGCGCGCTGCCGGGCGTGCTCCCGGGTCACCACCACCTCGAAGCGCTCCTGCAGCTTGGCCTCCCAGCCGGCCCAGGCGGCCCTGACCCAGCGGGCGTCGTAGCTGCCCCGAGCCCGCCCGTCGCGCACCGGGTCGCCCGGCGGCAGCCAGCCCAGCTTGCCCATGTGGATGCGGCGGTGCTCCCACTGCTTCTCGGTCAGCCGGAACTTCTGCCGCACCGTCTTGGCCGGCGGGTAGCCGCGCTCCACGGCGTGGATGTAGGTCATGGCCAGCAGGTCGAACGGGATCCGCGGGTGGTTGGGCATCAGGCCGGCAGCAGGTCCAGTGCCGGAGGGAACGCCTCGTAGGGCAGCTCACGAGCCAGGATGTCCCGGACCACCTGAGCCCGGGAGGGCCGCTCGTCCTCCGGGTAGCGCTCACGCAGGATCTCGATCATCTCGTGCAGCACCTCGTCGAGGGTCACCGAGACCTTCCAGCGCTCGCTGACCACCCGCTCCGGCATCCGGATCCCGTAACCCTTGGGCCCGAACCGTGCATGGGCGGCCTGGCCGGTGATCCCGAACGCCTGGCCCAGGGCGACCCAGGTCCGCACCTGACCGGTCCCGATCAGCTGCAGCGCGCGATCCGCCTGACGGCGGTGCTCCTCGGGCGTCCACGGCATGCATCGAGCGTTGCCCACCGGCGCCGGCAGCGACAAGGCGGCCTTGGCGAAGTTACTCCGCACGGATCAATCAGCGGACCAATCAGCGGATTCAGCGAATGCCCGGTCCGGCGATGAACGGGGACTTGCTGGAGCGGACGCTGCTGCGGCGAACGCGCGTCGGCTCCGGCTTCGGCTTCGGCTCGGTGCCGTCCACGAACTCTCGCCGGTCCCGATCCCGCAGGATGATCTCCTTGCGGCCGGGCAGCCACAGCTCGACCTTTGGGTAGCCGCTGCTGTCCGGGTAGTCGCTGATCAGAGCCTCCTCCCAGCTCCCGTCCTCCATCCGCACCCAGACCCGGGATCCCTTGGGCTGCAACACCTTCAGCGGCGCCAGCCGGGCGTCACCGTGGCGGGTCCCGGTGCGAATCGCCCCGACGGCGTCGAACCGGTGGCTGGCCCCGGCGTTCAGGATCACCGACTCCCGGCGGATGTCCTCCACCATCCCGGTCGCGCCCAGGTACTCCCCGGTCGTGACCACCACCGGGTGCCCGATGTCGTAGCTGGACAGGATCATGTACGGCGGCAGCGGCTCCAGCACCCCCAGGCGTAGCCGGGCCCAGCCGGCCACTGCCGGGTCCGCGCCCCCGCCCGGGTCCCGCGGCAGCGTGATCTCCTCCACCGGGTACCAGCCCTCCCCGGTGACCCCGATCCGGTACGGCACCCCGTCTCGGCGGTACATCTCGCTCCACATCTCCGGGTCCATGCCCATCAGCCAGGCCGTCTCCCCGGTCACGATGACCCGCGACAGCCGCACCAGCGTCGGCTTCACCTTCAGCACCACGTCGGCCTCGAAGGTGCCCTCCTGCTCCAGCTCGTCCGCGGCCAGCTGGCGGATCTGCTCGGTGGTGGCGAAGGCCATCGCGACCCCGTTGCTGGTCACCACTTCGGCTCCGGCCAGGTCTCCTCGCCCATGCGGTGCTCCTCGCCTTCCTTCAGGTGCCCCAGCGGCAGTTCGCAGATCAGCAGCCGGCTGCCTCGCCGGTTGACCGCGTTGCACGTCGATCCGTCAACCATGTCACCCACCGTGGCACATCCGCGACATGCCGTCATTGCCGCCTCGCCGGGGTCGATCTATCGGCCGACCCCACACGGAAGGAGTCCGGCGATGGCCAAGAAGCCGTACGTGATCCACGACGACGGCTCGGTGACGTTCACCGAGGACGTCCCCGAGGACGTCCGCAAGACCGCGTACGAGGAGGCGGCCCGGCAGCGGGCCAGCGCCACCCACGTCGACCCGGCCCAGGCCCAGCAGGTGGAGGAGCTGGCCCGGCAGAGCGCCGACCTGACCCACACCCAGCAGCGCGAGCACGGCACGGAGGTGCCCAAGTGACCAACCCGGACGGCATGACCACCAAGCAGCTGCAGCAGGCCGGTCCCGGCGGCGGCCAGGACTACGCCTACCTCGACCAGACCCGCCCCGCGCACGTCCCGCTGGGAGGCCAGGGCGACGGCATCAGCTCCCCGGAGCTGAACCCCGCCTACTACCCCCGGACCGTCAAGCCCGAGGCCCTGCACGGCGAGGCCGAGCGCGCCGGCGAGGAGTTCCCGACCGGCGGCAGCCCGGACACCAAGCCGCAGAAGGCGCCCGCCGCCTCGCGCCCGGCCGAGGACGTCAAGCCCCACCGGCAGGAGCCGCCGAAGTAGCAGCTGGGAGGGGACCGGAGGGCGCCGGCGGGCTGACCGCGGCGCCCTCCGGCGTCCCGGGCTCCACCAGGTCATCGAAGGACATCTGCTCGGCGCACCACCAGCCGCCGAGGTCCAGCGTCTTCGGCGCCTTCGCGCCCATCGCTCCACCCTTCCCCGCATCGCATCCGACGTCAACGCCCCATCGGCATCGGGCCCGGGAAAGCGCACATCAATCAAGGGACATGCGACTAACGCGCGTTCACAACATGCTCTCGCGACGAATAGATGCCGGCCAGCTGGGAAGGACTTGACAAGAACCGCTCATCCGGTTCAATGGGGGGGAGGGGGGGGCCTGAGCCTCCAGGCCGGCGCGGATGCGGCAGGCCGAAGAGGCGACCGGGGGTGGGGAGCCCCCAGGCGAGCCACCCCCCCAGCGGTGAACCGTAGGAAGTTACTACACGCGCGCGCGAGGAGCCGAAGATGCGAAATCGCCGAACGCGCGTTCTTCGCCAGCAGAAGCTCGTATGAGGCGTGACGTCCCAGCGGGGCGCAAGCCGATCATCCCGCCAGCGAAGTTGACCTCCGGGCAGTGGCTGCTAGAGCTGCCGTTCACCAAGCCGCTGAGCCTCAACGACCGGATGAACTGGCAGGTCAAGCACGGCAAGACCAGGCCGTGGCGAGCGAAGACGAAGGAGGCCGCGGAAGCCGCCGGCATCCCGCCGTGTAAGCGGATCACCGTGGAGCTGTGGTACGTCCCGGTGGATGACCGCGCGCGCGACCCGCTGAATCTGGTGCCCTGCGTGAAGGCGATCGAAGATGGCCTGGTGGATGCGCAGGTGATCGCGGACGACTCCTCCCGCTACCACACCAGCGTCATGCCACAGATAACGCCAAAGGGGCCTCTGCGACCAAATGGGAACCGATTCTGGGTGATCGTCACGGCGCGCCAATAGACGCCCGCTCCCCGGATGTATCAGGCTGCTTTACGCTGCTGACAGCAGATTCATCAGGGGGCCGGAGCGAAGGGAGCTGCCGTGGCGACATCCAGCTTGCCGGAGTCCTTCGAGGTGACCCAGCTCAACGGGCACACGATGAACGTCCGGACGCAGACCGAAGCCGACTTCTACACCAGCCAGCAGGGCAAGTACGTCGAGCAGAACAGCTTCACCGCGGTCAGCGACCTGGCCGACCTGGACCGGCTGATGATGCTGGAGCTGCAGGTCTTCAGGCTCAACCTGTGGCTGGGCTCCGGCTACGACTACGACAACCGGCCGCTGTCCCAGCAGGCCCAGATCGAGCTGCGCCGGCAGCTGAAGGTCGTCTCCGACCTCATCAGCCAGGTCAAGGGCGAACTCGGCCTGACCCGCAGCGCCCGGGAGAAGGCCGAGTTCGAGTCCGCCGGCGCCTACATCGTCAACCTGCGCAAGCGGGCGATGGAGCAGGGCATCAAGCGGGAGAAGGAGCTGGACCGGGCCCTGGTGCTCATCCACGAGCTGATGGGCCTGCTGGGCACCTACGACCGGGCCAACGAGACCGAACGCATCCGGCTCGGCCTGGAAGGCCCGGACGACATCCTGGAGTGGATCAGGGTCAAGCTGATCCCCGAGTTCAACGAGGTCGACGAGTACTTCCGGGAGCACTCCCAGCGCTACTGGGTCGGGACCCTGTAGTGCGCCGGGACGTACCGCCGGTGCGGACCGGGCCCAAGATGCCCGCGGTCCCAGCGCCGGCGCCCCAGCCCGACGAGGGGCCCTGGGAGGTCAGCCCGGCCGGCACCAAGTACCGGGCCTCCACCGCCCCCCGCGGCCGTGGGGCCGACTGGGACAACGCCCGCACCTACTTCCGGGCCCCCGACCTCAACGACTGGATGCGCCGGATGCGCCGCGACCCGGAGCTGTTCACCCAGCTGCTGTCCGACATCTACCGCGAGACCCGCGCCGAGCAGGCTCGCCGAGCCCGCAAGGCCCGCATCGGGCGCCGACCCAAGGTCATCGACGGCGCCCTCAACGAGCTGTGGGACATGGTCACGCCCAACTACAGCAACGACCGCTTCCCGCTGGCCGTCCAGGCCATCACCGGCCAGCTGAGCCCCGAGCAGGTCGCCCAGCGCACCGGGCTGTCGCTGAACACGTACGAGCACATGCTGACCGGTGTGGGCCTGGAGATGTGGCGCCTGGAGGCCCTGGCGCGGGCCTTCGAGTTCTCGCCGGCCTACTTCCTGGAGTGGCGGCAGTCGTACGTCCTGACCGTCATGCAGGAGCTGCTGGAGCTGCAACCCGGGCTGGCCACCCGCTACGTCCGCGCCCTGGACCGTGCCGTCGGCCCAGCTCAGCCCTCACGGCAGGCCAGGCAGCTCGTGCAGGCTTGACGCACCGGATTCTCCCCGCGGCAAGCCGATGGCCGCTGCATGACCGCAGTCCCGAGGCAGCCGCTGACCGAGGAGGAGTGCTACCTCGCGGCGCTCCTGGACGACCCCACCGGTGTCGAGCTGGCCGAACTGACCTGGGTCGACGAGGAACAGCCCGACCGCTGTTTCCGCATCTGGGACTTCCAGTGGAAGCTCTACCACTGCGAGGAGAAATACCAGATCGACCAGTGCGGCCGCAGCATCGGCAAGACTCAGGGCATCATCATGCGGGCCTTCGCGTTCCCGTTCTGCTTCCCGGGCCAGGAACTCCTCATCACCGCCCCCGAGCTGAACCACCTGCGGCCCGTCACCGACAAGATCGAGACGCTCTTCACCACCATGCGGTTGGGTCGGGAGATGCTGCCCAACATCAAGGGCAACGGCATCAACCACCAGCCCCAGTTCCAGGCCCGCTTCCGCAACAACAGCCGCATCGTCTCCCGCCTGCCGAACCGAGACGGCAAGGGCGTCAAAGGGATGCACCCGCTGCGCATCGAACTCGACGAGGGCCAGGACTACCCCCGCGCCGGCTGGGTCGAGATCATCGAGACGATGAAGGCTGGCTCCGCCGGCGCCCAGTGGCGCGTCCACGGAGTCTCCCGCGGCGTCCGCGACACCTACTACGACCTGACCTCCAAGAAGAACCCCAACATGCCGTTCTTCGTGCACCGCTACATGGCGGCGCACCGACCCACCTGGACCGACGAGGAACGCGCCAACAAGATCGAGTTCTACGGCGGCACCGAGGACAACCCCGACTACAAGCGGAACATCTTCGGCGAGCACGGCGACGCCTACAACCCGCTGTTCGTCCTGGCCCGGCTCATGGCCTGCGTCCGCCAACCCGACCAGAGCGAATGGGCCAACGAATACAACCGCAACGTCCACCGGCAGATCCGCATCAACGACGAGATGCACCGCCGCGTCGGCCTGCCCATCGAGCACTTCCTCGAAGCCATCCCCAAGTGCCACCTCGACCCCGTCTACGAGTCCTTCTACGCCGGCATGGACGTCGGCTACACCAACGACCCGAGCGAGATCCTCATCTGGGCCGTCCTCCCCCGCTACGGGGAGGATCCCCTACTGCGGCAACTGCTTCGCGTCCAGATGCGCCGTATCAGCGCCCGCAACCAGGCCCAAGTCGTCAAGGGCCTCTTCGAGGTCTACGGAGACCGCCTGCGCCGCTTCGGCATGGACAAGACCGGCAACGGCCTGCCCCTGTTCCAGTTCCTGCGCGACGACCTCGAAGCGCACCGCCTCGGCCTGAACAAGCGGCTGGCCGGCTACGGCTTCTCCGAGAAGCTGCCCGTGGAGTTCGACGACCGCGAACCCGTCGGCAAGGAGAAGCCCGAAGACCTCGTGATCGAACGCAACGTCGTCGACTACGCCTCCGACGAGCTACGCAAGCTGGTCGACGCCGGCACCCTGGAGCTGCCCTACGACGTCGAGGAGATCAAGGAGTTCCAGGGCGAGACCGTGGAGGTGGTCAAGGACATGGGCAGCGCCGCGGGCATCAAGAAGCGCTACAAGGGCGGCTGCCACACCCTCGACGCCGCCCGCATGCTCATCGCCGCAAAGAACCTCCAGCTGATCGAGGAGATGCTGGCACCCCGCCGGAACGCCCCCGTCCTCGACGCCTTCGTGGGCTGAGCGATGAACCCGACCTGGCTGCCGGCCTGGGTGCCGGCCTGGCCCCGCTGCACCGGCGAGTGCGTCGTGCAGTACGACGCCAAGCGGGACTGGCTGTGGTGCATCCACTGCCGGCACCCGAAGCTCACCGCAGAGCAGCTTGACCGCCAGGGAACCCGGATTTAGCTTCGATGAGCCCGGATCTGGGCCGACGAAGCGCCCATGCCCACAGCGGTGATGAGCGACGCCACCTCGCTGCGGCCGGACCCAGACCCGGCCGCAGAGGAGGAGAACACGGGGCCAACGAGCGTTAGCTCCGTGCCCTCCTCCGTGCCCTCCTCCGCGACGCCGACGAACCTGGCCTCCCTGGCGTTCATGGCGCCGCTGCGCCCGGCCGGATTCCTCGGCTCCCGCGAGGAGATCCAGGCCGAGCTGGACGGCATCGCGATGGCCGCGCGCGCCTTCAGCCTCAAGCAGCCCGACCAGGTCATGCGCGAGGTCGCCGCCTACTCGGCCCGCCTGACCGAGCTGTCGATGCTGCTGCACCGCGTCGAGGCGCTGGAGCGTCAGTACGTGCGCGTGCGCACCCAGCAGGTCGAGCTGTGGCTGAAGGAGCTGGACCGCCAGTTCAAGATCGCCTCCCGGCTCGTGGAAGTCAACCGGCAGGACATCGCCCTCCTGGGAGGCCAGGCGTGAGGACCGACGTCATCCCCGCCCGCGAAGCCGCCTCGACCCGCATCAACGAGATCGAGGTCCACTCGGTCGACGGGCACCAGCAGGTCTCCTACGTCAACTACTCCGGCCTGCCCGACGACGTCGTAGGCCCCCGGGTCCGCCAGCTGGCCGCCCAGCTCACCGAGTGGATCACCGTCACCCAGTCCCGGCGCAGCGCCCTGCTCAACCGCGACGCCTACGTCCCCCCGGACAACCCCCTGGCCCAGATGGCCGTGGCCCGCAACGCCGTCGCCTCCGACGACATCGTGGGCGGCGCCGCGGACGTCACCGAGGGCCTGATGTTCCAGGGCGTGCAGTGGGAAGGCGAAGAGCACGACGACGCCGACGTCCTCAACCAGATCAGCGCCGAGGTCAACCTCGACGCCGTCCTGCGCGCCGCCTGGCGGGAGCTGTACACCACCAGCCAGGTTGTCGTGGCCGGCTGGTGGGAGCACAAGAG
>Ga0126376_10000232_pt1 | contig 26244 bp, 24 predicted proteins | sample PanSoiMetPlot_15_FD_92760 | JGI IMG/M metagenome (GOLD analysis project Ga0126376, IMG submission 92760) | Tropical forest soil microbial communities from Panama - MetaG Plot_15 | ecosystem: Environmental > Terrestrial > Soil > Tropical forest > Bulk soil | place: Panama | collected 2016-02-17 | reverse complement strand
TTCGCTGAGCCCCAGGAAATGCAGCGCGGTCTCATAGGGCGCCATGCCGAGGTAGTACAGACGGAACATCACCATACGCGAGGCGCGCTCGGGCTCGTCCAGCGCCGCTTGCCCGGCCAGCACAAAGTCTGCCACCCACTCATGCACTTGTACCCGCAGCTCAGGAGGAATGCCGTGCCCCCAGCCGCTACGTTCAACCGCCTTGGGAATTCCTGTTGTCTGCATGGCGCAACAGTCTTCAGTTCTACGAACTCTCGCAGCTTAGCCACGCCGCGAACCTTCGCAAGGAGATGACTGCGCTCATGGATCAGTGGATCGAGGAAACTTCGGCGGCCATGCTCGCGCGATGGCTCATGGAGCATCGTCAGCGAGAAGCCGCTACGCCGCCAATCGAAAACGAGCGGCGCGAGGGAGGTCATTCTGTGTCCGATAATATTTTCGCGGATGCGGCGGGCGTCGTCCCGCACCGCAAGTCCAAATTTGGAGGTTCATCGCAAGAAAGGTTCGCTCTTTGGAGTAAACGGAGTGGTGTAAGCAGCAGCTTTCGCAAAAATGTGCTTTTTCTTGTCGCACGCAAAAAGCCGCCGCGGCTCGCGCACGAGTGCACTCGCCCGGCGTCTTTTTTGTCGCTCGTTGCCGCCTCTCGCATCCCCTTCTCCCACGTCGGCGCACGCGTCTTGCCACACCGCGCGCCGACTTCTGTCTTTGAAACTTTCTATGGGTTATTAGACACAACGAGAGACTCGACGAGACGCGAAGAAATGAAGTGAGGATTTTCTGTGAGGAACCAGAAGGAAAACTTACTTCGACTGACTAGTGAGCGGTGGATTTCTTCGGCAAAATGTCCTTCTCGAGCATCTGCTCTTTTCGATACACCAGCGCGTTGATGTCGTACGGCGCAAGCTCGAATCCATGCCCATGGGTAATCGCATCTGTCGGGCAGGCTTCCACGCAATAACCGCAGAAAATGCAGCGCGAATAATCAATGTTGTAAACGGAAGCGTACCGCTCGCCTGCGGAAATCCGGTTCGCGTCGGTATTTTCGGCGGCTTCAATGTAAATGCAGTTCGCCGGGCACGCCGCCGCACACAAAAAGCATCCGACGCACTTTTCCAGCCCGTTTTCATCACGATGCAGCACGTGAATTCCGCGGTAGCGCGGCTGAAAATGCACTGGCTCATGCGGGTAGTTCTCCGTGACCGTTTTCCGGAATATGTTCCGGAACGTCACGCTGAACCCCTTCACCATCGTGGTGAACGTCGCGAATACTTCGCCGAGTGGATTTCCCATAGTCCGTGAGTTTAGCAGAGCCGCGAAAGACGGGCAAACCTCGCACTTACGCGGACTGGCTCCGTTTCTGTTTTAGAGCCTCAATAATCTGTTTCCCGTGAAACCGTCCGTTTTCAATAAAAATCTCGCTGGTATGCCGACCGCCGATAACCACACCTGCCAAATGTAAGCCAGGAACATTGCTCTCGAGCGAATTCGCATCGAGCGCCGGCTTTTTGGTCTGCGGGTCGAGTTTCACTCCAAAGCTCTCGATGAATTCATAGTCGGGATGATATCCCGTCAGCGCAAAAACTTGCCGCGCCGGCAGGCGTTTTTCCCCGCCGCCGTTCTGCACGATCACTTCGTCGCGGGTAATCTTCTTCACTTGCGTGTCGAACAGCGCCGTCACTTGCCCTGCCTTAATGCGATTCTCAATGTCTGGCCGCACCCAATATTTGATCGTTTTGCCCAACTCCGCGTTGCGATGGACCAGCGTCACGCGCGCACCGTTGCGGTATAAATCCAGCGCCGCTTCCGCCGCTGAATTCTTCCCACCCACAACCACTACATCCTGATCCCAAAACTCATGCGGCTCTGTGTAATAGTGCGCCACGTGCGGCAAATCCTCGCCAGGCACGCCAATCATGTTCGGCAAGTCGTAATAACCCGTCGCGATGATGACTTTCTTTGCGACGTATTTGTTCTCGATTCCCTTTTCCGTTTTCGTGACGACTGTAAAATTCCCGTCGCTTCCTTCCAGCCGCAACACTGTTTCGTACAGTCGTAGTTCCAGCCCGTAATGCTCTGCCGCCTTCCGGTAATACTTCAGCGCTTCCGTGCGTGTAGGCTTTTCCGCCGCGCACACCAGTGGCAAGTCGCCGATTTCCAGCAGCTCCGGCGTCGTGAAGAAATACATGTTCACGGGATAGTGGTAGATCGAATTGCAGAGGCAGCCTTTATCAATCACAAGCGGCTTCATCCCCGCCCGGACCGCTTCGATCGCGCACGCAAGGCCGGTCGGGCCCGCGCCGACACAAATCACGTCATAATTCGCCATAGATTTCAGTTTGACGCGCTCGTTTTCGATTTGCAAATCAGGTGGGAGTCACTGAGGTGTGGCTTCCGCAATAATCTCGTCCAGAATCTCTTGAAATTCAGCCAGTTCCTTTAATCGCTCTGGAGTTACCTCCAGTTCCTTCTGTTTGAAGACAAACACATCCTTCGTTCCGCGCTTCACGCGCACGCCGAACTTTCCATCCACCAAAAACGACGCAGGTGCCAAGATCCGCAATCCTCCGCCGTCCACCAGCGCCAACACTGCGGCACAATCGCCTCGTCGCAAGCACAAAGCGCTCTCATACGGCGGAATCGCAATCGGCCGAAACCCCGCCTCAAACAGGCGTTTCATCACCTGCATTTGTCGCTCGCTCAGTTCCATTTTGGAGTGCGGCGGCTTTGCGCCGCCATCTTCATCTTAGTCTTGAACTCTTGCAGTGGCGGGTCTTTAGACCCATGCTTTTGACTTACGCCGCCGTCGAATCCGCTTCGGTACCTTCCGCACCTTCGAGCTGCGCCAAAATCTCGCGCAACGTCCCAATCAACTCCTCGCGCGAAACATGGCTCTTCTTGAATTGAATCCGGAACTTGAACGATTCATTCTGCGGTTCAAAATGAAAAATAAACGGCTGCGGCCGGTGCGGACCGCCCTGCTCTTCTTTGCGCTCGCGCCGCGCCTCATCGCGCGTCAATCCACCCTGCAGAATCCGGTGGAACATCTCCGCCATTTTCTTTTCGGTCGGCTGTCGCGCAATTTGCAAAAGCAATGACTTTGACGTCACGCCATGCTCGAGGCACTTTTTCCGCAGCGCATCGGGAATATTTCGCAACGACAACGTCTCAGTCACCGAAGACCGCGCCCGCCCAATCTTCTTCGCAATATCCTCGTGCGTGTATTCGAACTGCGTTGCCAACCCATACAAACCGTCCGCCTCTTCAAACGGCGTCAAATCTTTACGCTGGATATTTTCAATCAGCGCGATTTCCAGAGTTTCCGCATCGTCCGCCATCTTTTCGATGCACGGCAATTCGCGCAGCCCGGCCGCACGCGACGCGTGGTATCTCCGCTCGCCCGAAATGATGTAGTAGCATTCTTCGCGCGGCATATACCGCACCAGCAGCGGCTCCAGCACGCCTTTTTCGCGGATCGACTCCGTCAGCTCCGTCAAATCGCCAAGCGATTTGCGCGGCTGCTCCGGATTCGGGCGGATCTGGTCCACTCGAATCATCCTTCCCACCGCTGCGCCGCTAAAACTTGTCAGTTGTTCAACGTAGTGCGCGTCATGCCGCATCTTCAGCGCGACGGGTAGCCCTATTCTCTTCGACACGATGCATTACCTCCGCTGCAAGCTTTTTGTACTCCACGGCACCGGGTGACTTCGGCGCGTAGGTAAAAATCGTTTCTTTGTACGCAGGGCTCTCCTCGAGCCGAACGTTCTTGGTAATCTTCGTCTTGAACAGCACTTCTCCGAACACGCTGCGAATTTGCCCGTGCGTATCCTTCGAAATATTCGTGCGCTTGTCGTAAAGCGTGATCACCACACCCAGCACTTTCAGATTTGGATTCGGCCGCGCGCGAATCCGCTCGTACGTTTCCAGCAAATCGTCCGTGCCTTCAATCGCAAAGTACGCAGCTTGAATCGGCACCAGCAAATGCGTCGCGCTCACCAGCGCGTTCACCGTCAAGATTCCCAGCGACGGCGGCGTGTCCAGCACCACGTATTCATAATCCTTCAGAATGGGCGCCATCGCGTCTTTCAAACGGTACGGCGCGTCAAATTGTCCCGCCAAAACTTGTTCGAGCTTCGCCAATGCCAACCGCCCTGGCCCTAAAAATAAATTAGAATCTTTCGTCGGCCGGATCACGCTCGCCATCGTCGCGCGCGTATCGCTCAACACTTCAAACATCGAAGTCGAAACCTCGCCCGAATCGTAGAATGCAATTGTTGAATTTGCCTGCGGATCTAAATCGATGAGGAGAGTTTTTCTGCCGCGGTTGGCGAGGGCTGCCGAGAGATTAATTGCCGTTGTTGTTTTTCCGACTCCGCCTTTTTGATTCGCTACCGTGATGATGGCGGTCATTCGTTAGAACCTCCGCAGGTCGTCCCCGATACGAATTCAGGGACGCCTCCGCACCGCGCCGCCGCGTTCCCGCAACTGCAATGCAAGATATAGGTGCCGTTCGTACAGTACCCCCTAGAGCTAGCTTAACTGTACGTTCGCACCCGATTGTAACGCAAGAGAAAAGTGACCACTCCCGCTTTTGACAGTGGAAAACAGCCATTTCTATTGTGTGGGGTACGTCCTATCTTGTCATTCCGAGGGGAAGGCTGGCGGTTTTGTCAGCCTGAAGTCGAGGAATCTCTCTTCGATTGGTCCGCTATTAAGGGCCTTTGTAGGGGCTGCCAAAGCGGTCGCTTTTCTCTGCGCCCTCTGTGACTCTGTGGCTAGGCTGTTCTTTCCTAAAACTCCACGCCCCAAAATTCATAAGGCGGATTCTGCAGCTCCAGTCCTAACTCCCACCCGGCACGCCCTTGGTGCCCGCGCCAAATCAGCACGGCATCCGACGCCATATCGGTAATCTTGTTCACCAGCTTTAGCTTCTGGCCTATGGCCAATTCCTGCTGAGCCACCACCATGCAGCCCTTCACGCTGACGTCCATGGTTACGCCTTCCACGCTGCGGGTCTGCCCATCCTCTGCATACCATTCCACAATCACGGGCACGCGGGAATTCACCCGCACTACTGAGCGTACATGCTCGTCTTTCGCCGCAATCCCGAAACTACTCGTATTTACCCTAAGCACAAGCCTCTCCGATCTCTGTCCAGGGCCCGCCAGGGCCGGACACACTAACTCCCTGTGTTTTCAAGGCTAAAAGCCGCCCGCGCCCCGGTCAATGGGCCGCCAGTCCCTACCGTCCGTACCAGTAAACGCAAAAGGGGCACGATTTCTCGCGCCCCTTTCCAGTCCTCCTGTTTTCTCTCGTCTCTAGTTCTCCTCATCTCCTCCTAATTGGCGCTTAGGCCCCAAACCGGCATTTCCCTGCCGCACCACCAAAGCTTCGTGGTCCAAACAAAGATCGAGAACTCCTTCAGCAACGTTTGGCTGAGCTGCCCCTGATTCGCTTCCCGCTGCATGACCGCAAGGGCATCTCCCACCGACATCTCTTTTCGATAGGGTCGGTCCGTGGTCAGTGCGTCAAAAATATCCGCCATTTGCAGAATCTGCACGGATAGCGGAATCGAATCTCCCATCAAGCCGTCCGGGTAACCGCTCCCATCCGGCCGCTCGTGATGATGGCGAATCAACGGCAACAAGTGCCGGAAGGACTTTAGTGGAGCGCAAATCTCCTCGCCCACGACTGGATGCCGCCTCATAATTTGCATCTCCTGCGGCGAGAGCCTTTCTGGCTTCAACAAAATATTGTCCGGCACCGCAACTTTGCCGATGTCGTGCAGCAAGCTGCCCGCTCGCAAAGTCTCCAGCTCGTCCGTGCTAAGGCCAAGGTGAGCGCCAAACTGCACTACGTAGTTCGAGAGTCGTTCAGAATGTCCCGTCATCTTCGGGATTTTCAATTCAATGCTTCGCGCCAGCGCGTACAGCACATCTTCCGCTTGTTGGTCTACATACGACTTCAGTTGAAGAATAGTGTCCACGCGGTTGAGCACTCCCCATCGCGAAACCGGCCTGCTCCAAAAATCGTCTGCTCCCGCCTGATACGCGCGGCTCACCTCAAACGGTTCTGAATCCGAAATTGGCACAACCAGAATCACCGGCATCAGCCGGTTCAATGGGTCAGCCTTTAGCCGCTTGCAAACTTGGTACGCCGGCATGTCCGGCAACGAGGAGTTCAACAAAACCAAATCCGGCCTGACCTCCGGACACCGTTGGATCGCTGTTCTCCCAGTCTCTACTGCAATCACTCACCTGCGATCCTGCTCACCGTGTAGCATTTGGTGGCTGTCGTTTGAGGGACACACAGTCATGTGCGGGTGACGCGCCAGTCTCACCGATGAGAAGAGCGGGTTAACTCGCTGATTATCTTGGAACTTGTTCTGCAGTTCTGTGAGTACTTACACAAAACTGTGTAGGAGTGCTGTACGACGATTTTACACTGGCGGCTACAGAATTTACCTGACGGAAAAAAGTACCAGAATTTCGTACAACTGCAATTCACAGTACTCTTTTCCACGTTACAAATGTGCGTTACGGAATTTTCTTTCCATTCGAAAAATTTCTAGCGACCGAACCGCTCGACTTCCATCCCATTGCCGGATGGCTTTCGGTTGCGCGGATCTTCCAAATAATCCTGCAACTCAAGTCGCAGGTTGCCGGCATTCGTCGCAAACCCCATGGCGGTGTCAAAATCCACCAAGCCTTCGCGGATGAATCTGTCCAGTTCTCCGTCGAAGTGCTGCATGCCTTCCGTCGAGCCGTCTCGCATCGCATCGAGCAGCGTCTTGCCTTCGCTCTCGCCTTTTTCCACGTATTCCCGCGTTCTCATCGTGGCTTTCAGCACTTCCACCGCGGCGATTCTTCCCTTTCCGTCTTTTTTGGGTATCAAGCGCTGCGACACGATGAATCGGAAGGCCTTCGCCAGCCGCGTGCGAATCGCCTGCTGGTCCGAAAGCGGAAACACGCCGACGATGCGCTCCACCGTCTTCGAAGCGTCAATCGTATGCAGCGTGGACATCACCAGGTGGCCCGTTTCCGAGGCTTCCAGGGCGATTTCAATCGTTTCGCGGTCGCGCATTTCGCCCACAAGAATCACTTTCGGCGCCTGCCGCAGCGCGGCACGCAGCGCCAGCGAAAACGTCGGCGTATCGCTGTGCAACTCGCGCTGATGAATCGTCGCCTTCTTGTGCCGGTGTAAAAATTCGATCGGGTCTTCGATCGTCAGGATGTGATATGCCTTCTCCGAATTCATTTTGTCAAGGACCGCCGCCAGCGTGGACGATTTTCCCGAGCCGGTCGGTCCTGTCACCAACACAATGCCGTTGCGTAGCTCCACAATCTCTTGCAGCACCACCGGCAACTTTAGATCGTCAAATCCCGGAATATTGTCCGGAATCACGCGCATCACGATCGCGTTCGTGCCGCGCTGCCGGAAAATGTTTACGCGGAATCGCCCCACACCATTGATCGCATAGGAGAGGTCCGCCGAGCCGTCCTTTTCCAGCTTCTGCGCGGGAATTTCGTTCTTGCCGATCAGCTCGTTCGCAATGTACTTCGTGTCCAGATGCGTCAGCATCTCGAGCCCCTTGAATTTCAGCTCGACCAGCTGGCCGCTGATTTCGACTTGCGGCGCGCGCCCCGGAGAAAAAATCAGGTCGCTGATGTGCCCGGCGCTCTTCAGCATTGCCGTGATGAGCTGTGGCACATTGAACGTCCGCGGCGTCGGCGCTAGTGGCGCTGCTGGAACTTCTTGCAATACCTCTGGTGTTGTAGCCATGGGGACGTTTTCCTGCTTCCTGTTTGTAGTGGCGAATCTATGGATTCGTGCCGTTGCATCCGGCACGTCTTCTGACTCGTTCTCACCCGCACCCTGGGAGAGCTGCGGGGCGCGTTCTCACCGCTAAATTATAGGATTCGCCCCTGTTTCCGTGTGCTTAACTAACGCAGTACCACTCCTTCCGATTACCTGTCCTTTAGGCGGGGTACCTCATCAGTGTTTCCGTCGCCATTGTGGAACCGCGTACAAAACCCCAAAGGTTCCCTCAAAGCCCTTTATCTCTTCAGGTCCCAGTTGAAGTCGTGTTTGGTCCATTCGCGGCAACCGATTCTTGGGTCGCGAGGCATGAGCGGAACGGGAAACGTTTCTGCGCTGGCGGCCGCCCAACGGGCGGGATCGCTCAAGTCGTACAGCTCGATAGTCATGTTATAGAGCATGGAAGGATATGCCTTTGCGTCGCGGCGGACTCCGATGGCCGCGAGATACTTGAGAACAGCGGCGCGCACTGCCTGATGCGGACGGCCCGTGCCGGCGAGCACCCACAACCGCCGGGTCCCGCGAAATCGATCTATGTCGCGCAGGAAGGCGCGCGAGTCGTCCCGGTCGCACGCTCCGGTAATCCACTCATTCGACTGCAAACCGTACCGCGGACCATAGAAGCGCGTTCCCACTTCATTCAATTGCATAACGTAGATGACGTCGCCCGGCTGCCGGTGCTGCTGTAGATAGCTGAGTATTTCCCAGGTGTGTTCGATCTCGTATGGCGGCAGAGCTTCGGCGAGCGCCATCACCGGCGCGATCAGGAACGCGAGGAGGACCAGCGCACCGACGGCAGGGTGAAGCGCGCTGGCTTTGCTGCGAATCCAGTCCGCTGCAGCAGTCATGGTGAGCAGGGCCGCGGGAAGCAGCCAGAACGCCAGCCGCCCGCGGAACGGATATTGATGAGCGATCGCGGCGGTGAGCGCGACGAGCGGCGGGCCGCACAAGAAGCATGCGGCCACTCGATTGCGCATCCACAGGACAACAATTCCCATGGCAGCCAGGAGCGCAAACATGATAGGCCACTTGTAACGCAGCAGCGTCACGTCGGAAAAAAGCTCCAGGAAGCGCTGCCCTATCCATGCGGCGCCGCTGCTCCAATGAAACGGAAACGGGAAAAACGCGCCGGCCCAGAACTCGTTCATGAATTGTTTTGTGGAAGGAGTCATGCTGCGCATGCCGGCGACGATTGCGAACAGGGATGCAACCGCCCACAAAGGGATCGTGAGAAGCAGGGCCCGGCCGGCATTTCTTTCGCGCGAAATGAACGATTCGAGCGCAAGCCCAAGTCCGATTCCTGCCATTACGAGCACGGACGCCTGCGAAAACCAAATAATGAGAAAACCGGCGAGGCCCGTGAGAACGAGCCGCTGCATGGAAGCTTTGCGCTCGAGCAGCTTGAGCGCAAGGAGCGGCAGCACGATTCCCGCAAGCAAATCGCACTCATACTGTTTGACTTCTGCGCCGAACCGGATGAACGGCACGCCAATCACGAAAAGAAACAGAGCGGCCGCCGACGCGACAGGCAGCAGGATTTTTTCTGCCAGGCGCCGGAAGAGCAAGAGGCTCACGATGCCGCAAAGGAACGGGAAGAGCCGCAGCGCCATTTCGTTCGGGCCGAAAATGATTACCGAGAATTTTTCGATCAGGAGGAAGCCGCGCGGCGAGACCTGGTCCAGCGCCAGCGGTTTCGTAAGGAGGTGCCCCAAAGGCAATTGCAAAATGTTGCGCGAGAGCAGGATTTCATCCAGATACAGGGATGTATCGCGGAAGTACGCCCACGCGCGCAAAGCGATGCCGAGAAGCACGAGAAAAAACATAATTCGCGGTTGATGAGAACTTGCCGCGACTTTCGCGCCGACGCTGTCTTGCTGCTGCTTCGTGCTGGTTTCGGGCCGGTCCCCTTCCATCGCCGATCCCTGCTTTCCCGGAGAGCCAAATGAGTAAGAGATTCTGCAGAATTCGCGCGTGCATCTTATAAAGATTCGCCGTATCCAAGCCATTCCACGTAAATTTTGTGGACTCAACTCAGGTCATGAGCCTCTTTTCTCATCTGCGCTACGAGCTTCACCCACGGAACCTAATCAGGAAGACCTCTAGATCGATTACTCACTAGCCTGTACTTGATAAAAGGCAATCTCGCTTGCCTTGAGAAAGGCCATTTGGTCTTCGCCTGGAGAAATCGCAAATGCTTGTACGGCGGGAACCAAATCCGGAATTCCGATGGAAAAAATACAGCGTCCGTTTTTCACCCGGTAGACGGCCACGTGAGAACTCTTCAGTTCCGAGGGTTTGAAAACTGATTGCAACGACCGCGACTCTGCGCTTTTTGCAATCCTGATGGCGAACACATTGCTACCGATATTTCCACCCGCTGTTTGTCCAACCTCTGAAGTGGAAGATAATCCCTTAAGCACGACGCTGCCGTCCCCATGAAGGATGCGGTACCATCGCCTTTGTCCCTCGCAGCCAAGCACAAACAGCAAGTCTCCCGGCATGCTATCCACCCTTGGCGTGCAAGTTGATTTTGCTTCGGCTAGCACCCGCCGCTGCCCGCTCCAAGTGTTCTCCACGATTTGCCAACGGTTCGACCCAATCCTGGGAATGTGGACTTCACCTTCGTTCAGCAAGACTGGTGGCGAGAACCTCGAGGAACGCATGATTGTTGTTAGCGACCTGAAGCGCGAATCGAGCAGTCGTATTTCTACATCTTCTTCCGGCTCCTGCGGCTCGGCTTTTTCCAGCAGCCGATGGATTTCGCGCGTGTGACGTTCATGAGTAATGCCCACTGCGAAAAATTCCGAAGCTGGCGAAATCTGTAGAAATGCGAGGGGGCCTCCCAAGGGGATACGATCAGCCAGCAGAAGCCCAGGCCCGTAAACACGCAGCTCCTGACCAACATGAACTAAGACCCGATTATCTCCAATTGGCCAAAGGTAGCGACCAGAGTCTGGGACGCGCCAATCGACGGTGCGCACAACCTCCTTTTTCTCAAGGTCGACGAGCACGGCTCGAATAACTCGAAGCCTGCGAGAGGAAATCGCTTCCGCGGCGCTGCGCTGTACAAGTGTGTGAGGGTTGAAAGTGAAGAGAAACTGATGGGAACCTAAATAGGCAATGCTTGCATCGTAATCGAAACTGAACATTTCCTGATCGGCCGGCTGCGGAAGGTACCCTAGTCTTTTCAAGGACAGGGTGATCTGCGCCCCATGATTCCCCTGATCGGATTGCATGTCTTCCGCTGCGATTGAACAGTCCGGCGCTTCGCAGACCTCCCTCTCGTCGGCAATGCTCAACGGCGGTGGCTCTGTGATCACTGGAACAGGTTTATTGGTGGTTGTGTTAGAGGTTGCGGCAACGGGATTCGCGTTTCTTGTCTCCGCGCTTACAGTACGTTCGGAACTAACATTCGGAACAAGTACAAACTGCGTTCCTGCGCTGAGCTGCACGTCGCGGCCGGTCGAGCGCAGGATGGATGCCCAGTCTGGCGGTTGTCCTACGGAGATTGCAACATTCGGAATACCAACCACCTGTCCCATCTTAACCGAGCTTGGAGTCTTGACGCGCGGCTCAACGTAGACCGTCGCTGCAGCTTGGCTGAGACTTCGCATGCCCCCGTTCAAACCGAGGCCCACTGCGGAGTTCAACGGTTGCATCTCTTCTGTATCGGAGTAGCTGGGAGGATTGGGAGCAAGTATGGCCGCGACCGTTAGGAGCAGCGGCTTCATCTCGCGTCCGCCGCATTGACCGCTCTCGAAGGTGATGCCGATTTCCGAAATCTTCTCCGTTTTGGAATAGGCCTTTTGCGTGACGATGTGTCCTTGGATGACCGCCCCCGCGCGCAAATCGCACTCCGGACTCTTCCACGGCGTTCTGAGCTTCGCCAGAATCGCGTCTCCGACTTTGACCTTCCTGGCGTTTAAGCGTTGGATTAGTTCTGCCTGGATCGGCGTAGCAGTTTGCGCGAAGAGGGGGCTAGGCGGGAACCAGCAAGCTAAAGCGAACAACGCAAAAGTTAGTATGCGTTTAGGGTACGCCATGTGACCTGCTGCCTAACGAAGATCAAGAAACCGGGCTGGAAGTCCTCAAGCAACTCAGCTGGTCCGCGCCAAGAATACTAACAAAGCCAACATCTGGACAGAATTGTTTTCGGGGCGCTGTTAGGTTGTGAGACTTCCTGCAAAACCGCTTCAGGGTGGCGTAGCCGTGGGAGACTCAAATTCTGTTCAGACTAAGGCCGTGCTCACTCGCTTCCTGGTACCCACGGTACCCACTTTCTCGTTGCAAGGCACTAGCGCACTTTAGCTACGCAACTTTTGGGAGTGGAAGGGGTTCAGGCAGAGCGGCCTCCAGGTTAGTCCGTCAACCGGTCCTGGACTGGGCATAGGCGGGAATTATGCGTGTTCTGCGAACCTTGCCGATCGTCTTAGCGCTTTTTGCGAATTCTGCCGCTGTGTGTGCGCAGCAATCTAACACCCAGGCACAAGCCGATGTTCTCGACAAGATTGTTGCGCAAGAGCAAGCGGAGATGGAGTCTCTTCGCCAATACTCTCCATTGATAGAGACCTATGTCCAGCTTCGCCGCACGGACAAATCCGCAGGTGCGGCGCCAAGCGGCGACAGATATTTTCTTGGCAGGGCTTCGCTGGCCAAAGGCATCGAGTTGGAACCGCTAGCGCGCGATACCCGGACCAAGCACAACAGGATAATCGGCAGCATCACGAACTTCCTCTCCTTGGAATTTCTTCCGCGCGGTTTTCTGCAAATGATCTTCCTTGATACCAACGGCTTCGACCGCAGTCATTACAATTTCTCTTATGTCCACCGGGAGTTTTTGGGTGACGTTCGCTGCTTGGTTTTCGACGTGGACCCTCGCGTGAAGGCCGAAAAAGGCCGCTTCGTAGGCCGAATCTGGGTCGAAGATCAGGGTCTCCACATTGTGCGCTTTAATGGGATCTACAACGGGTCGTCCATACTCAGCTTCTACTTCAGCTTCGACAGCTGGCGTCAGAATGCGGGGAAAAACGAGTGGTTACCCGCCTATATCTACAGTGAAGATCGCGCGGAGTACCCTGGGACCAAGAAGGAGATAATTCCTGCCTTCCGGGCACAAACGCGGCTGTGGGGCTACGCTCCGGGCCACGCTCAAGAAGAGCAAGAGTTAACTAAACTCCTCGTGGAATCGCCCACGAGCGATCAATCAGAAAGCGCCACTGACTACTCGCCACTCCAACAAACCCGTCTCTGGACTCGCCAGGCCGAAGACAACATCATCGCAACCCTAGAGAAGTTTGGGTTGATGGCTCCATATGGTGAGGTGGACAAAGCCCTCGACGTCGTAGTGAACAACCTTCTCGTCACCAATGGCCTGGACATCGAGCCTCAAGTTCGCTGCCGTGTGCTCATGTCCTCCAGTTTTGAATCCTATGCCATGGGTCACACCATCGTCATGAGTCGCGGTTTGTTGGATGTGCTTCCCAACGAGGCTAGCCTTGCGGTCCTCCTGGCACACGAGCTTGGTCACATCGTGCTTGGCCATCCCATGGACACACAGTTTGCATTCTTCGATCGTCTCCGCTTCGACGAGAGGGACACCATCCGTCGCTTCGCCTTTTCTAGGCCACCGGAAGAGGAGCTTGCGGCGAGCCAGAAAGGCTCAGAATTGCTGATGAAGTCCCCATACAAAGATCAACTGGCGACCGCGCAGACCTTTCTCGAGGCCCTCAAGAGCCGGTCCAAGGAGATTCCCAATTTGATTAGTCCGCATCTAGGTGACAGGATGCCTACAAATTGGACAATTGCCTCTAGCGCGCCTTCTGCCCAAGCGCCAAATGAAAAAACTGCCGGCACTCCGGAGACAACTTCGATTCTCGCGTTACCCCTCGGAGGGCGCATCAAAGTTGATCCTTTCAGTGGTCAATTGCGCCTGTTCAAGTTCAAGTCTGTAGGCGTGGCACCCGAATACGAGAAGATGCCTTTCGAAGTCACTCCTGTCTATCTCTATCTGACTCGACAAAATGGCGGTACGCCGCAGCAAAAACCTCCCCAATAGAAAGCAACGTCGGAGGTCAGATCCGGTTCCCACGGCGAGCCTGCCACTCTCCAAAATGCCGAAGGAAGCCCGGTTCCTCTCTTCTGCATTTTTTCTATGGGCCATTTCTCGCGTCCCGAATTACAATGTTCTTGCCCCCCTTCGCACCCAGCCTCAAAAAACGTGACACGTCGGCCCTCACCTCCCCGCTCGCGTTGAGGGAAACCGAAAGGGTTTCACTGGCCATCTCCGCCTAAGGAAGACTGTGGACCCGTTGTTGGAGGTTCTGTGCATCCGCGCTACGACACCGTGCGATCTTTCCTCCTGGCCTCCATACCCGAATTCCGCCCTCGCTACCAGGAAGAGATGAAGAAGCGCGGCCGCCATCCAAGCCCATACCTGGCCTTTGCCGCATTGACCGCGATGGTCACGGAGGCCTTGGATTTTGGCGGCGATCCCTCCTTTTTGACCAAAGTTTTCGATGTCTTTGAAAAAATGGCGTCGAACGGCGACCGGGAGGTCGTCACGCTCTTGCAAGTGGGCTTTGTGGAGAACCTCGTGAAATTCCCCAATAGACTTGCCATCGCATGGGAGCGAATGGGACCGGCAACGCAAAAGCTGACCACGGACACGGCGAAAGCCTGGAACCGGGAAATGAACCTGCCGGTTGCCGCTCGCACGGGTGAAAAGTCCAATGCAAAGGCGCACGCCGCAAGATGATGGCAAAAGCCGCGCCTACACCTAGTAAGGCTTGTCCTCGCCATTTCGACGAATAGGCCGTTTCTCTGACATTATCCACGGGAACAACTCCATCCTTCCTCCGCGCCTCTGCCTCTCCGCGCGAGTAATGTCCGGCGCCTTTGTTTCCCAATCTCATTTGCCGCATCCAACGCTCTCCACGTAAACTTTGTGGACTCAACCCAGGTCATGAGCCTCTTCTCTCATCTGCGCGACGAGCTTCGCCCCACGATCAACTTGGCCGTGCCGCTGGTGCTGGCCGAACTCGGCTGGATGTTCATGTCCATCGTGGACACGATGATGGTCGGCCACCTTCCCGACAGCGCTGTGGCCATCGGCGCGGTCGCGCTCAGCTCAAACGTCTTCACCGTCATTGCCATCTTCGGGCTTGGCCTGCTGCTCGGGCTCGATACGCTTGTCTCGCAAGCCTTCGGTGCGGGTCAGCGCGAAGACTGCCATCGTTCGCTCGTGAACAGCATTTACCTCAGCATTGGCCTTACGCCGCTTCTGCTCGTCGCTGTGTGGCTGCTTCCCCGTTTTTACACTGGTGTTGGCGCCGATCCCGCCGTGGTCGCGTACGCCGTGCCGTACACAAATGCCCTGGCCTGGGGCTTGCTACCGTTGCTTCTCTTTTTCGCGCTGCGCCGCTGCGTGCAGGCGATGAACATGGCACGTCCCGTTGCGTTCGCGCTGGTTTCAGCCAATATCATCAACGCTGTCGGCAACTACGTGCTGATTTACGGCAAGTGGGGCTTGCCCCACATGGGCGTTGTGGGCTCCGGCTGGTCCACTTCGGTTTCCCGCATTTACATGGCGCTGGTGCTTGTCGTCTATTTGCTTTGGTACGACCGCAAGCACCGCACGGAACTTCTGAAAACGCCGATCGACATTGATTTTCCGCGCATCAAGCGGCTGCTCGTCCTTGGCTTTCCTGCCGCGCTGCAGTTTTCTTTGGAAGGCGGCGTCTTCGGGCTCGTGACCGCGCTGATTGCCCGCCTGGGGCCGGTGCCGCTTGCAACGCACCAAATTGCGCTGAATACGGTCGCGTTCACGTACATGGTGCCCCTCGGGATTTCAAGCGCGGCGGCCGTGCGTGTGGGGCAAGCCATCGGGCGCAAAGACGCACGAGGCGCGGCGGCTGCAGGCAACACTGCGATTTTTCTTGGCGCTGTCTTCATGATGCTGGCCGGGATTTGCTTGCTCGTTTTTCCGCACTGGATAGCGCGCATCTACACGCCAGACGACACGGTGATACGCGCGACCGGAATGTTGCTTGCTGCCGGAGCTGCCTTTCAACTGTTCGACGGGATTCAAACGTCCGCGACCGGGGCATTGCGCGGGGCAGGCGATACGCGCACGCCCATGATTTGCCACTTTACCGCGTACTGGATTATTGGCCTGCCGCTCGGTGCCTGGCTCGCCTTTTCGCGAGGAATGGGCGCCCTCGGCCTGTGGGTGGGGTTGAGTCTAGCGCTCATTTTGATTGGAATTGTCTTGTTGGCCGTATGGAGGCGAATGGTTCGCAAACTGGCTGCAACGATTTAGGAATCTGCTTTGTCATGCTTCGTGGGAGCGCGTTCGGTCAGTTTCTGACCCCAAAAGGGGCCCTAACGCCTTGGAAAACCTGTACCTTAGGCCACTTACCGAGCGCGGGACAATCTTCCATACTTCGGGGACAGCGCGGTGTGTTTGGGAGACTCCATGAGAGCTCGCCAACTGCAAAAATTGCTCACCCTGTTCCTGCTAATTGCGGCTGCGTTGTGCTTTGCACCGCAAATCCGCGCGCAGGACTCCGATGACGGCGATGATTCGGACGAGCCGTCAAAGCCTTTCGTCAACCTCGGCCTCAGCATCAATCCTGACGACACGGCACGCGTGACCCTTTCCGCGTTTCTGCCTACGGGCTCCGCGAAGGAGCTGGTGCCTGAGGTCGAAACGCTACTCAGCTGCAAGCTGCAGCAAGAGCAGGGCAAGACGTACGAATCCCAGGTATTCATATTCCAGGCGTCCTGCAAACTGGACACAGCGAAGAGCGGCCTTTTGCGCACGAAGACGATTTCTTTGAGCCGCTTGACCGAAGCAGTGAGGAGCCACGGCGCAGAATATTTTTCGCTGCAGGTCTACCTGCCGGATTCGGAAGCTTCGGAAACGCTTCCGCCCGCGCCGCCGCCGGCGTTTCCGATGGATAAGATTCCGTCGCGCGTTCGGAAGCAGATCAGGCTCGCGGCGATGTACATGTGGACGGACCTGGATGCCGTGCCGTCGGTGATTCGCATTCAGTACGGCTACCGGCAAGCGACCCTGGCGCGCAGGGCGGCTATTCTTGTTGGATTTTTGTTATTGCCGCTGATTTTGGTTTCCTGGCTCGGCAGAAGAGCGCTTGATGCGCCGGCGGACCGCGCACCTACGGTGTGGTTCAGCTACATGCGTTGGCTCAGCTGGATTCTGAATTTTTCGCTGATTGTCTGGTACGCGACGGTTGAGACGCTGCACTGCGAGGACTTGCTGAAGTTTGTTCTCTCGCCGGAGGTAACAAACTATAAGTGGCTGCCGACGGCGATTTATCTAACGCTCTTGTGGTGCACGCCTGTGGTCATCTGGATCAGTTGTTTAGTGCTTTCCAAAAAAGTACAGGAGAAATTGCGCGGCGTTTCGTGGACGCACGGCGAACTCGCGCTGCAGGCGCTTTATTCGTTTTGTGGATCGTTCATTCCCCTGGCGATGTGGATTGGCGCGCTGATTTCGTTTGCTTCCGGGGCATACCGGATTGCAATTGGTCTTTTTGTTGCCGCGTTGGTGGTAAAGCTTTTTGCGAAAGGAAAACTAGCGAAATTGCTGGGAATGCAGCCGCACGCGCTGACCAGCGGAGATTTGCGCGACGTTGCCTTTGCAATTGCGCAGAAACTTCGGGTGCCGCTCCAGCAGATTTATCTGATTCCGTCGGGCAAAGGCAGAATGGCGAATGCGTTCGCGCGAACCGGAAACACGATCGCGTTCACGGACTATCTGCTGAATCACATGTCGAAGCGCGAAGTGAATTTCGTCGTCGCGCATGAGCTGACGCATCTGCAGAAGAAACATCCGAACAAACTGGCGGGAATTGCGACGGGGATAGCGGTGGGATTCGGGATGTTCCTCGGCACGTTCCGCTCGTTTCTGGAGATCCCGCCGTACATGACGTATGGAGCGATCATCATTGTGTGCACGCTGGTGACGTACACCTTTACTCGCCGATTCGAGTATGAAGCCGACGCGGGCGCAGTCGGGGCGACCAACGATCCACACGCGGCGATCAGCGCGCTATTCAAGCTAGCTCAGTTGAATTTGCATCCGCTGCAGTGGAGCGAATGGAGCGAAAAGTGGATTACGCATCCCTCGATGATGCGTCGCGCGAAGGCAATTGCGGCACGGGCGCAGATTCCGGAAGTTTCGATTCCAGAAATTGCGGCGCGGGGAGTAGAACCGGCCCTGCACTATGTTGTGCCGAACGATGCGCAGATGAAAGCGAAAGTGCTTTCGACGGCACGCAAAGCGAAGAATTTGGGATGGGCAGTGCTTTTGCTGCTTGGCATCGCGCTCCTCCCGCCGGCGATTTGTGCGTTTGCGATTCAGACATGGCCGTCGTTCGTGCCGTACCAGTATTTAGTCTACGGAGGCGGATTTGCGATTGCGATTGCTTTGTACCTTTACGTGATGAATTTTATGTCAGCGTGGCGACTGCGGCCGCTCGTGGAAAGAATGAAGGGCAAGCTGGACGCGGATGGAGCGGTGCAGGCGGACGCGTGGGGCGGAATTCCCGTGGGGTTGGCGCCGGCGGATCGCCCGCGCGTTTACGAAGGCTTGACTCATTGGGATCTCGGTTTTCTGTTCGTGCGGTCAGATCGGGTTTGTTATCTCGGCGAAGAAGCTGCGTTTGCAGTTCGCTGCGATCAGGTGACGGATTTGCGGCTTGGGCCGGGCAATCCGAGCTGGATTCGCGGACCAAGAATTTACATTGCGTGGAAAGACGAAGAGCGGCGAGCGGCGGGAGTCTTCAGCATTGCGGCGGCGTATCCGGACTCAGCGAAGAAATTATCTTCGCGCACCGCTGAGTTGTTTCAGCAACTAAACCGGTGGCGCAGCGCTAAGGCTGCGAGCCGGCCGCTGCCGGAAGCATTGGCAAAGCTAGAATCGCCGCAACTGCGGGAAGTTACTTCGCAAGCTCCCGGAGCTCTGCTTAAAGGCGACAAGCTCGTCAAAGAGCTATTTCTTACGGCAATTTTGGCCGCAATGGTTGCGGCGCTTTTTGGACTGCCGTTTCACTTGATGCCATCTTTGACGCGCATTTCGCTGCCGGGGCAAACGGCTTTGCCAGGTGCGGGCGCGGGGTGGTTCGTTGTCGCAGCTGCCTTAGCGATTCGGCTCTTCCAAATAGCCCCGCTTTTCTTTTTTGAAGATGCGCCAGCAATTAGTGTGGCACCGGTTACGGCAGCAACTCCGCCCGTTGCACGAACAGCAGTGCTCTCAACTGCGCAGCCGGAAAACGCAGCTCAACCTAACACGGCGCCGCTTTTCGAAAAGAAATGATGCGGGAGCGAAGCGCGCTACATTTTGTAGCGGCCGAAGTCCTCGTCGGTAAAGCCTTCGAGATCGTTGCGGATTTGATCGTTGGTGGCGGACTGGGCGAGAGCGTTGCTGACCTTGGAATTTTTCAGGACCTGTTCTTCCACGAAAATCGGGCAGTCCATGCGCAAAGCAAGGGCAAGCGCATCACTTGGGCGAGAATCGATCATCATTAGCTGGCCGTCGCGCTCAATCCAAATGACGGCGTAGAACGTGTCATCCTTCAAATCGTTGACGACTATTTTGTCCACGCGCACTTCAAGGCCGAGAAAAACATTGCGGAGCAGATCGTGAGTCATGGGGCGTGGAGTTTGCACTTTCTCGATTTCAAGAGCGATGGCGTTGGCTTCGTAGACACCGACCCAGATGGGAAGGACAGAGTTGCCGTGCACATCTTTCAGGACGACGATAGGCATGTTGGTGACGGGGTCCATCATCAAGCCGCGAATTTTCATCTCGACTTCCATCCTGTCCCCCTTTCGAGTTTCTACCACCGTGTAACGCCGGCTGCAATCCCCAATCTTCTCTGCCTTTCTTAGGACCTAATACCCGTGCTCACCAATCAGGCAATTCGGTGACGCGCTAGTGATTCTCACTTGGACGTAGCTGGCGAGCAGATCCGGTTGTGCGGAAGAAAGATTCACGACGCGATGGCAGCTCGTGTGACCGCTCCACTGATTTTCTTTGCGAGACTTCCCTTCCACATGGACTTCGAAAACCTTGCCGACTGATTTTTCGTTGGTTTCGGTTTGGATTTTTCGCTGGAGTTCGAGAAGAATCGCAAGGCGCCGGCTTTTTTCTTCCTCCGGGATGGCGGCCGGCATCGACTGGGCGGGAGTATTCGGGCGAGGGGAATATTTGAAGGAAAAAACGCTTTCGTATTTTACTTCCTCGAGCAGGCTGAGTGTTTCTTCGAATTCCTTCTCGGTTTCCCCTGGGAAGCCGACGATGATGTCCGTGGTTATTGCAATTGGGCGCTTTGCCTTGCGCATCATGGCGATTTTTTCGAGATATTCTCCGCGCGAATAGGTGCGCTGCATGGCATGGAGCACTCGCGTTGAACCGGATTGTACGGGCAAGTGAACGTGATTGCAGATGCGCTCGTCGTTTTCGATGGCTGCGACAATGTCAGGACCAAAATCACGTGGATGGGAAGTGGTAAAGCGGACGCGGCGCATCCCGGGCATTTCTGCTGCAGCTTGTAGCAGTTCCGAGAATCTCATTTTGCGCGGAGAAGGATCGGCGTACGAATTTACGGTTTGGCCGAGGAATTGGACTTCGGTATAGCCGAAATCGGCGAGCTGGTGGAGTTCGCGTAGGACGGAATCGCTGGAGCGGCTGCGTTCGGGGCCGCGAGTGTATGGCACGACGCAATAGGAGCAAGCTTTGTCGCAACCTTCGATGATGGTGAGATAGGCGCGCCAGGGATTGTCACGGCGCGTCAGCTCCGTTTCAAAGGTTTCGTCAGTGTCGGTCTCAAGACCGGCCACGCGCTTTTCTCCGGCTTCGAGCTGGGCAAGCAATTGGGGAAGCTTGCTATAACTCGCGGAGCCGCAGACGAGATTGACCCAAGGAGAGCGCTGAAAGATTTTTTCGCCTTCCTGTTGTGCGACGCAGCCGAGGACCGCGATTTTCTTCGGTTCACCGGGCATATCGCGAAACTCGCCGAGGCGGGAAAAAACCTTTTGCGCTGCTTTTTCGCGGATGCTGCAGGTGTTGTAGAGGACGAAGGCGGCAGCTTCCAAGGAATCGACCTGGCGGTAGCCGCGAGAGAGAAGGACGCCCGCAACCTTTTCCGAGTCATGCTCGTTCATCTGGCAGCCGAAGGTTTCGAGGTAGAAAGTGCCGCGATACGGCGCTCCGGTAACAAATTCCGGCTCAGCGGCGGCAGAATTGCCAGCGAGGAGCGAATCGAGGCGAATATCGAACGCTTTTTGCATACAACAGAAGTCATTTTAGCATACGACTAACATAACGTAGGAAAGATGCGGGCATCAATTGTAGAGGTGCCGGCGAAAAAGGGGCTTCGAGTGGCATTGCAGCAAAAGGCGAAACCAGGCCCCTCCATTTTTGGAAACTAGGAAAAAGCGGATTCCCCGGGCAAACACCGCCCTCGGAATGACAATTATGTTCGATATCTTGCCAGAGATTTGGCTTGAGTTCCGATTTAGGGGGAGCAATGTACGCGATACACAAAGCGGATTTACCGCTGATTGGGAGTTCGTACAACTTTGTAGGGGCTGACCATCAGGACGTGGCGGTGTCGGTCTATTTTGTGGAAATGGAGCCAGGCCGCGGAGCGCCTCTACACATTCATGAATACGACGAGATCTTGATAACGATGGAAGGCCGGGCAAGAGCGGTTGTGGGGAATGAGGTTCGCGAATCAGGACCGGGCGATATTCTCGTGGTGAAGGCACTGACGCCACATGGTTTCGTGAATATCGGAGACGGGATGCTGAAGCAGATCGACATTCATACAAGTCCGAGATTCAAACAAGAAAATCTGGAGCCGACGGAGACGTCGAAGAAGGCCGGGCTCCCGGTGATTCCGACTGCGAGCCAGACTGCGGAGACAAAGAGCTAACACAGAACGCACGGAGATAAGACATAGAGGTGACTGAGAAGAGCAACGGCTCAATCTTCTTCTAAGTGAAAGACTTCGTCGGGATGGTACCGGTGAAGCCCGCGGATGATTTTCGATTCGGGCTTAGGGCGCAGAACATAGATGTACGGGCGTGGAGGAGCGGCCAGGTCGGCGGCGGCGATTTCATATAGCTTCTCTTCGTACATGACGGTCATCCATTTGTCCCAATTTTTGCGGGGGCGGCAGGAGGAGATGCGCAATTCCCTATCGGGCCCGGTGGGGCCTTCGATGGTATCCGCGACCAGGGGAATTTCGTGCTTACTGGCGACGCGGCGGTCCAAGGAATCGTGAATCCACGCGACGGAATAAAGAGGCATGGTGCCGAGGGTTTGTCCAGCGACAGAGGCGAGGAGGCGGAGTGCGCCGTCAGCAAAAAAGAAGGCCAGCATGAGTCCCTGCCACGTAAAGAAGTATTCGAGGAAGGCGGCGGGGCCGATGGAGGAGCTGGGGAAATAATCGACGAGGCCTCTCGCATAGAGAACGGCAACGATAACCAATTCGAAGAACGCCGAGACCTGTGCGGCGCGCATGAGATGAGTCCGCGCCTTGTGCTCGAAAGGTTTGCGATAGCGGGGCGGGAGAAAAGAGAGCAGGAGTGCGAGGAGGAAGTCCATCGTTTCGCAGAGAACGATACCTCAGGAAGCAAGCAAAGACTATCAAGCTTAATTGCAGCTTAGTTGCAACCGCAACCTTCCCAAAATGCATCGAAAGGAAGGAAGCGTTGGTGTCTGCACTCCGCGTGACGGTGCACAAATTCAGCAATTTTGAAGGGATTTTGTCTTTACCGCTCTGGAAGCGTGTGCTACGGTGCGATTGTAGGAGAAAATTCATTCTAAACTGAGGGGAATGCCATTCCTTTTCTGCTGACATTTTTTTACGCGGCTGATCTGCTAAACATTCTTGAGCAAACGGGCTGGGTAGCTCGTGGAGTACTTGCCCTCCTTCTTCTTTTTTCGCTCATTTCCTGGGCGATGATCTTGCAAAAATTAAGCGTGTTCGGACGAATCCAGAGGCAAAGCGACCAGTTCCTGAGAATCTTCCGCGCGACAAAAGGCGTGGCGAATCCGCAGGCGCTGGTTTCGGCGGGATCGCCCTTCGCAAACGTATATGCAGCGGGATTTCGCGAGTTGCAAAGCCAAGTAGGCGGGATGACGGGGAATCCTTCGGCGCCGAAGATTAAGAGTTTGCAAGCAGTGGCGGTGAACATGCAACTGGCGTCGGCGGAGGAAGTGCGGCGGGTGGAAAAGGGGATGACGTGGCTGGCGACGACAGGGTCGGTGACGCCATTCATCGGCTTGTTTGGAACGGTTTGGGGAATCATTGACGCGTTTTCGGGATTGGGGAGTGCGGGATCGGCTTCCCTGCGCGCAGTGGCACCGGGCATTTCGGAAGCGCTGGTGACGACGGCGGCTGGACTTTTTACGGCGATTCCCGCCGTGATTTTTTACAATCAATTTTTGGGGAACATTAAGGACCTAGCGCAGAGGATGGATACCTTCGCACTCGAAGTAGCGGCGCAGATCGAAAAGACTTTTACGTGAACGCGTAGTGGAGTTTTTGGAAAATGCCTCAACTAGGAAAAGCAACGCAGACGTCGTTGAGCGAAATCAACATGATCCCGTTCATTGACGTGGTGCTCGTGCTGTTGATTATTTTCATGATTACGGCGCCGATTCTGCAGTCGGGAATTGAAGTGGATGTGCCCAAGACAAGGACTGTGCGCGAGTTAGTCGAGCAACGAATTGTGGTGACAGTAGACAAAGGACAGAAGGTTTATATCGGAAATGACCCTGTGAACATCCATCAGCTTGGGAGTAAGCTGAAATCCCAGCTGAAGAAGCCGCAGGACACGGTGTATCTGCGCTGCGACGAAGCGGTGCCGTTTGGAGTGTTTGCGACGGTAATTGACACGCTGCGGCAGGCGGGGATTACTAATATCAGTATTGTGACGCAGCCAATTACGGACCGGGCGAAGACGAATTAGCCGAGTTCCAGATGAGCGTAGCAGTTGCCAACACGACATATCCGAGCCTGAAACGGTACATGAAGATTTCGGTGATTCTGCATGCGCTGTTGATCGGGTTGATGGTTGCGTCTGCGCTGCTGAAATTTCCCGGGAATCAGTGGGCGGGTGCGGGGGGCGGAGGGGACAACGTAAAAGTGAATCTCGTGGGAAGCGCGGGAATCCCGATGCCGAAGGAGCCTCAGCCCACCGAAAGCAACGTGGTAGATCCGTCGAAGACGCTGCACAAGGAAGAGGAAAAGCCGAAGCCTCCGCCAGAGCCACCGACGCCAGCGCAAAAAATTCCGCAGTTTGAAAAGAACAAGCCGCTCCCGCCAGCACATAAATCAAAGGTGTTCGAGAAAAAAACGCCCGAGCCGGACAATGCGGTGCCTGGACATGGCGGCGTACCGAATTTGCCTACTGGAGTGGGAAGCACACCAGGAAGTTCGCCCGGACTGGCGATACGAGGCGAGGGTGGCGGAGATTTTGCGTCGCGCTATGGCTGGTACATTGAGGCAGTGAAGCGGCGCATTCAGCAAAACTGGCTACAGAACACGATTGATCCGAACGTGCGCGCGGCGCGGATGGCGAAAACGACGATGGAGTTTACGATTGCGCGCGACGGAACGATCAAAGACATCAAGCTCACCACGTCCAGCGGGAATCTATCCATGGACAATTCGGCCCAGCGTGCACTGCTTGGGTCCAACCCGCTGCCGGCGTTGCCTTCAGACTATACGGGATCGTATGTTCGAGTTACCTTCGATTTCGACTTGAGCCAAACGAGATGAATCTCCAGCCATTTGAACACAATCCAACAAACAGAGGAGGCATCGGTGCTGACGCGCCTTGCTCGGATTAGCTTAGTGATTGCAGCTTTTTTTGTGATTTCGAAGCCCGTGTTCGCGCAAGACTGGTTTCGAACGGGCACAGGATTGGGGGTTGAAAAGCCGCGCGTGGCAGTGGCGGATTTTGCGCCACGCGGAGACACGGCCAAGTCTCATTCTTCCCTGTTTACTCAGGTGGTGAGAGAAGATTTGAGCTTCAGCGGAATTCTGGAACTGGCGAGTCCGAGTTTTTATCCGCAGCAGCAACCGAGCGTTCCGACGGAGTTGCGATACACAGACTGGTCGGCATCGCCGGTGAACGCACATTTTGTGGCATTCGGGAATTTGACCGAGTCGGCTGAGGTGGCGATTCAGGCTTGGTTTTACGATGTAACCAATCCGAGCACGCAAGCCGTCATATCAAAGATTTATCGCGGCGCGCCTACGGATGCACAGGTGCGAAAGTTTGCCCATCAGTTTGCGGATGAAATTATCGGAAGGCTTTCCGGAGGATTGCCCAGCGTGGCATCCACACAGATTGCGTTTGTCAGTTCGCGCACAGGTGCGAAAGAGATTTGGGTGATGGACTACGATGGGGCGAATCAGCATCCGCTGACGTCGCTGAAGTCGATTGCGCTGACGCCACGATGGTCCCCGGATGCGTCGCGGATTGCGTTTACCTGCTTTGCATACGCGAGCGGAGTAACCGGGCCGCAGCTTTGCATGTATTCGCTGGATTCAAACAAGACAATCGCGTTTCCGAGATTCAAGGGGACGAATAGTGCACCTTCGTGGTCGCCGGACGGAACGCAACTGATTTTTTCGTCTTCGATGAACGGGAATCCGGAGTTGTATTCGATTGGAGCAAATGGAAACAATTTGAAGCGGCTGACATTTTCGAGCGGCGCGAATACTTCTCCGGTGTGGAATCCGAAGACTGGGCAGACGGTGGCCTTTGTCGGAGACCGAAGCGGTGTGCCGAAGTTGTACTTGATGAATTCGGACGGGACGAACACGATTCCGCTGGATTTGCCGGACAAGGGTTATTTGATTGACCCGGCGTGGGCGCCGAACGGGCAGTTGCTGGCGTTTAGTTGGCGGCGGCCGACTGGAAACTATGATTTGTACGTGATGGACGCGGCCACACAGCAGATTATCGAACTGACGCGGGATGCGGGGCGCAATGAGCGGCCGTCCTGGGCCCCGGATGGTCGGCACATTGTGTTTGAATCCACCCGGAGCGGGACGAGGCAGATTTGGGTGATGCTTGCGGACGGGACGCAGGCGCATCAGTTGACGACCACGGGGCATAATGAGTCGCCGAACTGGTCGCCGAGATGAACACAAGGAGTGGAGTTTCGTGTGAAGGCAAAATATATCGTAATACGATGTATTTGGCCGGAATGGAACGCAGTGGTATGATGCAAGAGAACGAATCCAATTGGGGAATATCCGTCGAGGAGGAAACTGTATGAAAAAGGTCTCTGGGCCTTTCTTGCGAGTTGTGTTGCTTACAGCATGCGTTGCCGCGATTTTGACGGCGGGATGTAAGAAGCCGGTCAAGCAGGCGCCTCCA
>Ga0126376_10000231_pt1 | contig 26299 bp, 23 predicted proteins | sample PanSoiMetPlot_15_FD_92760 | JGI IMG/M metagenome (GOLD analysis project Ga0126376, IMG submission 92760) | Tropical forest soil microbial communities from Panama - MetaG Plot_15 | ecosystem: Environmental > Terrestrial > Soil > Tropical forest > Bulk soil | place: Panama | collected 2016-02-17 | reverse complement strand
TTCGACAATCCGTTGGCGATTAAGAACAATCTGCACACCACTAATTGCCCAACCGTTCCGGCAAACCAGGGCTGTTATCCGCAGGGCTTCGCCACTCCAGGTGCTGTTAGAGAGATAACCTTCAATACCGGCTCGGGGGACACTGGTCAACCGCCATTCCACCAGTTGGCGTTGTATTTTCAGGATGATTACAGGCTCAGTCCGAGATTCACTCTGAACCTTGGACTGCGCTGGGACGCCAACATAAGGATGTTGATCGATCAAACCAATAATCGCACCATCGAACTGCTTAGAGTGCTGAACAACGGACGCGCTCGTGCACTCACCACTGATGCCGATCAGCTTAAGAATACAACCGCCAGTTACAAGGAGTTCCAACCTCGTGTCGGATTTGCGTGGGATTTGAAGGGCACCGGCCAAACAGTGATCAGGGGAGGCTATGGAATCTTCTACGATCAGGTCTTTCAGAATCTGATACTGTTTGCGAAACAGCAATCGAACGACACCATCTATCAAACCGTTCTCGATCAGGTGAACGATTCAGTTGGCGTAGGCCAACTCGCCGGATTTAGATTCGGAGTCGACCCACTGCCGACGCCATCGGCAAGTTTTCAGCCGACGAATCTCGAATTTGGAGGCTTCGGTCGAATCAATGATCCACTACTGAAGGATCCATATGTTCAAAAGTGGTCTTTGGGAGTTGAGACCAAACTCGGCTCAAACTACGTCCTCTCGAGTGACTTTGTACACACGCTGGGACTGCATGAAAACCGAGTAGTTAATATCAATCCGCGCATTCGAAATATCTGTTCCGCCAGTTTTCCGGGTTCGAATCCGGCATCTCCTCTCTGCGTTAGAGGAAGTAGCACGCGGTTCTTCGACAAAGCTTTTGTCGATGCCGGACTCGGTGCTGGACGGTTGGAGCAGATCAATATGTTTACTTCCACAAACCGGTCTCGATACGACAGTTGGGTCACCACTCTTCGTCGTCGCACTCGCCGCACGCTCCTTTCGGCGAGCTATGTCTGGTCGAAGTCTCAGGCTTGGGGTGGGCAGCCGACCGCCTCATACAGTGGTAACGGCATTGCCATCACGCTCGAGAACCAGTTCAAACCGGAAGAGTTTGGGCCAACGCGAATCGATGAACGCCACAGAATTGTCGCTAGCGGGTTATTCGACTTTCCGCACGGATTCCAGCTTGCGCCAATCGTGCAGTTTGCGACGGCCCGTCCGTATTCACCGCTTGCCGGCATCGACATCGACGGCGATGGACGCGTTTCGGTCGATCGAATTTGCAGTGGCGTCGATGCTTTGAGTCTGCTCCAGGCGCAAGTGGCTGGTCATGCAGTGCCGGCCGCCGCTACAGCCCTGGGGTGCACACAGTCCTCGGTGAATAATCAGCGGGTTGGGTTCGTAGTTAAGAATGGCCAGATCGAAGAAAATAGCGGACGCTTCTTCAACGTAGACATGCGCGCTCAGAAGACTTTCAATCTGGGCGAGTCATTCAAAGTGAGGGCATACGTCAACTTCTTCAACCTGCTTAATCGTGAGAACCTCTCCTTCGGAGGACGTTTAGGGTTGAGCTCTCTTAGTTCGAGCCTCTTCCTGCAGCCGGTCGCGTTGTATGGACCAGGCTTTGGCCCTCCGGTCGGATTACCATTCACGGTCCAGGTCGGTGGGCGAGTCGAATTCTAATCTGAGCCCGAATCTCTCTGGATTTCTTAGGCGCCGAATTTCCATTCGGCGCCTTTTTTTCAAGGCACTTGTGGTTCGGTCATAAAGTGAAATCGGTCATAACTTGAAATTTTGCTCACCCCGAGCCCTCAGACCGAAATTCTTGATTTCGGTAATCTTTAAACTAGCATTACCGCGAACAGAAGGACTGTATAAGTTGGCTCATCTGCCATCCCTCTCAGACACTCTGCGAAGCATTAGCCTAATAGTTCTACGCTGAATACTACGCACAGCTCTAGCCTACCTCTCGTGAGTCACCTCGCAAAGGTTCGTCTGCATTCAATAATCGGTTGTTGTAGAGCCTACACGAGGCCCTTTAGTTACGCGCATCAACACGCGTAGCAGTAGCACATCACGGCGCCCAGCGGGCCGACTTGAAATGAATACTCTTTGCCCGCCGGAATGAACATCCAATCTCCAGCACCAAGTTCTTTTCCTTCGTAAGTGATCGAACCGCCCGCAATGAAGCGAATGCCGTCTCCATCCTTGTGGGAATGCCTCGGTGATTTAACATTCGGTTCTCCCACCGTAATGAAAAGGTGGCTTGGGTTGTCGAGGTGGACCGGCAGTTGCCACTTATGAAACCCCTTGGGCACGTTCTTGGTACTAAGAGTTTTTCTGAGTTCACTAGCGCCATCATCCTTGGAGGTGATGATTTGCCCCTCGGTCTTCAACCCAGCTGCCTTTACAGCACGTTGAAGCCTTTCGGTACAAGCCTGGAATTTCAGACGGTTTGGATTGAAATCTGACGTAGCCATGGAAAATTCTCCTTGAGCTATGTGAGGCCACGGCATTCTCCTAAGACGTTGTTGCTATTGGGTAGAGGTTCAGGTCTTCAATGAGTCTGAGATGAGACGAACCTAAAGGCCCGCAGCAATCTTGGAAGAACCCGTGACGTTAGACCTGTTTGATAGGCGTGAGAATAGTCGGGAGAGCTTTCCCTGTCAAATAGGACACAAGGTTGTTATTCTCGATGCACGCTTGGGCCCTTGGAGATTCTGTTCATTCTGTGACCCTTAAGTCCAAGGCCCTGGACTGGCGGCCCGACCTCAATATTCCCTTTGAAGTTGTCGAGCTGGAAGAAGAGTCAAAAACGAGTCTGCGGGATGTATTGAAGTTGCTTGGACTGAAAATGGGCGTCGTTGATCTGAAGTTTGCAGAAGATGGAGAACCTGTTTGGTTCGAAATCAATCCGCAGGGACAGTTCTTGTTTGTCGAGGGTCTCACTGGGCTTAACTTAACGTCCGCGTTTACCGATTTTCTCTATCAAGAGGCAACAAGAGCCTCGGAAGTCTCGAGATGACCATTTCAATTTGGTCATCGCGCATACGTCAAAGGTGCTAGCCGATCCGCCTTTGGGCGTGCGTGCCTGTGACGTAGGCGACTCGTTAACGCGCTTAAAGCCGACCGAAATCATAAGGGTTACGTTTTATTGCCGCCTGCTTCTCTATGAGGTCAGCAATTTCATTTTATGACCGAACCCACAGCACTCCAAACGAAAGCTGTGAACTTCACCTACCTGCATGCTTTTAGTGCCTCGTTCAGGAGTTCCTTCGATTGGCTGGGATATGGCTTGGCTGTGAGTAGCGCGCGGAATTTTTCTGTCGCGCAGTCGGCAGCCGCTTCAGAGTTTCTTCCAGAACGAACGAAGGACCTGACTGCCAGCTTAAATTTCCACTCAACCTGAATACATGACTTGCAGTCAAATTTGTCTCCTTTAAATAGTTCTTCGAGCGGCGTTGGCGAAGCACTAAGCGTGTCGCTGACATGGTCGATGCGGTACTTCCAAATCTGGCGTCGCAGGCAGTCGCAATCGAACGCTGCCGCCATAAGCCGGTCGCTGACGCAATAAGCCGTCACGCGCGGCGTCTCTTTGACCGCGTAATCGCGAGCTTGCAAGTTTGGTGGTTGTGCCGCGGGCCTTTGCGCCGGCTGTCGATCCTCATCCTGTTCAGCCGGTCTCGACGGCGACGTGGCTGTTGCCTGAGTCGCATCATACTTCCAATCGGTTTCGACCACTCTTCTACCGGCGGCTCTTGAGCCCTCGAGATGCGCGTTAACAAGCCGCCGCGCAATTTCAGTATTACCCATGTTGCAGTAGACACGACCCTGGAAAGAGTACTTTCCTTTTAGGAATTGCGTGAATCCGTTGATCCAGTAAGACATCGAAACAGGCGGTGGTGTAGCGACAGGACCAGTAAAGTAGACCGTGTTCTGATAAGCATCGGAGACACAAAAGGTGTGGTCTGCCTGCGCTGTAATCACGCCGGTTGCGGTGTGTTGCGGCCGCGGAACTGAGACGACGGTGTCACCTGGCCCGGATCTGTAAATCCACTCGACCTCGACTATCTGTTTGTTCTCCTGTCGCATTTGCATTTCATAAGCCTGCTTGCTGGATTGAGCCTCCCTCGAAGTTAAAAAGAGCGGACAGTGTACTGAGAAACTTGAGTTGCTTTTGAAGTCGAATCGTCCCTTGAGATACTCGTTGTACTCGTTTTGAATCGGGTTGGAGTCAGGGGCGACATCGAGATTTGGTCCCGTGAAGATTTCGGTCACGTAGACCGCTGACTGCTCAGGGCCGGAAGCGCAATAACCGAAACTGCCGGTTTCTATGGCTGCGGCGTTGCGGCTGAAGTGAATGGAAAGAACTAAAAGAACGACAACGCAAAGGGTAAGAACAACTCGAGCGGAAAAGTTTCGAGGCATCATAATGATCTCCTTCGGGTTGGGATTAAAAGATCAAAATGAAGGCGAATTTCGCAAGAGCAAGTTCACTCTGCTAACTTTAGGACATGATATCGCCCGTTGAAGCGAGTTGCCACCGTCCTCGACATTTCGCATTCTCGGTTGACTGATGACGGCGCTCGTTGGTTATCATGTTTGGACCTTACAAGAACTGAGCAATCCATGGATATTCAGCCAAATCAATCGTCAATCTCTGTAACGGCGCCTCGCCGTTATGCCATTTATACAGCGACCCTGCTGCTGATCATTGCCGGCAGCTTGTTTGTTTACAAGAGCACCGCCGCACTCGGCGTCATACAGAAGGTGCAGAACACGCGAACGTTTCAGCCACGTCTGAATGTTCTGCCGATGCCCGGGAGTGATGTACAGCTTGGCCTGTTGACGCGTTCGGTCAACTACTTTGCGGTTATCTGGCCGGCGTTGCTGTTCGGCGTTCTCATTAGCGGTGCGGTTCGGGTGCTCGATCCCCCGAGCTGGTTGACGCGATCCTTAGCTCGCGGCGGCGCACGGTCTCAGTTAGCTGCGGGCCTGGCAGGAGCGCCGTTAATGCTGTGCTCGTGTTGCGTTGCGCCAGTGTTCTCAGGAATGTACGAACGCTCGTCAAAGCTCGCACCATCTTTGGCTCTGATGCTTGCGGCGCCGGCGTTGAATCCGGCAGCGCTGGTACTCACATTCATGCTGTTCGATTATCGCATTGCGGTTACGCGCCTGTTCGTTGCCGCGTGCGCCGTCTTCTTGACGGGAGTCGTGATTGAAAAGTCCGTCGAAATCAAACCGGTCACTTGTGCGCCAATTGATCCGGAAGATGGTCAATCATTGCTGCTGCGCTTTATTCGTTCGTGCGCATACGTAGCGATCAGGACACTTCCGTTGATCGTCGCCGGCGTATTGATTTCGATGGCGATTGCGTTGTGGTTGCCGGTCGGCGTCCTCGCCTCTTCGCGTGGTCAGTTGATCGCAACGATTATTGTCGCACTGATCGCGCTCCCGCTGGCGATGCCGACCTTCTTTGAAATTCCGCTGGCACTTTTGTTGCTCTCGGCCGGAGCGCCGGCCGGCGCGGCGATGGCAGTAATGATCGCCGGACCAGCCATCAATCTGCCTTCGCTCTTTACGATTGCGCGATCGACGAACTGGAAAGTTGCCGGGGCAGTGGCGTTCTCGATCTTACTGTTCGCAGTCTTGGCTGGTATCTTTGTCAACTTAATATAGAGGCCAGTCGCATGGAAAGGCAGTTCGATCTCATTGTGATCGGAACCGGGGTAGCCGGTTCGCCTGTTGCTCACAGGTGTCGAGAGGCCGGATGGAACGTGGCGATTGTGGATTCGCGTCCGTTTGGCGGCACGTGCGCTTTGCGTGGTTGTGATCCGAAGAAGGTGCTCGTCGGCGTCGCCGACGTAATTGATTGGACCAGACGCATGCAAGGCAAAGGCGTCGCAGGATCCAACCTCGGGATTCACTGGCCGGAACTGATGCATTTCAAAAGAACATTCACAGATCCTGTGCCTCAATCAAGAGAGGAAGAATTCAAAAAAGCGGGCATCGCATCTTTTCACGGCCGCGCTCATTTTGTCGGTCTTACAAAGTTGCAGGTCGGCGAAGACGTCTTGAGCGCTCGCTTCGTGCATATTGCTGCTGGAGCGCGACCGGCGACGCTGAGCATCGCTGGTGAGGAGCACCTTACGACGAGCGATCAGTTCCTCGACTTAGATGAACTCCCGAAGCGAATCGCTTTCGTGGGCGGAGGGTATATTTCCTTTGAATTCGCGCACGTCGTCGCACGCGCAGGCGCGCAGGTGCAAGTCATTCACAGCGCAACGCGACCGCTTGAAGGCTTTGATGCTGATCTGGTTGACAAACTCGTCGAAGCTTCGCGTGAGTACGGTATCGATCTGCAACTGAACAGGGTCGTAAAGTCAGTTGAGCAGACTCATGATCTTTTTACTATCAAAACTACGCACAACGGTGCTGAAGAGAGCTTTGAAGCCGACCTGGTGGTTCACGGCGCGGGCCGTGTGGCGGACATCGACGACCTTGATCTTGATGCAGCGAATATCAAACGCGAAAAGAAAGGCATCTCGGTAAACGAATACCTCCAGAGTGTTTCCAACCCGGCTGTCTACGCTGCCGGTGATTCGGCAGCGTCCAGTAGATTGCAGTTGACACCCGTTGCCAGCATGCAGGCGCAGATCGTGGCGACCAACATCCTCGAAGGTAATCGTCACAAGCCCAACTACGAAGGAATTCCCACTGTGGTCTTTACTATTCCACCTCTGGCGGCTGTTGGTTTACAGGAAGAGGACGCCAAAAAGCAGCCGGGTCTGAAATTCAAAACGAATTACATGGACACGAGCAACTGGTATTCTTCGCGCCGAATCAACCTGAAGCATTCTGCTTTCAAAGTGCTGATCGAAGAGAACAGCGGACGCATCCTGGGCGCACATTTGCTGGGCGCGCACGCGGAAGAAACCATCAACCTGTTTGGTTTAGCTATCCGCTATGGACTAAAAGCAGAAGACCTGCGCAGTATGATTTACTCTTACCCGACTCACGCATCAGACGTCTCGCATATGCTGAACTGACGAGGAACTTTCGTGACTTCGCAAGCCCAACCTGTTTCGATTCGAAAATCACAGTTTTATCTGGAGGCGCTGCATGACGCGCGTCGCCACACGCTCTCGCTCGTCGCCGATTTGAATGACGAACAACTGATGGGTCCGCATCTACAAATCGTTAATCCGTTACTCTGGGAGATCGGACACGTGGCCTGGTTTCAGGAGTACTGGGTGCTGCGACATTTGAATGGCCGCGCGCCGATCCTGGCAAACGGCGACGCACTCTACGATTCGGCCAAAGTTGCACACGATACTCGTTGGGATCTGCCTCTGCCTTCGCGCACGCAGACGCTGGCGTACATGCAGGAAGTGCTGGATCGCATCACCGACCGTTATCAAAATCAGGAAGAAATCGATCTTCAATCGGAATACTTCCTTTCCCTCGCGCTCTTTCATGAAGACATGCATGACGAAGCGTTCGGCTACACGCGGCAGACGCTCGGCTATCGGAAGCCTCAATTCGATGACTCGGAAGGCCATGCTCCGAACCGGGAAGCAACAACCGATGAGAAACGCGGCGACGTCCACATATCCGGCGGTCAATTTCTCCTCGGCAGTTTGCCGGATCGGGCCTTCGTCTTCGACAACGAAATGGACGCGCACGAGGTCAGAGTTGAGTCGTTCGCGATCTTGCGGACGGCCGTCGCCAACGGCGAGTTCGCGGCATTCGTCGATGATGGAGGATACGGACGAGAGGAATTCTGGACTGACGATGGATGGCTCTGGCGGAACAGCGTGAGCGCCACACATCCCGTTTACTGGCAGCGCGACGGCAATCAGTGGCTCCGTCGTGAATTTGATCGTTTAGTGCCGCTCGATCCATTTTTACCGGTCCTGCACGTGAATTGGTTTGAAGCGGCGGCGTTCTGTCGCTGGGCCAAACGCCGCTTGCCCACCCAAGCCGAGTGGGAAATGGCCGCGAGTGTTGAACCGAACGGCAATAAGCAGAAGCGAAGATTTCCGTGGGGCAACGAATCGGCGACTGCGTCCACAGCAAATCTCGATTGGCGCACCGGCGGCTGCGTCGACGTTCGCGAGTTGCCCGAAAGCGATAGTTCCTCGGGCTGCCGCCAAATGATCGGCAATGTCTGGGAGTGGACAGCCAGCAATTTCGATCCATATCCGGGATTCAAAGCCGGTCCTTACAAAGAATATTCAGCGCCGTGGTTTGGCGATCATAAGGTTTTGCGCGGCGGTTGTTGGACAACTCGCTCGCGGATGATTCACAACGCCTATCGAAATTTCTATAAGCCAGATCGCCGCGACGTCTGGGCCGGATTTCGCACTTGCGCCTTGTGACTTGCCTTCACGGTTCTGATGAAAATCCAAATCGTCACGCCGGCACGGGCGAAATCAACTCACGGAAATCGCATCACCGCCGAACGCTGGGCCAAAGTTCTCCGGCAACTTGGACATCGCGTTTCAATCTCGCAGGAGTACGAGCAACAGCCGGTCGACTTGTTAGTGGCGCTCCACGCGCGCCGCAGCCATCCATCGATAGCTCGATTTCACCGCCTGCATCCTGATTCCCCGGTCGTGCTGGCATTGACAGGAACCGACATCTATCGCGACATTCACAAGAATCCCCGCGTGCGCGAATCGCTTGCGCTCGCCGACAGAATCGTAGTGCTGCAACCTCGCGCGTTGCGCGAACTCACACTCGCACAACGAAAGAAAGCAGTCGTAATTTATCAGTCCATCAAGCTGCCTCCTGCTCCACGAGTGAAGCGCGCGAGTAATCTCTTCGACGTTTGCGTCGTCGGTCACTTGCGACCGGTCAAAGATCCATTTCGAGCAGCGTTGGCCGCGCGAATGCTACCGGAGTCGTCGCAGATTCGCGTCATTCAAATCGGCGGCGCGATGTCAAAGCAGATGGAGAGGCAGGCCCGCGCCGAGATGCGATCGAATCGTCGCTACCTCTGGTACGGCGCACTATCGCGTCAGCGTACGCTGAGTTTGTTGGCTAAAAGCAGAGTTTGTGTGATCTCCTCGCTTATGGAAGGCGGGGCAAATGTTCTGTCCGAAGCGATCGTTGCTGGTGTGCCGGTTTTGGCTTCGCGCATTGCAGGCAACGTCGGCGTGCTCGGCGAAAAATATCCTGGTTTGTTTCGCATCGGCGACACTCAGAGACTGATGCAACTCATCCTGCGCGCCGAAACTGATCGCGAGTTTACGGAAAGCCTTCGACACCGTGTCCGTGAGTTAGCGCCGCTGTTCGAGCCCGAACGCGAACACACTGCGTGGTCGGATTTACTGGCTGGACTTAAAAAACCTGTTTGAGCGAGACTTTGGCATTACTGTTTTCGCGCGTGTAGCGCTGGGCCACGCTTATCTGCGGCTTTGAGAATCCTCTCGACCCATTGAAGTTCCACCTCCAGTTGTTGAATCGTCAATTCCAACATCCAAACCGCTTCGTGAAATGGATGACCGACTTCGGTTAGAACATCCTCAAGCGTCGCGCGTTCCTCGTTAAGTGTTTGCTCGAGAATTTTCTTGCGGCTATTTAGCTGTTTTCGAAAAGTCCGCGGACGTGCCTGCCAGGAGAGCGCCAACCATATCAGAAAAGGCTGATGCACTTTCTTATTTACCCAACTCTTTGCTTCCAGGGCATCGGCGAGATGTTCGCGACCGAGCGCCGTTGTTTCGAGCACGCGCTTCTCGGGACCAGCGGACGGTGAGTGGCTCGAAATCACGCGGAGCAATCCAAGCTCGGCTAGTTTGTCCAGGGAATAATAGATCTGCGGACGTGATACCGGCGCCCAGTCACGAATGTTCCGCTCCTCGAGCGTCGCGTTGACTTCGTAGCCATGCATTGGCCCCTCGGCCAAGAGGCTGAGGATCACCAGATCAGGGATGGTAAGACGAGTTTGATTGGCGCCTTTCGATGCCATTTGTTTTTTCTTCTTGACAGCCTTCATATCGATCATTATAGTACCACTCGTCTAAATTAGACTAGTCGCTTTTTTTAATGGAGGGATAAGATGATTGATAAGTCAACGCCGATTCTACACGTGAAGACAGTGGAGCCCAGCCTTCACTTTTGGACGGAGCGCTTTGGCTTCACGGCCACGATACAAGTGCCGGAAGGCGATCACCTCGGCTTTGTGGCTATCGAAAGTGGTCCGATCGAACTCATGTACCAGACGTATGAAGGGATGAAAGGTGCGGGCAATCTCCTGGCGAAGGCTGCTGAGCAGGGACCGAGCTTCATCTTTATGGAAGTTCCGGACATCAAAGTCGTCGTCAACGCGTTGGATGGCGCGGACGTTGTGCAAGGCCTGCACGGGACTCCGTATGGCGCGAAAGAAGTTGTCGCGAAAGAACCGGGCGGCCATTTCGTGATCTTTTCGCAACTGCCGAAACAACCGCAGCAATGAGGAGGATGATATGCCTGGTGAAACGCGTCAGCTTAGAGATTTAGTATCCATCGGACCGGCGATGTTGAAGGACTTCGAGATGCTCGGAATTAATACCGTGGCCCAGTTGCGCCGGCGTAGTCCGCAACGAATGTATAAGGAGTTGTGTCGATTACGCGGTCAGCAATTAGACCCTTGCTGTTTGGACGTGTTCGTCGCAGCGGTAGCGCAGGCAAAGGATCCCCAGCTCCCGATCGAACAACGGCAATGGTGGTACTGGAGCAAAGTGCGGAAGGCTTCCCAGGCGTCACTCCGTTAACAACGCCCTTTTACTAGCGACAAAAAGGCACATAAGACACAAACATCTTCATAACTCGTAAATTATTTTGTGCCTTATGTGCCTTTTTGTGGCTGACAATCACGAATTGTCGTATGCCTTCTTCGCCTTCACTGTGACGAACTCGTCCTCTTCGATGATGTAGGCTGTGAGGTTGTAGCCGTAGACGCAGCCGGTATCGAGGCCGATGGCTCTTCGGCCGCGCCGTGGCTCGGGCGCGGGCCAGTGGCCAAACAGCACGATCTGTTCACCGTGATAGACGTGGTACCAGGGTGTGCCGTCCTCACTCTCACGATCTCCGCCGAGGGTCCGCAGACGCGTCATGTCGCCGCTTGTTTGTGAATAGAGCTCCACGTTTGGACGCAGCCCGGCATGAACGACGAGATGCGTATCGAGATCAATCGTGAACGGCATCCGATTGAAGAAACTGGCGTAAGCATCCTTCTCGCCTTTCAGCTCTTTGTGCGTCTCTTTTTGTGCAGGCTTTAACTCGATGTCCTCACCATTCCATTTGCGACGCAGAGCCAGGTCGTGATTACCAATCACGGTGCTGAAGCGGGCGTCGGTCATGAAGAGCTCAAGCACTTCCTTGCTCTTCGGACCCTTGCTGATCAAATCTCCCACCGAGAAAACACGATCGTCATCGCCGACGCCAATCTTCTCGAGCAACTCCATCAGCTCGTCGTAACAACCGTGAATATCTCCGACTACTATTCTGCGACCCGTCATCCATTCCTCCGAAACATTAATACCGTCTGAACGGCAGTCTATTGCATAGCGGAGATTCGATCAATCCGGTTAGCGATAGATGTAGGTCTTGCTCTCCTTCTGATCCCATTCAACACTGTCGACGTTGTCTCGATCCGCCGAAAGTATCTCTTCGCTCAACTTGCTCGTGCTCACCACCGGATCGAGATTCACAAGGTAAACAAGCGTGCCCAGCGGTTCGTCCGCATCCTCACGATTGAGCTCGCGCAATTCGTACTCAAACCGGTAACGCTCAAAGAGCCCTTTGAGTACTTCGTCCGTCTTATCGACGCTGCGCGTCTGCACGGTAATCTCCATCGAGCGAAAAACCTGGAACTGTTCGAAATACTCCAGCACCGACAACGCAATGAGCACAAACAACGTCAGGATAACGGCCATGTCCCAACGTCCGACGCCGGCAGCGAGGCCGACTCCAAGGCACACCAGCAGCACTGTGATCTCCTTCGGGTCGCGAATGTTCGTGCGGAAGCGCACCAGCGAAGCTGCGGCAAAAATTCCGAACGCGCGTGCAGCGCTGTCTCCGACGACCATCATCATCGCGCCAGCGACCACTGCCATCAGAATCTGCGTCTGCGCAACGTAAGGGTTGCGCGCCCCTCGTCGCGGACGAAACGCGAGTAGTGACGCGAGAAACGCAGCCAGCGAAAAGCGCAACGCAATTCTGGCGGACGTCGCTTCCCAACTGGCGAAGGTGGACGGCGAGCGTCCGGAAGCGTCCGGACCAAAGATTTCGCCGAGCAACGGTATCTGATTTTTCGCTTGAGCATCGGAAGTTGCCGGTGCGGCGACGGCGCCGCCACTCGAAGTAGATGCATTCGGTTGATCGCGTAAGAGGTAAGCCAAGAGTCCGCTACCCAACAGCAGCACGACGAACGTCACCATCACCGCAACGGTCACACGGTTCATATCTCGTTATCCCCTCGGAGAAACTTTCTTTTACTTAGACCACAAACGTTTGCTCTTCAACGGGTGAACGTTTCCAACCACTGAGCCGGTTCCGAATGCATTAATCCTTACCCTGAGAACAACGCGCGTCGATGATCATCTTTGCCTTGCGTATGAATTCCGCGGTCCACTCCGCTGGCGGACGGTCGCGTTCGGCGTTGCGGGATGCTGCAAAGACTCTCGTGATAGTTTGATTTCGTGTTTCGGCATTGAGCAGGCGTTGAAGATTGTCAGCCAACAACTTTCGGCCCGCTTCGCTGATCTTGGTGTCGCCGACACTCTTCGCGTTCGCGATACAGCTTCCGTCACTCGCTTTGATCGGATCTTTCTTGCGCCAAACTTCGAGTCGCGCTTTGTTTTCGCTGGCGCTGGAATATCCAAAGGTCGATCCCATATCACTGACGTAGAAGACCGCCTCGCCCGGTTCGCAGATGCGTGTATCGCCGTTCTTCCTTGACTTCAGACACACAAACTTGTGGTTGTCGGTTTTGGTGTCGCCGTGATCGATGAACGCCAGCCAGAGTTTGAAAGCGTCAATCTCCGCGCGCGGAGCGCCGCTTTGTAGGAGCTTCTTAAGCGTTTCTGCGAGCGGGGCCGCGTCCTTGTGATTACAATTCACATCGATGCCGCGCCCCAGCGGCAGTTCGATACCCGCAGCCGGTTGAAACGGTGACCAGCTCGTGCCCTGAAAACTCTTGTTCAGGCTCTTCTCGCAGTCCGGACAAGTCACGTCTGCGACCCATTCATCATCCGCGAAAAATCCGAGCGCTTTCGGAAAACCCGAAGACAAGAACTCACCGTAGACCTCGCCGTTTCGTTTGTTTGGAGCCTGTCCTTTGAAGTGTGGTTTGATTTTATAACGAATCATCGTACCGTCGTCGTCAGTCACTCCCGGAACAGAGCAATGAAACTTGGGCGTCGTGCCGGCGCCCGGTGACGCATCCTTGTTTGCTACACAGTTGATCGGTTTTGCGAGCCCATTCCTGTCAACGGGCGGCGCGCCGCGGCGTGGACCTGTTCTTGGGTTATAGCCGAGCACGGGATCGTATCCGGGATCGGGTGTGCGGTAAACCTTCGCGGTCTGCTCAGCGCGCGCTCGTTCCTCGGCCGTAAAGCAAGCCTCTTGCTGTTGGGCCCCTGCCGGCCACGCGAGCGTAAGCGCTGCGCAGAGGATCATTAGAAACAGGAGAGACTTTGGGTTCTGAAGCATTATTTCCCCTTAGGAATGGCTGAAATTGTGCGAACCTCGGGCGTTCAACTTAGCAAGGATTAAGAAGATAGCATTGATGCGGTTTTTTGCCGACAGGCGCGGCGTTCACAGGCTTTACACAAAAAGACTTTTTGGATCAACTACTGCGGCTTCGCCGCCTGATGTGAGGTGAGGCAAGGCTATGCCTTGCCGGGCACATGTTTTCAATAACGGGCTATGCCCGCGGTTCGGGCTTTGCCCCAAAGTTTCCCGGGCCGAAGGCCGCGCCGGGGGCGTAGCCCCAGCTCCTATTATGGCTTTCGACGGCAAGGCATAGCCTTGCCTTGTATCTCACATCGGGCGGCGAAGCCGTAGCGGCGACGTAATATGACTCTATGCGCAAGACCACGTTCACATGAGGTGGTCTGTATCGATTTCCGCTGTGTCCGGATTCTTCCGGTGGATTGGCTCTTTCACGCGCTCGTCGCGGGTGGACGAGAGCAAGTTAGTGGTCGCTTCAGTCACGGACGCATTTATCGGCGCAGGTGGCAAGGCTGTTGTGACTGAACTTCTAAATGCGGGCTGAGAGGTAAGCGCAGTTTTTGTAGCGACCGGATTCAAAGTGCGGTGCAGTTGCCACGCGCCCTGAATCAACATGAAGATGCCGTAGCTGGCCATTGGAATTCCAATCCAGAAGAGTGGTGCGATAATCCTTCCGCCGTTCACGATAAAAATCGGCAAGAGGGTAAGCAGTGCCAGCAGTAACGAGGTTAGCCCGACGAAGAGATTGTGATAACTGCCTCGCGCTTTTCTGGTCAGCCGCAGCACTTCAAGTTCCGGAAGATCGAGCACCAGCGGAGCGCCGCAGCGCCTGCAAAAATGTGATTCATCAGTTATCTGGGTCCCACACGAACGGCACGCAGAGATTGCCAGACGCTCAGTCGCGAGCGCAGCGATAGCTTCAGCTTCGCGAGCAAGCGTTTGCCGATCGCCTTTGGTCATGTGCATGTAGCTTTTGATCTCATAGCTGAAGGTTGCGAGCACAGCCGAGTCGTTGGTCTGCTTCAGCGAAACTGTCAATGTCGTGGGATAGTCGAGCACGTTGATCGAGCAGTCGTAGCAGGCCGCACCCTGCTTGGCCCGCTTGGCATAAAGCGGCTGCTCACCGAGAACCTTGTAACCAACTTGCTGAACAGCCTCCACCAAACGCGCTCGTACACTGCCGGCGTCGCCGGGAATAGCCAGTGTTACATCGTGATCGCTGAGTGTAGTTCCGGAGATGTAATCGGTGCTCATATAAACAGTTTCCGTAGTTTTAGTCGCTTCAGAGGGCCAGATTACAGCCAAGTACGATGGAAAACCCCAATTGGTTTCGAACTAATCGAGGATCGCGAGGTCAAGTTTCTGCAGCCGCTCGCGGTCAGCAATTATCTCGACCTCGACGATCTTGCCGTTCGCAATGGTAAAGCTCAACGCCCGTGTCAACTTACCATTCGGAGCAAACACCAGACCGACACTGCCATTGACGATCGCTGCTTGCATAAAGCGCGCGAGCCTTGAAAAAGCAACTGCGCCCTGCGCCCAGTTTCGCGCCCCACGGAACTCGCGCGGCGCGCCTGGGGCTCCGGCGGCTTCGTCGAGTCGGACCACCACGTCCGGATCGAGCACCGCGAGCAGGCCCTCGAAATCACCGGCCCGCAGTGCTGTAATAAAACTATCGACAACTGTCCGCTGAGCCGTGAGAGTTGCACTGGAAGTAGCCTGTTGACCGCGCACTCGTTTGCGAGCGCGGCTCGCAAGTTGGCGCGCGGCGGCTGCATTTCGTCCTACGATTGGACCAATCTCCTCGAAAGGCAGATCGAACACGTCATGCAAAACGAATGCGACGCGCTCCGCGGGCGCGAGCGTGTCGAGCACGACCAGCAACGCGAGACCGACAGAGTCAGCCAGCATCGCTTCCTGTTCCGGATTACTCACGTCTTCATTCTTTGCCGCAGGCTCAACGACTTCGGCTTCGAGTTCATCTTCGCGACGCGACTTGCGCGAGCGCAGCATGTCCAAACAAACGCGCGCAACGACTGTTGTCAACCATGCTTCCAAACTGCGAATGCTGCCGGCGTCGGAACGGTTCAAACGCAACCACGCTTCCTGCACGGCATCGTCTGCTTCGCTGGCCGAGCCGAGCATGCGATAAGCCACTGCCCGCAAATGACCTCTTTGCTCCTCGAATGCCTTTGCTAACTCTTCGGTTTTGTCCATGGTCACATTCCGCCGTCACGCTTCGTCATGGTATTGACGAGTGAAACCCGGCAGATGTGACAAGGTCAACCTGAAGTCCGGGTTCAATACAGTTTTTGAATGAGGAGAAGAATATGCAAGCACGAATGACAAATCCAGCAATGATGCTTCCTGAAGCAATGACGGCGTTTCTCACCCTGAACAAGGTCACAGAAAACAGCGGTCTGCCGCCGGCGATTCTCGGCCTGGCTCATTTGCGAGCCAGCCAGATCAACGGCTGCAGCGTTTGCGTCGACATGGGTTGGCGCATGCTCAAGAAGGCAGGAGAAAAAGATGAACGTATCTTTGCGGTGAGTGCGTGGCGAGATGCGCCGTACTTTACCGATGCGGAGCGCGCCGCGCTGGCGCTCACAGAAGCGGTCACGCGCCTCAGCAATCGCACCGATCCGGTACCTGACGAGATCTGGGATGAGGCCGCACAACACTTCGATCAACCCCAGCTCGCGGCATTGATATTATCAATCGCGCTCACAAACGTCTGGAACCGTCTCAACGTCACGACGAGACAAGTTGCCGGCGAGTGGCTCAAATCTGCAGCCTAAGTTTTAGCCACAAAGAGGCACATAAGGCACTCATCTTGATCTCTCAATGATGAAAATTCTTTTTGTGCCTTTTGTGCTTTTTCTGGCTTTTTTTATCGGAACTGACGAAGGACGTCGGTTAACAGTGCATTGAAGTGAATTGGATTTTCGAGCATCGGATAGTGGCCCGTGCCTTTGATGATCACGACGTCGAACTGCGGCGCGTACTTGCGGTTGACCTCGAGGTTGGTTGGAAGACGGTCGGAGTTAATGGCGCGAATCGGAACTTTGATCTCGCGCATCGCCGGGGCGGGGTCATAAGCAAAGATTCCTCTCAAAATCGCGATCGCAGTCGCCGGCGGACGCGAGTTGATGTCCGCGAGGATGCGCTCTTTCACCGCCGGCGGCGTCGTCGGCGAGAAGAAAAACTGACTCATCAAGTTAGCGTTCGCGCCTTTGAAATCCGCCTCGAGCGCCTTGAACACAGCATCGAGCTGCTCCGGCGGCACTTTGGATTCTACGTTCTGCAACGTGTCCACCGGCACGATACCAACGACGCGGTCCGGCATTCGCCGCGCCGCTTCGAGCGCGATTGGTCCACCCATCGAACTACCAATCAGCACCACGCGTTTGAGATTCAGCTTGGCGACGACTGTCTTGACGTCGTCTCCAAAACTCTCGACGGTCCAGTTCTTACGGTCCAGACCGGATTCTCCATGACCGGGCAAATCGATCGTCACGGTGCGATGTGTTTTGGAAAATTCAGCAACCTGGTTGTCCCAGAGATGTCGATTGCAACTCCAGCAGTGAATGAAGACGAGCGTTGGTTCGCCTTTGCCCTGCACCGCGTAGTGAATGGGAACACCATCCGCAGCAGGCACAACCGATGTGCTCGCCGGTTGCGCAAAAGGAATCACAAGCGTCAAAAACAGAATCAAATCCAGAAACATTTCACACCTCAAACTTGGATGATTGTACGGGCGGCACTCCGTGGCGCGTTACTCGGACCTGGCGCCTTCTTGATCGACGCCCGCATGTTCGGGCGGCGCGAGATTCTTATTCCCCACACTCCACGCTGGCCCAAGTCTTAACGTTATCGCTCTAGTCGACAACGCGGCGCGCAGTTTTTCGCTCGCTTCCTGTGTTTCCCAGTCGCGCCAGCGTGCGAAGGCCTGGCGCAGATGTTTGGTGCGCAACTTGACGAGGTGATTCAACAACCACATCAACGCCGCGACCTGATCGTGTTGCCTGTGTTTTCGCGCGTTGATGACGTGTTTGCCCAAACCCTCGATCCAAACGTCGCAATCGTGCAAGTTGCCCAGCGCTCCCTGTATGCGAGCGATGCGTTTTGCATAACCTGAAATCGACCGGCCCCAACACTGCTGAAAAAGCTCGAGCGCATAACGCAATCGCTTGGCGGCGATGCGCAGGTCGTGCAAAGTCTCAACTTCGAAAGGACTGAGCAGACCATTGCTCATCGCCTCAAACTCTTTCAGCCGCTCCAGAATGATCTCCTGAGACATTGTCAAAAAGGTAATTGCCGGCGACCCGGCGCGAGTAGCTGTTGCCTCATCGACTCCGAAACTAAACTCCGACTCCAGTTGCTTCAGCTCACCGGCTTCAAGAATCGCCTTCAACTCCTCGCGCGCTTGTTCGCGAACCTGCTTCTTCGACTCGATGAACGGCTTCAGTCCGGACGGTAATTCCCCAGGCGCGCCGGCTGCCATCTCTTCCAAAGCCGCAATGGCAACATCCTGATCGCGCACTTCTCCAAGCGCAGCGGCAATATTGCGCAGTTGCTTCAGTGCCGGTGCGAGCGACCGTTTGCGCAGGTAAGGCATGAAGTCGCGCAGTGCGCTTCGCAGTCTTCGCGAAGCGACGCGCATCGAGTGGACGCCTTCAGGGTCGGTCCAATCCAACGCCATTTCCTGAAAACCATATAACTCGTTGAACCTCGTAAGCAGCACCAGCTTGATGCCCGCAGAGGCGACGGATTTACAATTCAGTCCTTTAACTCGTTTGGCTTTGGCCATTGTCAGCTTTTAGTTAACCTGTTAATGATCGAATCGGACCACAACGCGAGTTGCTCACCCGAGCGGCGATTATATTTCGCGGCCGCCTGATTGTAAGTTGAAAGCAACTTCCGTCGATCGCAAAAGCACTCGATCAACTTCGATCGTCCGTACGTCTTCTCAATCAACACGGACATTTTCCAACCAACCGTATACCACGGTCCTTGTGTACCGAAGAATGAGAATCCAGTCTTTTGCGTCTCGGCTTCGCTAAGCTTGCCGTCCAGCACATCGAGTAAAAACTTTTCGACGTTCTTTAGATCAGCGTTGAAGTTCTTAAGATCTCCGTCCCAGCGAGCACGTTCTTCAGCTTTACTGACGGCGTGCGGATGAATATCAGGACCACCCGCCGCCGCCAACATAGCAAGGCCCTCACCGAAAGCTCCAATCCACGTCAACGCAGTCTTCACGGGCGGCGCGAGCGCGTCGATTTCGGTCTCAGTATCCTTTGCCGGACAAGTGCTGCCGTAGCCGATGTGATGGAGTTCGTGTGCGAGTGTGTTTTCAAACTTCTCGGAGCTCACCGCCGGATCGAGGTAAAGAAAAATAGCCGGGTCTGTGTTGACCTCGAACACGAAACTGTTTTCACGCGGTTTGATGACGGGATAAATCTTCGCACGAATCTGCGCCTGTTTAGGCAAGTAAGCGAGTGCGAGTTGTGCGGAATGTGTGACATCGGCGCGCCGCCAGCGATTCAGCGTTTCTGCCAATGCCGGTGCACGCTCGGCGAGTTGATCTGAAAGCACAAAAGACTTGAAATCCGTGTCCTCGAACGATCGCTGCATCGACGTTTCACGTTTCTTCAGTCGAACGTAGCCTTCGCTTTGAAAAACGCGCTGCCAGTCAGATTCAGTGATTGCCTCATTGGCCTTTTTCTTGGTGAGGATCGAGAGCACTGCGTCAGCTTCGTCCGTCACGAGCCGAACGTTAACCTGCGCCCAAGCTGCATTTGCCGATGCAATTAAAAGAAACAGCGCGACGATTAATATGCGGATCATGGTTCTACAAAACACGCCTTCTGTTCACTTGCGAAGGTCGATGCATGACATCTTTACCACAAAATCGTTGGTTATGGTGTTTTGTAGAGGTGTTCAGACGGCATTCAGGATGCGGTTGCCGTTGAGGATCGGCGCGTGAATGGCAAGTTCCACAAATACACAAACGCCGACGAACACGTTCCAATCCGTGTTCATCCGCGTTCGTCTATGACCTAAATCTTTATCTGCGGCGACGATTGACTCTGCGCGCTAATCCTGCGGCGGCCGCGAGTCCGGTGCCGAGTAACACCATCGCTGTCGGCTCCGGATTTTGGGTAACGGAGGATGTTCCAGGCAGCGACCTCACTATTTCCGGTTTCGGACTATTATGGACGAGCCCCATGCTGAATCCGAGATGCTTGCCGTTGTTATTCTCAAAATGCGCAGTGTAGAGATAGTTAGTGTCCCCTCCTTGCTCATTTTCCCCTTGTTCATTTTCGACGCCTAATTGGTGTCGTTCAGCAAAGATGAGCTTTTCGAGTTGGATATTAACGTTAACGTTGTCGGCGTGAGCGTTGTCAGCGCGAACAGACGCAGAGAGCGTCAAGCAGAAAGCGGCAGTGACGATGCCGGCGAAAACCCTTGTTCTTGTCATACCTGAGTCCTTGTTCTGAAAGAAGTGAATGTTTGCCGCGCAAACAATCAGGGGCGATTCAGGGGGCAATTTTGGGGAAAGTGTTGGCGGAAGATAAACGCGGATTGTCTCGATAATGTTACCGTGCTGCTACGTGTTTGTAATAATCAATCAAATGGACCTGAGTTGCGTACGACAGCGTACTTTCCTCACTTCAGTTGGACCTGTTTGGCCTTGCCGTCATCCACTATTGAGACAACTGATCCAAGCGGTTTCACCACGAAGTTGAATTTACGCGGTCCAGGGTTATACGTTCCTTCCGGAACTCCGGTCGAGACCACGAGACCACGTTGGCCTCGCCGCACGCTGAAGCTCGTTCTGCGAAAGGCGCCGGTTTTGTAAGCCGGACTGAGTCCGTCGTCTTCGTAAAGCGTTGCGGAAGCCGAACCGGCGTCGTCCGGATAAATATTGAATGTAATGGGATCGACAGGCTTTTCGCCGATGTAATTCACTGACGGGCCAACCGGAACGATCGCGCCGCCACGCACAAACATGGGCACTACGTCGAGCGGAGCGTCAACGCTGATCATCGTGCCGCCGGAGTATTTCTTGTTTGTCCAGTAGTCGTACCAAGTGCCTGCGGGTAAGTAAACCAGTCGCTTTGTCACGTCAGGTTTCAGAATCGGCGCGACGAGGAGGTCGTCGCCAACCATGAACTGGTCGTCGAGATTGTAAGTGCTCGGATCGTCCTGGTAGTTGAGCACCAGCGGTCGAAACAGCGGCACGCCGGAACGATGGGCCTCTTCGAGCGTGGTGTAAAGAAACGGCAGCAAGGTGTAACGCAGTTTCAAATACTTGCGAATGATGTCTTCGTAGTGCTTCCCAAAGCGCCACGGCTCCTGATCGTAGCCGTCGATGACCTTGTGGTTACGACAGAAAGGCGCAAGAAAACTGACCTGATACGAACGAACCAGCAACTCGCCGTTGCCGCGCCCGATAAAACCGCCAACATCGCTGCCGACGAAAGGCTCGCCCGAAAGACCGAGCGAAGTAAACATCGGCAGTGTAAGCGCCAGCGACTCCCAGGTGCTGTTCGTGTCACCGGTCCACATCGTCGCGTAACGCTGAATGCCGGCATAAGCCGCGCGCGTTATGACGTAAGGGCGGCGATCGGGCCGCAGACGTTCGAGTCCTTCGTAAGTCGAGCGCGACATGAGGAGCGCGAACGTGTTTCGATTCTTCGCGTGAGTCGTCTTCTCGCCCTCATCATAACTGACGACGTCCAACTGGTTCTTACCGGTCTGATCGACGAAGTCAGACGGCTCGTTCATGTCGTTCCAAATGCCGGCGATGCCGTTGTCGATGTAAACGCGATGCAGGTCGCCCCACCAGCGTCGCGCATCGGGCAGCGTGTAATCGACAAACACGCTCTCGCCCGGCCAGACGCGCGGCACAAACAGATCGCCATTGCGACGGCGTTGGAAAAAGTTTTTCTCCAGTCCCTGATCGAATGCGTGATAGCGCTCGTTTTTGTCGGGCGGATACTTGATGCCGGGATCGACAATCGTTACGACCTTCACGCCCTGCCGGCCCAGCTTCTCAGTGAGCGCCTTGGGATCGGGAAAGCGTTGCTTGTCGAAGGTGAAGACGCGGTAACCGTTCATGTAGTCGATGTCGAGATAGACCACGTCGAGCGGTAGATCGCGCTTGCGATATTCACTCACGACTTCCTCGACCATCGAATCGGGATAATAACTCCAGCGACTCTGTTGATTCCCGAGCGCCCAGAGCGGCGGCAACGGCATGTGGCCCGTGAGATCCGCGTAGCGACCGAGAATCTTTTTTATCGATGGACCATAGCAGAAGTAGTAATTGAGTTCGCCACCTTCGGCGCCAAACCAGGCGCGCTGCTGCGACGACTTTCCGAAATCAAAATAACTGCGATAGCTGTTGTCGAAGAAGATGCCGTAAGCGACGCCGCGTTGCAGGCCGATGTAGAACGGAATCGTTTGGTAGATCGGATCCTTGCCTTCGGTGTATCCGGGCGTGTCGGAATTCCAGTTGACGAACGAGCTGCGTCGTTTGTCGAGGCGCGCGGCTTTCTCGCCGAGACCGTAGAAGTGTTCGTCAAAGCCGAGTTTCTTGGAGGCCGCGACAAACATTCCGGCTTTGGGATCGAACAACATGTTCGCGAGGCGCCCGCCGGCGTCGTACGACATCGGCTGCTCGTCTGCGTTGATGAGTTGATGAGTGCGAGCGTCGCGGAATTCGATGAGCAATGGTGAGCGACGGATTGTGATTTCGAGCTCGTCCGTCGTGATTGAGATCGAGTCGGATGTTTCGTTGAGGGTCCAGCGTGGCGTGGCCCAATCTTCCTTCGCGATGGCCCACGAGTGATCGCGTGTGGGAATCGGTTTGGTGAATGAAGCTCGGACGCGGATCAAATCTGATGCAAGGATCGAGATCTGGACCTGGGAGTTATCGTGGCAATTGAGCGTGACGCCTTTGTCAGTTCGTTGCAGGCTGACCACAGGGCCGATCTTTTCAAGCGTGGTGATGTCCTGCGCGGAGATTGTCGCCGCAGCGCCGAGGATCGCGATGAGTATTAGAAACTTCATCTTTTTTGTAGGGGCGGCACTCCGTGGCCGCCCCACTCGCGCATAAAGCGAACGATGGGGGCGGCCACGGAGTGCCGCCCCTACAAAACATCACAACGCCAGCCTTGCGGCGCCGAGCAGTCCTGCATCATCACCACACTTCGCGCGCACAATCTTCACGCGGGCCGCCAGTAACGGAAACGCACGCTCCTCAACCTGCTGGTGCATGTGCTTCTCAAACAGATCCCAGCCATTCACGACGCCGCCACCGATCACGATCATCTCCGGGTTGAGGATGTTGATTAAGTTCGCCAAACCGATCCCGAGATAGACGCCCATGCGTCGAAAGATCTCGAGCGCCAACTCGTCGCCCTGTTTGCCGGCCTCGAAGATCATCGCCGCGGTGCGATCGTCCTTCCCCTGTAAAATCGAATCGGGATAGCGAGGGCTGGCTTCGCGCGTCATGCGCACGATCGCAGTCGCTGAAGCAAAGACTTCGAGACAACCGCGACTGCCGCACGTACACGCAACGCCGCCAAACGGATCGACGCACATGTGTCCGATCTCAGCGGCTGCGCCATCCACGCCGCGCCACAATTTACCATCGAGAATTATTCCACCACCGACACCGGTGCCGAGTGTCAAACAGATGATCGTCTTGCAGCCCACTGCTGCGCCCTGCCACATCTCGCCGACCGCTGCGGCGTTCGCGTCGTTTTCGAGAAACGCGGGCAAGTTGAGTTGTTCGGTTAAAGCGGCGGCCAGACGGAAGCCATCGAGACACGGAAGGTTCGGCGCGGTGACGACCGCGCCTTCTTCAACCTTGACCGTGCCCGGCACGACTAGTGAAACCGCCGAAATCTCATTGCGACCGTCGCTTTGCTCTTCACATTCGCGCACGGCGGCGACGATCGCGTCGACGATCGCTGTGGCATCAGGAACCTGTGGCGTGTTCTGCTTGAAGCGAAACTGAATCTTGCCGCTCCGATCGACGGTCGCGGCGCGCAGGTGCGTGCCGCCGAGATCAGCGGCGAAGATCAGGCGACGTTTCTCGATATCTTTAGCAGTCATCACATCAACCAAGAGTTTCACGCAAAGGCGCAAAGGAGGATCAGCTTCCCGGGAGGCTTTCTTTGTGCCTTTGCGTCTGTCTTTGCGCCTTTGCGTGAAACCCAGCGTAACGCTCCCACACAACCTTCGGTGTCTCCAGATTTCTTCCCTTCTCAACGTTCATCGCCAGCCGAATAAACTGGGCCATGGACCACGCCAGCGGCGTCGCCGATCCGGTTCCGCTGCCGCTCCGCTCCCACACCTGCTCGGGAATCATCAATCCTGAGTTCGCAAACCCTGCCAGCGTATCCAACCGTTTGCGCGCACTGAGAATGTCGCCGGCCGCGATCTCATATTCACCACGTTCGCCAGTCAGCAGCGTCCAGAGACGGCCGACACCATTGCGCCCATCGTAATTACCGCCGTCCGGAGTTTCACCGTAAGCATCGTGATTGTAGCGGTACCACGCATCGCCGAAAGGCGTCTGAACTTTTATCAATTGGTCTATAAGTTTGAGTGATTCGATAATCAGCTTATCGTTCGCAGGTTTGACTCCGAGTCGCACAAGCTCAAGAAAACCCGCGTCGAGAATCTTGCGCTCATCCACGACCAGCGTGCTGCTGTTGATCTCCATCTTTGCGCCGTCATTCGGATCGCTGTTCTCAGTGATGCGCAAGTAATAGCCGCTCCCGCCTTCACCCCGCGTAACGGTCCATTGCTCGATCTTCCCGTACCACTCGTTGGCAGTTTCAAAATAATTCTTTGCCGCCGCACTATCGCCATTGATATTCGCTATTGCAGCGGCAGAGACGAGACCCGCGATTTCCGCCGCAATCGTGGCGGGCGAATAACCCGGTCTCTCCTCCCAGCGATCCTGGTCCGTACGTGGTCCATGCTTCACGATGAAATCCGCCGCCGGCTTGATATGCCTGAGCCATGACTGCTGATCGCTTCGTTGCAACTGATACGCAAGCACGAGCGGCAGTCCGACCTGGTCCATTTGCAGACCATTGCCGATTGGTCGTCCATCGACCCAGGTGTTTTGCGGAAAACTGCCATCCGGTTTTTGCTGCACTCGGAATAGATAATCGAGCATACGATTGGCGGCAGCGCGATCGCCCATCGCATCAAACGCCGTAGCGACGTGATAGAGATCGCGAGCCCAGACAGCGTGATAACCGCTCGGACCACCATTCCACGGCGTCGAAGGCGAAGCGATCACAGCGCCGCGATAGGTCTTGTCTTCGAGTCCTTTCAAGACCATCGCAGCCATATTGAACTGCTGCTGATGTTTCTCGACGCGCGGCAAGGTCGCGACATATCGTTCCCAGCCTGCCTCGTACTCGCGCTTGACTGCCGCGAACCCTCGGGCCAGCGAGGCGCGCGCAGTTGCTCTGGCTTGCGCGCTGGTATCAGCAAATCCGAGTGCGAAGGTGCATTGCCTCTGCTTCAATTTCGCGAGATCGCAAGTCGAAATCAGTGCCGCCTTATCGTTCGGCGCTGGGTCGAAAACGGCATGCAACTGCGCGTTGGTTTGAGTTTCGAAGTCGACACGGATTAGGACGGAGCTACGCCTCGGATCGGTCACGTAAGTCTTCGTTATCGTGTAAGCACCAGTCTTTGCGCGATTGATTTGACGGAAAGTCAGGGAGTTCTGGTTCGGGAGTTCCAGTCGATGGAGTGTGTCGTCAGATTCGTTTTCGACCTGCGAGCCGATCGTGACCTGAAAGTGAAGAGTCTGCACATTTGGCGCATCCAACCTGGGATAAAAGACCTCCGTCATCACACCATTGGCTAGTGTGAACCAGACTTTAGACGCGAGCGTGGTCGACGTCCCAAAACCATTCTTCGCCGCCGTGTTCTGCGCGAATATCGTTTGGCACCCCAACAGCACAATGAAAAGAATCCGTGTCATCTGTGGCTACTTTTTCTGAATGATCCTGTATCCCCACGCCTCCAACGACAGCGACTCGTTCCCAACCGATCCCGAGAATGGTCGGCTGGAGAGATTGATCGCCACCAACACCTTGTCATTCCCTGCACGTCGAACGAACGTCACGACGCGCGCTTCATCCGAGTTCTTTAACCACTCGAGCGTGCCGCGCCTGAGCGCCACGCTCGCCTTTCGCATCGCTATCATCTGCTTATAAAACTTGGGGAACTCCGGCCGCCGCTCGGCGATGGACCAGAAGATCGGCATCTTCTCAAACAACGCCGGCGCACCTGACTCGGTCGTGTCACCAACCTCCATGCCGTTGTAAATCATCGGCACGCCGTCGAGCGTAAACACGAACACAGACGCCGCAAGCGCGCCTTGTTCACCAAAACGCGCAATCGCGCGTCGCTCGTCGTGATTGTCAGAGAAGCGCATGTGCAGCGCTCCCCTGGGCCACTCCTTCACTTCCTTCTCCCACTCGTCACGAAGATCCGAAGCGCGCCCGCGACCCTGCAGCACGTTCGT
>Ga0126376_10000230_pt1 | contig 26359 bp, 23 predicted proteins | sample PanSoiMetPlot_15_FD_92760 | JGI IMG/M metagenome (GOLD analysis project Ga0126376, IMG submission 92760) | Tropical forest soil microbial communities from Panama - MetaG Plot_15 | ecosystem: Environmental > Terrestrial > Soil > Tropical forest > Bulk soil | place: Panama | collected 2016-02-17 | reverse complement strand
TTCCCAATTGCAGCGCGATCGCCCGACCAGTGGCGCCGGCGCCAACCATCCCTACTCGAATCGGAACACCTGCGGTCTCACGCTGCCGAAGCGTGGCTTCTACGGACGCATTAATATTCATATTCATAACAAAGCTCCGTCGCGCTGAAAAAGCGGCCAGCTCAAGTCCTGTTTTGAAACAACCGAGGGAGCCAACGGCCATCGAATGTTGAAGGCAGGATCGTCGAATCTTACGCCCCTTGCAGCACTCGGGGTATAGAACCCCGAGGTCATGTAGTACATCTCCGTCTGCTCCTCAAGAGTTTGATATCCGTGCGCACAACCTGCAGGAACGTACAACATGCGGCCATTCTCCGCGCTCAGCTCAGTCCCGTACCACTTGCCGTATGATGGAGAATTAATTCTTAAATCGAGGGCCACATCGAAAATAGCTCCTCTAGTGCAGCGAACTAACTTTGCTTCCAGAGCGGGAGTTTCCTGGAAGTGCATGCCTCGAACAGTTCCCTTCTGAATGCTAAAGCCTATATTTGCTTGCACCGGCACAAAATCCAAGCCTTGCTCCGCAAATTCGCGACTACACCAAGCTCGCATGAAACGGCCACGATCATCCTGGTGAGGAGTGGGATCAATTATCCTTGCGTCGGCAACTTCGGTCTCAGTGAAACGCATATTGCCTGGCTTCTACATTGTGGGAAATCGAATCGTCAGTCCCGAAACTGGGAACCTGCCCTGCTATCCTGGAATGTTTCAAGAACCTGCCCGATCTGAAAAACGGATGCATAACGCATCTTCCAGTCAGTCCGCTGTGCTGAGAATGGTTCCAGCCCCCAATACTCCAAGGGCCAGCCTTTCGCTAACGACGAGTCTCCTTCATAAACTTCTTTCATCAGTTCTGTAACTGGTTTCCAGCCTAGGTCCGCTGCGACTTTTAATCTCACCTCGAGGTCAATACCTGAAATAAAAAGATATCCTCCCGGCTTGACCAGTCGAACGAGATTACGTAAACATTTTTCCGCGTCGACAGGCATCATGTGACAAAGGAAGCGGTTTGCAACCACTAAATCCTGCAAGCCAAGAACAGCCACTAGTTCAGGACTTGCGGCGTCACCCTGAATCCAAGTTATTCCCTTTTTGATACTGGGCCGAATCCTCACCTCGTCGCCGGCTAAATCTGCGATGGCCTGGAGTTCCTCTTCGGTCATCCGTTCGAAAATGGGCGCGTTTTGATCTTGGGCGGTATTCCAATCGAGAGACCTTTGACCGTTCAGGGCTTCCTGGTGAGCTCCGCTGAAACGCGAGTAGATGCCCTTTTCAGCAAATTCCAAAATCTCGGAGGATATATCTACAGCATGCATGCGGATTTTCAGGTCGGGACGCGCAGAACGCAGAGCCCACATAATCGAATACACCTCAGCTCCCTTGCTGCAGGCCACTATTGAGATTCTTAGCTCCTCGCCATGGGGTTTTTGATTCACGAGGCGATTCATCAACTCTAGCTCTGCGCGGTTGCGAAGGAAAAAAGTTCCAAAGTATTGCCTGCGATCAGCGTTCGCTTGCACCACGGAGTGCAGGTGGCTTCCAAATGCACGTCCTACTGGGCTGACACGAAACTGCTCCGGCCAATGATTCCACAATCGAACCAGTTGGTTCAGATAAGCTCTACGAGATCTTCTTAGAATGCGAGAACTGTGCGCACCATTAAGAGTGCTTGCATGGGCATTTACCGTTGCCAGGTTCGGCAACCGAACTGAAAAGACTTTGGGTGTGTCTATTTGCTGCATGTAATAGAGTTGGAGTAAGAGTCTGCGGGCTACGGATAATAAATCCGGCAGGTATTCGGAATTGGGTTGTTATTGCTTCACTGCCGGACTCGCATGGCTCGACTGAAACGCCTGACTTCGTCGCATTTTGTTGAAAGCTTTGTCATACGCGGCGAGTAACTTCTGAACGGAGTACTCCCAGGCTAACTCTTTCTCAATTCGCCTCCGCCCGAATTGGCCCATTCGCTCCCGCTCCTCCGGATGGTCCAGCAGCCACAGAACTTTTTCTGCAAAATCAGCCGCTGGATCATTTCCACTGCTATATAAAGAAGCTTCTTGGGCACTAAACCGGCCCTCAGCCCCCTCGAATTGCACAATCGGCTTACCCAATGCCATGTACTCCAAGATTTTGATCATCGTGGACATACTGTTCATTTTGCAAGGCCTGTCCGGATTGACACATATGTCCGCAGTGGAAAGAATCTCCAGCAGCTCCGCATCTGAAATAAAGCCGGTAAAGTTCACCATATCCTCAAGTTGCTTCTCCTGGACGATCTTTCGAAGAATCGGCAGTTCCGGTCCTGTTCCGACACAGGTGAAATGAATGTCGCGGCGGCCGAGACTTTTTATTCTTGCTGCCACATCGAGAAGAATGTCCAATCCGTCCTGGCTGTTCATGACCCCAACGTAGCCGACTAAGTAACGCTTACCTTGCTTTAGGGCAGGATTCGGCGAGACCGCTTTGAACCTTTCCGGAGGCCCGTTACGCACAACGAAAATGTCATCGGCAGGTATTCCTCCACGCCTCATCGCGATCTCTCGGTAACTATTGTTAGTCGACATCACAACGTCGCTGCAGCTGAAGGTAGCCTTCTCTAACCAGAGTTGTACTTTGAAAAGAGAGTCCTGACGTCCATACTTCGCTAAGTACAGCTCGGGATTCACATCATGGTGATCGAAAATGTACTTTACTCCAAACAGTTTGAATGCAAGTGCTACTAAGAAAATATCATCTGGAGGATTGCAGCCTTGAATCACATGAAACCCTCGACGAAGATAAATCCACCATGCGTACAGAAACTCCCACAACAGAGCGTACGCGTATTCGCAAATGTATCCCAAAACACCATCTAGATCCGGTGCTGTCGGATGCCGATAAATGTGAATGCCTTCAAGGAATTCATAACCTTGTTCAGCACCCTTACCTCTGGGGCTCAATACAGTAACTTCATACCCTGCCTTCCTCAAGGAACACGCTTCCTTCCACACCCGGAAATCCTTAGGCAGTGGCTGGTTCTCCACGATAATCAGCACTTTCTTCTTCACAGGCGGGTTCTCCAGTAAAGGCTCGTAAAATCCGGCCGAGTGGCTGAGAAGCCTTGCGGCGCAGTGAACGTTAATGTCCTTTTCACGCAATCGAAATACCCTTTCGTTCGTTGCATATCACGAATCATCAAATGAACTACCCCCTTAAAGGCCGCTTCCAGGCTGTGCGCGCACGCTGCTCACCAGCAAATGCCGTCATAATTGCCATTCTTGCTTGCCCCTTCGATAACTCGCACAAAGTCTACTAGGAATTGACCTTTATTTAAGCGTCCAGGCACCGTTCTGAAATCCGGGTCCTTGTTGCCGATTACAACCGTCTGAGCGTGATTCAACACTGCATCAATGCTGCCGACCATAAGCTTGGATATGTGTGGAATGTGATTAAGGATGAAATCCCGGTTTGCCCCAACCAAGCTAGCAATATTCACATTCTTGTCATAGATGCGTAAGTCATAGCCTTTTCCAATCAACCGTTCAATGACTTCGATTAACGGGCTCTCTCGCAGATCGTCTGTTCCCGCTTTGAAACTAAAACCTAAGATTCCCACGTGCGTGTGCCCTTTTTCCATTATGAGTTCGAGGCCCCTAGCGATCTGCATCTCGTTGCTGGGTAGAATTGAGGTCAGAATCGGTAACTGCAAATCATGCATTTTCGCCTGATAGGAGAGCGCCCGAAGGTCCTTTGGTAAGCAAGAACCTCCGAATGCAAAACCGGGCAACAGGTAAGCGGAAGACAGATTGAGCTTGTGATCTTGACAAAAGATTTTCATGATCTCGTGTGCGTCAAGGCTTAATGACTTGCAGAGATTGCCGATTTCATTGGCGAACCCGATTTTGAGAGCATGCCAACTGTTGTCGACATACTTGACCATCTCCGCGCACTCAAGATTGGTCCTGATCAAGGGCGCCTCGAGTTGCCCGTACAAGGACGCTAACATATCGCCGCTTACGCGATCCAACTCACCAATAACCGTCTTAGGCGGGTTGCGGAAGTCTTTAACTGCCGAGCCCTCACGCAAAAATTCGGGGTTATTACAAACTCCGAAATCGACACCGGCCTTCTTCTTCGAGAACTCTTCCAGAGTCGGAATCACGATATTGCGCATCGTACCGGGAAGGATGGTGCTACGAATAACGACAATGTGGCGCGCGCTCTTGTTCTGAAGGGCCTCACCGATCTGCTCGCAAATACGGCGGATATATCTTAGATCGAGATTGCCATTCGCCTGGCTTGGCGTACCGACGCAAACGAAGGATAGTTCCGTCTCGCGAATCGCCTCCACAGAATCGGTTGTGGCGCGGAGCCGGCCGGACTTGGCGGTGGCTTCCACGATTTCGCCGATCTCTGTTTCGATAATTGGAGATTGCCCACGATTGATTAAGTCGACCTTGGTACCGACAGGGTCAACGCCAACGACTTCATGCCCGTCATAAGCAAGACATCCTGCAGAAACTGTTCCGACATAACCCAACCCAAAAACACTGATTCTCAAGATTTGTACCTTTCGTTGCTGGCCATCCGGCCTCGAGATTGTGACCTGATCAAGACGACGGTAGCTTGAATTTGTTGAATCTCTTTCGGCGATGAATTCACGTCAGGGATGCAGGTGCTCGTCGGAGAGTTCTGGGGAGCCGAGGTTAATCTCGCGATAGCACTGGAACTTATAATCGATTTCAGTTTGTAGCCGCGCTCAAATGCCTGCTGCTATCCTGGCCATATATCACATTCCGTTCATTCGCGAGCACCTGATCGTAAAGGTCCTCGGGCTCATAAACGACAACGTGGCTTCCGCGTGTAGAAAACGAGAATGGAACACATAACAGGTTTTTCAATCGCGCGCGCAATGCTGCTCGTCGTTCCGGCGGGACGAAAAACGCCATGAAACCACCACCACCAGCCCCCAAGAGTTTCCCTCCCAATGCTCCCGCACTCAGCCCGGCTTCATAAATTTCATCGAGCATAGGGTTTGTGATCCTCTCGGTGAGAGTTCTCTTTATTTTCCAGCCCTCGTGGAGCAAGCGACCAAAGTCTGCAAGCGGCCTGTTTGGGTTTGTAACGATAGCCTCAGCCTCATCGACAAGCGCAAGCATTCCACAAAGTTCCCGCGTCCGTTGAGGAGTCAAGCGCAACTGTTCTTGAGCGATCTCCGAAGCTGTTCGGGAAAGGCCCGTAAAAAAGAGTGCTAAATGCCCCTCGAGTTCCGCCAGTCTGTCTGCAGGTGCGAGTATTCGATTCACCTCGATGGAGCCATCTCGAAGGAAATTAATGCGATTGAACCCTCCATATGCGGCGCTGACCTGATCTTGCGCTCCAACGGCCTCTTTTAGGATCTCCTGCTCTACTTTGATCGCTTCGATAGCAAGTGAATGCTTGTCTCGCATCTGATTCCGCAAAGCATAGAGGCCCAGGAGCAGTCCGACCGTAAAGGCTGAACTCGTCCCCAATCCGGTTCGGGCGGGCAAATCAGCGATGTGATGAACTTCAACACCTTGGTCAATGCCAAGGTATTGAAGACATCCGCGTACGGCAGGATGTTCAATCGCATCATTTGCCGCGACATTCTCTACCCTGGAATAGGAAATGCGGCTGTGATATTCGAAAAAAGGCGGTAGCCACCGGCATGTGATGAAGCACGACTTATCGATAGTAGTGGAGAGAACCGAGCCTCCATGTTCCCGATACCAAACGGGGTAGTCTGTACCACCACCGAAGAACGAAACACGTAAAGGTGTACTTGTGATTACCATGTGAAAGAATCTCTCAATCGAGAATAAATCTTGAAGAACTTCAGGAGGAAATTCGGATCGCGTAGTGCTGGAAGCGCTCTCTTACCTTCTTAACGCGGGCACGCATGCACGCCGGGACAACTTGTGCAATGTTCGATCCGATGAATCCGGCGACTCCAGTAACTAAGTAAACAGGCATGTATTTCCTATGAAAAGTCCTGTGGGCAGTCGGCACTCAAATCAGGAGTTTGCTTCTCTCAAATTGCCGTGCCCATTTGACCGGGTGAGAGATTGACTGATTTGCAAAATCCTTGCAGTTACCTCAAATAACGACGACGCGACCAGAGCAGCTTCGCTTCTCCCGGTATTACCATTCGCAACCACTCGCGCAGTCTTGCATCCCGCTCTTTTACCCGCTTCTACATCTTTCTCTGAGTCACCGATCATCCATGAACTCGTCAGGTCGATGTCATGCACACGCGCGGCTTCAAATAACATTCCCGCCTTCGGTTTACGGCAGTTGCAAGGAGGATCTAGTTCGTGAGGACAGTAGTAAATCTCATGAATCCTTGCGCCGGCATCGGCAAGATGCTCACACATTCGCTGATGAATGCATTCAAGTTGTGCGATCGTCAGTAATCCTTTAGCGACGCCCCGCTGATTCGTCGCAACAATAACGAGAAAGCCAGCACGATTTAGCAAAGCAATGGCCCGTTCAACGCCAGGCAGAATCTCCATCTCCTCCCAGCGCGTGATGTAGTCGCTCTCGCTCGCGGCCTTGCGATTGATCACGCCGTCGCGATCCAGGAACACAGCACTATTCACGGAAGATTGCTCTCTCTACCAACTCGGAAATGATGTGCCCAATCAGTATGTGACACTCCTGGATGCGTGGTGTTTCGTCAGATGGCACGCACAGGCAATAATCTGCTGCGCTCTTCAGCTTGCCCCCGCCTCTGCCGCAGAAGGCAATGGTGTGAAGGCCCATCTTCCTCGAGACTGAAATTCCCTGGAGCACGTTGGGCGAGTTCCCGCTCGTCGAGATACCGATAGCCACGTCTCCCGCATGGCCCAAAGCCTCAATCTGACGAGAGAAAACTAGATCAAAACCGTAATCGTTTCCGATAGCTGTTACGCATGACGTGTTCACATTAAGTGCTAATGCAGGCAGAGCTGCGCGATTGAAGGCAAACCTACCCACGAATTCCGCTGCGATGTGCTGTGCATCTGCCGCGCTTCCGCCATTCCCAAACAGTAGTACTTTGTTCTTTTTCCGGAACGTCTCGACGAGAAGTTCGCTCACCCTAGCGATAGTGGAAACCACTTCTTCACTCTTGACCAGAGACTCCTTGACGGCTATTGACGCCTGTATCGAGCGGGTGACAGAAGTCGTCAGGTCATTCGTATTGGTCATTCATTCCTCTAAAACACAAACAAAGATCGCCGATTCCTAAATAGGTCGTAGAAGCTCCTGTGCGCGAGCATAGTCTGATGGCGTGCCAATATCGATGAACATTCCGCGCTCTTGCCGTGCATAAAGGCCCCTCATGACGGCCCTCGGAAACACTTCTCTTTCCAGGCTGGATGGTCCTTCCGGAATGGAGTCCCAGATGGCGTGGTTAAAAACGTAAACTCCGGCATTAATTAATCCGGGAACGCTGTTACCAGTTTTCTCCATAAAAGCCTGAATCCTGCCATTTGAATCGACATTGACAGTTCCATATCGGCCCGCGTCCTCTACTCGCACCACGGAGATGGTAGCTATTGCCTGAGCATGTGCATAATGAAAGTGCATTAGGGCTTGGACATCGATTTCCAAAAATGAATCTCCGTTGAGCACTAACACCTCAGCGTCGTCTTCGACGTAGCGCTGAGCCAGTTTCAGAGCGCCGGCCGTTCCAAGTGGCCTCTCTTCTTTTGAATACTCTATTGATATGTTCCATCGTGTGCCATCGCCGAACTTGCTCTCGATCTGATCGGAAAGATAACCGGTGCACATAACAAACTGGCGAACACCCTGCGACCGCAGGTGACACACCAACAACTCCAAGAATGACCTGTCTCCAATCGATGCCAGGACTTTGGGCTTGGAGGACACCACCGGACGCAAGCGCGTCCCGAGACCACCAACCAGCAAAATTGCCTTGATATCGTTCATTCCACTTTCGTCGCTTAAAACGGAACCGTGCGGAGTGGGAGCTTGTCCTTAAACCGTCTGCTCCCAGTATTCCAACATCGAGGCAAGTGTCTGCTTGATCGAAAATGCCGGCTTCCAGCCGGTATCTTTTCGGATTTTGTTTGTGGCGCCAAAAATGATTCTCTCGTCGGAGGGCCTCATTAGCCGTGCGACCGGTCGGACTGCAACCTTCAGTCCTGACAGATTTATCGCAAATTGCAGAAGCTCTCGAACCTGATAAACCTTGGTGGCACAAAGGTTGTAGGCCTCCCCAGGACGCCCCTTCATGGCAGCCAGATAGAAGCCGCGAACAGTGTCTTTGACATCGAGGAATGCTCGTCGAGGCTTCAGATTCCCGACCTCCAGCACCGGCTCTTGTAAGCCCTTTTTGATCCGAACCAACTGACGAACGAAATCCGATGGCGCGTCGTTCGTTTTCCCTGGTCCCGTCGTATTGAAGAGTCGAATGTTGACGGCCGGCACCTGATAGTCCAGAAAATATTCTCTCGCCAGCAGATCCAAACATACCTTGCTGATTCCATAGGGATGTAACGGGCGAAGAGGCTGCTCTTCTCTGACTGGAACTGCTGAGGGAGGCACATTCCCGTATTCGGCGCTAGAGCAGGCAGATACTACCATCGGCACTTGCTTTTGACGGCGTATCGCCTCAAACACATGCAGTGATCCCATAATGTTCGCCTGGAAGGTTCCCTGCGGGTCGGCCCACGAAACCGTCGGAAGACTTTGTGCCCCGAAATGGAAGACGTGTGTCGGCCCGTACTCCCGGAAAATGCTTTCCACCCGCTGACCATTTGTAAGATCGCACTGAACAAACTGTACGTTTCTCAGTTTTGGGAGGGAATCACTGTGCAACCGGTGTCCAGCCAAAACCTTCCAACCCTCAGCCGCTAAAAACTTAATCATGTGAGAGCCAATGAAGCCCTCAGCACCAGTAACGAACGCAGTTCTCTTCATTTACTCCGTTCTTAAGAAATCATTCCGATCTTTTTGTACGTGCTTCTTCCCTAAACGAGAGCTCAGAAGCTCAGACTTCTTTTTGGCTTTCGATCGAACTAAGATCAGTCCGACGTGCCTGAAGCCACAAAAGTTTACTAATACTTCGTCGCCTTCATCCATTTGAGGAGCTGGTTAGAGATGGCATGTGTTGCGGAGCAGCTTTGGACTCTAACAAGTACATCGCCCTGTCCCAATGTCTGAGGCATGAAACCTTGAATTGAGGGAGCGCCGACTGAGCCGACTTCGCCGCTTTCCATCCAAAGATTGGCTCCATCCATGCATATTTCCTGCGCAGACGAGGCTCCTCAAGCTGTCCTCTAAGCTCTCGGGCCATTTTCTGCATCTCCTCAACAAGGTCCGGGCGATCCGGATAGAAGTTATGGTACCAATTCTGCAGGTACGTCACGCATGCCCTTCGAGTTCGTTCACTATCCTCCAGAGAGAGAAGGCAGTTTATGTGCAACTTCATCGAACGCAGCAGTGACTCTTTCTTCGTATCCGAATTGCCGATGTAGCTAATTCGGTTCATCCCGGTCATCCTGTAGAAAATTCCTGTTTCGGGCACGAACCGAGTGCGTTCGCAAGCCATAAGCACACGCGTAAAATAATCGCCATCTTGATCGTAGTGAAGAGCTTCGTCCCAAGGCCCCGCCGCTTCCGCTAGTTCCCGGCTCACCAGCCAGGTTGCATTCTGCATATGGAGATTCTCTCCCAGTTTTCTCAAGAGCCACTCAAGCGGCGTAAGGTCCTCCCAAACTGAGTTGCGAACGAAGCTGGCATGACGCGTCCGATAGAAGAAGGGAGCCCATGGTGAAGAGAGAAGAATTCGCCCGCCGTCTGATGGCGTGAGAGCCGCGAGCTGGCGCTCAATCTTATCTGGCGCGAGAAGATCATCCGCATCCAGAAATTGGAGGTAGTCCCCTTGACTTTGCCTATAAGCAACGTTCTGGGCAGCCGAAAGACCGCCGTTCTTCGTCGAGATAACCTTGACCTCTTTCGAGCCGAATCTCCGCGCGATTTGCGCGGTCTCATCCGTGGACCCATCGTCTACCACGATGATCTCTTTGCGCGGCCAGGTTTGAGCAACGGCCGACTCTAATGTGTAGCCAATCCAATCTTGGGCGTTATATGCACCGATGAGAATCGAGACGAGTGGTTTCATATCTGCGCTGTAATTACCGTAACGAGCAACTGATTTTGAATTCGAGCCGCTTACACTCCTCGCTGGCACGCTGGAATGTCGCTGAATCAAGAAATCGAGTCAGGTTTAACTTTTCTTTGTTGCCAACTCTAAAACCGGGGTCCGCCGCACCGGAGCAAGCTCCACCAAGAGGCTTCCGAGTTGTCGGAGAGGCGCGAAACCTCGATGCAGGACGACAACGGCACTTAAATAAAGAATCAAAAACATTACCGAAACCAGGATGATTTCCTCGAGCGCTGCGCTACTGCTGGCTGGCATTGCTGAAAATGCCAAACGCCGAATCGAGACGGCGGTTAGCCCGCCAGCCATCAACGCTGCCACGACAAATTTCCATACAGCGGCCATGAATTGAGGGGCTCCGAACTGAATCGGCCGGCCCGCATACCAGAAGGCTGGAATCAAAAGGATCCAGAAGCACACGCTCCAGGCCACCGCGATTCCTGCTGGCCCCCACGGCAGCGCCAAAATAAACAGCAAAACCGTCGCAGTCGAGTCAATTAGCGTCCAGCGAAGCCAGCGCCCCGGCTTCCCTATTGAGAGGTGGATCCAGCCGACGGTGTTATACAGCAGCATCGCTCCTATTCCCGGCCCGAATAACTCGAAGATCCTCCCGGATTCCGACCACCCCGGTCCAAGCACAAGGCGGACCACCGCCTGGCCAACCAATGTGAGAGTGGCGCCCAACCCCATGCCCAGGAAAGCAAGGATTCCAAGCGAATTGGCGAGATATCGGCGGAGGCGAGCAGGTTCTTGACTGAGGCGGCTCAACGCTGCCAACGCGACGCTGTGGAGGGGCGCAGTTAGCTGGCTGGCTGAGAGCGCGAACAAGTCATAGGCCTTTTTGTAGAAGCCAAGGGCCGTCGCACTGAATCGCCAGCCAACCAGCAAGTTGTCGAAGTTGTGCACAAAATAATTTGCGGTGAACCTGCCGTAGACGCTCGCGGCGAACTTTAACAACGCGCGTGTCCCCACTCCCCGTCGCGGCAAGCTAGGAATCCAGCGGCATAACCACAAAGCACCCACGCTCAAGCTAATCACCTGGGCGAAAATTCCCGCCACCAGCGCCCAATATCCCCATCCTCTCAAGGCCATCAAGACGGTTACAGCAGTATTGAAAGCACGGGCAACAAGGTCGTTGGCCGAAACGGCAGAGAATCGCATAGCTCGCTTGAGGAGCGCTATGTGTATTGTTGGCAGTCCTCCAATGAAGATCGACACCGCTAACGCAACCGCGATGGGCGCAACAAGTGAATTTCGGTAGAATCGCGCGAGCAACGACGCCGACATCGCAAAACCGATCATCAGCGTCAGTCCAATGCCACAAGTGACCCAGAAAAGATTGCTGGCCTGAAATCGGTTCAGTTCCTCAGGTTGAATAACGGCCTCGCTAAAGCCACTCAATCCGAAGCTCGCGACGAGCATACTGAAGGTGGTTACCATGGCCACCACCCCAAAATCGGATGGCGTCAGCAGACGGGCCAGGACGACCGTGCTAATCACCTGGACCCCCAGCGACAAACCAGCCGCGGATACCGTTGCTGCCGCGCCTCGAACGGCAAGGCGTCGCAATTGGTTGTGTGCAGCTACTGGGCGGAACGCGCCGCTGGCACCAAAGGGAATCACTGGTTTCATTCTATGTAACAGAAGGTTCGATGTCTTTTCAGAGTGAAGTTCTAAAGAATCTGGATAAGTCTCGATGGATCATCGTTAATGGGGCGATCTCTTCGTTCCCATATTAGGCATCGCTCGAACACCTATCAACTGTCCACTCGCGCGCGTTGTACGCGGGAATAAGAATCGATACCGCAGTTTGCCTGATCCATCCTACCCAACAGCCGCCCGTAGACTTGCGTTGTCATCTTGCCGACCACATCCCAAGAATGCTGCTCCACCGCATAATCACGGATCTCCTGCCTGCGGTCCTTCAAGTTGGCGTAAAAGTCGCTCGCAAAGTAGTGTTCTATTGCTTTCGCCAAGTCAACTTCATCTTCAGGAGTGAATACGAAGCCGGTCGTGCCCTCGACGATCTCTTCCTTCAGCGAGCCCACGTCGGTTGCGATAACCGGCAGGCCGAAACTGTGTGCCAGAAATAGCACCCCGCTCTGGTAGATCTGTCTATAAGGCAACACCGCAACGTCTGCGGCCTTAAAATAAACCTCCGTCTCGTCGTCGGGAATGAACTCCGCTCTGAGCAGTATTCTGCCGCTCTGTACATCGCCACGAATGTCATGCCGAATCGCGGTCCAGTATCTGTCGCAGTCCTTCGGCCGGCCAGCGATGATTAATCGATAATTGTCACCCCTGGCCAAGACTCGTTTAAATGCTGCAGTCAGGTATTCAAGCCCCTTATAGGGAGCGATATTGCCGAAAAACAGAATTGTCTTCTCGCCTTGCCGAATCCCCAGTTTCTGCCGCGCTTCGCTTGGGGTTAGACATGTATTGGGAACAGCATTATTGATTCCGAACGGGATGACGGTGACGGTGGCGGGCTGCACGCCGAAGTCTTCGATCAGCTCACGCCTCATGTTCTCGGTATGAACGAAGAGGTGGTCCGCAAGGTGATATTGGGTTCGCAGCGTGCGCCGATTGAGACGCGAATCCTTGGAATCCCGCTTTCTTGTGTTCACGTTATGGACTGTGAGCACGATCTTCTTCCCGAGGAACCTGTAGTAAAGCATTAGCAGCGTGCGATCCACGATTTCGAACTTGTTATTCCACAAGATATGAAAAACTTCTGGTTTGGCTGCAGCCGCGTAGGCTATGAGCCTGGCATAGTAAAAAAGCACCCGTTTAGTCTTCTTGAGGAAGCTAGCACCAGGGAATTGATCGCCCCGAAGGTTCAGAAAATGTACTCGTGGTTTTCCATGGAATTCTGGGCTGTCGAGTTCGTCACTGCCGATGATGTCGAGCGCCACACCTTTGGAAATGAGCTCGGTCGCTAGGCCGAAGACATACGGCCTGTCTCCGCCACCGGTCAGCAAGGCCACTAGAACCTCGCGTGATGTCGCTGGCGTTCTCAAATCGCCTGCCTCCCGTTTCCTTCAGTCAAACCATCACCGCCTAGACCTAGCGATCTCGATATCGCTGACCCAACCACAAAAAGAAGCAGTATTCTCGATGCAAAAGAATCGCATGCGGCTAAACGGGCTGGTAGCGCTCTTCCTTTCGCATTATCATCGCGTCGAGTCGGTCCACGAGATCAAGCTTGTTGTCGGAGAACTTTCGAGCGAAGAACGCCTCGCGACGACCATAAAGATCATCGATCCAAATTTCCCACTGTGCTTCAAAAAACGCGACGTGCTGACTACTCAGATTCTGAGGAAGATGTACACCAAGATGGTCACGGTCTCGATCACCACCGGGAGCCCAATCTTCAAACACAAAACTCCCCCGAATTCGATCTCGCAAAGGCGAGTTCCCCAAAATAGTGTGAATAAAGGACTCCTCGGGCGCAAACGTATCTCGAAAGAATCTCTCGACGTGCGGATTATTTTCCGTGAAGCGCAACACATACTCGCACGCATTCCTCGACAGGGCCCACCAAGTGACTCCGCTGTACGGTTCTAAACCTCCCAAGTATTTCCTGTAGTCTCGTTCGGCCACCCCGACCTTTGCGAGTAGCCTCCAAACCAGGCGACGCACTGGCTTATTAGACTCCGCCCTTAGTGTGTTAATGCGTGAGACCGGCTTTCCGGGGGATGGCATTTTCAGCAAACTTATGAATTCCAAACCCTGATTCGCTTGCAAAAATGCGTGAATATGACGACCGCTTTTTAAGGGATACTCGCTCCCGCTGAGAAGCACGAAATGGTCAAATCGCTCGGGTCTGGCAAGCGCCTGCCGAATCAGCAAGAGGATTGCATCAACTCCGGAAAATTCCCCCCAATATACGAACAGGCGCTTGTCGGTAAAAAAGACGTTGTCACCACTAATACAAGAGAATTGCTCGATGTCAATTTTTTGATCGATATGCACAAAGAAGGCGCAGTGCTCCGTTGAAAGCGCCTTTATCTGTCTCTTCAGAAGCTGAGGATTTTTATAAGCGAATACCAAATATGCTGTTTTGCCCATTTTTCATATCCTGATTGAACCACGAACCCACATGGGGCGGGGCTGCAAACTTGCGTGTCTAGATCACTCTCTCTGTTTATGCTTTACATCTAAAATCAAGGCGTTTGGTGCTGGTCGATGATCTAGGTGGTCGGGCTGGGGGCTATGTACCTTCGGACGCCCCAATGAACCTTCGGACCGTAGACCAGCCCCTTGTGCCGTGTAAGCTAATGCCATATGCCTGGCAGCCTAGGTGAGCAGCAAATGTGTCGCGAAATGATCATCGATGATCATTTCGGGCGAGATTCGTCATTCAATGCAATTGAGCGCCGGTTTTTGGTAACGTTAAATATGAACCGAATAAATTTTGCTGTCTTCTTTGCCATTCTCTTTCTAGTGTCTGCGAAATGCACCTCGGCGCAGACGACTGTCCCGGCGGCCTCGTGCAATTGGAGCGACGTAAACGCAGTCATCAATGGGCCGACGCATACCGCAATTGACGGGGACACTATCAACGTTCCTTCTGGAACCTGTGCTTGGTCATCTCAACTCGTAATCAACGTCGGCGTCAGCATCATCGGAGCCGGGTCAAGCTCGACCATTATTCAGGACAACTATACGGGAGGGAGCTTGTTCGCTGTCACAATTCCTTCGGCTACGTCTTCGACATTTCGTTTGAGCGCGATGTCGCTTCACCCTGGAACCGGATCAGGATGGCCGCAGCCGACGCTAGCGAAAATTAACGGCACCTGTAATTCAAGCACTTGCTCCGCAATTCGTCTCGACAATCTGGACATGACTGGATGGAGCAGCCCGACGAACTCTGCGGGGTTCCTCTTCTATATAGATAACGTTTTCGGCGTCATTGACCACAACACCATCAGCTTCAACAACGAGTTTTTTAATATCGCCCATAGTGCCTATGGTGGTGTCGGTGCTCACGGTGACAACTCGTGGGCGGCGCCGGACTCTTTCGGAACCCGAAATGCCCTTTACATCGAGCACAACACCGTCAGCACGACCGACAACAAATGGCACGATCTTACCGATACCGACAATGACGGCGGCGGACGTTTTGTAGTTCGCTTCAACACTCTTACGAATGCTGCTGTCGGCACACACGGAACTGAGTCAACCGGAAGGCCAAGAGGGGCGCGTCATGTTGAAATCTACAGCAATACCTTCACCTGCACTGATACTGGTTCAGGTTGCAGCCTTGCCGGGATACGCAGTGGGACGCTGCTGACATTCAACAACACGTTGATTAAGTCCGGTGGCTGGTTTAATAGTGAAGCTGCGTTGAACGCATACAGAAGCAGTAACAGTTTTAGCCCTTGGGGTGCATGTAATGGCTATGCGGCAGAGGCTCAGTGGGATAGCAATGATGGCACAACTTACGATTCCGGCACACTGTCATCTGCGACCGGTGGCAGCGGAAACACCACGCTGACAATAACCAACACGAGCAAGTCTTGGACAGCGAATCAATGGGTGGCTTCTGGCCATCCTTACAGCATCGTGAATGTGTCCAGAACGGATTCACGCGGCTTTCATTTAGGCGCCGAAATCACGTCAAACACTTCGAACACCATCACCTCCACTTCTTACGGTGCATGGAATGGAGCGGCTGATTCTCCTGCATGGGTAGCTGGAGATAGTTACCAGATTTTACGGGCTTCAGTTTGTATAGATCAGCCGGGTCGAGGCGGAAATGGTGCTACTTTACTTTCGGGCACCACGCCATCGCCCACAGGCTGGGTCAATGAACCACTTGATCCGATCTACGAATGGGGAACTACAGTAAGCGGTGGCGGTACTCCCAACTTCGGATGGGTCAGTCCGAACGGCACTCAAAGGCTGATCGCGAACAGGGATTTCTACACCCAGAATGCTTCCTTCAACGGAACCAGCGGAACGGGGACGGGACCCTTGGCCAGTCGGCCGTCAACCTGCTCCTCGGGAGTAGCATATTGGGCCACTGACCAAGGCAACTGGAACCAGAGCGGAAACGGAGGGCAAGGTCAACTGTACCTTTGCACTGCTGCAAATACTTGGACATTCTCCTACACGCCTTACGCTTATCCGCATCCACTTAGTACAGGAACGAAAGGTACTCCTCCAGAGCCACCCAGCAGCCTTCAACTGACTGTTCGTTGACCTGCATCGCATCTCGATGAAAGGCTTGTTGCGCGCGGTACAGCTGATTTCAGGCGTGCATCGCGCAGGGGACGTCAGAGCTCGTCATTCGGCTCATCAGGAACTCTACAATTCGCTCGGCAGCGTGACCGTCGCCATAGGGATTCGGACGGCTGCTCATCCCCTTATAACAAACCGGGTCGTCAAGAAGCGAATCCACGGCTCCGACAATTCTCTCTGGGTCTGTGCCAGTGAGCAAAGCTGTGCCGGCAGCAATCGCTTCTGGGCGCTCTGAAACCTCACGCATAACCAGAACCGGCTTGCCTAGCGCAGGCCCTTCTTCTTGAATCCCCCCGGAATCGGTTAGCAGGATGTGGGCACGCTCCATGCACGCCACGAAGGAAACGTAGTCTAATGGCGCAAGAAGCTTGATGTTTGGAACACCATCGAGAATCTCGTGTACGGGTCCTTGTACATTCGGATTCAGGTGAACTGGATAGACGAGCAGCACATCAGGACGTCGTTCAGCAATCGCCCGAACCGCTTCGCAGATTCTGCGAAATGGGGGACCGAAACTTTCTCTACGATGGGCGGTCACTAAGATGATTCTCGACCCGTTGGTCGAGCCCAGGTAATCGGACGCCAAACTCGGTGCCGCAGTCAACCGTGCTTGTGTCAGAAACAGAGCATCTATAACCGTGTTTCCAGTTACGAGTATGTTCTCGGGACTGACTCCCTCGGATAATAGGTTGTTTCGCGCCCATTCAGTGGGAGCGAAATGAAAATCCGTTAGATGAGTGGTGAGCACCCGGTTAAGTTCTTCGGGAAACGGATCTCGCTTCTTTCCGGTGCGCAGGCCAGCTTCGACGTGACCAACCGGAATCTGGCAGTAGTACGATGCCAGCGCAGCGGCGAATGTCGTTGTCGTGTCCCCCTGAACGAGCACCAGGGCAGGACGTTCCTGCCGCAAGATCTGATTGAGTCCCGACACGCACGTCGCCGTGACGTCGGCAAGGTTTTGTCCCGACTTCATGACCGCCAGATCGTAGTCCGGTCGCAGGCCGAAGACTTGCAACATCTGGTCGAGCATTTCCCGGTGCTGCCCCGTGACGCAAATCCGAGTGTCAAACAGATCCTGGTGCCTCTCTAATTCAAGCACTACAGGGGCCAACTTGATCGCCTCAGGACGCGTACCGATGACAACTATTACTCTTTTGCGGTCGCGAGCCTTCAACCTTTCCTCCCGTGTATCTCGAAATATCTGATTAATATTTTGAACACTCAGGCTGCCTTCACACGGCGAGGACCACCGGCACTGCTGCCCTCTTTATATTGAGGTTAGCGCCCTAACGCGCGCCATCTTTGACCATGGAAGGTCGGGTTTCGGGCCTCGCCGAACAGCCCAATTCAACACTTGAGTTGTGGCTTGCGCCTTCGCATCCCAAGTCAAGCATTCCCGAGCGTAGGACATACCTTGCCGTCGTAAACGATGAAGAAGGTTTCGATCACCCTCGAGATCCGCCAGAATCTTCTCCATCTGTGCTACTACCTCGTCCTCGCTGGAAGGTGCCACCTTGTATCCAACGTCCGGATGGACGATATCGCCGGGCCCGCCGTAGTCCAAGATTACAGGCACCGCCCCATTGGCTAGTGCTTCAAAAACCACTCCGCCGCCGCCCTCGCGAATGGCTGGGAGCACCACGACATCCGCTGAGCGCAAGCGTTTCAAGACTTCTGCATGGCTGAACCAACCGACGAATGAGACCGCCTTCTCGATGCCAAGGGACTTAACCAATTGCTCGAGGTTTTCCCGTTCCGGGCCATCTCCGATAATAGTGAACCGTGCTGAACCTCCCAGCAAAAGCGAGGCAGCCGCGCGCAGACCGATGTAGCAAGCTTTGCGGCGAACCAAGCCCCCCACGAAAATCAAGTCAAATTTAGCGTCGGGTTCCGCATTGCGCGAGTCAGGGACGCACACCGAGCTAGCAATGCCGTTCTCCGGAACGAAAAAGAGCTTGTCATGATACTCGGCAAACTGAGCACGCATGTGCGATGTAGCGGCGATGATCGCTGTAGCGTGGCGATAGGTGGACCGGGCAAAAGGCATAAACCGGTGCACACTTCGAAGTGCAAAGTTTATCCATTCCCTCTGCTTGTCCGGTTGGCTAAATCCCGGTGCGGATCGCAAACCGCCGTTGAGCGGTCCTAGAACGAAAGGTATGGGGCCCTTTCGGAGAAAGAAAGCGAAAGGACTCGGTAACACTGGTGTCATCGGCAGGACGCGCAAAACCACATCAAATTCGCCCGCAAAGATCCGATGCCTGAACTGCCGCCATGAGTACCATTCAAAGGCCAGTGAGAAGGGATACCCGAAAGCCGTCACCGCCTGAGAGTCAAAATTAGATCTGAAGATATGCCGAAAGCCCAAGTCGTACATGCGTTGGAGCCTAGGCATCCGTACCACCTCAATACTTCGAAACGGCGCTTTTGCTCGTCGCACACGATCTTCAACGGCCGATCCAACAGCCAATGTCACATCATGTAGTTCGGCTAGGGCTGCCACATGACAGTAAGCGACAAAAGGAATGCTGACCGTATCTGGATTAAGGTCGGGCCCTAAGACCAAAATGCGTAACCGATTCATAAAGTCTCCAACGAAAGATTCTTCAAGGCAGAACGAGCCGCACGACTCTGAAGTGCTGGTCGTTAACTACAGCTGGTCGGTAAGTCTGGTCGTTAAGTGAAGATAAAAGGCATACTATTGCTAGCCCGTGCCTACCTATTGGCGACCAAATTCACGACACGCATTCGGCGAAAGAGACCTCGCTAATGCAACTTTGAGTTAAATTGCGAGCAGCAGTCTCGATCCGCGATTGATTCAATTGCCGACCATATTGCTGTCGTCCAATGTGACAAGCAAACTCCAAACGAATCGAGGAGCCTGGAGCAACTCAGTCGAGAATTCAGAGATCGCCGTGCCAGCATTGCATATTCGGTAGCAGAAATGGGAATCAGTCTTGTTAACCTCAGGCCCTCGGATGAAGCATGTTCGGTAATTTTCGCGGCAAAATCAAACCAGGAGCACGCACCGCAAGCGGTCGTGTGATAGATTCCGGTCTTTTCAAAATTCTCAGGACTTTCAGCAAAGTACCGCTGCAATATTTGGACTGTCGCTGCTGCAACTGATGCGCTGTGCTTGGGTGCGCCTATTTGATCACTAACGATTCGCAGTTCTTCACGCTCTCTTGCGAGTCGCAGAATTGTCAGCAGAAAATTAGAACCAGCAGAGCTATACACCCACCTTGTGCGCAGAATCAGATAATTGCAACCGCTCTCACTGATCGCCTCTTCTCCCCCAAGTTTTGTCCGTCCATAAATGTTGAGCGGATTTGTCGGATCCGATTCGATGTATGGCTCTGGCTTCGTACCATCGAAAACGTAGTCGGTCGATTAATGAATCATTAGCGCCCAGATTTTTCAGCCTCTTTGGCGAGTATCCCTGGAGCAACAGCGTTGACGGCGTGTACAAGCTCTTGATCGGTTTCGGCTTTATCGACCGCGGTGTAAGCGGCGGCATTGATGATGACATCTGGGCGAAAGCCTTGAACACAATCGCGTATCTGTCGGGAGTGAGAAAGGTCAAGCTTTGTGCGATCCGGAGCAAGTACGTCACTCACTTGCCTAAGCATTGGATAGAGTTGCCCGCCAACCTGGCCGCTCTTACCCGTCAAAAGGATCTTCGGACGCACATTGTTCCCAATGGAACTACCCACGATCATTCGAAAATCTCGGCCTGTTCGAGCAACTGACCTCGGCGATCCTTATCCGACAACACGGGCTCATCGCAAGGCCATGGAATAGCAACTCGGGGATCGTTCCATCGTAGAGTTCTCTCATGCTGTGTGGCATACAAATCCGTGGTTTTATGGAGTACTTCTGCCGATTCTGAAATTACGAGAAATCCGTGAGCAAATCCTTCCGGAATCCACAGCATTTTTCGATTTACACTCGAAAGTCTGACGCTTACGAACTTGGGGAAAGCTGGCGAGCTCTTGCGACAATCAACCGCAACGTCAAATATTTCTCCACGTAAGACACGCACGAGTTTTCGCTGAGCCTGTCGGCTTTGGTAATGCAAGCCACGCAGCACGTTCTTCGTCGAGATCGACTGGTTGTCTTGCACGAAGTCACGAAATACCAGCCTTAGAGAAATTCTGCCGGTTGTAAGTTTCGAAGAATGCGCCCCGTGCATCTTCAAAAACTTGGGATTCGAGCAGGAGGACACCCGGGATCCCAGTTTCCGTAACCGTCATCTCGCGAGAGCAGCTATGACCTGGGGCTGCGTATCTGTTCTGTAGTCTTCATCATTTCACAGCGCGAGTTTGTACGGGTCGGCCGACAGAGTCTGCCTCTCGTAGAGATCGAAATCTTCTTCTTTCCCGTCCAAAGCCGTGGGTGCGACGGAGTGCAGCTGACTCTTAGCCCGTTGCGGGACTGTTAGGCTCCCCATCAGAAGCGTGATCAACAGGAGGCCGGCTCCGAACGCGGCCTCGGTAACGTTGTAAAAGAGCAAGAGAGTCCAAAGACCTAAGCCTAGAGAGGCTAAAGGCGTCAGAGGTTTGAGCTGCTTGCAGATTTTGCGGTATGTCGCAATCAGAAAGGCGCACAGGAGCAATAGTCCGACCATGCCGAGCTCGAGGTAAGTCTGCAGATAGCCATTATGTGCTTCGAGCACATTATCGCCGGTCAGCCTTGCCCAGACCCAGGGGATGCGCCAACCAAGCCAGAAGCTTTGATAACCGGTGCCCAGGACAGGATTGATGGGTATGCTAAGAAGCACTTGCCAGATGCGAGTCCTGTCGGACATATTGCCGGATCGGCCGACCGATTCAGACAACTGTGCGCCCATGCCGAAGCCGAGCGTGAGAATCAAGTAGAGAACAAAAGTCGCTGGAGCCAGAGCTTTGACCCAATTCACGTGTCGTCGGCCAAAATTGCAATGCGCCGCACCAATCATCAGGCACCCGAGGACCAAGCAGAGAGTCGAGGTCTTGCTGTCGGAGAGGTTCAGCAGATAAAGGATCATGCCGATGAATGCGATATTCAAAAAGATGATCCGCCTAGTGCGCTTTTCCTTTCGTTGATGCCAGCGGGTGACCGTATCCCAGAAGAAGAAGATTCCGCTCACGAGACATACGGCGCCCAGCATATTCTTGCTTGTTGAAACACCCGTGTACTCCTGACCGCCCCAAGCCGAAAATGACTTGCCCAAATTAGGGTAATACTTGATGAGTAGGATCGAGAGCGGGATCATCAGGTAGTACAGGCGGCGCAAAACGGTGCGCACTGCTTCGAGCGGGCGAGGATCTGACAAGACAACCAGCGCCGCCATGTATACACCCATGTCCCGGAACCACTTCTTGAAAGTTGCGAGTGGAAAATCCGACCAGGCAACGCTCAGCAAAGCGAACAGCAGGAGGAAAGCCAGAGCAGAGTTCTTCGCCACGAACTTCTGCCACTGGAACGAGCGTGAGACGAGGATCGTGAACGCAGCAGCGGCAAGGAGTGAAAAGACTGTGCGATCGAGTGGGCTTCCCTCCTCCAGAGCTTGCGCAGCACTCATAGTTTGCATTCCGAGCCACATTGTCGGCGTCCGCGATCCAAGGAAAAAGAACCAAACCAATGGCACCAATAGAGCCTTCGAAGTCTTGCGCTCCCGGGCCGGGTCGAAACAAAACAAACTCAAGACGAGAACAAGCCAGAGCGATAGTGCCAGTGAGGGTGACATTACGATTCTAGTAAGTTTCCAGCCGAAATAGTTACGCTTGCACAGCGGGAACGGCCGACCCGCTGAATTGGCTGCGCTCGGAGCTCTGAAAATTACAATCGCGGGCTTGCACTCGTCTGTTCCCAGACCACCGAAGGCTTCATCACCGGCAAACTGTTTCGATGACGACCGACTCACCTTGAAAAGCCGAATTAGCCTTGGACCGCGTGGCTGAGGGCTCATCAAGAATGTCCTGCCGAAGCTGATCAAAGATGCTGCCCATGATCCGAGAGGTAAGCAATATCTCCCGATAAGAAATTGGCACAGGGGCGTTTTCACGAATGGAGCGATAGAAGGATTCGATGAGAGCCTTCATACCAGCATCCATGTGAAAGTCCTGGGTCATAAACAGTTTCGCGTTTCGCAGGAGCTCCCCGAGATACTGCCTAGCAAACAGAACCGGAGGGATAAAGTAGTCGGCGTAACTCTTGAATTTCGAGCCGCGAAGGCGAAGCACAACCTCATGATCCTGATCGAGGACAAGACCGTTCTTGGGGCCGTAGATGCGGAACTCGTGAAGCAAGGGACGAATCTGCGACGAGAAGGTGAAATAGGCAGTGGTCCCATTGGAATCCGAGATGATTACGCGAAGTTCATCCACGATCTCGTTCTCGCCAATTCCTTCAAGGAGCTGGCTGGTAGACCCTTGAACTGTCACGCGGATGTCATTGCCGGTTAGAAACTCCGCGATTCTCGCGATTCCATGGCTGATGATGTTGTGCAGCAATTTTCCAGGCAGTCTGCGGACCCAATGGTTTTTGTCCCCGAGCAATGCTCGGACATAGGCTGCATTACCCAAGTCATAACCGTAATAACTCTCCATGTGTACCGGCCGCCCACCCAGATAGCCTTGTGCGACCAGAGCCCTCAGACGTCGCGCAGCATGGGTGAATTGGAGGTTATGTCCCGCGGTCAGCTTAAGCCCCTTTTCCTCAGCCAAGTTAATAAGTTGCTGGGCCCGGTTCGTGTCGATTGTGAAAGGCTTCTCGACATACACATGACAGCCATGATCGAGGCAGAAACGGGCAATATCGAAGTGGCTCTCCGGTGGCGTAGTAATGTGTATAACGTCCGGCCGAGCTTCGGTCACAAGGTCAGCCACATCGCTGAAATACGCCTTCACCGGGAACCGTTCGAAAAGCTGCCGCGCCATGAGGGGCTCACGGTCACAGACTCCCACAATCTCACAGCCGCCGATCCTCAGGATCTGCGTCGCATGGGCGTCGGCGATTTTGCCGCACCCGACGATACCAACCTTAAGCATGTTGCCCCCGCTGCACGCAACTCTTGAAATAAAGGCGTAAGGCTTCGTTGCTGGACACCTTCGGTACCCAGCCTAGCCTTTGTTTTAGCTTTGCGTTGGTATAGTTGGTCCGCCTCCACTCCGCATACCACCGGCGACGATTGAAGGCCGGCGGCAACTGTCCGTCCGAATACTGCGCATATTTCTCCCAGAGATAACAGAGCGCATAGCTGAGCACGTGCGGAACGTAGGCTGAGCTGAAATCTCGTACGTGCTTCTTGTACAGCTTTAAGAATTGCCGGCTCGACGGTAGGTCGTCGTCGAGTACGTTGAATATCTCTCCTTCGATGCCCCTAATCAGGCCAGCTAAGACAACGGCTTCAGCGCAATTATCCACGTACGTAAACGGTACCTTATTAGAGCCCCCAAGATGCAGAAAGGGCCCGAACGCGCTGATGCCCACGCGCGCAGTTATCCCAGTGTGTCCCGGGCCGTAAACACTACCCGGTCTGACTACGACATAAGGGATGGAAGATTTTTTCGAAAGCTCCGCGACGATCTGCTCCTGCTTAACCTTAGCGAAGCAGTACGCACTTCCAGAGTGTTCCGGATGCGCTTCGATGGGACAGGTTTCGTCCAGTTGCCTCGATTTTTGGCGATTGCTATAGACCGCGAACGAGCTGACAAGGACAAATCTTTTCAGGCACGCATACTGCGCACTTGCCTCCAGAAGGTTCCGCGTAGTGACGACGGAGTTCATAAAGGCATCAGGAAAAGACTTCTCTCCCGTGCCTGCTGCCAAGTGATAGATGACTGCCACACCCTTACTCGCCGCTTCGCAGTCCGCGCGGGAAAGCAGATTTCCTCGAAGCACCTCCACGCCCGTCCCCGGCGGTCGATTATCTATGCTGGTTTCGAGCCTCGCCAGGTCACTCGAGGGTCGGACCAGACAGACCACATTGCGAAACCCTCGATCTAGCAGGCTCTCTACAACGCGAGAGCCTATGAAACCCGCGGCGCCTGTCACCAAGATCCGATCCTCGGGGCCGATGATGAAAGAGTCGAGCGAGGCAGGCCTTGATGCTTGGGTCCCGGGCGATCCACTTCCATTGTCAGTTAGTCCGGTGTTCATCCGCTGACCTCACAGAATTTCCCGCCAGATACGACGCTCGCGCGCAGCCATTCTTCCAAAACGACCAGGCTGAATAGAATCTTGTGGTGATCGCTGGCGCCAGAGCGGTGCTGGTCGAGGAGCGCTCGGACAGCGGCGGGCTTCAAATAATCGAAAATATGCGATTGCTCATCGCGCAACGTCTCTTCCATCTTTCGTGATTGCGCGGTGCGAAACCATTCATCAACGACATTCATCGCAAAACCACGCTTCTTGCGTCGGAGAATCGAAGCCGGCAAGAAAGCTTTGCAAACCTCGCGGTGCAGCCATTTGCCCTTGCCATTGCGGACTTTAAAGCTCGCGGACAATCTTTCTCCGTATTCAACTACTTCTTTGTCCAAATAAGGGACACGCACTTCGAGACTGTGGGCCATCGATAGCTTGTCGCCATACATCAACAGTTCGTCTGGCAATGTCGAACGCAATTCGATGAATTGAAGGCCCCCGAGATCGTCGGTCTTGTCCATGAGATCGGAGAAGCTTGCCCAGCATGTCAGAATCTCGTCACCCGCCGCGGGTGGCAAAACATCTGATCTAAAAAGACCGTCGACACGATCGCCGGGCAGAAGCGAAAGGACCTGCTGATACCTTTGCAAACGTTCCGGTGTATCCAACGAGCGCGCGCCTCGCTTTAAGGTCTCATTCCTCGGCAGCGCTTCGATCACGGAAGAGATCGGTCTTCGCACCCAGTTGGGCAAGCCGCCCCAGAGTTGCGCGTAACGAACGCCAACATGACGGCGATATCCGCCGAATAGCTCATCGGGACCTTGACCAATCAGCGCCACCTTTACATCTTGCCGCGCCCTTTCGCAGACAAAAAACATCGGTAAAACTGACGGCGTAGCGACTGGCTCTTCCATGAACTCAACTACGCGAGGGAGCGATTCTTCAAACGTGTGCCGGTCGAGCAAGACCTCGGTATGCTCTGAGTTGAACTCCGCAGCAGTTTGCGCGGCGTCCGAGAGTTCGTCGTCGGCAAACACATTCCCGTAACCTACCGTGAAGGTCCGCCACGACTTCCCAGACAAATTCATCAGCGCCAGAAGCAGTGCGGAATCTACGCCTCCGCTCAGCAGCAGTCCAACAGGCACGTCGCTCAGCAGGTGACGCTTGACCGCGCGCTTATAAATGTCGAGCAACTCCTCCCGAGACTCATGATCCGACTTCATCGGATCAAATGGCTCAGGACGGAACGAATACCAGCGCCGCTGAATGGACTTGCCGTTCTCAAAAACCAGCATGGTTCCGGCGGCGAGTTTTCGGATACCCCTGAAGACGGTATAAGGCGAAGGTGTAAAGCGGTATCGAAGAAAAAGATTCAGCGCTGTAGGGTCAGCTTCCGGATTGTCGTTAGCTCCGGCCAGGATCGTTCGAATTTCCGATCCGAACCATACACTCCCCTGAGAAATTCTGTAATAGATGGGCTTGATGCCGAACGGATCCCGCGCAATCACCAGTCGCTGATTGCGTTCGTCCCAGATTGCCACGCCGAACATTCCGTTCAGTCGGTTGAAGACCTCATCGCCCCACTGCTTGTAGCCGAGGACGATCACTTCAGTGTCGGAGCGCGTGCGGAAAACGTGGCCGAAGCTCTCAAGTTCGCGGCGCAGTTCCGGGAAATTGTAGATTTCTCCGTTGAAGACCACGCGAACGGTTTCGTCTGCGTCGGACATTGGCTGGTGGCCACCCTCAAGATCGATAATCGAGAGGCGCCGGAAACCCAGT
>Ga0126376_10000229_pt1 | contig 26404 bp, 20 predicted proteins | sample PanSoiMetPlot_15_FD_92760 | JGI IMG/M metagenome (GOLD analysis project Ga0126376, IMG submission 92760) | Tropical forest soil microbial communities from Panama - MetaG Plot_15 | ecosystem: Environmental > Terrestrial > Soil > Tropical forest > Bulk soil | place: Panama | collected 2016-02-17 | reverse complement strand
TCTCATCGATCGTGAGCATCTGCTCCGGCATCAACTCACCCTTATCGACCCCACTCGGGCTCATCGCCAGTCTGAGCGGCTCCCGCTGGATCACCGCACTCAAATTCCCACTCGTCCCCAGCAGCCATCCACGCGCATGAAACCCCTTCGCAACCATCGCCATCCTCGACGCAAGCTCCGGGAAGTTTCCTGACATGCGTGAAGGATGCTACCAACGGTGTAGTTTAGGCAAGGCCGAGGAAGTGACCAGTACGTGAGTTCCGTGTATATTGGAGCGTGGTAGAAGACATGGCAACTAATGCCGACAAACTGCTTTCCGAAATCCGGGCCTTGCCTGACGAAGAAAAGCTGCAGGTGCTGGAAGGAATCCTCACTGATCTTGATAAACCCGATGAGGAAATAGATCACGTTTGGGCTCTTGAGGCTCGCAAGCGATGGAATGCTTACAAAGCAGGTCGGCTTGGCAGTATCTCTTATGAAGAATTGATGAGTAAATACAATCGTTAGTGAACGTCCGATTCCTCACACTAGCTCAAAAGGAAGTTGATGAAGCTGTCGCTTGGTTTAATAAGCAAGTCGACGGCAAAGGAATGGATTTCCTTGATGAACTCGACCGCATCGTTCGACTCGTCAACCGAAATAGAAACAGACATACGAAGGCGTTTGTTTGCACGTTTTCCATATTCGTTGATATATGGGCTCGAGGAGCAAACTGTCATTGTTATCGCCGTAGCACATTTTCGCCGTGCCCCTCGTTACTGGGTGGAGCGCCTTTAAGTTTATTCCTAACTCTTGATCCGCTCGCAGTTGCGAAGAATGTACTTGCACATACTCCCTGATGGGAGTAGGATGCTGTTGCTTTCGATTGCCGCCGCGAGTTTTAACCTTTCAAGCTCGCCGGCGATGCTCATCACTCGTCAGGGTGGGAGAGTAGGCTGCGCATTGGCCGCGGCTTATTGTCAAAGACGGGTGCATCGTAAAGCGTTCAGCCAAATCGTCAATAGAAAACCGAGCTTGAGAACCTGGTGGCGGGCCAGGTGAGTCCGCGGAAGTATGCGGCGCAGCAGAGGGTGCTTCTGCGGACTCGGGGGTTCACGAGGTAAATGAAGCTTGAGGACTTGATTCAACACGACCCGCAGACGACCAGCCGCGGCGCAGTCTTTGTGGGAACGTCAGTTCCGATCAAGTTGCTTTTTGAGTTTCTGCAGGACGATCAGACCATGGACACTTTTCTCGATCAGTTTCCAATGGTCACTCGCGACCAGGCACTGGCAGTGCTCGGCGCCTCGCGAGATATGTTGCTGAGCGCAGCCGGTTCTGAGACCTGAGATCCGAGTTCTCAGTCTCAGACGTGGCCTTGGTGAGGGGGCCACAAAGAGCCCGCGGAAGGGTACCGCCCAGAAAAACTTCCGCGGGCTCACTTTTGTTCATCGTAGCTTCGAAGCATGAATCTGTGTAATCTGTGGACGAAACAGGTTACACACAACATGCAGCTTCCCGTAAATCCACCGATTCTTCCGATGCTCGCCAAGCGCGTGGACCAGTTGCCCACCGCCGGCGAATGGATTTTTGAACCCAAGTGGGATGGCTTCCGCGCGCTGATCTTCCGCGACGGCAAAGAAGTGATGATTCAGAGTCGCGACGAAAAGCCACTCAATCGATACTTTCCCGAGCTAATCGATCCGTTGCTGAAGCAACTGCCGACTCGCTGCGTACTCGACGGCGAAGTAGTGGTAGCTCAAAACGGTGCCCTCGATTTCGACGCGCTCCAGCTTCGCATCCATCCTGCCGCATCTCGCGTCAAACTGCTCTCCGAGCAGATTCCGGCATCGATTGTCTTTTTTGATCTACTTTGCGAAGGCAAGAAGGATTTGCGTGAGGAACCTTTTGCCAGGCGTCGCGAGAAACTCGAATCGTTACTCTCAGATGCGAAGCCACCGCTTCACATAACACCCGCAACCAGCGACTTCGACAAGGCGTCAGACTGGTTTCGACGTTTTGAAGGTGCCGGTCTCGATGGTGTCGTGGCCAAGCCCGTCACGGGAACTTATGAGTCGAACAAACGCGTGATGCTAAAGGTGAAGCACGAGCGCGACTGCGACTGCGTGGTGGCCGGCTTTCGCTGGCACAAGAAAGGCGACCGCGATCGCATCGGATCGTTGTTGTTGGGACTTTTCAACGACGCAGGAAAACTCCAACACGTGGGTGTTTGTGCGAGCTTTACGGATCAGAAGCGCATCGAGCTGGTTGAGTTCCTAAAGCCGTACCGCAAAAACGCGCTCGACTCACATCCGTGGAAGGACTGGGCCGGCGACGAAATCAATCGCGTTCCGGGCGCGCAGAGTCGTTGGAGTCATGGCAAGGATCTCTCGTGGGAGCCGTTGCGGCCCGAGCTGGTGGTCGAAGTTGCGTATGAGCACATGCAAGGCGATCGTTTTCGTCACACGGCACAATTTCGCCGCTGGCGTACCGATAAAAAGCCGAAGGACTGCACGTACGCGCAACTCGAGGTGGTGCCGCCACACGAAATCGAGTCGATATTTTCGAGTGGCAGATAACGACAAGATTTCAGCGGGATTTGATTGCTGTTCGCACAGATGCCACGGGCTTGTTCCGTGGAGTCTCACGCTAGCCGCTACAACAAAGACCCCCAAAGATCAGAGTTGAGATGCCACGGGCTTGTCCCGTGGAGTCTCACGCTAGCCGCTACAACGCTTATCCTGTGGAGCGCTCATTGCTGGCTAACCATTCCATGTATTTCCGGATTTGTGCAGTAGACAAATCACCATAGGAACCAATGTACGCACTGTTCATTCATAGGCGATCCACACCTGCTTGAATTAGCTCTTGCTGCATAATCTGCTGAGCCGTATTCATCAAAACGGCTACCGCTGCCGCCGACGACATCGAAGGATGAGTGCGCAAAGCAACATGCACATGATCCGGAACAAATGAAACTTTAACGACTGCAAACCTAAATTCCTGCTGAATCTTGCGCCACTCTTCAGCAATTCTCTGTCCCTGCGCCGAACCAATCATTCCGCGTCTTCCGGTCGTACTAAAGACAAGATGAAATTTCGCGATAACGATCGCGTGCTTTGGAAAGATCCGAATTTCGTCCTGCTCACATAGAGAATATTGGTCGACGAAAATTGGGGGAAGAATTCGTCGTAAGTAACCGTGATGCTCTGCCTGTAAACTCAAGTATCGCTCCACTGCTTTGCTTCTGGTTTTGCCGGTAGTGGATGCAAAATAGCCCCTGCTCAGCATTTGCTGCGGATCGTTGAGTTGGAGCTCCTCTCGAAGCCACTTACTGACTCTTCCTTTCAACTTGCTAGCACAGACGGAAATCGTTTCAGCGGGCTTAAGGCTTACGATGCAACGCAACTCAGTTGTGCTTGTAACGCATTCGAGCACACGAATGTTGTACGGTTGTAGTAAATCATCCAGAGTTGTTCGGTGAAGATCTGCTAAGGGCAAAATCGAAAGTCTTCGATAGGTTTGCCAGGAAAAATAAACACGATAGCAGAACGCGAAGTGGATCTCGTGAGGTTGATAGTTAAAGAGTCTCATTTGTGAGGAGGTGGGATATTAGATGGTATGAGGCGTCTCTGTCTAGTAGCAACAAGCGTGAGACTCCACGGGACAAGCCCGTGGCATCTCATTTCTGATCTTTGCGATCGCGTTCTAGCGACTAACCTGAGACTCCACGGGACAAGCCCGTGGTATCTCATCACTTCCACTCGCCCTGGAGGGTGAAGGCGGCCCAGAAATGGGGAGACTGCCAGCGCTTGTCGTTTAACATGGAAATCTGCGCGGCGCGGAGGGCTGCTGATGGACGCAGTCCATCTTTCAGCATCGCTGTGTAGAAGCGATTCATGATGTCGGCGGTGGCGCGGTCGTCGATGCGCCAGAGACTCGCGACCACGCGCGGTGCGCCCGCGTACATGAATCCGCGTGTCAGTCCGATGAGACCTTCGCCTTTGATCTCTTTGCCCAGGGCAGTCTGGCACGCACTCAACACCACCAGGTCCGCGTTGAGTTTCAGATTGTAGATGTCGTAAAGACGCAGGAACCCATTCTGCGTCCGCCCTTGTTCATTGACTAAAGAAAGCACGATGCCCGACAGATCTGGATGCTGGTTGTTTATAAGGCCGTGCGTAGCAAAGTGGACGATGCGATAGTCGCCAAGCCTGGCGTCCATCGCTACCGCGCGATTTGCGGAAAAGTCGAGCGCCTTGAGGCTGCCTTTATCGTTTGCGACCCGCGCAATCTGATCTGCTTCCTGACGACTAAATCGCAGTCGTACTAAACCATCCAAACCAGATTCACTCGCCGACCGCTGCGCATCGTCCCAAAGCGACTTGCCTTCATTAAGCGAAACTTGCTGATTCAGTCGCGCGTCATTCCCGGAGAACACCGGATCTGCAAACACCGCGACACCCTTGTTCGCGGGTTTACGATTCGCGAAATCCTCCCTGAGCACTGCCAACACAGAAGCAGATGGCAGCATCACGATCTCATGATCGACGATCAGCGGCCGCGAGTCTGCAGCGCCAGGTGACAGTAACGCTGCAAACGGCAGATACTGCAAAACACCTTCAGCCACGACCACCAGTCGTTTCGGTTTCAACTCACCCGCAACCGGCGCCAGCAACATGCGAGTCAGGTTCGCCGCAGCTTCGGAGTATCCTCTTCCGGCGTGATCGAGCTTTGCCAGCGTCTCCGCTGAAAGATTCGAATTACGCTCAGCCAGCAGTTGATAGTATCGCTTCGCTTCCTGTTCTATCGCCGCGCGTCCGGGCAGCTCAAAAGATTTGACCGAATCAGGAGTCACGGCCCAAACAAAGCTCTTCTGCTCGCCCAGCGCATACTCCAGCAGCAACGTATTCTCATCCAACAAGTGTTTCTGAATCGCTTCGACACCGATCGGCGATGGTTCAATCAAGGCAGCGTAGCGTGGGCTGGTCTGTCGTATGCGCGCCTGGACCTGGTCGTACTCAGACGTCAGTGCCTCGAGTTGCTGGGCCAACTCTTTCACTTTTTCTTCGGTGTACTTGCCACTCAGAAGACGCGTCTGCTCCTCAGCCTTTTCAGCGATCAAGCGACGCAGAGACTCCTCACGTTCAATGAGTGACTGCTCGACCCCCTGCCGGATTTCAGAACGCGCTTCGCGCAGTAACTCGAGCAAAGATCGCGCGCGGCTCTTTTCACTAATCTGAAGCGCCTTAGCGTTGAAGCCTTCGTTGGGTCGTTGCTGATGCAGCCTCATCAACACTTCGATCTCAAACTCGTAATACTTCCGCACTGACGCGAGAAATAAGGCGCGCAGTTGTTGGCTCTTGAGATTGACGCGAACCGATTCGATCGTGTCAGTCGCCTCTTCGATCAACTTGGCTGCGTCAACGGCATTGCCACGATCGAGCTCCAGCCGGGCGAGTTCGTATAAGACACTGGCCTGTGTGTTTCGGTCCCCAATCGTCGTGCTGATTTCGCGCGCCTCATTGAGGTATTCGAGTGCTTTGCTTGTTTGGCCTTCATCTCGCAGGAAAGTTCCGAAGTTTCTTAAGGTAGCGGTGAGCTGGCGCTGGTTCTGCGACACTCGATGCAGGGCCAAGGCTTCAGTGTAATGCGCGAGTGCCTTCTGTTTGTCTCCGAGCTTCGCGTAACAAAAGGCAATATTGTTGAGAGTGACCGCCTTGCCGCTGGGATCGTCTTTCTCTGAGCGCAGCGGAAGGACTTGCAGATGTATCTCGAGCGCTTTTCGAAAGTCCTTCAGGTTGGAGTAACTGATCGCAATATTGTTCAACGTCGACGCCAACCCGTACTTATTTTCCTGTTCGCGAAATGCCTGCACCGCCCGTGTATGGAACTCAATTGCTTTCTCAAACTCGCCAAACTGTGCGTATGCCCAACCAACATTATTGGTGGCCATAGCCACGCCTTCTCGATCATCTAGACTCTTGTAAAGCGCGAGTGATTGTTGAAAGAAATCCAGCGTCTTCTGGTAGTCGCCTAAACCAGCGTAAACAGCGCCCAGGTTTTTCAAGACTGTGGCTTGTCCGCCGAGATCCTCGAACTCACGCTTGATCTCGAGCGCCTTGTTGCATTGTGCAAGTGCTTCTTTATATTGGCCCAGGCCCGTGTTAATAACGCACATATTGCTGAGGACAGTCGACTCTTTGTGGAGCTCTCCCGTATCGTGCAATATGGCGATCACCTGCTCCATGTTGGCCAGCGCTTTTCTCGACTCGCCCATCCACGAATAAACCATCGCGATATTGTTCAGGGTATTTGCCAAACCGATTGGCGCCGCCTCGGAACGCAGCGGCAGTGCGCGCAGGTAGAAGTCGAGCGCTTTCTTTCTTTCGCCTCGGTAGTTGAAAGAGCTGCCGAGTTCGTCAAGCAGATATGCTTCCTGGTGCCGGTCGCCGGCTGCCTGCGCGAGTGGCAAGCCCTGCTCCGCCGCGGCCTCTGCCTTTGGAAACTGGGCCAGCAGATTAAACGCGTAGCTTTGTAAATAGAAGGCTTGCGCTTCCTTGTCCTGATCTTTTGCCGCGCGGAAAACGTTGAGCGATTGCTGGAATTTATCGACAGCCTCGAGTCTTCCACTTTGCGAACTCTGTGTCGCAAGGAGCTGCATGCCGTCTTCCAACAACTTCTCGCCTTCGGCGCGTGCTCTATCCTGGTCTGTGGCCGACCGGACGTCGCTGAATTTGATCGTGTAACCATGCGTCTTGCCCGGTTTTCCAACAATCTTCACTTCAATGCGATATTGGGTCGTTTCAGTGGCTATTAATGAAAGTTGTTCGGGAATACCAGGGCCGTCGAGATCTGCGTGTCTGAGTTTTTGCCTGTCAGCAGAAAGAACCGTGACCGCCAGGTTGGTGCCGTTCTGGTCGACCCGAAGCAGACCATACATGCCTGACGCAAGCGTCAACGTGTAGGAGTGCGTCTCGTCTGCGGCGATTGTTTGGTCGATCGCTTTGCCGGGTTCGAGAATCGTTTGGGACTGCTGTGCGTGCGTAGCAAAAATTGAGAAGGTGAGTATTAACAGAGAAACAAGACTTTGTAAGGCATATCTTCTCGCACTATCGTTCATCTCTTCTTCACGTCGAAGTAGTAGAAGCCGATGTCTTCGCTCTCACCCCCTTCCTGCCGGCCGCTTAATCTGAGTTCGTAATCACCCGACTTAAGAGCCGATGCGGGTAGTGTGAGGCTGACGGCGCGTGCTCTACCTCGAGTCCTCGCAGTCAAATTTTCCCTGGTCCAAACTTGCCGGCCCGCGGCCGTGCGAAGTTCCACAGCAAATGTTTTGTACTGCTCCTCAGGATCGATGCCGATCTGAAGTCGCACCAGACGCGCATCTTCCTGCATCACCAGGTGCGGCTTCTCGCCGCCACCGCGTGACAGCCCCGGCAAGAGAGTCAACGCAGCGATCACTGGCCGTGGCGGCGGGTTAGTCGCATCCCCTGTTTCACTCAACTGGCGCAGCGACTCGTCACTCTGCTCGCGCTGCTGTTTCTCTTGAGTGAGTCGTGCATTCAATTCCTCGTTGCGCCGGCGCTCGGCATCGACTTGTTGCTTTAATTCGTTTTGTTGCGCCTGGTTCTGCGCTTGTAGCTGTGTGAGTTGACTGCGCAGTCGCAGTGTTTCCGTCAACAGCCACGCACCGCCGACGAGTAGGAGCAACATGACCGCAACGACAGCGAACTTCGCTGCGGGGTTTAGTCCACTAATAAACGCGTAAAGCGAGTCGCGCCAGGACCACCTCGAGGGCTCGGAAACCACGGTTCTTTCCGGGACGGTCGCCGCAACAGGCACGCGAGCGAGCGCCTTCGCAAATTCCACGCGCTTGCGGCGCTCCGCCGATGCGAGAAAGCGAGTCTCAAACTGGCGCCGCTCGGTTGCGGAAAGCTCATTCCGCACGTACTCGTCGATGAGATCGTTTTCGACCGCAGTGACAAGCGCAAGGTAGTCTTTGTCTGTAAACGCGCGGTCCTCAATCGCGACCTGTTGTTCTTCGGGCAACTCGCCCAATAGGTACCGCGCGATGAGTTTTTCGTTGTTAAGGTCTGCTGCCATACCAATCCTTCAAGGTTGCCGCCACCAGGATTCGGGTTTCATAACTTTTATTCAGAACTATCAAAGCGGGGAACGTCCACTTATGAGTGGCAGAATCCGCGATTCCATCACACAAACTTTTTTCAAGCCCGGCTCAAACAATCTTCGACGCAGCCCTGCAATCTCTCCCGCAGCCGTAAAGCCCTCATTCTTAACGTGTTGACCGGAATTTCGAGCTGGTCGAGCAGCTTCTTCCGGTTCTGGATCTTTTCACTCTTCTCGCCCTGGTAGTACTGAAGAATCAGGTCACGATTGTCCGCCGGTAAGGTCTGGAGGCATTTCCGTAGGCATTCGAGACGATCTTCGCCGTCATCCGCCGCTACATAAACCTCGCTGGCCGTGCCGATTTCGTTCAGAGCCGACTGCTCGCGCTGGCGGCTCTTCATGATTTCGAGCAGCAAGAGCCGGGCGACACCCATGGCATAGCCCGCCGGGTTAAGAATCTCTTCACCCTCGTCAATTTTCCTGGCTATGCGATTGATGGTCTCGTCGGCGTGATCTTCGGGAAATGAGCAGCCTCGCCACTCAAAGAAACGGGTGAGATTAGTCCTGATCTCCAGGTACTTTTCGCTGCCGCTGTCGCGATCGCCTCCGAGGGCAATCAGCAGCCGATCGAACGCGTCCTGAGTCAGTGTCCACTTTTGTCGAGCGTGGTCCTGCCCGTCGAGCATTCTGTTGGCCCAGTCAGATTGGAATTTAACTGCGCTTAATGTTTGATGGTGTCGTAAAGCTGCTTCGCCAGTTCGGCGTCGAGTCCTTTCAGTGCCTCATACTGGGCCATCGCCGCGGTCTTGTCGTTGATGGCGTAGTAAGTGAGACCGAGATTGAAGTATGCCTGTGGGAGGTTGGGGCGTAGTTTGATGACCTCTTTATACGACTCAATCGCTTCCGAGTAGCGACCCGCGTTGTACAAAGTGAGGCCCAGGTTGAAATGAGCAGCGGCGTTCGTCGGTTCGATCTCGGAAGATTTCTTGAGCGCCGTCGCGGCTTCGTCATAACGCTTCAAGCCGTTGTAAGCGTTGCCGAGATTTTTATACGCGTACGATCGAATCTCGTTTCTCTCCTGAAAGCCGATCGCGTAGGCTTGCCCAGTTTCACCAAGAAGCTTGATCGCCTGCTGGCTCGCATCCACAGCTTCCTGAAACTGATTGCTATGGTTATAAGCAAAACTGAGATTGTTGTAGACCTCGGGATTGCTCGGTTCGCGTTTTATGGTTTCCTTGTAGACTTCGATGGCTTCCGGATAGCGGTCGAGTCGCGCGAGTGAAAACGCGAGCGGCAAATAGGCGCCGGTGTAATCGGGTTTTACTTTCAGTGCTTTCTGATAGGCATCAACAGCCTGAGCGAACTTCCCCTGGTCCACATAAACGTTTCCGAGACCCGCGAACGCGCGCGCGTCGTCAGGAGCGATCTGCGCAGCGAGCTGATACTGCTGCTCGGCCTCTTCGTAACGTGGCTTCGGAGCACTGCGCGCCGCATTCGCACGAGCGATGATTGTATCCTGCTGGCGCACCGGCGGTTTCTTCGTCTGCTTAACGCGTCCGCCGCCAGTCGCTCCGCCACTGGTCGAGAGATGCACTGACGGGTTTTGTGGCGCGCGGAAAATCAGGGCCGCGCCGCCGGTGATGTCGCGCATCAAGCTGCCGCCACCGGTAATGTCCTGGGCAGTCACACCGACCGCAACAGCAAAAGCCACACAAAACAAGCAGAAAAGACGATTTCTCATGCCGCAGATTACAACTCATTCCCGGTCCATTAGCAAGCCGCAGATAAACGCGGACTACTAATTGAGATCGTCGAGTTTCAGGCTGATTGGCTGAGCGCCGGCTCCCTTCAGACCATCGATAACACGAGTCACTTCGCCGTAAGGAATGTTGCGTGGGGCTTTGATGAAGACTGTTTTCTCAATGCGCTCTCGATCGGAAAGGTCGAAGCGCGTAAGCATGTCGGAACGATAGGCGCGGTTTTGGAGTCGTTCTTGAAAAACTTCCCTCAGTTTCGAGCTGAGCGGAGCAAGATCGTTGACTGTCCCCAGATCCTTCACTGAGTTCAGCATTAAACTCCGATCAGGTTGGATCGTAACGACCAGCGTGAGGATGTTGGCCCGGATATCCTCACAATTTGCACGCGGAGCAGGCACTTTGGCTAAAGATCGATGCGGCTTAAACGGCGCAGCCACCATGAAGATAATCAACAAAACAAGGAGTACATCGATCAGCGGAGTTACGTTGATAAACGGCTTTGCGCTTTTGTCTTCACTCATCTGCGTTCCTCCTGCGTGCGAAGAAGAGTGCAGATTTAGACACGCAACGTGCTGAAAGGTTCCCGCTCCTTTGCGCTCACTTCACGTCCTTCAAGCCATCAATCACTATGCGCGCCACCGTGGGAATGATCTCGCGCTCGTTGGCATGGTTGGTTGTAAACGTTGCGAGGACAAACTTCGCGCCGTCGGGCGTCTCGACGTAAGCGACATCATGGCGCGTGGTGCTGGTCCAACCCGCCTTGGACCAGAGACGATAACCTTCGCGGCCTTGCAGCGCGATGCCCGTGAAGCCGTGTCCCTGATCGTCCGGATCGGTGCTTTGACCGGAGTAATCGCGCTTCAAGAGTTCCATCATCGCGGTGGTGCGCGTCGCGCTTGCGGCCTTGCCGGTCACGATCTCCACCATCAGGCGCGCGGTGGCGTCGGTGGTCAGCTTGTTGCGGTTTTCGCCGTTTGGACCACGCGAGACGCGTTCGCGTCCGTATGCGTCTTCGCAGAACGTCTTCTGGTTCACGTTGATGTTGGTGTAACCGAGTGCCGAGAAGTAACGATTGACGGCGTTCCGCTTGTCCTGCCACTCCTCCATCTCTTTGGGCGACAGCTCGTACCCGCCGGTTGTATGCGTGAGCACGTCGACAACGTACTGCGTAGCTTCGTTGGATGAGTCGACGATCATGTCGCGCAACGCGCGCGACAGTTCCGGTGTCTGCTCGACCTTCCTGTCTTCGAGCCATCGATGCGCGGCGACGAGATAGAAGAGTTTGACGACACTCGCGGGATAGATACGTTCGTTGCCGTGAAAGCTCGCGGTTGCGGGACGCTTCGGCTCACGCAAATCTATTAGCGTGATCGAGAGCTCGTTCTCCTGAAGTTTCTTGTCAGCGAAACGATCCAGCGTTGTTTTAGCAGCGCGATTGACGAGATTCTGTAACGAAGTTTGTTGTGCTGAGACTGCGGTTGTGATCAGCAAGATCGCGAAGGGAATCCTGAGATACTTGGTCATGCGGAAACGTATAACACAGATTACACAGATTAGACGGATTTTGTTATAAGCATGCAGTGCATAAGACACCTGAGGCGGACCTGGTCCGTGGCATTCGGCGTTGGGACCTGGTCGCGATCACGATCAACGGCATTATCGGCGCCGGAATCTTCGGTCTTCCTTCCCAAGTTTACAAGTTAATCGGCACTTACAGTCTCATCGCCTTCGTCGCCTGCGCCCTCGTCGTCGCACTGATCATACTTTGCTTTGCCGAAGTCGGTAGCCGCTTCGATGAAACTGGTGGTCCATATCTCTACGCGCGCGCGGCGTTTCAACCGGCGGTTGCTTTTGAGATTGGCTGGCTGTTCTGGCTGGTGCGTATCACCGCGTTTGCCGCCAACTGCAATTTACTGATCAATTACCTGAGTTTCTTTTGGACGTCAGCGACTGCGCCACTCTGGCGCACGACTGTCATCGTCTTCGTGGTCGCGGTGCTGGCGACTATCAACTTGCTGGGCATACGGCAGGCGGCGATCGTCAGCAACCTGTTCACGGTCGGCAAGCTCGTGCCGATCATCATCTTTATCGCGGCGGGACTGTTTTTCTTAAATCCGCAGGCGTACCAGTTTGGTCCAACTCCCACCACAGACGATTTCTCGAAATCAGTGTTGCTACTCGTTTACGCATTCACGGGATTTGAGATGGCCACAATTCCCGCGGGTGAAGTGCGCGATCCGCAGCGGGATTTACCGCGAGCGTTGCTGATCGCGATTCTGGTCGTCGCGACACTTTACATCTTGATTCAGTTGGTGTGTGTCGGAACGTTGCCGGGCCTGGCGCAATCTCAGAAGCCACTGGCTGACGCGGGCTCGCAGTTTCTCGGTCCGGCGGGTGGTGCGATCATTTCTGCCGGGGCGGTCATTTCGATCACCGGTAATCTAAACATCCTGTTGCTTTCGGGTTCGCGTCTGCCGTTTGCGATGGCGGAACAGAAACAACTGCCCGCATTTGTCGGCCGCATCCATAGAAGATTCTTTACGCCCTACATCGCGATTTTAATAACGGCGGCGATTATGCTGGTTTTGACGTTGAAGAGTTCATTCCTTGCAGCGTTGACGATCAGCGTCATCGCGCGTCTGGTTACCTACGGCGCGACATGTCTCGCGCTGCCGGTGTTTCGCGCGCGTCGTGAAGCACCCGCAGCAATGTTTCGATTGCCGGGTGGGACGGTGATCGCGATTCTTTCGTTGCTACTGATCGTCTGGTTGCTGCTGCACAGCAAACTTTCTGAAGCGCAATCCGCTGCTATCGCAGGCGCCGTGGGTCTGGCGATCTATTTCGTTTATTGGCTCTATTCGAGATCGTAAACGTGCTTGGATGACTGTAGGGGCGGCCCTCCGTGGCCGCCCCATTCGCGCCCAAAACAACGATGGGGGCGGCCACGGAGGCCGCCCCTACACTCGCTCTGTCGTGGTCCATTTCCTAAAGCTCTTCAAACACGACACGTCCGTCGACCATAGTCATCACGACTTTCACATCCTCGATCTCTATCGGATCGATCTTGAAGATGTCGCGCGAGAGCAGCACAAGATCTGCGAGCTTGCCGACCGTGATGCTTCCCTTCACGTTCTCCTGAAACTCCGCATACGCCGAGCCAAGCGTGTACGCACGCACCGCCTCTTCCACCGAGATCTTCTGCTCCGGCACCCAACCTTTCGGATTCTTACCGTCGAGCGTGCGGCGCGTGACCGCCGCGTAGATCGACAACAGCGGATTGAGCGGCGCGACAGTCCAGTCAGTGCCGAACGCCAGCGTCGCGCCTGAATCGAGCAACGAACGAAACGCATACGTCGTTTTGATCCGTTCCTTGCCGATGCGCTTCTCTGCCCAACGACCATCGTCGATCGCGTGGTACGGCTGCATCGATGCAATCACACCATCGCGCGCGAAACGCGGAATGTCCTGCGCTCGGAGATGCTGCGCGTGCTCGATTCGAAAACGTCGATCGCGTTTACCGTTCTCGCGTTCAACCTGCTCGTAGATGCTCAGAATCTCATCGTTGGCGCGATCGCCAATCGCGTGAATCATGATTTGCAATCCGGCGCGATCCGCTTCGCTGACGCGTTTGAGCATCACGCCTTCGGGATACATCTCGTCGCCCGCGATGCCGCTCGTCGCCGGATCGTCACGATAAGGTTCGTAGAACAGCGCCGTCGTCGATCCCAGGCTGCCGTCAGCAAATCCTTTCAAACCACCGACGCGCAGCATCTCGCTGCCGAAGTGCGCTCGCACACCCATGCGCGCCACGCGTTCCCAGGCAGGCAGCGGCGACACCGCATAAATTCGTGTCTTCAATTCGCCGCGGTCCAACAGAGTTTGATAGATACCGACGTCATCACCGGCGGACATGTCCTGAATACTGGTGACACCGAGTTGCGCAGCGTAGTTGGTTGCGGCGCGTGCAGCGTTCAGCTTCTCTTCAAACGTCGCGGGAGACACGACCTTCCAGACAAAATTCTGCGCCGCATCTTTCAGCACTCCAGTCGGCTCTCCTGATTTATCGCGAACGATCACGCCGCCTGGCGGATCGACAGTCTGGCGCGTGACGCCCGCGAGCTTCAGCGCGAGGCTATTTGCGAGCGCCATGTGACCATCGAGTCGGTTCACAAAGACCGGAGTGTCTTGAGTGACCCTGTCGATCAGCTCCTTTGTCGGGAGTTTCGCGTCGGGCCAGCGTTCGTGGTCCCAGTCGCCGCCCGTAACCCAACGACCTTTCGGCAACTTCTCGGCAAACGCTTTGATACGCGCGGCAAATTCCTCCGGCGAATTCGCATCGCGCAGGTCGACGCTCGAAAGTTGAAAACCGCCGCTCAGGAAATGCGTGTGCGCGTCGTTGAAGCCCGGCAGCAGCAAGCGCCCCTTCGCGTTGATTATTCGCGTGTTTGGACCAGCAACGTTCCTGATGTCTTTTGTCGAGCCGACGGCGACGATCCGGTTCCCATAAATCGCCACCGCTTCAGCAGCCGGCTGCGCCGGATCCATCGTATGAACGACTGCGTTAACGATGATCGTGTCGGCAACAAACGCCGGTTTCTCGGAGTTGGGGAGCTTCATAAGACTTAAAGAAAAGGCGACGATCGGCAACAGCAGGAGTGTGGTTTTCATCGGCGCTAGATTGTACACTGTCGCTAGTCGCGGCGTGGATAATTTAGTAGACAATTTGAGCGCGATTGTTGGGCGCGAGAACGTCCTCTCGAAACCCGACGAGCTACTCGTCTACGAGTGCGACGGCCTGCCGCAACACAAGTATCGCCCGCGCGCGGTCGTCTTCCCTTCCTCGACCGAAGAGACTTCCGCGATCATGCGCGCACTCGCGCAGGCGAACGTCCCTTTCACGCCGCGCGGCGCCGGTACAGGACTCTCGGGCGGCGCACTCGCGCTCAACTCGGGCGTCGTGATCGAGATGGCGCGCATGCGCAGGATTCTGCGCATCGACGTTGAGAATCGCGTGGCGGTGGTCCAACCGGGAGTTGTTAACCTGCACGTGTCGCGCGCCGTTGCGCCCTACGGTTTGTACTACGTTCCGGATCCTTCGAGTCAGCCAAGCTGCACCATCGGGGGAAATATCGCTGAAAGTGCCGGTGGCATTCACTGCCTGAAGTATGGAACAACAACAGACCACGTACTCGGCTGTCGTGTCGTGCTTTCCGGTGGCGAGATTGTCGATCTCAGCGTTGATTCACCGGGGTACGATTTAACCGGCACGTTTATCGGTTCGGAAGGAACGTTTGGCATCGCCACTGAAGCGACCTTGAAGTTGGCCCAGGCGCCGCCCGCAGTGCGCACCTTGCTCGCTGAGTTTGGTGAAGTTAATGATGCTAGTCATGCGGTGTCCGCGATCATCGCTGCCGGAGTGATGCCGGCAGCACTCGAAATGATGGACCGCGAGATCATTCGCGCAGTGGAGGCAAGCGTGTTTGCAGCCGGACTACCGCCTGACGCAGGCGCGGCATTGCTCATCGAACTGGACGGCATCGAAGCAGGACTCGACGACGAAGCGCAAAAAGTAATAAGCATTTGCATGGAATACGGCGCGCGCAATTGCAGGTTCGCGCGTGACGAAGCGGAGCGCAGGAAGCTCTGGGCCGCGCGCAAAGGTGCGTTTGGCGCCATCGGCCGCATCTCGCCTGACTCAATGATCCAGGATGCAGTGGTGCCGCGTTCGAGACTACCGGAAGTCCTCGGCGCCGCTTACGACATCGCCGCGCGATACCAACTGAAGATCGCGAATGTCTTTCACGCGGGGGACGGCAATCTGCATCCGCTGATCTGTTTCGACTCTCGTTTTCCGGAAGAAGTTCGACGAGTGAAAGAGGCGGGGCGCGAGTTGATGGAGGTTTGCGTGCGTGCTGGCGGCTCGATCACCGGCGAGCACGGCGTGGGGCTGGACAAGCGTGAGCTCTTGCCACTCGTGTTTTCCGATGCGGACATGGATGCGATGTTGCGCGTCCGTGCGGCGTTCGATCCGTTGGGACTTTGTAATCCTGGAAAGATCGTGCCGATGTTGCGTGGTTGCGGTGAAGCGAAGGCGATCGAAACACGGATGAACACAGATGAAACCCACGGATTGTCAGAAATAGAACAGGTTAGGAAGAGGGGCTTGCCCCCGCTGTTGCGAGACTCACTTCCGCAGATCGTCGGCGATGCGTACGTCTCTTCGCAAAACGGAACCGTGATCGTCACGCCGGCCTCTGCCGAAGAAATCTCGGAGGTTTTGAAACTCGCTTCGCGCGAGGGCTGGAAAGTTTTACCGGCAGGTGGAGGAACGTGGCTCAAATCAAAGGCAGATCTCATCGTCAACACGCAGCGGCTTAACAAAATCATCGAACACGAACCCGCCGATCTGATCGCCGTCACGCAGGCAGGCGTCAAACTCGTTGACTTCAACGCGAAGCTCGCTGAGAACGGTCAGTGGCTGCCGCTCGATCCACCTGACGATGGTCGTGCAACGATCGGCGGCGTCGTTGCTACAGGCATCGGCGGCGCGCAACAATTCGGATATGGGCGACCGCGCGGCTCGGTGATCGGAATGAAAGTCGTGCTTGCTGATGGCAGTGAAATAAAAGCGGGCGGGCGAGTCGTGAAGAACGTCGCTGGTTACGATCTGTGCAAACTGTTCGCCGGTAGTTTTGGCAGCCTTGGAATCATTACTGAAGTGAATTTCAAACTGCGGCCGCGACCGGCGCGTGAGGCGACTGTGATTGCAACCGGCGCCGTTGAAGAGCTGCGCGCGGGCGCGCAAATGATTCTGAAGACGCGGCTGTTTCCGGTTGCTGTCGAAATCATTTCCAGCGCGTTCGCAAGTAGACTCGGTTTTACCGCGGACAGTGATATGCTGCTGGTTCGTTTCGCCGGCAATCAAAAAGGGGTCGCATTTCAGATCGAACAAGCGCGCGCGCTGTTGAAGAATGCGGATGTGTTGATGAATGATACTGAGCTTTGGAGGACGTTTGCGGCTTGCTCGGATAGAGCTTGCGAATCGCGGCCGCGACCGGGTGTAAGTGAAAAATCGTTGATGCAAAGGATCAAGAAGCAACTCGATCCGCTCGGAACACTGCCGGATATTTTTGACGCGGATTGACGCGGATTTTTGACGGATGGAAGCCATGAAAAGATTGAGCCAAATTAAACCGATAGTCCTGCTTCTGGTTTGGGTGTTGACGTTTGTCAACGTGTCGCAGGCGGCTCCGCGTGAGCCGGTGCGGGCGCGACACGGGATGGTAGCTTCGACAAACGAAGTCGCGTCGCAAGTCGGCGTTGAGATCATGAAGCGTGGTGGAAATGCGGTCGATGCCGCGATCGCGGTGGCGTTTGCACTTGCCGTGACTCACCCAGCCGCGGGAAATCTCGGTGGCGGCGGTTTCATGATGATTCGTTTGAAGGACGGCAGGAGCACCGCCATCGATTATCGCGAGATGGCGCCAGCCGCGGCGCACCGTAACGTCTATCTCGACAAGAACGGGAACCTGATCGAAGGTGAAGGTGGTTCACTCGTTGGGTATCGTGCGGCCGGTGTTCCGGGGACTGTGCGCGGGATGGAGTTGGCGCTCAAGAAATATGGTTCCGGCAAACTCACGTGGTCACAGCTTCTCGAGCCCGCGCGCCGTCTTGCCGCGAATGGTTTTACTGTCACCTACTCGCTGGCGCGCTCGCTAAAAGGAAGCGATGAATATCTTTCGAAGTACGCCGAGACGAAGCGCATTTATTTGCGTGGTGGGAACTTCTACAAGGAAGGCGAGATGTTTCGTCAACCTGATCTCGCGGCCACGTTCGCGCGCCTGCAACGCTCTGGTCCAAATGAGTTTTATGAAGGCGAGACCGCGCGCCTGATCGTTGCCGACATGAAACGTCACAACGGTCTAATGACAATGGAAGACCTACGCGGATACGTCGCAAGAGAACGCACGCCACTGCGTGGAACCTATCGCGGTCATGAGATCATCTCGATGCCGCCGCCTTCTTCCGGTGGTGCAGTTCTGATCGAGATGCTCAACATTCTCGAAGGTTACGATCTACAAAAACGCGAGGCGAACTCATCCGATCGTTATCACTTGATGGCTGAGGCGATGCGACGCGCTTTCGCGGATCGCGCCGAATACATGGGCGACAGCGATTTCGTGAAGGTTCCTGTCGCCGGATTGATCGATAAGTCTTACGCAGCCACTTTGCGTGCGACGATCAACACCGATCGAGCTTCGACGAGTGCTGAAGTCCGCGCTGGGCGTCCGGCAGGTTATGAATCTGAGGAGACCACACACTTCACTGTCGTTGACAGTGAAGGAAACGCAGTCGCAAACACTTACACGCTCAACAACTCTTACGGCTCGGCGGCAGTCGCGAAAGACACTGGCATGCTGCTCAACGACGAGATGGACGACTTCGCAGCCAAGCCAGGCACACCAAACTTGTACGGACTTATCCAGGGCGAGCGAAACGCGGTCGCGCCGCGCAAACGTCCACTGTCTGCCATGACGCCGACGATCGTGCTGCGCAAAGATGGTAGCTTCTGGTTTACAGTCGGCAGTCCCGGTGGTCCAACGATCATCAACACCGTTCTCTGCATCATCACCGACGTGATCGACTACGACATGAATATTCAGCAGGCGATCGACGCGCCGCGCATCCATCACCAGTGGCTGCCCGACGAACTCGTCGGCGAGCCCTTCGGCTTATCCGGCGACACCCAACGCGCCCTAACCGCACGCGGCCACACCCTCGCCAAGCTCCGTTATCTCGGCGACGCCGAAGGAATCATGATCGAAGAGAAAACCGGCATGCGGCTCGGCGCCACCGACCCCCGTCGCAGTGATGGACAGGCAGTTGGATATTAAGACACATCTGCAGACCATACTCGACGAAGACAAGCTGCTCGCGTGTATTCATTGCGGGTTGTGTCTGGAGGCGTGTCCGACGTACGTCGTTACGGGGAATGAGAATGATGGACCGCGCGGGCGGTTGTACCTCATGCGCGCGGTGGCGGAAGGGCGGTTGGACGATAAGTCTCGTGCGTTTGCGACGCATATCGATCGGTGTCTTGGGTGTCGCGCGTGTGAACAGGTTTGTCCGGCCGGTGTCGAGTATGGGCAACTGCTGGAGGCGAGTCGGGCGGTGCTGCTGGAGAGTCAGTCGAAGTCGGACTTCGCGAATCGGCTGTTGCGATTGGTCCTGCGGAAGATCTGGTTGTCACCACGACGGTTGCGTTTCTTCTTCGCCGCGTCACGTTTGTTTCGCGATCTCGGGCTCGTCCGCCTGCTGTTGAAACTCCGCCTCGCTCGCCTGATCTCGCCGCGTGCTGAGTTTGGACTCGCGCTGCTCGATAGTTCGCGTGCGGTGTTTAGACAGAAACCCACGGAGAAATCCAATCCTTCAGGCGAGAACGTATTGTTGTTTGCTGGTTGCGTGGGCGAGGGTTTGTTCGCACGGGTCAATCGGGCCACTGAGCGAGTGTTGCGTGCTAACAAGCTGAACGTCAGCACGCCCGCGGACCAGGTTTGTTGCGGCGCGTTACACGCCCATGCGGGAGATCTCGAAGGCGCGCGCAAACTTGCTCGAAAGAATATCGCAGCGTTTGACTCGAATGCTCCAATCATCACCAACGCGGGCGGCTGCGGCGCCATGCTAACCACTTACGGACATCTCTTCGCCGCCGACGAACAACTTGCCGCGCCGGCCGCAAGCTTTAGTGCGAGGGTGCGTGACGTGAGCCAACAACTCGACGTGTCAGGAATGCGAACCGCGCCGAGCGCTACGCAAGACAGCGTGACTTACGATACCTCGTGCCATCTTTTATATGGCCAACACAGCGGCGAGACTTCCGAACGTATGCTTCGCGCGGTGATTGGTGATAAGTTTGTCGCGCTAAACGGCAGCGAACGCTGTTGCGGGGCAGCCGGTGTCTACAACCTGATGCAGCCGGAGATGTCGCAGCGAGTGTTGAAAGAAAAGCTGGACCACGTCCGCGAGACACACGCGACCATACTCGCCACCGGTAATCCGGGCTGCCAAATGCACATCGGCGCCGGCGCGTGCCTCTCAGGAATGAGGCTACGCGTTTGCCATCCGATCGAACTCGTGGACCAGGCGTACGAGCAAGCGGGTTACTACGACGATTCCCGCAATGGAGAATAAAACTCTCAACCAGAAGACGCTCATCATACTCGCGCCGCTGCTGCTGCTGACGGGCATCGCCGGATTCGTGGTTCCCGAGCAATACAGCCTGATGAGCGGGGCCGCGCCGTACAACCTGTTTCACATCATCTTCGGCTCAATCGGTCTGTTGCTGACCATGGCCAACAACGATCTCCTGGCGAGCGCATTCAATCTCGGGTTTGGTTTGATAGACCTTTATCAGGTGTTAGCCAGCGTGGTTGGGCTGGCGCCGATTCAGTATTTCCATTGGACGTATGTTGACGACGTGGTCCATGTGCTGCTCGGCTTTGCTTTGGTGCTTATCGGCGGCTATGGATTGCGCAAGTGGAAGGAGACACAGGCATGAGCGCAATAGCCCGAGAATTTGAAGACGCTTCAGTTCTGGACCTCGCTGCACTGCGCCGGATGAGTTATGCGGAGCTGGACGAACTTTATCGCAACGCGAAGCGACCGAACTTCATTTCCGATCTCGACGGGGACGCGCGCGGCGCAATGCTGGCGTGGCGACACCCGCGCACTGGACCAATCGCGTGGTGGCTGCGCGTCTTTGGTGCGTCCGCGGCGTTTCCGTGGGAAGGTAAATCGTTTCAGGGAACGAGCGACGAGGGCACGGGGATCAATCGTGTGAACTTCTTTGGGAAGCGAAAGTGGTTTCCGTTCAAGACCCGCTTCGTGAACTCGTTTTTGGATGGCCAGCCGACGTTTCTGCTTGATTACTCAGGACCGGGGAATCCGCCGTTGATCCGTTCGATCGTGGATGAGATTCGTGAGGTTGCGCCGGGGCTTTACCTTGGGCCAGCAGCGCTCAACTTCAGAGGCAGGCCACGGCCGGTGCTGTACTTTGCCGTGTCGCATCAGTAAGCGCGAGAAGGGTTTCACGCAAAGGCGCAAAGTGAAGACGCCAAGGCGCAAAGGAGGACCTCCGGAGCCGAAGGTCTGACTTTGTGCCTTTGCGTCTTCACTTTGCGCCTTTGCGTGAAATCTTCCCCTCGATAATTGTGAGAACCGGGGTGTTGTCTTCGTCGAGGGCGACGAGATCGGCGCGCTTGCCGGGTTCGATGGAGCCGCAAACGCTGTCAATGCCGAGCAGACGGGCTGGGTTTGAAGAAGCCATTTGCGCGAGGTCGACGTAAGAGACGCCGAGTGAGTGCAGCAATCGCACCGCGTCGAGCATGCTGATTACCGAGCCGGCGATGTTTCCGGAGGCGTTGGCTGTGCGGCCGTTCTTTACCGAAATCGTTTCACCCCAGATCTGGTAATCGCCGTCGCCCTTTCCCGCCGCTGCGATTGCATCACTGATCAGGCTAACGCCGGTCGCGCCCTTAACCTTCAACAACAAGCGCAGCATGAACGGATCGAGATGAATACCGTCGGCGATGCAATCAAACGTCACATCGTCACGCGACAATCCCCACGCGATCGGACCAGGTTTGCGATGGTGCAACGGCGCCATCGCGTTCATGAAGTGCGTCATGTGATGCGCACCCGCATCACACGCTGCATCCAAAACGACGACCTCCGCGCGCGTGTGACCAATCGAGATAACCCAGCCGCGCGCCTTCAACTCCCGAACGAGATCGATTCCACCACTCACTTCCGGCGCCAGCGTGATCATTCGCACACCGATCGGCGGCAACGGCAGTGAGTTCAGATCGTCAGCACTGGAGTAAGTCTTGAAGAACTCAGTGTGCAGCGCACCACACTGCGCCGTGTTAACAAACGGTCCTTCATAGTGCACACCCAGCACCCGCGCGCCCTGCCCATTCATCGCTTCCGAAATCGCAGCAATCGCGCTTGCATAATTCTCATCGCTCGCAGGCACAAAGGTCGGAACCCAACTCGTGACTCCTTGCGTCGCGAGATATTCCGACACCTCGAGCAACTCCGCAGCTGTCGCATCCATCACGTCGATGCCAACGGCGCCATGAATGTGAAAGTCGATGAAACCGGGGAGCAGTGTTGTGCCCGCGAGATCGATCTCTTCGCCGGCTGACGCAGCTTCGAACGAAACTATCCTGCCTTCTTCAATGAGGACAGAAGCGCCCTGCGCCTCTCGATCGGGCAACACGACGTTCGCATTTTTCAGTAACAGAGTCTTCATAAGATGATGCCCGCATTGTAGCAGTACAATGCGGGCATCTTGAGTGACATGCGAGTTTGAGACTAGAAGAGGAACTTCAAGCCAAACTGCAGGACTCGTGGATCACGGAAACTCGTCACCGAGCCAAACAGAGCTTCGTTTGTGATCGCTCTGCTCGTACTCAGGTTTCGGAAGTTCGTGTGATTGAAAACATTGAACGCCTCAGCACGGAACTGAACCGAGGTAGTCTCACCGAAACGGAAGAACTTGGACAACGTGAAATCCATGCGCGCCGTCGGTGGACCATTAACAGCACCGCGCGAAGCATCACCAGCCACATTCAAGATACCCGTAGCGCCCGCGGGAGTTTGCTTGGCAAAACAGGCTCCGTTGAACCACTGGTCTACGGTGTGCGGTGCGTTGTCGTTCGGATTGCACAGCAGTCGCGGTCTACCACCAGCGATGATTGCCGGGATGAATCCAATGCCGGCGGGATCGTAACTGGAGCTCGCCACTGTAAATGGCAGACCCGTGTAGTAGCTGCCGATGCCCGAAAACTGCCATCCTCCCAACACCGTATTCCTTAGCCCTTTCTCTTTCGAGAAGAAGGGCAGCTCATAGATGTAGTTGAAAGTCACGACATGCCGGCGATCGAGAATTGCGCGGCTGTACTCGTTTCTGATGTTGTTCGCATCCTGGGGCGCGGCACTGACCGAAGACGTCTGATTGTCAGTCAGGTTCTTCGACCAGGTATACGCAAAGTTCAATTGGGAAGCGCCCGAGAAGCGATGCTGAAGATATGCCTGCAGGCTGTGGTAATTCGAGTTATACCGCGTTTCGAGCACGTTGATCGATCGATAACCGCGGAAGGGACGGATTTGATCGAAGATGGTCGGAGTTGCAGTGAGCGCAGTGCCCGAGACCATGCATGCCGTTGTGACTACACCCGGATCCTGCAACGCCGCTGTGCCGGTTGCGCATTGTGAATTGATCGCAAAACCCGGCGGCAAATCGTTGTATTCCGTGTTTCCGTTCAGGTGAGTTCCCTTCGAACCATAGTAACCAAGCGTAACTATGGTTTTGGCGCCGAGTTGATGCTGCACGTCAAACGACCAGTGCTGCATGTAAGGCGTCAGAAAATGCGGTTGAATTGCGCGGATAGATGCCGGAGTTGCCGAAGCAACAACTGGAACTGCCGCGCCCACTGGGATCGGCTGGTCCATACTCGTTATCAGTTGTGTTGCGGTCTCCTGAAACGGCGGATTCAAGGCAAGCAGTTCCGCTGCACTCAACGACACCTGCTCGTGATACATGCCGTAGCCGAGTCGAATTGAAGTGGTGCCCTTGCGGAAAGGATCCCAGGCGATACCGATACGAGGCGCGAAGTCGTGCTTCTGTGCCTGGTAAACATACTTGCCGAACGGCGAAGCAGTTGGCCTGCAATTGAACGCCGCCGGACCGGTCTGGACATTCTGAGCGTTAACGATCATGCCGTTGCAGAAGTTTCCTGTTCCGGCGCGACGGCTTCCTCCGCCTGTAACGATCGGTGCATCGGAAGCTCTCCAGAGGCTGGGATCGAAATTGGCAAGAACACCGTTGCGGTCGTACGGAGGTCCGAAGTAAGAGTAGCGAACGCCTAAACTCAACGACAGGTTGTCGCGAGCGCGCCACTCATCCTGCGCAAACCACTCGATCGACTTCTGGCGCATGTCCACTGTCAGATCGAGTTTTGACTGCGTGAACGTGACGTTCTTGCCCATCATGAAGCAAGCCCAATTCTGATCGAGAGTGTTGATCGCGTTTGAAGTAACACCGGTTGCTCGCACGCACGCCGGAGAAGTAACCGATGCGATGGTGTTGGCAAAGGTGCTGAATTGCCCCTGGTTGGTTCCCGAGAGCGCGTTCTCCGTCTTCGTATTGCGCGAAACCATGAGACCGTACTTCATCGCATGGTTACCGTGAATCCAGGTGAAGTTACCCGCGATATTTCCCTTCGACGAGGGATCGATATAGTTGCTGAATCCGGTGAGCGAATTGAAACCTGAAACCGACACGATCGGGACCGTGTCCCTGACGCTCGTGTAAGGCAGATTGACTGAGATCGGCGACACGTCCTTCGCAAGCAAGCCTACGGTGTTGATATAAATCGCACCGTACCCGTAAGTGAAGCGGCCCTCGAAAATCATGTTTGGATTCGGCGTCCAAATCATGTTCGCCGTATGAGTCTTGCCTGGCGAATCAGACTGCGTGCGATTAACGAACGGGAGATTGGAACGTCCACCGATTGTTCCGTCAGCGTCCTGAGTGGGAATCTTGTCGTGTTCGAAACGATAGAAAAAGCTCAAGCGATCGTTGACGGTATGATCGACCCTGATGATCTCCTGACGAAACTTGGCAATGTTGATGTCCGGGAAATCCAGTTGCAAGGTTGCCGCGTCAGTCGGAGTAGGTACATGGTTCCAGATTTGAGTGATGTATTGTTGAGCGACGTTACTTACGGGCGACAAACTGCTGAGCGGCGTTCCCGCAGGTAGAATTTGAGTGCAGGTTGTCGAGTTTGAAGCACTCAAACAAATCGGAATTGGGAAAATCCCAAGTTTCATCTGCGCCGAGGGAACGGCGCCGCTGGCGTTGCGCGTCGAAAGCGTCGGATAGCGCGTGTCGCGGCGTTGCTCTTCGGAGAAGAAGAAAAAGGTCCGCTTGAGTCTAGCTGCAATCCCGCCGTTACCTTCACCAAAGTTCGGAACGTAAACCGGACCGCCGACGGTGAATCCGTAGTTGTTATAGCGGAATGGCTTGCGCCGAATTTTTCCGTTGTCGTCACGTCCGAACGCCGCTGCCAGTGCAGGTGTCCGGTTCGATTGGAAGTCGTTTGCGTTAAAAGCCTCGTTGCGAATGAACTCGAACGCGCTGCCGTGGAATTTGTCTCCACCGGCGCGGGTGACGATGTTTACTTGTCCACCACCGCTGCGACCCGATTCAGCAGGATACAAACTACGCAGCACCTTAAACTCACCGATGGAGTCAACGCTCGGATAAGCCTGAATTGTGAGATTCGAACCGCGGTCCGTTACGTCGGCGCCGTCAACCGTAAACGTGTTCTGCGTACTGCGGGCGCCATTAACGGAAATGAGCGTCCTGTTCACAACTTGTGTGTCCGGATTATTTGTGCCGGTGAAAACGAGGTCGTCAAGGTCATTCGTAACGCCGGGAGCCAGAGTCACGAGTTGAACGAAGTTTCTGTTGTTGATTGAAAGTTGACGCACTTGGTCGCCGTTGATGACCGTCGAAGTCGTCGGCGTGGTTAACTCAACCGCCACTGGAGAAGACGTTACCAACACCGATTCAGAAATGTTCCCGGCTTCGAGCACCAGATCGACGGAGCGACGCTGTCCCACGTCAAGTTTGACTCTACTCAGGAGCGACTTCTTGAAGTTTGGCGCCTCGACACTGATGTCGTAAAAGCCTACCAGGAGGTTGGGAGCGTTAAAGTCTCCGCCTTCATTGGTGGTAACCGTACGAACCACAACCTGCTTATCGGCGTCGGTAAGAGTAACCGTTGCGCCGGCAATTGCGGCGCCATTTGAATCTTTTACGGTACCGCTTATGACGCCTGTGATTTCCTGGGCATGGGTGACTTGGAAAAAGCCCAGCAGAGCCACCGCAAAAAGTACAGCACGCACATAGCGAACGTGAAATTTCATGGTTTTTCCTCTTTATGAATGATGCTGAATTCAAGTGGACGGCTTACGTCCGCCGAGCCCACCTGCGAGAATGTCAACTGATCTTTCTAAATCCTGGATATACGTTTAGATTTTCGGACGACGCGCCTCGTAAAGTCCCACCTGGCGGCACGCCGGGTGTCGTCTGATCCCTTATGCAACAACAATTAGCGTCATTATCAGGCGTGAACGATACTCGAAACTGACGGGAGCTTTCAAAGCGCTCCATGCAGATCTTAAATACATGCAATCTCCGTGCGCCGCTCCGAAGTTATCTTCAACAGATACCCTGAAAATTTTCATTCTACTAAAAGACTGCGCGCCGAATGCGTTCCAGGTATGCACCGTCCGGGTTCAGCTCGCTGGGCCGGGCGGTAAAGTCGTATGAGAATAGAATGAAACCTTCTGCGTCGAGAGCACGCGCGACGTTGATCTTCTCCACTGCCGATTCAGCCGGAATGCGATAGGCGCCAATTCCGGCCCATACCTGACGTTTCGCGCCGTGTGCAGTCGTCGCTGCAACT